>Ga0182744_1004772_pt1 | contig 9992 bp, 6 predicted proteins | sample eDN3rd30CKraftMG_FD_128525 | JGI IMG/M metagenome (GOLD analysis project Ga0182744, IMG submission 128525) | Enriched Miracle-Growth compost microbial communities from Emeryville, California, USA - eDNA 3rd pass 30_C Kraft MG (version 2) (version 2) ... | reverse complement strand
GGGGCGCTCAGCCAGGCGGCGCGCACGCCGTTGGTGTAGTTGCGGTCGGTATTGTAGAAGAGATCGTTCTCGAAATTGATGCTGAGCGTCCCTTTCTCCTCCTCGGCGGCCGCCACGGGCGGGACGGCCGTCAGGATGACGAGAAGGGCGAGGACGGTGGTTCTGCCGGTGCAAAAGCGGTGAGCCATGCCCCATCATTTACCCAATCGCGTCAAAGGGAAAGCCCTCACTGGCGTGCCCGGCGCCGCTCCACCTTCAGCTCCATCCATTCATAGATGACCGGGAGCAGCACCAGGGTGAGCAGGGTGGAGGTGACCAGCCCGCCCACCACCACGGTGGCCAGCGGCCGCTGGGTCTCGGCGCCCACGCCGCTGGAGAGCAGCATGGGAATGAGCCCCAGGATGGCGACGCTGGCGGTCATCAGCACCGGTCGCAGCCGCAGCTCCGTGCCGCGCCGGACGGCCTGCGCGACGGTCATGCCCCGCTCCCGCAGCCCGTTCATCACCTCCACCAGCACGATGCCGTTGAGCATGGCCACGCCGAAGACGGCGATGAAGCCGATGGCCGACGGCACCGAGAGATATTGCCCGGTGACGGCAAGCCCGATGAGCCCGCCGATGGTCGCGAAGGGCACGTTGGCGATGATGAGCGTGGCGTGGCGCACGGAGTTGAAGGCCGTGTAGAGCAGCACGAAGATGAAGAAGATGGTCAAAGGCACGATGATGGAGAGCCGCGTCATGGCGCGCTGCTGGTTCTCGAAGGCGCCGCCCCATTCGATCCAGTAGCCGGGCGGCAGGTCCACGTTTTCGGCGATGGCCTGGTTGGCGTCCGCCACGAAGCCGTCCACGTCCCGGCCGCGCACGTCCATCTGGATCACGGCGTAACGCTGCAACTGCTCGCGGCGTACGAAGGAATAACCCTCGGCCACGGAGACGTCGGCGACATCACCCAGGGTGACGATGGCGCCATCGGCGCTCTGCAGCGGGATGGCGCGGATGGCGGCGACCGACTGCTTGGCGGAATCCTGGAGACGCGCCGTGATGTCGAAGCGGCGCACCCCGTCGATGAGGGTCGAGACCGCCTCGTTGCCGATGCCGGTCCGGACGATGGTCAGCACGTCATCGGCATTGAGCCCGTACCGCGCCAGCCGCGCGCGGTCCACCTGGATGCGCACCTGCGGCTTGCCGAGATTGGCCTCCAGGGACAGGTCGGCCACGCCGGGCACGGTGGCTATGGCGGCCCTGATCCTGCCGCTCAGCCGATCCAGCTCACCCAGGTCCTCGCCGTAGAGCTTGGCGGCCAGGGTGGCGCGCACGCCCGAGATCAGCTCTTCCACCCGGCTCTGGATGGGCTGGGTGAAGGAGATCACCGCCGTCGGCACGACGCCTTCCAGCGTCTCGCGCATGTCGTCGGCCAGGTCCTCGATGGAGCGTCCGTCACGCCATTCGCTTTCGGGCTTCAGGGCGGTGTAGATTTCCATGTAGTTGACGTCCGCCGTCTCGCCCTTCTCGGCGCGGCCGATCATGGCGACGGTGGTTTCCGCCTCCGGATAGTCGGAGAGGGCCTCCTCGATCTTCTTCGATATCTCTATGGACTGGTCGAGCGAGGTGGACGGGATGGAGGTGACCCGCCACATGATGGCGCCTTCCTGCAGGTCGGGCATGAACGCCTTGCCGAGGAAGGGGAAGAGCGCCAGGCTGCCGGCCAGCAGGAGGGCGGCGCCGGTGACCACCACCGTCCGTCGGCCCAGCGCCCAGGCCAGAAGCGGGAGATAGCCCCGTTTGATCCACCGCATCAGTATGGTGTCCCGTTCCGCCTTGGGCTTGAGGATGAGGGCGGCAAGCACCGGGATGATGGTCAGGGTGAGCACCAGCGAGCCCGCCATGGCGAAGCTGATGTTGAAGGCCATGGGCTTGAAGAGCTTGCCCTCCAGCCCCTCCAGGCTGAAGAGCGGCAGGAACACCACGATGATGATGAGGATGGCGAAGGCGATGGGATTGGCCACCTCCCTGGCCGCCGCCAGCACGGCGGCGCTGCGGTCCACCGTCTCGCCCGCCGCCTTGCGCTCGGCCATGATGCGGAAGGAGCTTTCCACCATCACCACCGCGCCGTCCACCATCATGCCGATACCGATGGCGAGGCCCGCCAGCGACATGAGGTTGGCGGAGAGGCCCACCTGCTCCATGAGGATGAAGGCGATGAGCATGGCCAGCGGCAGGGCCGCGATGACCACCAGCGCCGAGCGGATCTCGCCAAGGAAGAGGAACAGCACGATGGCGACGAGAATGGTCCCTTCGATGAGGGCCCATTCGGCGGTGGAGACCGCCTTCTCCGCCAGTTCGGTACGATCGTAGATGGGTTTCAGCACCACACCGTCGGGCAGCGCCGCGACCGCCGTTTTCATTTTCTCCTTCACGGCGTCCACCACGTCCTTGGCGTTCTCGCCGATGCGTGACAGGGCCATGCCCAGCACCACCTCCCGGCCGTCGCGGGTCACCGCGCCGAATCGCAGCGCCGGCGCCTGGGTGATGGTGGCGACGTCCGAGAGATAAACGGGCGTCCCGTCCCGTACCTTCAGGACGATGCGGGCGATGTCGCGTTCATCCTTCACCAGGCCGAGGCCGCGCACCAGGAACTGCTCGGGCCCCTGGTCGATATACTGGCCGCCCACTTGGCGGTTGTTGGCCTCGATGGCGTGCATGACATCGGCATAGCCGACACCGTATTTGATGAGCTTGAGGGGATCGATCTGCACCTGGAACTGGCGTTCCTGCCCGCCCCACGACATCACGTCGTCGACGCCCGGCGCGGTGCGCAGGATCATGCGCACCTGCCAGTCCTGCAGGGTGCGCAGGTCCATGTCGGAGATGCGGTCCTTCAGCGTCTCGTCGGCGCGTTCCAGCGTATACCAGAACACCTGGCCGAGGCCCGACGAGTTGGGGCCCATTTCCGGCGTGCCGTAGCCTTCGGGGATGCGGTCGCGCACTTCCGCCAACCGCTCCATGACCAGCCGGCGGGCGAAGTAGATGTCCATGGAATCCGCGAAATAGACCGAGACATAGGAGAGCCCGAAAAGGCTGACCGAGCGGATTTCCTGCACGTCGGGCAGGCCGGCCATGGCGGATTCCACCTGGAAGGTGAGAAGCTGCTCCACGTCCTCGGCGGCCAGGCCCGGCGACTCAGTGTAGATGTTCACCTGCACGGGGGTGACATCGGGAAAGGCGTCGATGGGTACCTGTGTGAAGGCCCGCCAGCCGAGGAACGCGACCACCAGGAAGGCGATGATGACGAGGAATTTGTAGCGAAGCGAGGCTTCGACGAGTGAATTCAGCATGTCATCATCCTTCAGTGCGCGTGGCCTTCGCCCATGTCCGACTTCTGGATGAGCGACTTGAGCAGGAAGACGTTGGCGGTGGCCACGTCATCGCCGGGGTTGAGGCCTTCTTCCACCACCGTCCAGCCCGAGCGGGTTTCTCCGGTCTTGACGGGAGTGGGCGTGAGATCCTCTCCCTCCAGCCGGAACACCGCCGGCTCGCCGTCCAGCAGGATGATCGCGGTGGCCGGGACCGCCAGCACCTCGCCGCCCCGCCCCGTGGTCAGCGCCACGTTCACGAACTGGCCCGGGCGCAGGGTCTGGCCGGCTCCTGTCACCTCGATGCGCACGGGCAGCGTGCGCGTGGCCTCGTCGAGCATCTGATATGCCTGCACGACGGTGCCGGCGATCTCGGTTCCGTCGCCGGCGAGGATGCGGGCCGGTGCGCCGATCTCCACCTGCGCCGCCCGCCCGGGCGCGAGCTGCGCCTTCACCCACAGCCGGTCGCCATCGGTCAACTGGAACAGCAGGCGCCCCGGCTCCACCACCTCTCCGGCCATGAAATCGTCGGAGAGGATGACGCCGTCGCGCGGCGCCAGCAGGTCGAACTGCCCGGTGGCGCGCGAGGCGTCCTGCGTGGCGGCCAGGGCATCAGCCTGCGCCGGGGTGAGGCCGTAAGCCAGCACCCTGGCGCGGGCCAGGTCGGCCGCCACCCGGGCTTCCACATACCGCCGCTCGGAGACCACGTCGCGGCCCAGCGCCTGCACGCGCTCCCATTCCCGGGCGCTGACGATGACGGCACCCTGCGCCTCGGCCATCTCCACGCTGGACAGGGTGACGAGGGGCTGGCCGGCCGTCACATGATCGCCCAGCCGCGCCTTGCGCGCCACGACCTGGGCCGCGATGCGCGGCGTGATCTGCGCCGAGCGATAGAGGTCCATGGTCACCTCGCCGGGTGCCGTGACCTCGGCCGCCAGGCGCCGGCGCTCGGCCCGCGCCGTTTCCACGCCATTCGCCTGGCGCTGGGCAGCGGTCATTTCGATATGGTCCCCGTCGGCGTGCTCCTGGGCCTGGAGGGGGGCGGCGGTGGCGAGGCAGAGCGCCGCTGCCACTGCGCCGAAAATGCATGTCCTGTTCATGGTTCGATCTCCGTCCATTCGCCAATGGTTGCCGTGGCATCCAGCCAGTCGAACCAGGCGGTCCACAGACGCGCCTCCAGGTCGATGCCGGCCCGTTCGGTGGCGAAGGTCTGGTTGAGTTGAATGATGTAATCGACGGCGCCGATCTCGCCCGCCTCCCACAGGCGTCGCAGCAGGGCGCGCTGGTCGTTCAGCGCGCCGGCGCCCCCGGCCTGCCAGTCCGCCCAGGCGGCGCGGGCCGTCTCGTAGCGCTGGCGGCTGGCGGTGATGCGCGCCTCCATGGCGCGGCGCTGGCGGCGCAGGGCGTCCTCGGCGGCGATCAGATCGGCACCCGCGGCATCCACCTCCGCGCCGAAGCCGTTGCGCACCGGGATGGGAACGGAGAGGCGCAGGCCGAACGTGGTGGCGGATTCGCGTTCTCCCAACGGCGTCCATTCCCGTTCCTTGCCGACGCTGAAGCCCAGCGTGGGGTCCGGCACACGGTTGCGTCTGGCCACGCTGACGCGCGAGCGCGCCGCTTCGGCCTGGTGGGCGGTGAGCCGCATTTCCGGCAGCCGCATGAGATCGATGCCGTCCAGTGTGCGGGCGGGAGCGTCCGGCGCCCCGCCCAGTGGCGGGGGTGGCGGGCCGGCGGCGCCGGCGATGGCATCGAGCCGCTCCCGCGCCGCGGACAGGGCGAGGACGGCGGCGCTGGCTTCGGCCCGGGCCTGCGACAGGCTGAGCCGGGCGGTCAGCAACTCGGTCTGCGGCAGGTCGCCGGCGGTGTTGCGCCGTTCGGCCAGAGCCAGGAACTCGCGGTCGAGATCGACCCGCTGGCGGGCCACGGCGTCGGCCCGCGATGCTGCCTGATAGTCCGCGAGGGCGGTCAGCAGGCTGGTCGTCAGGGATTTGGTGGAGAGGGCGAGCCGCGCCCGGGCGGCCGCCAGCTCGGCGTCGGCCATGCCGGCGCGGGCGCTGCCTTTGCCGCCGAGATCGAGGGTCTGCGAGAGCCCTATCTCCTTGGAGGTGCTGAGCGCGTTGTCGTAGCCCAGCTCCAGTTCGGGGTTGTAAAGGGGCTGCGCCAGGCCCCTGGCGCGAAAGCGGGCGGCATCGAACGCGGCTTTGGCCTCACCCAGCGCGGGGTGATCGCCGAGGACCGTCTGCACGTAGGTTCGCAGGGCCGGGCCGGCCGTATTGCGCGCGGCGGCGGGCTGGGCCAGGCCCAGAGCCAGCACCGCGAGCACCGCCCCGTAAAGCGGATATGTCCCAATGGTCATTCATCGAACTCTCTGTCGTCGGGAAACGGCACCGCAACAGCCCGGATCGCGAGACGCAAGGGCTGCGTGATGCATGTGGCGAAGGAGAGTTCAGGCGTTGGGAGGAGGCACCACCGGGTCGACCATGCCGCCTTCCGGCAGGATGCTGCTGTGCCACCGGGCGGGCTGCGCCGGGCTCATGACCGGAGTGGCCATCTGGTCGTCGGAGATCTGCATATGCTCGAACATGTGGGAGGCGGAATGCAGGGCGTGGTGCAGCACATGCTCGAAGACGTCATGATCGCTGGGCACGCCGTTGGTGAGGTGCATATGCTCCTCCTCGCCATGGTCTTCACTGGCGAGATCCAGGCCGCTCATCACCGTCCCCGCATGCTCGGCCGCGTGGGCCGCCTGATGCCAGGCCGCTCCAAAAACCTGGAGCAGGACGAAGATCGTCAGAGCTGTCAGTGCCACAAGGCGTTGAATTGCCGCCAGCATGTCATACCGATGACGTGAAGAACCGGAAGGGAGCCTACAGGAGCAGCCACCCTCGGTAAAGCGCCGCACAGCGGCATCTTGCCGCAGCTCCGGCCTCACGCACCGGGGTTTTGGCTGATTTTCCCGGCGTCGCCTCCATCGTCCGTGGCACTCAATGGTATGCAATTAATAATTGCTTGCAAAAACGCCGGGGGCTGGGATAGGTTTCCTGCGATTAAATCACATTCGCAAATTGGGGTGTATTTCTATGAGCCATATCCGTAAAGGTGGAATCCGCAGTATCAAAAGGTCCGTGCACGTCTCCATGGGTATTTCGCTGGCGGCGCTTGGCGTGCAGCATGCCGCGGCGCAGGAGGTGGCTTCCGCCTCCGGCGCGGTGGAGACCATGCTGGTGACCGGGCAGCGCGAAACGCTGCAATCGCCCAAGTTCACGCAGCCGCTGCAGGACACGCCGCAGACCATCCAGGTCATCGACAAGGATCTCTTCAACCAGCAGGGCGCCAGCACGCTGGCCGAGGCGCTGCGCAACAGCCCGGGTGTGGGCACCTTCTATGCCGGCGAGAACGGCAGCACCAGCACCGGCGACGCCGTTTACATGCGCGGCTTCGATACCTCCAACAGCATCTTCGTCGATGGCGTGCGCGACCTGGGTTCCATCTCCCGCGATGTCTTCAACACCGAGCAGATCGAGGTCGAGAAGGGCCCGGCCGGCACCGACAACGGCGCCGCCGCCCCCACCGGTGCCATCAACATGGTGAGCAAGCAGGCGCTGCCCGAGGATGCGCTCTCCGCCACCGTTTCGGCAGGCATCGACGGGCAGAAGCGCGCCACCGCCGATATCAACCAGACTCTGGAGGGTATCGACGGTGCCGCGTTCCGCCTCAACGTGATGTGGCAGGACAGCGACGTGCCGGGCCGCGACCATGTGAACAACAAGCGCGTCGGCATTGCCCCGTCGCTGGGCTTCGGGCTGGAGAGCGACACCCGCGTCTTCCTGAACCTGCTCTACGTCAAGCAGGACAACATCCCCGATGGCTTCGTGCCGACCATCGCCCTGCCGGGCTGGCAGCCGCAGCCGGGCCTGGAACAGCTCATCGGCCATCCGGTGGATTCGGAGAATTTCTACGGCACCCGTGACGACCATGACGACGTGACCGCGCAGATGGCCACGCTGCGCATCGAGCATGAATTCTCGAGCACGCTGAAGCTGACCAATATCGCGCGCTGGGGCCAGACCAAGCAGGACTATCTGCTGAGCTCCTTCATGTCCACCGGCGGCAATGCCGACGATCCGATGGGCGGCAACATCAAGTGGACGGATATCGACGATCTCTCCAGCTATACGCTGGCGCGCAGCAACACCACCGTGAAGGACCAGCGTAACCGCATCCTGACCGACCAGCTCAACCTGCGTGCCGATTTCGCGACGGGCGAGGTGCAGCACAACATGACCCTCGGCCTGGAGATCACCCGCGAGGAGCAGGATACCTACGGCATCACCGTCGGCGGCGGCCGGCCCGCCGCCAGCCTCTACAATCCCGACTGGAACGACATGGGCGACCTGAGCCTGGCGCGCAACGGCACCGGCAGCGAAGGCCAGACCGACACGCAGTCGGCCTATCTCTTCGATACCGCCAAGTTCTTCCAGAACGCGCTGCTGGTGACCGGCGGCCTGCGGGTCGACCATTACAAGACGGATTATTTCAGCAGCGCCATTTGCAACAACGAAACGGGCCGGCGCGGGGTGGATTGCGGCGCCGAGCCGGTGGGCAGCATCGTCACCACCAACGACCTGACGGCCAAGGACACGCTCTTCAACTGGAAGCTCGGCACCGTCTACAAGCCGATGAAGGTGCTCAGCCTCTATGCCAACTATGCCATCTCGCATCAGCCGCCGGGGCGCTCGAACTTCCAGCTCAGCAGCGCCGCCAACAACGCCAGCAATCCCAACCTGGACCCGCAGAAGGCCAAGACCATCGAGGCGGGCGTCAAATGGAGCGCGCTGGACGAGAAGCTGGGCGTGAACCTGGCGGTGTTCCAGACCACGGTCAGCAACGAGATCAACAGCCAGGTGCTGGACGACGCGGGCAACCCCACCCAGACGGGCCGCAAGCGCGTCAAGGGCGTCGAAATCTCGGTGGTCGGCAACATCACCGAGGACTGGTCGGTCTCGGCCGGCTACAGCCACCTCAACACCAAGGTGCTGGACGGCCCCGCCGTGGCCAAGGACGGCACGCCGAACCTCACCTACACGCCCGATGACGCCTTCACCGCCTGGACCAACTACCGCCTGCCGTTCGACCTCACCGTGGGCGGCGGCGTGCGCTACACCGGCCAGATGCACCGCGGCACCGACGGCGCGGTCAACACGCCGGAATTCACCAAGTCCTGGGTGGTGGTGGATGCCATCGTATCCTACCCGGTCACCGAGAACTTCATGCTGCGCGTCAACGGCTACAATCTCTTCGACAAGGATTACGTTGCCGCCATCAACAAGAGCGGCTACCGTTACACGCCGGGCGTGCCGCGCACGGTCCTGTTCAGCGGCGATTTCCGCTTCTAGAACAAGGATGAGGTCGACGCGGCGGGGGAGCGATCCCTCGCCGCATGTCATTCGGATACGGGCTCGTCATGCTGCTGCACATCCCGCAAGTCCTGGACGCCCGAGAGGTGGCGGAGATCCGGCGCCGGCTGGAGGCGGCGGAGTGGACCGACGGCCGCGAGACCGTGGGCGCGCAGGGGGCCCAGGTCAAGCACAACCAGCAATTGCCCGATGCCTCGCCCCTGAAGGCGGAGCTGGGCCAGGCGGTGCTCGCGGCGCTGGAGCGCAACCCGCTCTTTTTCGCCGCCACGCTGCCGGCCCGCATTCTGCCGCCGCGCTTCAACCGCTATACGGGCGGCGGCCATTACGGCTTCCATGTGGACGGCGCGGTGATGCGGCTGGAGGACGGCCGGCAGGTGCGCTCCGATATCTCCTGCACCCTGTTTCTCAATGACCCGGATGAGTATGACGGCGGCGAGCTGGTCATCAGCGACACCTATGGCGAGCATGAGGTGACGCTGCCGGCGGGGGATGCCATCGTCTATCCCTCCAGCAGCCTGCATCAGGTGCGGCCGGTGACGCGCGGGGCGCGCCTTGCCTCCTTCTTCTGGGTGGAAAGCCTGGTGCGCGACGCCAGCCGCCGTCAGCTGCTCCTCGAGCTGGATACCGCGATCCAGAGCCTCACCGCCGGCAAGGCCGACGCCGAGGCCATCCTGCGGCTCACCAACGTCTATCACAACCTGCTGCGCGGCTGGGCCCAGACCTGACCGGATGGTCGTCAACGGTCAAACGGAGCAACAAGAAAGGCGGCGCAAAAGAGGTTCGACCAGCGATGGACCATCTGCCAGACGTGCGGACTGTTTTTTCATTCAATCTGCATCGCCTTCCCACTCTGTCATATCAAAAACGGAGAGCCTGGCGCGGAATGGGACCTACCCTTCCTTTCCGGACTGACGGTTGATGGGCGCATCACCCATACTTCGCGCCAATATATCGATACCGTGCTGCCACGGCGAAGCTTGCCGGATTGGACCCGTATTGATCTGGGCCTGCGCCAGGCGCTGGAGAACCCGTTCGCGGCGGGCAAGCCGCTTACGCTGCGCCTGAATGTCGAAAACGTCGCCGGATCTCATTATTGGTCGACCGGCGGAGACTATTTGATTATCAGCGCGCCGCGCACGGTGCGGCTGTCCGTCACGGTGGATTTCTGACGCTGCCATCACTGCCTCCTTCCGGATGCCGGAAAGCCGTGAATGTTTTGCGCG
>Ga0182744_1004771_pt1 | contig 9994 bp, 6 predicted proteins | sample eDN3rd30CKraftMG_FD_128525 | JGI IMG/M metagenome (GOLD analysis project Ga0182744, IMG submission 128525) | Enriched Miracle-Growth compost microbial communities from Emeryville, California, USA - eDNA 3rd pass 30_C Kraft MG (version 2) (version 2) ... | reverse complement strand
CCGCCCCACCACCCTGCCGGGCGAGCGCAAGCTGCTGTTCGTCGATCCCTTCCCGGCGCCGCGACCCGAGCGCGACGAGAGAACCGGCGTTTTGCGGCCGCAACCGCCCGAGCCGGTGGATTTCCTGCAGAACGCCCGGCTGGCGGCTTCGACCCTGCCGCGGACCGAGGTGATCCGCGACGACATCCGCGCCATCACCCGGATGAACAACCGCTTGGAACGGCTGGGCACGCTGCAGGCGCGCTGGAAGAAGGACAAGGCCCATATCCATCGGTCAGCGCATGAGCAGGAATTGCGCGAAAAGCCGCGTGATCTGACCGAACTGGACCTGGCCGACCTGCTGACGGGCCGGGACTATGGCGACAGCTATGCGCTTTACCACCACCTGCGGGTCTATGACACGACCGACAGCCTGACCGCCATCGTCGCCCGGCTGGCGGGCTATGCGCCGGATTCGGACGAGGCGCTGTATCTGCGCCAGATCCTGCGCGCCTGGCGCGACCGGCATTTCTCGGCCTATCGCGAGGATGGCCGGGAAACCGAGAACGCCTTCCTGTCGCGTTACGACATCGGCTTCCGGCTGCGGCGGCTGATCCACCTGCGCCGGCAGATCGACGACAGGCTGGACGCGGACAACCCGCCGGCGCCGCAATCCCCCGCGCTGCTGCGCGCGGCCCGCAAGCTGGTCGAGCGCGAACTGGTCGCGGTGCGGCGCCTGGCCGACCCGCGCGAAGCCGATGCCGCCCGGCTGCTGACCAAGACCGAGATCGAGACGCTGACCGCCGAGATCGCCGCCCATTACAGCGAGGCCATGCAGCAACCGACGCTGGAGCGGCGCTACCGGCTGGCGCGCAAGGTCTATGAACTGCCGGCGATCCGGCCGCTGGTCGACCGGGCGCTGCGGCAACTCGGCACCGACATGCGGCGCGAATTCGACAAGGGCAGCGCCCGCATCCGCGAGGGGCTGCGCGACCTGCCGGAGATCCTGGCCGATTACGAGGATTTCCACTGGCATGACGTGATGACCTATCCCTTCCTCGAGGGCTCGGACGTGCAGGAACATGCGCAGGTCGAGGTGTTCCGCATCAGCCCGGCCGACAGCGCCTTGAACCCGCGGCCCGCGAAACTGGCCGGCATCGCGGTCGGCGCCTTCGGCGGCTTCCTGAACCGCGACTGGCGCGAACACGACATCCTCTGGGGCCGGCTCGACGGGGCCGAGCGCATTGTCGCCGCGCTGATGTCGGACCGCACGCCCGAGGAACGCCAGCTCTGGACCGACCGGCTGCAGAACCGCATCCTGGCCGAGGAATATGCCGACAAGGCCGGCCAGGGCCGGCGGCTGGCGCTGCTGAAGGCCAAGCTGCGCGACGCCCAGGTCGACGAGGACGCCTTCGAGGACACCGCCGCCCGCGCGCTGGGGGTCAAGGACGCCCCGGCCTTGGACCTGGGGCGGTTTCGCGACAATTACAGCGAACTGAAGCCGATCGGGCCGCGCGCGCCGCAGATCGCCGGCTGGAGCAGCCGCAGCATGGCGATCCTGTCGCGGATGATCGACGACCTGCCCGACGACGGCATTCTGGGCATGCTGGGCGCCCGGGCAGCGGCGGCGCTGCGGGCGGGCGGCGGGCTGATCTCGGGCTTCACGCGCTTTGCCATGCCGGGCAGCTATCGGCGCATGGTCGCGGACAAGCTCTTGTATCTGGCCATGTTCGCCGGGCTGCTGGTCGGGTTTCTCGGCTGGTGGACCGGCTCGGATATGGCCCGGGCCGGCTGGCTCGTGCTGGTCCTGTCGGTGGCGGTCTGGCTGGTGCTTTATTCCTTCGGCCGCTATCTGCGCGGCCGCGGCGCGCTGCCGCAGGCCCTGCGCTGGTTCCTGGGGCTGATCGCCGTGGGGTTGATGGCGACCGGCCTTGTCACTGTCGCAAAATCCCTGCTGGGCTGACGCAAGCCGGGTCGCAAAATCGCATCCTTCCGTCGCAAAACTGCCCGGCCCCGGCGGGGATCGGCCTGAAAAAGGTTGCGAAAATGGCAAGACGGGCGCGGCCGGAGCCGGGCAAGCCTCAGCCAAGGTATGGGTTTGCAGGTCTCGGTGCCTGCGCTATCCGCAATGGCGGTCGGAACGAACCGGCCGGCAGGGGGCGGAAAGCGAAGGAGAACGGTGTATGACGTCGACGATCATTGACGGGAAGGCGTTTGCTTTGGGTTTGCGGGGGCGTGTTGCCTCCGGGGTTGCGGGGCTGAAGGCGCGGGGGATCGTGCCGGGTCTTGCGGTGGTGCTGGTGGGCGAGGACCCGGCCTCCGAGGTCTATGTCCGCAACAAGGGCATCCAGACCCGCGAGGCCGGCATGGCCTCCTGGGAGCACAAGCTGCCGGCCGAGACCGCGCAGGCAGAGCTGCTGGCGCTGGTCGAGAAACTGAACCATGACCCGGCGGTGCATGGCATCCTGGTGCAGCTGCCGCTGCCCGCGCATATGGACGCCGAGGCGGTGATCAACGCCATCGAGCCCTCCAAGGACGTCGACGGCTTCCATATCCTGAACGTGGGCCTTCTGGGCACCGGGCAGAAGAGCATGGTGCCCTGCACGCCCTTGGGCTGCCTGCTGATGCTGCGCGACCGGCTGGGCGATCTCTCGGGGCTGAACGCGGTCGTGGTCGGGCGCTCGAACATCGTCGGCAAGCCGATGGCGCAGCTGCTCTTGGGCGACAGCTGCACCGTCACCATCGCGCATAGCCGCACCAGGAACCTGGCCGAGGTCTGCCGCACCGCCGACATCCTGGTCGCCGCCGTCGGCCGGCCGCGGATGATCCCCGGCGACTGGATCAAGCCCGGCGCCACGGTGATCGACGTCGGCATCAACCGCATCGAGGAGGACGGCCGCACCCGGCTGGTCGGCGACGTGGATTTCGACAGCGCGGCCCGGGTCGCCGGCGCCATCACCCCGGTGCCGGGCGGCGTCGGGCCGATGACCATCGCCTGCCTCTTGGCCAATACGCTGACCGCCTGCTGCCGGGCGAACGGGCTGCCCGACCCCGAGCTGGTCGGCTGAGACTGCCGGGGGCGCGGGGGCTCTGCCCCCACGCGCCCGCGGCCCCAGGGTGGGGCCACGGGCGCGTTCCCCCGGGATATTTGCACAAGAAAGAAGCCGGGCCCCCGCCCGGGCACAGTGGAGAGCACGATGACCAAATACTGCCTGACCGTAGCCTGCCCGACGACGCGGGGCATCGTTGCCGCCATCTCGGGCTATCTTGCCGAGAAGGGCTGCAACATCACCGACTCGAGCCAGTTCGACGACATGGAGAACGACCAGTTCTTCATGCGCGTCAGCTTCCTGTCCGAGGAGGGCGTCGGCCTCGAGGAGCTGCGCGCCGATTTCGCCGAGACCGCCAAGGCCTTCGGCATGGTCTCGGCCTTCCATGACGAGGCCGAGAAGATGAAGGTCGTGATCATGGTCAGCCGCTTCGGCCACTGCCTGAACGACCTTCTGTATCGCTGGCGCATCGGCGCGCTGCCGATCGAGATCGTGGCGGTGATCTCGAACCACATGGACTATCAGAAGGTGGTGGTGAACCACGACATCCCCTTCCACTGCATCAAGGTCACCAAGGAGAACAAGCCGCAGGCCGAGGCCGAGCAGATGCGCATCGTGCGCGATTCGGGCGCCGAGCTGATCGTGCTGGCGCGCTACATGCAGGTCCTGTCGGACGAGATGTGCAAGGCGATGTCGGGCCGGATCATCAACATCCACCACTCGTTCCTGCCCTCGTTCAAGGGCGCCAATCCCTACAAGCAGGCCTTCGAGCGCGGCGTGAAGCTGATCGGCGCCACCTCGCATTACGTGACCGCCGACCTCGACGAGGGCCCGATCATCGAGCAGGACATCATCCGCGTCACCCATGCCCAGTCGCCCGACGACTATGTCTCGCTGGGCCGCGACGTCGAAAGCCAGGTCCTGGCCCGCGCCATCCACGCCCATATCCACCGCCGCGTCTTCCTCAATGGCAACAAGACCGTCGTCTTCCCGCCATCCCCGGGTTCCTATGCCTCCGAGCGAATGGGGTGAAAAGCGACAAATCCGGCACAGGAAGCGGCCAAGGCTCTGCCGAGGATTGTAATCCGTCGCAATCCTCAGCAGACTTCTTTCCTCTGAGGAAAGGAGGCCGAGCCGACATGGCCAGGAAATCGGTCAGCCAGATGAAACTGTCGCAGGACCCGCATGCCCTGCGCGACAGTTCCGAACGCAACCTCGAGGTCGCCATCGGCCGCGCCGTGCGCGAGCTGCGCAAGCGCCAGCGCATGACCGGGGCCGATCTGGCGATGCAGACCGGCCTGTCGGTCGGCATGTTGTCCAAGATCGAGAACGGGGTGATCTCGTCCTCGCTCGGCACCCTGCAGGCGCTGGCGAATGCCCTGCGGGTGCCGCTGATCCAGCTGTTCCAGGGCTATGCCGAGCCGCGCGGCGCCATGCATGTGAAATCCGGCCAGGGCGTCGAGATCGAGCGCGCCGGCACCCGGTCCGGGCACCAGTATCACCTGCTGGGCCATATCGGCTCGAACAATTCCGGCGTGGTGGTCGAGCCCTACATGATCGTGCTGACCACCGAGAGCGACCGCTTCCCGACCTTCCAGCACGAAGGGATCGAGCTGCTCTACATGCTGGAAGGCATCGTCGGCTATCGCCATGGCGAGCAGGTCTATCGGCTGGAGCCCGGCGACACGCTGCTGTTCGATGCCGATGCGCCGCATGGGCCGATCGAGCTGATCGAGCTGCCGGCGAAATACCTGTCGATCATCACCTATCCGCAAAGCAAATAGGGCCGGGCGTCGTGCCCGGCCCGGTGGGTCAGCTGCGGGCCGGCGCCAGGGCGGGCGCGGCGGCCGGGCTGCCCGGCTGCGCGGCGATGGCCGCCCCGGCATAGGTGCCGTCGCCGAAGCGATAGCCGACCTCGCCATGCTCGGCGGTGTCGAGCCCGTCGAACTCGGCTTCCTCGTCGACGCGCAACCCGACCAGGGCGCCCGCGATCTTCAGCGCGATCCAGGTCGTCAACAGCGAGACCAGGATGGAAAAGCCCATGATCGCCAGTTGCGGCACCATCTGGGTCATCAGCGTGCGGCCCTCGGGGTAGCCGAGGCCGCCCAGCACCGGCGCGGCGAAGATCACCGTCAGCACGCCGCCGACCGCGGCGCCGACGCCGTGCACGCCGAAGACGTCGAAACTGTCGTCATAGCCGAAGCGGCGCTTGACCACCTCGACGGCAAAGACGCAGACCGGCGCGGTCAGGAAGCCCACGGCCACCGCGCCGGCCGGGCCGACGAAGCCGCAGGCCGGGGTGATCGCCACCAGCCCGCCGATGGCGCCGGAGAGCAGGCCGAAGGTGCTGGCCCGGCCGCGATGCAGCCATTCCGCCGCCATCCAGCCAAGCGCGCCGCCGGCGCCGCCCAGCATGGTGTTCAGCATCACCAGCGCCGAGAAGCCGTTCGCCGCCAGCGCGCAGCCGCCGCAGAAGGCCAGCCAGCCGACCCAGAGCATGGCGCCGCCGGTATAGGTCATGGTCATGTTGTGCGGCGCCATCATCGTGCTGCCGTAACCCTTGCGCGGCCCGACGACCAAAGCGCAGACCAGCGCCGCCATGCCCGCGTTCAGATGCACGACATTGCCGCCGGCGAAATCCTGCACGCCGATGCCGAAGACCCAGCCGCCGCCCCAGGCCATATGCGCCATGGGGACATAGTTGATGGTCAGCCAGACCGCCATGAAGATCAGCACGGCGGCGAATTTCATCCGCTCGGCAAAGGCGCCGACGATGATCGGCGGCGTGATCGCCGCGAACATCAGCATGAAGAGCACATAAAGATATTCGGGGATCGTGCCGACCATGCTGTCCTGGGTGACGCCCGACAGGAAGAATTTCGAGGTGCCGCCGATCAGCGCGTTCAGCGGCCCTTCGGCGAAGCTCAGCGAATAGCCATAGGCGATCCACAGGACCGCGATCAGCGCGACCGAGGCGAAGATATGCGTCAGCACCGAAAGCACGTTCTTCGATCGTGCCATGCCGGCATAGAACAGCCCGAGCCCGGGCAGCATCATCAGCATCACGATCAGCGCGCAGGTGGCGACGAAGGCGGTGTCCCCGGCGCTGAGCACGGGTCCGGCCTCTTGCGCCTGCGCAAGGGCGGGCAGCAGGGCCGCGGCCAGTCCGGCCGGCAAGGCTTTCTTCAATCTCATGGCGATACCCATCATGGCAAGGTGAACGGATCCATGATGGGCGGGCGGGGCGCAAAGGAAAGTTTCTTGGTGATAAAGTTCCGATCCTGGAAAGAATATCGCCGGATTGCCGCGCCCATGGTCATCCTGCCCGATCCCGCGCCAGAATGCTGACGCGGTCCCCGAAACGCGAACGCGGCGGCCGGGCCGTTTGCCCTGCCGCCGCGCCGGTTCGCCCGCGCGGGGGACAGCCCCCGCGCGATGTCCTCACATGCCCTTGTAGAGCGGGAATTTCGCGCAAAGCGCCTCGACCTCGGCCTTGACGCGGGCCTCGACCTCGGCATTGCCGGCCTCGCCGTTCGAGGCCAGCCCGTCCACCACCTCGACGATCCAGCGCGCGATCTGGCGGAACTCCGCCTCGCCGAAGCCGCGCGTGGTGCCGGCCGGGGCGCCCAGGCGCACGCCCGAGGTCACGAAGGGCTTCTCGGGGTCGAAGGGCACGCCGTTCTTGTTGCAGGTGATATGCGCCCGACCCAGCGCCGCCTCGGTCGCCTTGCCGGTCACGCCCTTGGGGCGCAGGTCCGCCAGGCACAGGTGGTTGTCGGTGCCGCCCGAGACGATGTCGATGCCGCCCTTCATCAGCTCGTCGGCCATGGCCTGGGCGTTCCTGACCACCTGGGCCGCGTAATCGCGAAAGCCCGGGCGCAGCGCCTCGCCAAAGGCCACCGCCTTGGCGGCGATCACATGCATCAAGGGCCCGCCCTGAAGCCCTGGGAACACCGCCGAGTTGATCTTCTTGGCGATCTCGGCGTCATTGGTCAGCACCATGCCGCCGCGCGGGCCGCGCAGGGATTTATGCGTCGTCGTGGTCACGACATGGGCATGCGGCAAGGGCGAGGGATGCTGGCCGCCGGCCACGAGACCGGCGATATGGGCCATGTCGACCATCAGATAGGCCCCGACCTCGTCGGCGATCTTGCGGAACTCGGCCCAGTCCCAGATCCGGGAATAGGCGGTGCCGCCGGCGACGATCAGCTTGGGCTTGTGCTCATGCGCCTTCTTGCGCACGTCCTCCATGTCGAGGAGCTGGTCCTGCTGGCGCACGCCGTAGCTGACGACGTTGAACCATTTGCCGGACATATTGACCGGCGAGCCATGCGTCAGGTGGCCGCCCGAATTCAGGTCGAGGCCCATGAAGGTGTCGCCGGGGCTGAGCAGCGCCAGGAACACGGCCTGGTTCATCTGCGACCCCGAGTTCGGCTGGACATTGGCGAAGCCGCAGTCGAACAGCTGCTTGGCGCGCTCGATCGCCAGCTCCTCGACGATGTCGACATATTGGCAGCCGCCGTAATAGCGCTTGCCCGGATAGCCCTCGGCGTATTTGTTGGTCAGGACCGAGCCCTGCGCCTCGAGCACCGCCTTCGAGACGATGTTCTCGGACGCGATCAGCTCGATCTCGTCGCGCTGGCGGCCAAGCTCCTGACGGATCGCCCCGAAGACCGCAGGGTCGCGGCTGTCGAGTGTTTCGGTGAAAAATCCGGTGTCGGTCATCTGTCCCTCATGCAAAAAGACGGCTCGGCCGGGTTCTAGCGGCTTTTGCCGCGTCCCGCTAGGACGGATGCGACGCGGCTGCGGTAGATTATCCCATATGCCAAAGGGTCTTGCGCCCGCGCCGCCCGGCGCCATGATGGCGGCCATGAAGCTGCATTTCATCGCCTCGAGCACCGAAACCGCCGTCACCGCCGCCGAGACGCTGTCCGAGCGCTATGGCCATGTGCCGCTGCGCGAGGCCGAGGTGATCGTCGCGCTGGGCGGCGACGGGCTGATGCTGTCGGTGATGCACCAGAATCGCGGGCTGCCGGTCTATGGCATGAACCGGGGCACCATCGGCTTCCTGATGAACAACTATTCGGTCCATGACCTGCCGGCCCGCATCGCCGAGGCCGAGGAGACGGTGATCCACCCGCTGGCGATGACCGCCAGCACCACCGACGGGCACGAGCATTGCGCGCTGGCGATCAACGAGGTCAGCATGCTGCGCGCCGGGCCGCAGGCGGCGCGGCTGCAGATCAGCGTGAACGGCACGGTGCGCATGCCGGAGCTGGTCTGCGACGGGGCGCTGCTGTCGACCCCGGCGGGCTCGACCGCCTATAATTACTCGGCGAACGGGCCGATCCTGCCCTTGGGCAGCGACGTGCTGGCGCTGACCGCCATCGCCGCCTTCCGGCCCCGGCGCTGGCGCGGCGCCATCCTGCCCAGCGCCGCGACGCTGCGTTTCGACGTGCTGGAACCCGACAAGCGCCCGGTCATGGCCGATGCCGATTCGCGCGGCGTCGATTCGGTGCTGTGGGTCGAGGTGCGCTCGGAAACCTCGGTCAGCCACCGGCTGCTGTTCGACCCCGGCCACGGGCTGGAGGAACGGCTGATGCGCGAACAATTCGTTTGAGGCCGTGACCGGGGCAGGGTAAAGGGCCGGGCATGAGCAACGCCCCGATCCTGCCCCCCGAAATCGCCCGCCGCCGGACCTTCGCGATCATCTCGCACCCGGACGCCGGCAAGACCACGCTGACCGAGAAGTTCCTGCTGTTCGGCGGCGCGATCCAGATGGCCGGCCAGGTCCGTGCCAAGGGCGAGGCGCGGCGCACCCGCTCGGACTTCATGAAGATGGAGCAGGACCGCGGCATCTCGGTCTCGGCCTCGGCCATGAGCTTCGAGTTCGGCGACTATCGCTTCAACCTGGTGGACACGCCCGGCCACAGCGATTTTTCCGAGGATACCTATCGCACGCTGACCGCCGTGGACGCCGCGATCATGGTCATCGACGGCGCCAAGGGGGTCGAGAGCCAGACCCGCAAGCTGTTCGAGGTCTGCCGGCTTCGCGACCTGCCGATCCTGACCTTCTGCAACAAGATGGACCGCGAGAGCCGCGACACGTTCGAGATCATCGACGAGATCCAGGAGAACCTGGCCATCGACGTGGCGCCGGTCAGCTGGCCCATCGGCATGGGCCGCGACTTCATCGGCGCCTATGACCTCTTGCACGACCGGCTGGAGATCATGGACCGCGCCGACCGCAACAAGGTCGCGGAGACGGTGCAGATCACCGGGCTCGACGACCCCAAGCTGGCCGAGCATGTGCCGGCCGAGCTGCTGGAAAAGCTGCGCGAGGAGCTGGAGATGGCGCGCGAGCTGCTGCCCGCCTTCGACCGCCAGTCCTTCCTGGAGGGGCATATGACGCCGATCTGGTTCGGCTCGGCGATCAACAGCTTCGGCGTGAAGGAGCTGATGACCGGCATCGGCGAGTTCGGTCCGGCGCCGCAGCCGCAGAACGCCGCCGAGCGCCAGATCTCGCCCGAGGAGAAAGCCGTGACCGGCTTCGTTTTCAAGGTGCAGGCCAATATGGACCCCAAGCACCGCGACCGGGTGGCTTTCGTGCGGCTGGCCTCGGGACATTTCGAGCGCGGCATGAAGCTGCTGCATGTGCGCTCGAAGAAGCCGATGGCGGTGTCGAACCCGGTGCTGTTCCTGGCCGCCGACCGCGAACTGGCCGAGGAGGCCTGGGCGGGCGACATCATCGGCATCCCGAACCACGGCCAGCTGCGCATCGGCGATGCGCTGACCGAGGGCGAGGCGTTGCGCTTCACCGGCATCCCGTCATTCGCGCCGGAACTGCTGCAGACCGTGCGCGCGGGCGACCCGATGAAGGCCAAGCACCTGGAAAAGGCGCTGATGCAATTCGCCGAGGAGGGCGCCGCCAAGGTGTTTCGGCCAATGATCGGCTCGGGCTTCAT
>Ga0182744_1004770_pt1 | contig 9995 bp, 9 predicted proteins | sample eDN3rd30CKraftMG_FD_128525 | JGI IMG/M metagenome (GOLD analysis project Ga0182744, IMG submission 128525) | Enriched Miracle-Growth compost microbial communities from Emeryville, California, USA - eDNA 3rd pass 30_C Kraft MG (version 2) (version 2) ... | reverse complement strand
CGACCTTTTAGGCTACGCACGCCTTCGGAGCTCCGGAGAGCCTTCCGGCGGCCAACGCCGGCGCGTGGCGATTGCCCGCGCGCCCTTCCGGTCGGCGCGCCTCAAGGTGCTCAACCCGCCGACAACGGCGGTGGACGTATTGGTGCAGGGCAAACCTTGACTGTCTCAACCTGTCCCGCGGGCGCTGGACCTCATGGGTGTCAGTCACGATCTTGCGGTCATTTTCGATATGTGCGACCGGCTTGTGGTGATGTGGAACGCCTCGCCGGTGGAAGCGTTGATCCCTAAAAAGTTGCCCGCCGGGGATATGCCGGGCCACTATCACCCGATGCTCTAACGGCGGACCGTCGTCGTTTGCAGGTCGCTCAATCGGGATGGGTCTTATCCCGAGTCCTGATCGCCGAAGCCGACGCTATACGGCGCTGATCACGATCACTGGCCCGTTCTCCCCGCTTCAATCGCTCCCCTGCGACAGACACCGGCCGATGTCACTCCACACGGAGAACCCATTCTAGCTCCGTTCTATTTCGCGACGTAGTATAATTGAACTCGTCAAGTCTTCTACATTGTCCATGGCTGAGACCTCGTTGCGCAATTCGTTGAGCGCATTGATCGAACCGACCTCGACTTCCACAACAAGGTCGAGCTGGCCGCTGACGGAAGAGACCTTGCGCACGGCGGAAAAGCCGGCAAGCCGGTCGAGCACGCCGATGGAGGGCGTGCGCTTCAGCGTGACCAGCAGGAAGGCCCGGATCTGGCTGTCCTCGAGCTGGCCGATATCGGCCCTGTAGCCCCTGATGATGCCGGCCTTTTCCAATCGCGTGACGCGCTCGGTCGTGGCACTGCGCGACAGTCCGATGCGTCCGGCAAGCGACTTCATCGGGATGCGCCCTTCCTTGGTAAGGATGCTGAGGATCGTCCGGTCGATGCTGTCCATACCCTGCATAATGCGCCTCCCCGCCGCGCCGACAAGATGACGGTTATTCCATACACAGTGCCGGCACAACCGGCATAATGCCGGATGCGCCAATGCGCCGTCCATGCAAATCTGCGCAGCGAAAAGAGGACTGCAATGAACGACATGCTGAAGACGACCCCTGACTTTTCCCGCAACGCCGCCGCCGCGCTGCTGAAGGAGCATTACGCCCTTGCCGGCACGCTCTCCCCGCTTGCCAGCGAACGCGATCAGAATTTCAAGGTGGAGTCGTCCGAGGGGATCTTCATTCTCAAAATCATCAACGCCGCCGAGCCCGCGGTCGAGAGCGACTTTCAAACGGCACTCCTGGCTCATATCGGCGTCCATGCCGGCGATCTGCCTGTGCCGCATATCCGCCCGACGTTGTCGGGCGAAAGCCTTGCCTCGACCACAAGCGCTCATGGCGTCTCGCACCGCATCCGCCTCGTCAGCTGGGTCGAGGGCGAGCCACTTGCCCAAACGGACCGCAGCGAGGCGGCGCTCGAATCCTTGGGCCGCATGCTTGGCCGCTTCGATGCCGCGCTGAAGGGCTTCATGCATCCAGGGGCGCTGCGCGATCTCGACTGGGACATCCGCAACGCCGGTCGCTCGGCTGATCGTCTATCGCATGTCACGGATGCAGATGACCGCGCCCTCCTCGAGCGTTTCCTGAAGCGCTTCGCCAGTATCGCGCCGCGCCTTGCAACGCTGCGCGCCGCCGTCATTCACAACGATGCCAATGACTGGAACGTGTTGGTCGATGCGGGCGACCAGGACCGCATTTGCGGCCTCATCGATTTGGGCGACGCGCTTCATTCCCCGCTGATCGCGGAAGTCGCCATCGCCGCCGCCTATGCCGGTCTCGGCCATGCCGACCCCATCGGCGCGGCGGCCGCCATCGCACGCGGCTTCCATGCGGAATACCCGCTGCTTGCAGAGGAAGTCGCCGTCCTCTACGACCTCATCGCAATCCGTCTCGTCACCTCGGTCACCATATCCGCATCTCGCCGTGCGCATACCGGGGACAATCCCTATCTGGCGATCAGCGAGCGGCCGGCCTGGGCGCTGCTGCGCAAACTCGACCGGATGAACCCGCGTTTTGCGACGGCGATCCTGCGCAAAGCCTGCGGCTTCGAAGCCGTGCCCGGTGCACGCGCCGTGACGGACTGGATCGCCGCCAACAGCAAATCCCTCGCCCCGTTGCTCGCGCGCCCGGCAGCGAGCTATCCGGCTGCCCTGGTCCCCTACGGTGACCCGGCCCATCCGATGACGGTCAAATCCGCCGCGCAGGAACCCGATGACGCGCAGGCGATCTGGGAAGCCCATTGCCGCGAAAACGGCATCGAACTCGGCCTCGGCCCCTGGGGGGAGGAGCGCACCGTCTATGCCGGCGAAATGTTCGTCTCGCGCTTCATCGAGAAGACGCGCCGCACGCGCCATCTCGGGCTCGACATCTTCATGGCCGCGGGCACGAGGGTCTTCACGCCGCTCGCCGCCACGGTCGTCAGCGTCGAGATCGAGCCGGATCCGCTCGGGTATGGTTGCCTGATCGCCCTGCGCCACGAGCCCGAGGGCTGCCCGCCTTTTATCTCGCTGTGGGGCCATCTTGCCCATGAGGCTTTGGGGCGTCTTACGGCCGGCGACCGTCTGGATGCGGGCGCACTGGTCGGTAAGATGGGCACACCGGTCGAAAACGGCGGCTGGGCACCCCATCTTCATCTGCAGCTTTCCACCGACACGAACCTTACGGCGACTGAAATCCTCGGCGTCGGCGAGCCAGAGTATCTCGACGTCTGGGCCGAACTCTTCCCGGACGCGCGCACCTTCGGCGGCATAGCGCGGGAATTCTACGAACGGCACGGCCGCTCGCATGACGAGATCGTCGCCTTGCGGCGGGAACTGCTCCTGCCGAACCTTTCCATATCTTACGACAAGCCGATCAAGTTCGTGCGCGGGGACGGTGTCTGGCTGATCGACGACGGCGGGCGCGCCTATCTGGACTGCTTCAACAATGTCTGCCACATCGGCCATGCCCATCCGGCCGTCGTAGAGGCGATGACCAGGCAGGCCGCGACGCTCAACACCAACACCCGCTACCTCCACGACAACATCGTCGCCTATGCCGAGCGCCTGACGGCGACGCTGCCGAAGAACCTGACGGTCGCCGGCTTCGTCAACAGCGGCTCGGAGGCCAACAGCCTGGCCCTGCGCATGATGCGCGCCCATACCGGCCGCGAGAACGCGATCACGCTGGACTGGGCCTATCACGGCACGACGCAGGAGTTGATCGACATCAGCCCTTACAAGTTCCGTCGCAAGGGCGGCAAGGGTGCGAAGCCGCATGTCCATGTGGCGGTCGTGCCGGACAGCTATCGTGCGCCGGTCGACTGGCCCGTCGAAGAGCATGGCCGGCGTTTTGCCGAGAGCGTCGCCGAACAGATCGCCGCCCTTCAAGCGAAGGGCGAAGCGCCCGGCTTCTTCATTGCCGAATCCATCCCGAGCGTCGCCGGCCAGGTCTTCCTGCCGGAAGGCTATCTCAAGGAGGTGTATCGGCTGGTGCGCGAGGCGGGCGGCGTGTGCATCGCAGACGAGGTGCAGGTCGGCTTCGGCCGCGTCGGCAGCCATTGGTGGGCCTTCGAGACTCAGGGCGTCGTCCCTGACATCGTGACAATGGGCAAGCCGATCGGCGACGGCCATCCGATGGCAGCTGTGGTGACGACGCGCGACATCACCGACAGCTTCGACAACGGCATGGAATATTTCAACACCTTCGGCGGTAACCCCGTGTCCTGCGCGGTCGGTCTTGCCGTGCTCGACGTCATAGAAAGCCAGGACCTGCGCGCGAATGCGCTGGCAATGGGCACCTATCTGATGGCCGCTTTCCGCGATATGCAGACGCGCCACGCGGTCATCGGCGACGTGCGCGGTCTAGGCCTGTTTCTGGGCATCGAACTGGTGTCGGATCGCAAGAGCAAGGCGCCTGCAACCGCGTTCGCCCGTGCCGTCTCGAACGGCGCGCGCCGCCGCGGTGTCTTGATGGGTACGGAAGGGCCGCACGATAATGTGCTCAAGATGCGCCCGCCCATGATTTTCTCAAAGCGCGACGCCGACCATCTCATCGCCGTGCTCGAGGAAACCTTCGCCGACGTCGCACGCACGCACGGTCAAGGCTGACGATCATAGACTTTCGACCGCTATCAGCCGGGCGATCCACTTTCCCGGTCGGGAGGACGCATGCTCAAAATACCCCGAACAACGTGAATACAATCAAGGAGGAGAATCCATGAAACTGACACTCTTGGCCATTGCCGCCGCACTTGCCGCCGGCACCACCGCCCATGCCGGCACACTCGATATCGTCAAGCAGCGCGGTGAACTGCGCTGCGGCGTCAGCCAGGGCGTGCTCGGCTTTTCCGTGCCGGACAAGAACGGCACCTGGAGCGGCTTCGACGTCGATTTCTGCCGCGCGGTCGCCGCCGCGACGCTCGGCAACCCTGACAAGGTGGCCTATGTACCGCTCTCTACGAAGGACCGTTTCACCGCGCTGCAATCGGGCGAAGTGGACCTGCTCTCGCGCCAGACGACCTGGACGCTGTCGCGCGACACCGATCTCGGGATGAGTTTCGTCGGCACGATCTATTATGACGGCCAGGCGTTCATGATCAACAAGGAGCTCGGCGTCTCCAGCGTCAAGGACCTCTCCGGCGCCTCCGTCTGCACGGAAACGGGCACGACGACAGAGCAGAACATGGCCGACTACTTCAACGCCAACAAGATCGAGTATCAGGTCATCGCCTTCGAGAAGCCGGACCAGACGGTCCAGGCCTTCAACACCGGCCGTTGCGACGTCTATTCGACCGACGCCTCGGCGCTCTATGCCCAGCGCCTGACGCTCAACGATCCAGACCGCTTCGTCGTGCTGCCGGAGGTTATCTCCAAGGAACCACTCGGCCCGGCCGTGCGGCAGGGCGACGACCAATGGTTCAAGGTCGTGCGATGGACGCTCTTTGCGCTGATCGAGGCAGAAGAGATGGGCATTTCGAAGGAAAACGCGGCCTCGCTTCTCGAAAGCGGCACCGTCGCGCAGAAGCGCTTCCTCGGCATCGACAGTGACGCCGGCAAGGCGATGGGCCTGGATGCGAAATGGGCCTACCAGGCCATCTCCGCCGTCGGCAATTACGGAGAGCTCTTCGAGCGCCACCTTGGCAAGGACAGCTCGCTGAAAATCGACCGAGGCCTCAACCGCCTGTGGAGCGACGGCGGCCTGATGTACGCCCCGCCCGCTCGCTGATATTGGCTGGTGACGCTACCGCGGGAATTCTACCGCGGTAGCTGGCTAACGTCTCAGGCCACGACGCCTGCACGATTGTTTGAACAGTTTCAGGCGTCTCGTTAAGTGGACTTCGGCCCTGGTAAACCTGCGATCATCATCGCTTCCAGCGCGTCGAAGTTCACCTGACCTGGCGCCTGCTGTTCAAGGGAGGAATGCGGCTCCACCAAGCCTTGCCAACGTTCAGCGCGCGTTCGATGCCTGTGTGAGCCTCGGACACGGTCTGGCAGGCGTGAAGTCGAAATCCTCACAGTCGATCGTTCGCGAGAGTTGGCGCGACAAGCACGGTATTGCCATCCTCAGCAGCCCTCTATCACGATGGCAGCCCCGCCCGTCTTCAACACGGTCGTGAAGTCGATGGAGGTGAACGGCGGACCTTTGTTGGTGTTGAAGATGTCAGGCCTGCCGCGGCGAGCGAGCGCTTCGTCTTCGTGAATCCCGTTGATAGAGCAGGCCGCGTTCATCGCGATCGATACCCGCCATGACATAAGCGTTCGCGCTGAGCCCGTCCCCGACGGTGCAGGAATAGAGGCATACGCACGCAATGGAACGCAGGACGTCCATCGCCCAGCCCTATTGCGGTCGTCTCACCGTCAGCTTGCGCGGAAGATAGGCACGGTTTCTGTGCGTTGATGCACATTCCCAGGGGAATTTGCGCTGGAGTGGTTCGCTTGATGCGCACTCTGTCACCAGCGTGGTGGCGTGCAGCCGCCCGCCCTTCCCCCTTGCCCTGCTTCAAGAGCGTTACACCATCGTATCTGCGCCATACGGACAGGAGAGAAGCAACGCACCGGTCCGCCCCGTCTTGACCCCATCGCGATCGAACACTTCGCGTGGAGAGCAGCGGATGCTGCCGCTGCTGATGCCGACCGCCTGACGAGCGACGGACAGCTTGTGCGCGCCGTCGCTCATTGCCCTTGCCCTGGCGCGCCTGCCTGGCCGAACGCTACCGGCAGGAAAGCATTGCCCGGCGTCTATTCCCCTTTCTTGGCGTGGGCCGTTGTGAGATCGACGGTCAGGCCTCCCGGTTCGGCTTCGGTCTCATCGCCGAGATGCTCGTCGCGCCCTTAAAGGAGGCGGACTTTTCATCACGTCACGGATCGGCAAGTCTGGCAGGTCAAATCCACCAGCGTCTCGTCGTCTCGGCTAGAAGCCGAGCGAGCGTTGTCGGGACATGTGCGCCACGGTCTGGCTCATTGACGAACATGGCGATAGCGAAGACGCGTAGAACAGGCACCGGGCCGCGGGCGTCATGCGGGATCCGGCCGCTTTGGAGGTAACGCGGCTTCAGCGCCTGTTGGAGCATGGATTGGGCGACGCTGCCTGATGTTGGCGACAGCATAAGATCAGCTGTATTACCTATGAATGCAACCCGGAGCGAGCGGCGTGCGGATGTCGCTATTTAAAGTTTCACGACAGTCTTGCGGGCAAGCAACCCCTGCGGCGCGAACAGCAGGACGGCTATGACCAGCAGAATGGCGAAGGCGTCGCGGTAGCTCAGCAGGCTGTCGGGCAGGTAGGCCTGCAGAAACACCTCTATGAAACCGAGAAGAAAGCCACCGGCAACGGCACCGGACAGACTGCCGAGCCCCCCGATAATCGCCGCGATGAAGGCCTTGAGCACCGGCAGGAAGCCCATTAGAGGATCGACGCTGCCGCGTTGGGCCACCCAAAGAATGCCGGCCACCCCCGCCATGAGACCGGAAATTGCAAAGGCAGTGGCGACGACAGCATTGGCGCGGATGCCCATCAGGCGGACGATGGCAAAGTCTTCCGACGCGGCCCGCATCGCGCGGCCAAGCACCGTCGTGCGCAGGAAGAGATTGAGCCCGACCAGCATGACGGCCGTGACGAGAATGGACGTCGCCTGGATGACACCGATATGCAAGCCGCCGACTTCGATGGTGCCCGACAGGCTCATGGGCATCGGCACCGGCTTCGGGCGCGCGGAAATGAAGTTCTGGAACAGCACGCGCAGGATCGCGCTGACGGCAAAGCTCGTCAGAAGCAGCGTCGTTCCGCTCGCACCGCGCACTGGGCGGAACGCGGTACGTTCCATCAAAAGCACGAGAACGATCACCGCGACGAGGGCGAGCACGACGGCCACGCCGAACGGCAATCCGACGATGAGCGCAAAGCACAGGCCATAGCCGGTGGCGGTCATCAGCTCGCCATGGGCGAAATTGATGAGGCCCATGATGGAGAAGACAACGGCGAGGCCGAGTGCAAGCAGCGCGTAGGTTCCGCCAAGGCTCAGCGCATTGACCAGCTGCTGCAGGAACATGTCCATGGATGGTTTTCCTTCTTGCGGGTCACGCGCCGAGATAGGCGCCTTGTATTTCGGTGGAATTGCGCAGATCGGCCGCAGGACCGGAGAGCACGATGCGGCCGTTCGCCATGACATAGCCAACGTCGGCGATCTCGAGCGACAGCGAGACGTTCTGCTCGACGAGAAGGATCGTCAACCCGCGCTGGCGCAGGCCCGCGATCAGTTCGAAAATCTGGTCAACGATCTGCGGGGCAAGACCGAGCGAGGGTTCGTCGAGCAGGAGAAGGTCGGGCGAGGACATCATCGACCGGGCGATCGCCAGCATCTGCTGTTCGCCGCCGGAAAGCGAGCCGGCCTTCTGGTGCAGGCGCTCCCTGAGGATCGGAAAACGCGACAGCATGTCCTCGCGCATCGTGTCGATCTGCCCCCTGCCCGCGTGCATGGCGCCGCCAAGCAGCAGGTGCTCATCGACGGTCAGCGTGGGGAAGATGCGGCGCCCCTCGGGCGTCAAGGTCATGCCCATACGCACGATCAACTCTGTTGGCAGGGCGGAAATATCTTTGCCAGCGAAGGTTACGCGGCCCGCCTTCTTACCGACAAGGCCAACGAGTGCATTGAGTGTCGAGCTCTTGCCTGCTCCGTTGGCACCGAGAAGAGTGACAATCTGGCCTTTGCGAACCTTGAGGTCGACGCCCTTCAGCGCCTCGACCGGCCCGTAGGCGACCTTGAGGTCACTGACCTCAAGCATGGGGGTCTCGTCGGAAATGTGACGCGTCATAGGGCAAATCCTCGCCGCGGCTCATCGCCCCGGCCAACAGCAGGAAGATCGCCCTCCGGCCAGAGCCGGAGGGCATCGCTTACATCACGGTGCAGGAACGTCCTCGGCTGCCGGCACGCCCTGGCTGACCAGCGTGCGGTTGCCGCCCTCGATACGCACGAGCGCGACGGAGCGCAGCGGCATTCCCTGCGTGCCGGCATAGCTGATCTTGCCGGTCACGCCCTCGACGCCGTCGAGCGACGCGATGGCGTCACGGATAGCCGTCGAATCCACGCTGTCAGCCTTGGCGACAGCGGCCTCGATGACCTTGCCGAGATCGTAGCCGTTGGCGATGTAGACCGTGTCGGGGTCCTGGCCGAACTTAGCCTTGTATTTCTGGTTGAAGGCGGCAAGCGGGCTGCCTTCCGTCGCAAAACCGGCCGTGGTGAAGACCACACCGTCGACGAGCGGACCAAGGCCAAAGGTGGTCGGGGAGTCGATGCCGTCGCTGCCGAGGATTGGCGTGGCGACGCCGGCGCCGCGCAGCTGGCGGATGAAGGCCGGGAAATCAGGTTCATAGGCGGCGGTCATGATGACGTCAGGGGCCGGGTTCAGCGCCTTGATCTTGGTGACTTCGGCACTGAAATCCTGCTGGCCCATGCTGTAGGTGCCTTCGCCGAGGACCTCTCCGCCCTTGCCCTTGAAGCTGGTCGCGAAATATTCCGGCAGTTTCAGCGTATAGGCGGTGTCGGGCGACTTCAGCACATAGGCCGTTTTGAAACCCTTTTCCTTGGCATAGTTGGCAAGCACCGCGGCCTGAACGTTGTCGGCGGGGTAGTTGCCGAACATGTAGTCACCGACGGCGAGCGGCATGGTGGGCGTCGTGGCGCAGAAGGAGAAGGCCGGAATCTGCGCCGCCTGGCTGATCTGGCCCGCGGCGATCGACGGGTCCGCGTCGCAGGGCGTGATCAGGATACTGATGCCTTCGTCGACGAGCTCCTGCGCCACGAGCGCGGTCTGCGCGGCATCCGAGCGGGTGTCCTTGGCGATCAGCTTGATCGGGAACTTGCCGGCGATGCCCCCGCCCGCGTTGATTTCGTCGACGGCCATCTGCAGGCCCTTCAGGGACGGCTGGTCATATGGCGCAAATCCGCCTGTCTGCGCGGTCGCAAGCCCGACGACGAGGTCTTCGGCGAGGGCGGGGAACGCAAGCGCACCGAGCGCGGTGGACAAAAACAATGCCTTCAATGTCGTTCTCATTCCTATTCTCCTCTGGTGGTTATGCGGGCTTGCCGGCGGCATGCGGATCGAGATCCGGCACGGCGGTATCGATGGCGGGTGCGGTCTGCTGTCCCATCGACCGGCGGCGGCCGATATAGGCTTCGATGACCGCAGGGTTGGTCTGAATTTCCGCCGGTGTGCCGATCGCGATCTGCTGGCCTTTATTGAGCACCACGACGACGTCGCAGAGCCGCATGATGAGCTTCAGGTCGTGCTCGACGACGAGGAGCCCGAGGCGGTGCTTCGTGCGGATGCGATCAAGCACGCTCATCAGTTCCTGCGTTTCGGCCGGGTTCATGCCGGCGGCGGGCTCGTCAAGCAGCAGGTAGCGGGGTTTCAGTGCCAGCGCGCGGGCGATTTCCAGCCTCCGTTGCGCCCCATATGACAGCGTGCCCGCAAGCTG
>Ga0182744_1004769_pt1 | contig 9996 bp, 5 predicted proteins | sample eDN3rd30CKraftMG_FD_128525 | JGI IMG/M metagenome (GOLD analysis project Ga0182744, IMG submission 128525) | Enriched Miracle-Growth compost microbial communities from Emeryville, California, USA - eDNA 3rd pass 30_C Kraft MG (version 2) (version 2) ... | reverse complement strand
GAAGGGCATCGACACGCTCGACCAGCTCGCCGAGGTCAAGCGCATCGTCGCCGAGGTCGCGCAGGACTGCGCGGTGCTCAACGCCGACGACGAGAACGTGCTCAGGATGTCCGGCTACACCGACGCCAAGGTCATCTGCTACGTGACGATGAATCCCTCGCACGCGCTCGTGCGCGAACACGTGCGCGCGGGCGGCCGCGCCTGCGCGCTCGAAGCCGGCGTCAACGGTTCGATGATCACGCTCTACGACAAGAACAGCCACATCCCGCTGTTGTGGACGCACCTGATCCCGGCCACGCTCGAAGGCCGCGCGCTGCACAACGTGCAGAACGCGATGTTCGCCGCCAGCGTCGCCTACGCGCTCGGCATCAAGCTCGACGCGATCCGCCAGGGCCTGCGCACGTTCGACACGACGTTCTTCCAGGCGCCCGGCCGCATGAACGTCTACGCCGAGCATCCGTTCAAGGTGCTGTTCGACTACGGCCACAACGCGCACGCGGTGTCTGTGATGGCCGATCTCGCGCAGCGCCTCGACGTCGCGGGCCGGCGCATCGTCGTGCTCGCCGGCCCCGGCGATCGCCGTGACGAAGACCTCGTCGCGATCGCCGAGGCAGTCGCCGGCCGCTTCGACCACTACATCTGCCGCCGCGACGATTCGCTGCGCGGCCGCGACGGCGACGAAGTGCCGCGCATCATGGCGCGCGCGCTGGTTGCGGCCGGTGTGCCGAAGGAGGCGATCGAGCAGATTCCCGACGAGCAGGAAGCGATCGACGCCGCGTTGCGCATGGGCCGTCCCGGCGACCTGCTGCTCGTGTTCGCCGACGCGCTGGTGCGCTCGTGGAAGCAGATCATCAAGTTCCGTCCGGAAGGCGCGCCGGAAACGCCGGCCGCGCCCGCGCCGCTGACGGCGCCCACGGCGACGGCCGAAGCGGTGTTCGACGAATCCAGCTTCGCCGCGCTCGGCGGCGTCGTGCGCGACGAGCGCGGCATCCACCTGTCGCGGGAGAGCGACGACTGAACGCCGTGCCGCCCGCGCCGCCCTTCGACGACTCGCGCCGCCTCACCGGAAGCAACCTGTACTTCGCCGACGCCGGCGCGGTGCTGGAAACCGTCGGCGTCGCGATCGACGACACGCTGCTCGACGCATGGGCAACGCGTGTGCGCCGCATGCGCGCCGCGCTCGGCTGGCCCGATGCGGAGATCGTCGCCCGCGTACACGCCAGCGGCGCCTCGCTCGCATTCGCCGCGCCGATCGATCAGTTGCTGACGGCAACCGAGGTCAATGAGTGGGCATGGCTCTCTGCGCTGATCGAAGTCCAATATCACTGGACGAATGCGGCTTCGCCGAAGGAGACCCTTCTCCCTCCGGGATCGACGACGGTCGTCGGACCGTCGGAGGGTGCCGGCAGGCGGATGAGGGAGAACCCTCACACCGTGGAATATGCGCAAGAACGAGGCGCCCTTCCCTCACCCCAACCCCTCTCCCGAAGGGAGAGGGGCTATGAGCATTCTCGGAGGGAGAGTGAGAGGGGCTATGGGCATTCTCGAGAGGAGAGGGGCTTCAAGCAAAAGCTGCCGTTCGATCCGGAAACGCTTTCGTTCGTGCGCGAATTGCGCCAACGAGCGACCGATGCCGAGCAACTGATCTGGTTCCTTCTCCGCAATCGTCGCCTGTTCGACCACAAGTTCCGCCGCCAACACGCCGTCGGTCCGTATGTGCTCGACTTCTACTGCCACGAACTCAAGCTCGCCATCGAACTCGACGGCGGCCAGCACAACGAGCCGTCGGAACGAGCACGCGACGCACGCCGCAACGCCTTCATCGAAGAACACGGCATCCACACGCTGCGCTTCTGGAACCACGACATCCTGCAACGCACCGACGACGTGCTCGCCGAAATCTGGAACGCCTGCTTCAACCCCTTTCCCCCCGGGAGAGGGGTTGGGGTGAGGGAAAGGCCTCTCCCGGACGCGTCACTCCCCCACGCCCCAGCACACCCCGCCTGCCGGGACGAAGACTCCGCCCTGCACACCCTGCGCGCGTTCGCCCGCGCGGAGCGCAATCCCGTGCTGGTCGAACTCGTCGACGCCGCACGCGCACGCGGCCTGACCGTGCTGCGCGACGACGACACGTTGTCGTTCGGCGTCGGCAGCGGTTCGCGCTCCTGGTCGTTGAGCGCATTGCCATCGCCCGCGCAAATCGACTGGACCGCCCTGCACAACGCCCCGATCGCGCTGGTCACGGGCTCCAACGGCAAGACCACGACGACGCGCCTGCTCGCCGCCTGCCTGCGCGCGCACGGCTGGCGCACCGCATACACCTGCACCGACGGCGTGTTCGTCGACGGCAATGCGCTCGCCGCGGGCGACTACTCCGGCCCGGCCGGCGCACGCACCGCATTGCGTGCGCCCGGCGTCGACGCGGCCGTGCTCGAAACCGCGCGCGGCGGCCTGCTGCGCCGCGGCCTCGCCGTGCAGCATGCGGACGTCGCCATCGTCACCAACATCAGCGACGACCACTTCGGCGAATATGGCGTGCACGATCTCGACGACCTCGCCGCGGTCAAGCTCACCGTCGCGCGTGCGCTCGGCCCGTGCGGCACGCTCGTGCTCAATGCCGACGACACCCTGCTCGTCCGCCATACCGCGAACATCGAGCCACGCTTGGCCTGGTTCGCGCTCGACGCCGACACACCCGTGCTGCAGGCGCATCGCGCGCACGGCGGCGCGACCTGCGGCGTGCGCGACGGCCATCTGCATCTGTACCGCGATGGAGCGGATCACGACCTCGGCGCGATCGCCGCGATGCCGCTCAGCTTCGGCGGCGCGGCGCGCTACAACATCGCCAACCTCGCCGCCGCCGCGCTCGCGGCCAGCGAATTCGGCATCGCGCCGTCGCTGCTGCGCGACGTGCTCGCGCGTTTCGGCGCCGCGCGCAGCGACAATCCGGGACGCCTGCAGCACTGGTCGTTCGGCGGCATCGGCGCGTTCGTCGACTATGCGCACAATCCCGACGGCCTGCGCGGCCTGCTCGACGTGGCGACGCGCACGCGCACGGACCGGCTCGCACTGCTGCTCGGCCAGGCCGGCAACCGCGAGGATGCGGAAATCCGCGAACTCGCCGCGGTCGCCGCGAGCTTCCGACCCGATCTCGTCGTGTTGAAGGACCTGGGCGGCATGTTGCGCGGCCGCGCGCCGGGCGAAGTGCCGATGCTGCTGCGCGAGGAACTCGCGCAGCACGGCCTGCACGGCGACCGCATCGCCGTGCAACTCGACGAATACGAGGCCGTGCGCGCGATGCTGGCCTGGGCCCGCGCTGGCGACACGCTCGTGCTGCCGGTCCACGACAGCCAGGTCAAGCCGCAGGTCGCCGCGCTGCTCGATGCGCTGCAGGCGCAAGACTGGCGCGCCGGCACGCCGCTGCCGCCGACCTGAGCGCAGCGCAGGGACGCGCCGTTGGCGCCGTGCGATCGACCGCCCGTCCGCCGCCGCGCGAAGTTGCCACCTCACTCACAAATCCGCCTGCGGGCCTGCACCGATAATCGGCGCCGACGCTGCGTCCCCTGAAACGCAACGGTTCGTTCGCCATGAAACCGACGAGGCACCTGGTCATCGCCGGCACGTCGCCGCAGGACGTCGCCGAACTTGCCACTTTCCTGCGCGTGCTGCGCCCGCAGCTCGACCACGAATGGTCGATCGCCGACGACGGCAGCGGGATCGACGCCGTGTTCGCCGACCTGTGCGATTTCGGCGGCCGCTGCGCGCGCATCCGCGCGCTCGACGAAGGCCGTCACCTCGTCGTCGTCGCCGAGCCGGGCGCGGACACGCTCGGCGCCGAACTCGTGCTGCTGCGGCCGATCGTGCCGAAGGCGCTGGTCGGCCTGCTCAACCACGTCGGCGCGACGACGCCGCCGCAACCGCGCCGGCTCGTCGACTTCAGCGTCCACGAGCGCGACATCGGCAAGCGCGCTCGCGCGAAGGCACTCGTACGTCGCGACGACGCAGTCGAGGGCACGCGCGCGAATTTCCTCGACATCCAGTACGAGCGCCCGTGCACGCCGCTCGACGCATTGCTCAAGCGCGGCGCGCTGCTGATCCGCCGCGCCGGGCTGCCGCCGTTGCTCGTCGATCCGGTCACCGACCTGTTCCACAGCGCCGCGCGCATGTGCGAACTCGAGCCGTATTTCCTCGACCCGCTCGAAGGCCACGAATACCAGCGCATCGGCGGCTCGCAACTGGCGACGATGCAGAACGAGCACGCCGGGCGGCCGCTGGTGCGGCTGCGCTGGCTCAATGCGTTCCTGCGTTCCAACGGCTATCTCGCGCGCCATCTCGATCCGAGCGCGCACTACCAGCTGAAGCAGTGGCTGCCGCTCGACAACGACTACGGCAAGCAGCACCGCATCGCACTCACGCTCATGCGCGAAGCGCCGCTGCACATCGTCGCACGCCGCGCCAAGGCGAAGATGGCCGACGTCTTCGACGTCGTGAACGCCTACGCCGCGCTCGGGCTCATCGAAACGCGCCGCCAGGCCGGCGGCGACGCGGCCGTGCCGACGTTCGCGCGCCCTCGCGCGCGACGCAAGGGACGCCAGCTGCTCGCGGCGACGCTGTTCGCGCGCTGAACGCGCAGCGTGCGGATCGCGCTCCGGAACTGCTACCTTGCAGATCCGTTTCCGCCCGGAAGAAACCCCATGCACGTCCACGTCGCCCTGCAACCGCTGATCGCGCTGATCGCCGGCATCCTCATCCTGGTCATGCCGCGCCTGCTCAACTACGTCGTCGCGCTGTATCTCATCGTCGTCGGCCTGATCGGACTGCTGCCGCTGCTGCACCTGGGTTGAACCCGCGCACGGCGTGCAACGCGATGAGGTCCGCATCGTGCGCGCGGCGGACGCCGCGCGCCGCCAGCCGGCCATGAACGATCGAACCTATCGCTTCGGCGAATTCACGCTGGGCACGCTCGCGCGCGAACTGCGCCACGGCGACACGCCGGTCGCGCTGTCGCCGCGCGCGTTCGACTGCCTCGTCCACCTCATCGAGCACCGCGAGCGCGCAGTCGGCAAGGACGAGCTCATCGCAGCGATCTGGAAGCGCAACAACGTCTCCGACACGCAGCTCGGCCAGACCGTGCTGCTGGCGCGCCGCGCGCTCGGCGACGACGGCCATTCCCAGCAGTACATCCGCACCGTGTCGCGCTATGGCTATCGCTGGGTCGGAGCGATCGACGAGAGCGCGCCGCATGCCGAGGCCGCAAACGCGGCAGCACCGACCACCCTGCCGGACATCATGCCGACCGGCGCGACCGCGGCGACCTCTGCAACCGACACCGAAGCACACGCGCCATCGCGTGGCGCCCGCCCTCGTCGCTTCGTCGCCGCGATCGCACTGGCCGTGCTCGTGCTCGTCGCGGCCTCGCTCGCATGGTTTCATTCGCGTCACGCATCGAACTGGACCGGCGCCGAAGCGCTCGCGCTGCCGCTGCGCGTGGAAGCGCCCGCCGACGAGGCTTGGCTGCGCCTGGGCGGCATGGATCTCGTCGCCGAGCGCCTGCGCGGCGGCGGCCTCACCGTGCCGCCGAGCGACAACGTCGTCGCCCTGCTGCGTGACGTCGCGCCGGGACAGGAAGCGGCGACGCTGCGCCGCGCCGCACCCACCGCGCTGCTTGTCGACGGCGCACTGACGCGCAAGGACGATGCGTGGTCGGTCGAGTTGCGCGCGACGACACCCGACGGCGCCGTGCTCGAGGTCGAAGCCGCACGCGACGAGCCGCTCGCGGCCTTGCGCGAAGCCGCCGACCGGCTGCTCGCACGGCTCGGCCATGCGCGTCCCGTCACGTCGGCGATCGCGCCCGGCGCCGAGGAGCGCCTGCAGCGTGCACGCGCGGCCCTGCTCGCCAACGACCTTGCCGGCGCACGCGCGCTGCTCGCCGCCGATCCCGAGGCCACGCGCGACGAGCCACAGCTCGCCTACCGCCTCGTTCAGATCGATTTCCGCGCCGGTGCCTACGCGCACGCCGAGACCTCGCTCGACGCGCTGCTCGCCGATCCCGCGGCACGCGAGCCGCTGTTCCGCGCGCGCCTGCTCAACGGCCGCGGCGCGGTGCGCCTGCGCTTGGAAAACTACGCCGGCGCCGAGGCCGACTACGATGCCGCGATCGTCCTGCTCGGCGACGGCGCGCACGCACCCGAACTCGGTCTCGCACTGACCGGACGCGGCATCGTGCGCTCGATGCGCCACGACGCCGAAAGCGCCGCAGCCGATTTCGCCGCTGCGCGCGTGCAGCTCGAGGCCGCCGGCGACGAACTCGGCGTGGCCCGCGTCGACAGCAACCTCGGTGGCTTGGAAATGAACCGCGACCGGCCGCAGCAGGCGCTCGCGCCGCTCGAGCGCGCCGCCACGCAGTTCGAGCGCTACGGCGCGATCAACGAACTGTTCGAAACGCTGACCAGCCTCGTCTCCGACCATCTCGCCCTGCTCGAACCGGCGCAGGCGCTCGCCGCGAGCGACCGCGCCTGGGCACTCGCCGCGCGCGCGACCGATCCGAACCAGGACCTCGCGCTGCGCCTGGACCGCGTCGACGTGTTCCTCGCGCTCGGCCGCCTGCGCGAAGCCGCCGCGCTGCTCGCGGACCTGCCCGACGCGGCGAGCGCAGCGCCGCCGTATCTCGCACGCCGCCTGCCGACGCTGCGTGCGCGCCTCGCCTTCGCCACGCATCGCGATGCGGAAGCCGCCGAATGGGCGGCGCGCGCACTGGCGTTGCCGCCACCGTCCGACGATGCCGGCGAAGGCATCGCCGAGATCGCCTTGCTGCGCGAACGCGCGCTGGCGGCGAACGATTCGAGCGCCGCAGCGCGCGCCGACGGCGCATCGACTGCGAACGAAGTGCCGCGCTACCCGGTACAGGCCGTACTCGCCGCCGAGATCGCGCAGGCGCACGGCGACACGGCCGGCGCCGCACGCAGCTATCGCACCGCGCTCGATCTCGCCGAGCGGCGCGGCGTGCCGGCTGACCTCGCCCTCGTCGCCGGCTCCTACGGCCCATGGCTGCTCGCACGCGGCGAGCTCGGCGAAGCCGCCGCGGTGATCGGCCGCGTCTCGCCGCAGGCCGACCACGACTTCGACTGCGCGCTGCTCGAACTGCGACTGTTCCATGCGCTCGGCCGCGGCGACGCCTGGCAACGCGCGCTCGCACGCGCGCAGGCGCTCGCCGGCGAACGCGAACTGCCGCCCGCGCTGCGCACGCCGCCGTAAAGCAGGCCGCGGATGTAGAGAAACCGCGCCACAACGCGACTTCGCAGCCATTCCGGAATCGGAATGGAGGCATTCCGGAATGACTTTCGCGCCGATGCAGCGCCATCGTCGCCGCTTCCCCGTCCGGAGACTGTGCCATGCGATGCCTGCCCCTCGTCCTCGCCCTGCTCGCCGCCACGCCCGCCTGCGCCACGCAGGTCGTCGACGATTTCGAAACGGCCGACAACCCCAACGGCTGGAGCTGGCTCAGCGGCTCGCCGAGCGCCATCACCTACAACGGCGTCGTGCAAGCCAGCGGCGGCAATCCGGGCGGCTGGTTCGACAGCACCGCGCCGTACTTCTCCGGCCATCCGAACTTCACCGCGCTGCCACCGACCGGTTCGCCGCTGCGCGCCGCGCTCGACAGCGGCCGCCTGACCGCGGTGCACGTCGACTTCCAGCGCCTGGACACGTCTGACATCGAGAACTGCCATCCGGTCTACGACCTACCAAGCACGTACACGCTCGAATTGCTCGACCTGCACACGATCGGCAGCGACCCGCCGACGCCGATCGAGGCACACACGTTCATGGGTCCGGACTCGCCCGAAGGCCTGTCCTACGCGTGGACGCCAGTAGATTTCACCGTGCCCAGCGACGCGACCGACGTGCCGGACGGCTGGCTGCTCAACGTGCCGCCCGACGTCGACTACACTTGGGCCGACCTCATGCACAATGTCGACGCGATCAGCATCTACGCGATTTCGCCCGACGAAATCACGTTCGATTCGTGCTGGCACATGGGCGCCGACAATGTCATGGTCGAATACGATGCCGGCGACAAGATCTTCGTCGACGGCTTCGACGGCGGCGGACGCTGAAGTCCGGGGCAAGCCTGAACAGGACCCTGTCGAGTCCGCCGCTCGGCGGTTGCTGAATCGCACCGCGATCCGCTCAACAGTAATTTGCCTCGCTGCCGGCGTCGTTTTGCTATAAACAGCGCATGCGCCCGCTCGACGGATTCCTGCTCCGCCAACGCCGCTCTTTCGCGACCTGCCTGTGGCTGCTGCTGGCGACCACCAGCGGCGCGGCGCAGGCTGCGCGCATTTCCGTGCAGATCGACGGCGTCGACGGCCTGCTCGAGGACGCCGTCGCCGCCAGCGTCGAGATCAACCAGTACAAGGACCGCGACGTCACCGACGCGCAGGCGCGCCGCCTCTACGAGCGCGCGCTGACGCAGGCGGAAAAGTCGCTCGAGGCCTACGGCTATTTCTCGGTCAAGGCCACGGGGAACCTCGAGCAGAAAGGTGCCGACTACGTCGCCGCGCTGCATGTCGTGCCGGGCGAACCGGTGCGCGTCGCCGCGCTCGACATCCGCATCGACGGCGACGCGGAAGGCCAGACCGACGTACGCAAGGCGCTCGCCGCGTTCGCCCCGACCAAGGGCCAGCCGCTCGACCAGGCGGCCTACGAAAAAAGCAAGGCGACATTGCAGGCCGCGTTGCTCGCGGACGGCTATCTCGATGCGGAACTCGTCACGCACCAGGTCGAGGTCACGCGCTCGGCCAACAGCGCCGACATCCACCTCGCCTGGAAGGTCGGCCAGCGCTACCGCCTCGGCGCGACCGAATTCGAAGGCGGTCAGTTTCCCGACACGCTGCTCGAACGCTACATCCCGTGGCACGAAGGCGATTTCTACACGCAGGGGCAATTGCTGGGCTTCCAGCAGCGACTCATCGACGCCGACTATTTCTCGATCGTGCAGGTGCAGCCCGACACCGAGCACGCCCGCGACGGCGTCGTGCCGATCAAGGTCATGCTGGCGCCGGCCAAGCGCACGATCTACACCGGCGGCGTCTTCATCGGCACCGACACCGGGCCGGGCGTGCGCGGCGGCATCCAGCGCCGCTGGATCAACTCGCGCGGCCACAAGATGCAGCTCGACGCGCTCGTCGCGACGCGCCTGAAAACGGCTTCGGCGCAGTACACGATCCCGCTCGCCGGCTACGACAACCACACGCTGTCCTTCGGCGCGACGTTCCGCAACGAGAACACCGACGCGGCGTACTCGCGCACGTTCGGCCTCGCCGCGAGCGACTCGCGGCTCTGGCACGGCTGGACGCGCACGGCCGCACTCAAGTTCCTCACCGGCAACTTCAAGGTCGCCAACATCTACGGCGACACCACGCTGCTCTATCCCGAGGTCTCGCTGTCGCGCAAGCAGGCCGACGATCCGATGTTCGTGCGCGACGGCTGGTCGATGACGCTGGCCGCGCGCGGCGGCGCCAGCGGACTGCTCTCCGACACGAGCTTCGTGCAGAGCAGCGCCGACGCGAAGTGGATCCACGCGCTCGGCGAACGCTCGCGCTTCATCGCGCGCGGCTCGCTCGGCGCGACCTGGACCGACGACTTCGACCAGTTGCCGCCGGAGCTGCGCTTCTTCGCCGGCGGCGACCGTTCGATCCGCGGCTACGGCTACCAGACGATCGGCCCGCCGCTGCCCGACGCGCTCGTGCCGATCGCGCAGGCCGAATGCGCCGCGCATCCCAAGCGCACCTGCCAGGACCTCGTCATCGGCGGCAAGTACCTCGCCGTCGCCAGCGCCGAATACGAGTACTACTTCAAGCCGAACTGGGGCATCGCCACCTTCGTCGATACCGGCGACGCGTTCACGAGCTTCGATTCGTACCGGCAGAAGATCGGCGCCGGCGTCGGCCTGCGCTGGCGCTCGCCGGTCGGCCTCGTTCGCGTCGACCTCGGCTT
>Ga0182744_1004768_pt1 | contig 9996 bp, 7 predicted proteins | sample eDN3rd30CKraftMG_FD_128525 | JGI IMG/M metagenome (GOLD analysis project Ga0182744, IMG submission 128525) | Enriched Miracle-Growth compost microbial communities from Emeryville, California, USA - eDNA 3rd pass 30_C Kraft MG (version 2) (version 2) ... | reverse complement strand
TTCAACTCGAAATCCTGGGCGCCCCCGCTGGAGGCGGAAATGGGCAATTGATAGCGCAGGTAAGAATGAAATCTCCAGCGCCCGTCGGGAACTTCGGCCATCAGACCCGCCGAGCCGGTGAGCATGTCATTTTGCTTTAACTCCAGGCTGTCGGAGCTGTTCAAGAAAAGATAGGGCACGCTGTGGGACTGGATCCCAATCCTGGGACCGTAGACGACGGGAAGACCAAAGAGCGTGAAATTCGCCCGCGTCAGCATCAAGCCTTCCAGGGAAAGCGTGCGCCACACGTATTTGGTTTTATCCAGAGTCGCGTTGCTGACGATCACTTCCCCGGGCGTACTTTTATAGCCGATCACGCCGCCGTAACCGCTGTCGCCGATGTATCCCAACTCAAAGTATTGACCCGGCTCATTGTTGCGGCTGGAGCTGTTCAAATCCCCACGTTCATCGATGTTTTGCTTGTAATTGACGTAACTGAATCCGGAACCGATCCATGTCCAGAAATTATGCGGCTGTTGGAAATCGCGGACCTGGTCGATGGTGGTTTCCATGCGCATGGTTTCCGAAGCCGGTTTTCTCTTGGCTTGCTCTTGCTGCGCCAAACGCAGTTGGGTGGAGATTTCTTTCGAGCTCAATTTTCTCGGACTCGAGTACTCGCTCAAAGGACTTCCGCCCGCATCCAAAGCGCGCACGCGCCAATAATAATCCTGGTTGGACGCGAGCCGAATGTTGCGGGAGGTCGCTTTGTCTTTCATGTGCGAAGATTTTTCGAATGAAGAGTGAGGGGAAACTTCGAAGTCATAAGACTTCGCGAACAACACCGGCGTGAATTCCACTTTCACCGGCACTTTTCCGTCGTTTTTGATCTGCTCGGGCACGATGCTGACGGAAGTTTCCTTCGGCGGCTCCAGGCTGATCTGAAGGGTTTCCTGCGGAGACCACAGGCTCGGAAGTTTTCCGGTCTTGTGCAATTGATAACGGTATCTCAAAGTCTGCGGATAAATTTTGGCGGCGGGTAAAGAAGCGTCCCCGATTTTGGCCGTCTCCCCGTTTCCGAAATCAACGGCGAGTTGATCGTAAGACGGTTTTAACTCGTGAAAATAATCCCTCAAAAATCCTTTTTCCCAAAGGTAGTTCTGAACGTCTTGATCCTTGGAGCCGTAAAGATGTTCCGGATAGGGAAGGTTCTGGATGGTCACCCGGTGCGCCAGCAAGGCCACGGGCGCCTGAACCTGAGGAAGATTTTCGTGCACCCGAAAAACGCGGGTTTCCGACCAATCGCTCAAGTGTTGATTGCCGAAGTCGGAACGGGCTCTCAGGTAATACTCTCCCGCCGGAAGATTTTTGGTCCATTGATCTTCATCCATGCTGTCGTTGGAAACGATGGTTTTGAATTCGGGATCCGCGGCCACCTGGCTCCATACCTTGGGTTTCATCAGGCCGCGCTCCATTTGAATTTGGATGGGCGCGCTTTGGCGGTAGCCGGTTTTCACCACTTCGTTTTCCACGGGGCGGATCACTTGGGGCGCAAGCAAACGGACAAAAGCAAATTGATGGGTGGAGCTGATCTCACCCTTGGGACCGCGCACCCGGTAATAGAGCTGATTGGAATTTTCCACGTGCATCTGCAGTTGGTTTTCCCCGCGCACGGATTTTTTCATGGCATTCAAAAAACTGGAGTCGCGGGAAAATTCCATTTGAAAGCGGTCTTTGGAAAAATCCTGACCGGGATTTCCGTAGCTCCAGGAGAACACCAGATCCTGTCCTTCTTTGGAATAGACGGTCCCCTCGGGACTGGGTGGAAGGATCTTCAAATCCAATTTCTTTTCAACCACCGGAACGTTCGGCTTGGAGGGAAGTTCCATGCGGGTGTTGGGACCGAGAGTTTTCTTCACTCCCGCCACTTCCAACTCCGCCACACCCTTCACCACTTCCAAAGAAGTTTTATCCCCGTTTTTCTTCAAAACGATCTGAGCGGACGAATTGGTTTTCAAGAGCGTCGGTTTGCCGGCGCCGGTGTCGATGTAGACCTTGTCTCCCTTGGCGACTTTTCCGAACAGAGTTCCGAAATTAAGATTCAAAAAGTTGGCGTCCATTTCCCGACGCAAAACCACCAGAGAATTCTGGGTGACTTTCAGTTCACTCTTTCCCAATTGCAGATCGGCTTCCGAAGCCGCGCCCGCGAAAACGGAATCATTGTATTGAAGGGATTGTCCGGGATTGGCCTTTTGCCAACTCACCTCTTGATCGAACTTCAGGCGCACGTCGCCGGTACGGGAAGTGATGACGCCGATGGAGTTTTCACGGGAGCGCAAACCGCTCCACAACCAATCGTCAAAATACAGAGCGCCCGCCGCGGAGAGCAGCAACAAAACGGCAAGAAGGGTGAGTATCTTCTCCGTTTTCCCCGATTTTTTTTGGCTTTCACTTTGTTGCTCGCCCAATTGATTCCCTTAAAAATATCTTAAGTAGTTACTTTTATTATCGGGGAATTAGGGCGAAAGCTCGATAAGACCTTATGCGGTTTTATATTACGTTATCATTCATTAAGACTTCTCTCCAGTTCCCTGAACCGTGAAAGAACTTTTTGATGGCGCGAATCTTTGTTTTCGCTCAACTGAAGTCGTGAAAAAGCCTCTTTAACCACCGCGAGCGCCTGTTTTTTCAAGCCCAAAGCCTGATCGATTTGAATGTTCAAGGAGGCCGCGTAAAACCAATTGAAATCGTAAGAGGCCGCCATCGCCTTTTCCGACCAGACCTTCGCCTGTGAAAGATCCTTGAGATCGTCTTTCAAATAGCGGGAGTAACGCAAAATGAACGTGGGATCTTCAGGATACTGCTTCATCATCTTCTTGTAGACCTCTCCCACGCGGCGCACGTCGTAGGCGCGCGCGCAGACGAGAATTCCCTGCATGGCATAGCGGGGATGCTTCAGGTGGGAAAGAGGAATCATCTCTTCGAAAGTTTCCACGCACTTTTTCGCCGCTTGTTCGCTTTGTTCTTTTTGATGAAAGCTGCGGTAGAAATCCATTTGCGCGTAATACTCATCGGCCAAGGCCGCCAAATTTTCCGCGCGATTTCGATCCGGGCGCTCCATGATCCGCTGAGGCCTTTGCGGCAACTCCTTTTTAAGACTGTCGCAGTCCGCAAGCTTCAGAGTGCAAATCTCCTTTAAGTGATCGACGAATTGAGGCGTCAGACCGGAAAATTCGATTTCTTTCTTCAGCAGCTCCTCTTTCGAAAAAAGCCCCGGAACCAATTGGTCTTCCTTGGAGGAAAGCCATCTTTCCTTCAGAAAATCGGGGATGTCGTTCCAGCCCATCACATCGAGAACGTCTTTGTCGTTCACGGCCATGGCCTCTTCGATCACGAAATGAAGTTCTCTTTCCTTCATGTAATCGGAGCGCAAAGAGAGAAAATCCAAAGCGCCGCGCCACCAAGAGTCCTGCTTGCGCTCGAGCACCCGCTTTTTGACGCTGTCATAGCCTTCCAACAAAAAGGGCGCCGTACGGGACCACCAGCTGACGAATTCTTCATAGGCCAACTCCCCCACGAAACGGGAAACTTCCTGAAAGTGGGAGTTCAACAACACGAAGCTCGGATATTCGAAAAAAGGAATTTCCCGATCATACTCCATGGACGCCTGGGAATCCCCGTCCACGTAGATCTTGGTGAAGCTTTGAGAAAAATCCTCAAAGGCCGGAGTCGAAATCAGATATTCCTTCGACTGATTGCAGGGCGGACACCAGTCCGTGGAAATCATCACGAAAAGGGGAAGCCCCTTTTCCCGTCCCAACTCCTTAGCCTTCTCCACGGAAACACTTTGGAAATGAGGAAGGAGTTCTTCATGGAGCTCTTCCTTCATTTGCACGAGACCCGGCTGAAGGGCGGTGCCTTTTTGACCCGCCGGGGGGCTTTTGACCATGATCTCAAGGCGGTTCGTACGACAAAAAGTTTTTTTGTCGTCGCACACGCTGAAGACCACTTTCGCCGGCCCCAGTTGATTAAACTGACAGCTGATTTTTTCCCCCTCCGTGGAAACCATCACGGCGGGAGTGCAGCTTTGCGTGGCATGAAGTTCGAAATGATGTCCCTTGAGAGGTTTAAAATCCACCACTTCATATTGGAAAGCTTCCTTGGGCATATCTTGCAGCTGGGCCCAAGACCACCCTCCCCCTAGCAACGAACCCACGAGTGCGAATAAAAGCATCCGAAACCTCACAAAAGAATTGATCCTACAATTCCCTTTGCCGGCAATCAAGTTGACAGAACCCCTCCCCCTCCGTCACCATGCAGTTGTTAGGGAGTAGTCACTTCTTTAAGAGGTATGTCGACAGACTGGGTGTTAAGACCCCGGCATATCTGCGGAAAGCCCGCCTTTCCGTTGACGAGACTGACACTGGTGCATTGATCGCCGTGTCGTCTCTTTTTCCAGAAAAGACCTCACGGCACGAACCAAGCAAAGCCAAAGTGAGGACCCCGTGGATGTGATCGTTAATTCTTTTCTGCTCGTTTTCGCCGGAGAAATGGGAGATAAAACCCAACTCCTCGCGCTGCTTTTGGCCGCGCGCTACAAAAAGCCTTGGACCATTTTGGCGGGCGTGCTGGTCGCCACTCTGCTGAACCATGCCCTCTCCGCCGGATTCGGCATTTGGGCTTCCGAGTGGCTGGATCCGGGAGTTTTGCGTTGGGTGCTGGCCGGACTTTTTTTCGCCTTTGCCCTGTGGATTCTTATTCCCGACAAACAGGAAGAAATGAAAGAGGTCGGCGCCTTCGGTGCTTTTTTGACCACGGTCTTTTGTTTTTTCATGGCTGAAATGGGAGACAAAACCCAATTTGCCACTCTCGCCCTGGCCGCGCGCTACCAGCAACTGTGGCTGGTCACCCTGGGAACGACCTTTGGAATGTTGGCCGCGAACGCCCTGGCCGTGTTCACCGGAGATAAACTGCTTCAAAAGATTCCCATGAAATGGGTGCGGATCGTGGCCAGTTTTTTGTTCGTCTTGTTCGGCATCGGGGTTTTGCTCAAAACTTAATGTCTTGATTCCTTCATGAAAAAGGAACAACTCCGGCACTCCCCAAAGCCCGTCTTTGTCTAAAATAAAAACAGATCGGAGGGCGGGAGAATGAAGACCAATCATCAAGAAAAACGCTACCGCGTAGTGAAGTATTACAATCAGTGGCCTCAAGGAGACGAGTTCACCGTGCTGGGGGAGAATCTCACTCACCGAGAGGCGGAAAAATTACGGGACAAACACAGCGTGGGCCTTAAGAATATCGAGATCATCATCGAGAAAATCCATTAAAACCCGTTCATGAACCAACGATACGGACTTTTTTGGGGAGTCACCGCCGTTTTCCTGGGACTTCTCGTTTTCCTCTGGGATTCCTCTTCCAAAGGGGTTGTTGCTTTACAGATCGTTTTCGGCGCGGTGTTTTTGCTGGGGGTTTACGATCTCTTTCAATCCCGCCATTCCATTTTAAGAAATTACCCGCTTTTGGGGCACTTTCGTTTTTTCGCCGAGAAGATCAGCCCGGAAATCCATCAGTACTTCATCGAAAACGACACCTCGGGCACGCCTTTTTCAAAAAACCAACGCTCCCTGATTTATGAACGGGCGAAAAGCATCGAGGGTCTGATGCCCTTTGGCACCGAGCTGAACGTCTATAGTCCGAAGTATTTTTACATGAAGCACTCTTTGACCGCTCACCGCAATCAGAACACCGATTACCGGTTGATCGTGGGTGGGGAGAATTGCCTGAAGCCCTATGACTGTTCCGTCTTGAACATCTCCGCCATGAGTTACGGCGCTCTTGGCGGCCGCGCCATCGAGGCCATGAACCTGGGCGCGAAGAGCGGGCATTTTTATCACTGCACCGGCGAAGGCGGCGTCAGTCCCTATCACCTCAAACACGGCGGGGACCTGGTGTGGCAGATCGGAACCGGCTATTTCGGCTGCCGGAATAAAAACGGAAATTTCGATCCCGCCATTTTTCAGAAAACAGCCGCGCACCCCTCGGTCAAGATGATCGAAATCAAACTCTCCCAAGGAGCCAAGCCCGGCCACGGCGGCGTTCTTCCCGCCGCCAAAGTCAGTCGGGAAATCGCCGAAGCCCGAGGAGTTGCGGAACATGAAGACTGCATTTCCCCGCCCTCCCACAGCGCCTTTTCGACCCCGCTTGAGCTTTGCGCTTTTATCAAAACACTCAGGGATCTCAGCGGAGGAAAGCCCATCGGATTCAAACTTTGCATCGGTTTTGAATCGGAATTCTTCAGCATCTGCAAAGCCATGAAGGAAACGGACATCCTTCCCGATTTCATCACCGTGGACGGCGGCGAAGGCGGAACCGGCGCGGCCCCGCAAGAACTTTCCGATCACGTCGGCTGGCCCAGCGATTTAGGCCTTCATTTCGTTCATCAAACCCTGATCGGCTGTGGGCTGAGGGATCGAATCAAAATCGCCGCAGCGGGAAAAATCTTTTCGTCCATGGCGATGATCCGACTTTTTTTGTTGGGAGCCGACTGGTGTAATGCCGCCCGCGCCTTTATGATGAGCGTGGGTTGCATCCAAGCCCGTTTGTGCCACACCAACAAGTGTCCCGTCGGCGTCGCCACCATGGACAAGTCCAGGCAACGAGCGCTTGTGGTACAAGACAAGGCCCCGCGGGCTTATCAATTCCATAAGAACACTTTAAGCGCTCTCGGGGAACTTTTAGGCGCTTGCGGAGTGGACCATCCCGGCGAAATCAGTTGGAAGTTTTTTTCCAAGAACGATCCGCTTTATTTGAAAGTCAAAGACAGCTTCATCGCGCCAGAGGCGTTCTTAAAGAAACGCGGGCCGGAAGAGCTTCAGCGCTTATGGGATCTCTCCCAAGCCGAATCTTTCGTTACCGCGTAATACTTATTTCGCCTCAAAACCCGGCGTTGATGATCGGAAAAAACGGCAGACCGTTATTGGAAGAAAAGTTCAGAGCACCGATCTGAATTCCGTAAAGATTCTTTGTTCTGTTCAGAATTCCGATTTGAAAGCCATAGATCGCTTCCGCTTCGTTGTAAATCCCCACCTGAAATCCATAGACTTTATTTTTCATGCCGATGTTTCCAAGTCCGGCCACCTGAACGCCATAGACGGCATGCTCGCCTCCGGAGTAATTAACTCCCCCCGCCATTTGAAAGCCCTCAATCTTCGTTTTGCCGTGATTTAAATTGATCAACCCGGCAAATTGCAGGCCCATGATGTCCGCTTTGCCTCGCGTCGAGTTGAAGACAAAGGAAAGAGCGGTTCCATTGAATTCTTTTTCCGTGAAGTTTCCGATGAAGCCAAGATCCGCCCCCTGCACGACATCATGCTTTCCCCAAAGAATACTGGTTCGGTTGGCTTCAATCGGAACTTCTTTGCTGGGAAACTGCACCGGATAAACGAGAGCCAAACCGACGACTTTTGGTTTTTCCTTTTTTTGAGTGGAAGCGCATCCCACACTCAAAAGAAACAAAGCGGTCAGTGCGAAAAGAGCGAGCTGTTTCATCAAAACCCCACATTGAGGATGGGTAAAAATTTAATCGTTCCTTTTCTGACGAAATTCAAAACGCCGAATTGAATGCCGTGAAGATTTTCCGTCACGTTGATCCATCCCAACTGAAGTCCATAAACATTTTTTGCCTCGTTATAAAGCCCACCCTGCATGCCGTAGACGTTCTCGGCGTGGTTATAGATACCGCCTTGGACGAAATAAACATTTTGAGCGCGGCTGGTGAATCCGAACTGTATCCCACCGGTAGTTTCCGCCAAACTGACAAGACCGAACTGCACGCCGTAAACTTCTTTGGCTTGGCTGTAAATGCCGTATTGAAGTCCAATGAGGGATTCCGCTTTGCTGTAGAAACCCACCTGCCCTCCGTAGATGTTGCCCGCGTGACCGTAAAAGCCCGCTTGGAGCCCGTAGATATTTGTCTTTGGCGCTTCATTGACGGCGGCAAATTGAAGACCGAAGACCTTCGAGGCGCCTTGATTGATGTTGGCGCCACCGGCCACCTGAAAACCCACGACGGTTGAGGGTCCTTTGTTCTTGTTGAACAAGCCCGCGAACTGAAACGCAAAGATCGTGGAAGTGCCTTCGTTGATGTTGAAACCCCCGGAAAAAGCCATTCCGGAAAAGTTCGAGGTGGTCGAGTGCCCCACCCAAGCCAGATCCACCCCGATCATCTCTTTGTTTTCAGCCCAGCCGGGACTCAAACGCATCCCGTAGACGGACTCATTTTCCGGAGGGTACTGAAATCCCGGCCACACACCCTGACCGAAAATGGAATCAGCCAGGGATAAATGGGGAAATACAAAGCAGCAAAAGAGGCACAAATAACGGAGATATTTATTGTTCATAGGTGACGTCGCAAGTAGGCTCTATGCCGTTCGACTGGCCACCCATGGCGGGATAAAAACACTTCGCATATCCTTTTTTAAGAATGCCTCCGTATTTATATTTTCCGGAAACGTTCCCGGGGATTTCCGCATCGGGAAAATATCTATCAATAAATTCCGCGGCGGCATCTCCGCTGATATGACGGGTTTTGCCGGCTTCTTTGATGTCGCAGGAGGGCTCGACGCCGTTTGATCGACCACCCATCGCCGGGTAAAAACATTTGGCATGTCCGGTTTTCTTCCCGACCGTATAAGTAAACGAGCCTTCCACGTTTCCGGGAATTTCAGCGTTCGGAAAATGCTTCTCTATAAATGAAACCGCCGCATCACCCACCAGCTGATGGGTCTTGGAAGCGGGAAATCTGTTTTCGGAAGAAGCCTCCGTTTTTGCCGACGTCGATTTTGACAAAGACGAACAACCGATAAGCCCGCTCCCCGCCAAAGCAATAACTCCCAAAAGAAGAGAAACTCTTTTCATCTTAAATCCTCCATCATCTTAAGCTTAGCCATAGGCTCCGTTAAGGAAGACGGAAAGGCAATCTTCTCGTTCTTCGAGGTCCAGGTAACAGTTCCCTTTCTCCGTCTCACCTTGTCATCAGGTCCGGTCCAGGTAACAGTTCCCTTTCTCCGTCTCACCTTGTCATCAGGTCCAACCGGATCTTGAATGATTGAAGAAAACCTCAAGGAGAAGAAGTGAACAGCAATCTCAAAAGCTTTTCGGTGGAGAGTCTTTGAAATTCCGGCGAGTGAGTCAGATTTTTTGGCCACATTGGACGCAGTGAGACGGAGAAAGGGAACTGTTACCGGATCACCTTGCGAGACGAAGGCCTGGCGGCTATCATTCTATAAATGAAATCAATTTTAATATTATTTGTTTTTTTAATTTCGCAAGTTTAGCCAGAGCTAATGGCGATATCGCCATTAGCTGTCCTGAAAGTACCATTGAAGTCCGAGGCAAACAAAATGGCAAAGCTTGCTGCATAAAGGAGAGCGTCGAATTTTCCGATTCGACGTTTTCGGGAAATGGAATGAAACCCAAGCATCCCATTAAAAATCCGTATAGCTGCACGAGACAAGGACCAGCACTCGACAGCCAAGCCACCCTATTTGGAAACTATCAACAGTTACTGGGCCAGTATGTTAATGGGAAAAGAGAAGGGAAATTCAAAGCTCCGTACGGTGAAGAAGTCTTCGGAACTGCAATGAAAGTTATTGAGTATAAAAATGATAAAAAAAATGGTGAATTCAAAATTTATTACAACTCTTCAGGGGTCGTCCCAGGAATATTAGGCCAATATAAAAATGACCAACCACATGGACTATTTTTTTTCTCAGGTCAAGGTGATCTAGAGAATTCAATTCTCTTCGGTGAAGAAATCAAACGGACTTCTTGTGTGACAAAGAAATGCAAAGACCATTTTTTTACATACCACGACAAGCTTCGTGATACAGCGACTTATTCTACTGTCGGTGAATTTGTTAAAAAACCCGACTTCTATATTGGAGCTGTATTGTTTGGAACTTATGGGGGTTCATCTAACCCTTTATCTGTTGTTTTTCCCTCACCTAAAGAGTCTAA
>Ga0182744_1004762_pt1 | contig 10001 bp, 8 predicted proteins | sample eDN3rd30CKraftMG_FD_128525 | JGI IMG/M metagenome (GOLD analysis project Ga0182744, IMG submission 128525) | Enriched Miracle-Growth compost microbial communities from Emeryville, California, USA - eDNA 3rd pass 30_C Kraft MG (version 2) (version 2) ... | reverse complement strand
CAACCTGCCGGCCGCGCTCTACAAGGCGCTCGGCGGCTTCGCCACCAACGGCGTCAACATGACGAAGCTCGAAAGCTATATGGTCGACGGCGAATTCTCGGCGACGATGTTCCTTGCCGACGTGGAAGGCCATCCGGAAGATCCACCGCTCAAGCGCGCGCTGGAGGAACTTGAGTTCTTCACCAGCGAACGGCGGATTCTCGGCGTCTATCCGATGCATTCGTTCCGCAAGGAGACCAGTGCGGGCAATTGATAGAAGCGAACGGACGATATCGATCGCCGTCATGATCCGTATACGAGCCAACTGCGTCATGCCCGCGCTTGTCGCGGGTATCCACGCAGCGACACAGCGGTTCTGTTCCAGAACGCGCAACTATTCTGCAGCGCTATAGCGCACCACGGCGTGGGTGCCCGCAACACGTGCGGGCATGACGACGAGGAGGTTGCATGACGAAGAGAGCGACGCAAATCGTGCTGGTGATGGGCGAGGCCATCCTCGACATCATCGCCAGGGACGCGGACATGGCGACGTTCGAGAGCGCTTTGGGCGGCTCGTCGTTCAACACGGCGCTGGCGCTCGGCCGCCTCGGCATCGCAAGCGGTTTCGCCGGCGCGCTGTCGCGCGATGTCCATGGCGAGCGCTTCGTGCGCGCCGCGGCGGCGGCCGGTGTCAGCCTGAATTTCTGCGTGCGCAGCGATATGCCAATGCCGCTGGCCCTGGCGACGCCTGATAGCGCGACTGGCGCACCGCGCTTCAGCCTCTATCTCGACGGCACGGCCGATCACGAACCTTATGCACTCCCCGCATCGTGGCCGGCCGATGTCCATCATCTGCACGCCTCGTCGTTCCGCTGCACGCTCGGCGCACAGGGCGAGGCAGCGCTCGCCTTCATGCGGCTGGCGCGCGGCCATGCCTCCATCAGCTTCGATCCGAACATCCGGCCGTCCATCGTTCCATCGCGCGAGACGATGGTGCCACTGATCGAAGACAGGGTGGCCGCTTCGACGATCGTCAAGGCGAGCGAAGAAGACATGGCCTGGCTTTACCCGGACACGCCGCCGGAAGCGGCGATGCGGCGCTGGCTGGCCCTTGGCGTCGAGCTTGCCGTTCTCACGCGCGGCGCAAACGGCGCGCGGGCCTTCTTCGGCGAGGACATGGTTTCGGGCACCGCGCCGGACGTAGAGGTCGTCGACAGCGTCGGCGCGGGCGATGTGTTCAGCGCCGGCCTGCTGGCGGCCATACATGACGAGGGATGCCTCGGGCCCGGCGGACTGTTCCCCGATCGCCGGAAGGTGGCGCGCTGGCTCGGCCTCGCCAATGCGGCTGCGGCGATGACATGCGCCCGGCGCGGTGCCGAACCGCCGACACGGGCCGAACTCGCTACATTTTTACGAACGTAAGCAGGAACGATCGGGCAGGACGGATCCGTCAGGCTCCATCTCGCAGCTGCGGGCCGGCAAAGCCGCTTTCCCTTGGCGGCCGCATGGGGTAGGAAGGCCGGCAATCTACAGGAGTACTGCATGCGTCCTTCCAAACGCGCCGCCGACGAAATGCGCGCCGTCTCATTCGAACGCAATGTTGCGCGTTATGCGGAAGGCTCGTGCCTGATCAAGTTCGGCGAAACGCATGTTCTGTGTACCGCCTCGCTCGAGGACAAGCCGCCCATGTGGCTGCGCGGCCAGGGCCGCGGCTGGGTCACGGCCGAATACGCCATGCTGCCGCGCGCCACGCACACGCGCACACGCCGCGAGGTGACCTCGGGCAAGCAGTCCGGCCGCACGCAGGAAATCCAGCGCCTCATCGGCCGCTCGCTGCGCGCCGTCGTCGATCTGCAGATGCTGGGCGAGCGCCAGATCACACTCGATTGCGACGTGTTGCAGGCCGATGGCGGTACGCGCACGGCCTCGATCACCGGCGCATGGGTGGCGCTGCACGATTGCCTGAAATGGATGCGCTCGCGCTCGATCATCCGCGACATGCCGCTGAAAGATCATGTGGCGGCGATCTCCTGCGGGATCACCAATGGCGAGGCCGTGATTGATCTCGACTATATGGAAGATTCGGCCGCGCAGACCGACGCCAATTTCGTTCTCACCGGCAAGGGCCAGATCGTCGAAGTGCAGGCCACGGCGGAAGGCGCCACCTTCGACGAGCAGCAATTGCAGCAGATGATGACGCTCGCCAAGCAGGGCATCACCAGACTCGTCGACATGCAGAAGCAGACCGTCGCGTGAGATGACGACGCATCGCACGATCGAAGGCCGTCTGGTCATCGCCACCCACAACGCCGGCAAGCTGCGGGAAATGCGCGAACTGCTCGCGCCTTATGGCATCGAGGTCGTGTCCGCCGCCGAGCTCGACCTGCCGGAACCGGAAGAAACCGGCGACACGTTCATTGCCAATGCGATCATCAAGGCGCAGGCGGCGGCGCGCACCGCCAACCTGCCGTCCTTCGCCGATGATTCCGGCCTTTGCGTCGATGCGCTGGGCGGCGATCCGGGAATCTATTCGGCGCGCTGGGCCAGAGAAGCCGGCGATTTTCCCAAAGCCATGCAGAGAATCGAAACGCTGCTGCAGGACAAGGGCGCAACGGATGCGGCGGCGCGGCGGGCGCATTTCGTCTCGGCACTCGCCGTGGCCTGGCCTGACGGCCATATCGAGACGGTCGAAGGCAAGGTGTTCGGCACCATCGTCTGGCCGCCGCGCGGCGAAAGGGGCTTCGGCTATGATCCCTTCTTTCTGCCGGACGGGCACGACCTGACATTCGGCGAGATGTCGTCGGACGAAAAGCACGGCATTCCGGCCGATGGCTCACGCGCCCTGTCACATCGCGCCCGCGCCTTTCAGGATCTCGCGAAACTCTGCCTGCGCGCTTAGCTCCTGCGGCATTTGCAGCAAAATGGCCGGGCATGACCCGGCCATTTCGTTTGCCTCACTCGGCAGCCTGCGACTTATCGTTCGCGTGAATGGCTTCCCAGATGCGGTGCGGTGTAAACGGCAGTTCGACGTGATTGATGCCGAGGCTGCGCAACGCATCGATCACCGCATTGGCAACCGTCGGGACTGAGCCGGTTGCACCGGCCTCACCGACGCCTTTGGCGCCGAGCGGATTGGTCGGGCTCGGCACCGGCCGGTCGATCAGTTGCAGGGGTGGCAGCAGGTCGGCGCGCGGCATGAAGTAATCCATGAAACTGCCCTGCACCGGCTGGCCGTCGATCGGGTCGTAGGTGATGACCTCGCCCATGGCCTGGCCAATGCCCTGCATCAAGCCGCCGTGAAGCTGCCCCTCGGCGAGCGCGTGATTGATGATGTTTCCGGAATCGTCCACCGCGACGTATTTCACGATGTCGATCATGCCGGTCGCCGGATCGATCTCGACTTCGGCAATATGCGCCCCGGTCGGGAACGACAGGCTGACGGGCACGCCATCGATCGTATCGAGAGGATTGTCGCCCTTGTTGGCGAGGGTCTTGGCGAGCTCAACCAGGCTGACGGACACGTCCGTGCCGCGCACGCGGTAATATCCCTTTTCGAACTCGATGTCGGCTTCAGCCGCCTCGAGATGTTTGGCGGCGTGTTCCTTGCCCTTGCGGACGACTTCGCGCGCCGTGATCGCCAGCGCGCCGCCATGGTTCATGACGCCGCGCGAGCCGATGCTGCCAGATCCCTTGAGGACAGGACCGTCGGGATCGCTGAAGCGCAGGGTGATCTGCTCGGGATCGAGGCCGAACTCGCTGGCAACGATTTCCGGATAGACCGTCTCGTGGCCCTGTCCTGACGGGCCCGACACCGTGAAGATGACCGGATTGCCGTTATCGCCAAACTTGATGGCCGCCTCTTCGCGCGGCACGCCGCCGCCGCCCGACGGCTCGATGAAGACGGCGACGCCGGCGCCATAGAGCATGCCGCGCTTTTCTGCCGCCTTGCGGCGCCTGGCGACTCCCTTCCAGTCCGCCGCCTTCAACGCATCCGCGAGCAGGCCCGGCGGATCGCCGCTGTCATAGGTGGAGCCAGTCGGCGTCTTATAGGGGAAGGCCTTGCGCGGCAGCAGGTTCTTGCGCCGCAGCTCGATGCGGTCCATGCCCATCTCTCGCGCCGCCTCATCGACGAGGCGTTCAGCGAGATAGGTCACGTTCGGCCGCGCCGCGCCACGATAAGGCGTGGTCGGCGTGGCGTTCGTCACCACCAGACGATGCAGGCCGTAGACGGCCGGCGTCGTATAGACATTGATCGGATTGCTGCTCGGCCCCGCCGTATTGGTCAGCGGGCCGGAGCCCGAGAGATAGCCGCCGCAATCGACGATCCATTCGATGCGCATGCCGAGGAACGTGCCATCCTTGGCCATCGCCAGTTCGCCCGACAGAATCGCGCCGCGCCCGTGATGGTCACTAAGGATGCTTTCGCTGCGCGTCGACACCCATTTGACCGGCCGGCCGACGATCTTGGCCGCCATCATCAGCGCGCAATATTCGGAATAGGCCTCGCTGCGCACACCAAAGCCGCCGCCGACGTCCCAGGCATGGAAGCGGATCTTTTCCTCGGGGATCTGCGTGCCCGCAGCCAGTCCGGGACGGATCATGGTGATGCCCTGCGAGGGGGCATAGACGTCGTAGACATCCTTCTTGGCGTCGTAATCGACGAGACAGGCCTTGGGCTCCATCGGGTTGCCGACAATGCGCGGCGCGTCGAGCGTGACCTTCGTCACGTGGTCGGCCTTGGCGAAGGCCTCGTCGGTTTTCGCCTTGTCGCCATATTCGTAATCGAATACCAGATTGTTGGGGATGTGATCGTAGAGAAGCGGCGCATCGGGCTTCAGCGCCGCGGCCCCGCCGATGACGACCGGCAGATCCTCGTAGTCGACGACGATCATTTCGGCCGCATCCATCGCCTGGTTCTGCGTTTCGGCGACAACCAGGGCCACGCAGTGCCCGACGAACCTCACCCTGTCGACAGCAAGGACGTCCCGACCGGTCTCGATCAGCTTCATGCCGCCCTTGCCGGGATATTTCACCATGTTCGGGATGGCGCCGAGGCCCGCAGCCAGCGCTTCCGCGCCGGTGATGACCGCCAGCACGCCCGGAGCGGCCTTCGCCTGCGAGACGTCGATCGACAGGATTTTCGCATGGGCTCGATCGGCGCGCAGAAAGCAGGCATGGGTCTCGCGCGGCAGGGACCAGTCGGACGTGTAGCGCCCCTGCCCGGTCACCAGCCGAAAATCCTCGCGACGCCCCTTGAAGGTCGATGACATAGTGTCCCCTTAGTAGAATGAGATTGTTGTGAAGGCGCGCTGCGCCTTGTCCGCTATTCGATCAGACTTTTGGCGCGCGCGGCAAGATTTTTCGGCGTGGCAAGCACATCGGCAACGACTTTCTGCATGTCCACGCCGCGAATCGGGTCAACCTCGATGTGGGACTGTTCCGCTTCCTTGAGGAAATCCGGATCCTTCATCGTCTGATCGAAGGCGGCACGAAGCGCAGCCACGCGGTCCTCGGGGACGCCGCCGTTGGTCGCGAGCGGACGCCCCAGCCGGGTGCCGGAGACGATGAGATCCATGATGCGGCGCGAATCCTCATCCTTCGCAAGCTCCGAGACGGTGGGAACGCCGGCCAGGTCCTTCTGCGTCGGCCCGGCATAGATCAGCACCTTGATGTCACCGTTCTTCAGCCATTCCGGCTTCGTCACTTTCCAGCTCGACCAGGTGTTGTCGCGTCCCTGAACCTCGCCGCGCTCCATCGCCAGGTTGATGTCGTTGCCGCCGGGATAGCCGGAGACAATCTTGAATTTGGTGCCGAGAAATTCGTTCAGCATCGCCGGAAAGGTATAGGTGATGGCGCCCTTGCCGGTCGCGCCGACAACGATTTCCTTCTGCTGGGCTTGCGCGAACGTGCTGACGCCGGCGCTTTTCCAGACCGCCATCGTCTCGACTGTCGGCGAGATCGATCCGATCCATTGGAACTTGCTGAGATCGAAGCGGATGAGATTGACACCGGCAGCCTGCATGGCGGGGAAATTGTTCGCCATCATGCCGATGCTGGTGCCGTCGTGGGGCGCGACATCGGCAAGATAGGCACCCATCTTGGCGCCGCCACCGCCGGTCATGTTCTGCGGAACGATGGTTGGATTGCCGGGAATATACTTGCCGATGTAGCGGGCGGTGAGGCGGGCATGCAGATCGTATTCGCCGCCGACGCTGGTGCCGATCAGAACATTGACGACGCGGCCGCGATAGAAATCCGCGGGCGTTTGCGCCAGTGAAGGAGCGATCGCGAAGGCAGAGGTCTCCAGCAAAGCCGTAGCGGCGACAAACGTCATGGAAGTCCGTTTTCCGAACATGTTTCCTCCCGATCCAAAAAGGATATTGAAGCGGCGCAGGACTGCGCCGGATGATTGCGGCGCGAGACGCGGCCGATCGCCGCCCAATATAGAGGCCGCGGCGCCGGGGTCAAAGGTTTCGCACGTCATCCGGCCGTGCATGGGATTACGGCCATCAAAGTATAGCTTCGCGACATGCCGCCGATACCAGATCAAAATGGAATTATAAATCATGAATTTAACGCCGCCCCATCGGCACGGCCTTAACCAGGATTGACGAAGCCTGCAAACCGCCGTGTTTCGTCCCGATCGATTATCGAGTTGCGACAATCTTTCGAGATTGTCATATACCCGGCACGCTCCCTGGAGGGGGACGCGTTATTCAAAGGAAAGAACGATGACATTTTCCGGTCTTAAAGGCCTTGTTGCCGTGGGCGTGGCGCTCTTGCCAAGCCTCTTGCCCGGCATTGCTGCGGCCCAGCCGGCCGACCAGTTTTTTGCCGGCAAGACGATCACCATCACCATCGGTTTCTCGCCGGGCGGCACCTACGATCTCTTCGGCCGCATGCTGGCGCGCCATTACGGCAAATACATTCCCGGCAAACCGACGGTCATCGCCTCGAACATGCCGGGCGCCGGCTCCTTCACGGCCGCCAACTGGCTTTATCGTGTGGCGCCCAAGGATGGCACCGCTATCGGCATCGCGGCGCAGACCATCGCCATCGAAGAGGCCCTGAAGAACAAGGCCGTGCAATACAAGGCTGCAGAATTCCAGTGGATCGGCCGGGCCACGGCGAACGTCGAGGTGCAGGTGGTTTCGACGCGCTCGAAGGGCGCGACCTTCGAAGGATTGAAGAAGAACGAAACGCCGACCGCCAGCACCGGCCCCGGCTCGCCGTCCGAAAGCTATCCGAAACTTCTGAATGCGCTTGCGGGCACGCAATTCAAGATCATCCGCGGCTATCCCGGCTCGACCGACGGTCTGCTCGCCATGGAACGCGGCGAGGTCGACAGCGCATTGACGTCGTGGAACACGATGAAGACGACCCGCATGGACTGGCTCAACAACAAGAAGGCCGTGCTGATCTTCCAGTATGTCCCCAAACGCTCGCCGGACCTGCCGAACGTGATGGCGGTTGTGGAAGCCGCAACCAATGATGCGGACCGGGCCCTGCTGACCTTTGCCGCCAGCAGCGCAGAAATCGGCCGTGCGTTCATGGCGCCTCCCGGCGTCCCCGCCGACCGGATCAAGGTGCTGCGCGACGCCTTCGACGCGACGATGAAGGACCTGGGCTTCCTGGCGGAAATCGAGAAAGCGAAGCTCGATTTCGATCCGGCCAGCGGCCTCGCCGTGCAGAAGATCGTCGCCGATACGGCCAGTGTGGATCCCGCCATCGTCGCGCGGATGCAAAAACTGCTGGCCGACTGAAAGCCCGCTTCAGCCCTTCGCGGTGGGTTGACGCCCGCCGCGAGGGGCCTAAAAGCTGCGCTTCAAGAGATTACCAGTGAGGTCAACGATGCCCGGAGTGGACGCCCCCAAACACGAGAAGGCCCGATCTTTCGTCATCGACGACAAGGAAAAGGGCATTTTCCTGCTCGATCGCGAAGCGCTGGTTTCCGAGGAGGTTCTGCGCGCCGAGGTCGCCAATATTTTTTCCAAATGTTGGATCTATGTCGGGCACGGCTCCGAACTGAAAAAGAATGGCGACTTTCAGACCCGCCAGGTCGCCGGACGGCCGGTCATCTTCGCGCGCGACGCCAAGGGCGAGGTGCGTTGTTTCTTCAACACCTGCCGCCATCGCGGCGCGCTGGTCTGCACGGAACGGCAAGGCAACCTGCGGCGCTTCGCCTGCGTCTATCACGGCTGGATCTACAATAACGACGGCAAGCTCGCCCGCGTGCCCGGCGACGAAGCCTATATGGAGTCCTTCGACACCAGCGGCCTCGGCCTCAAGTCACCGGCGCGTTTCGAGCAGTACCGCGACTTCTGGTTCATGTGCCTGGACCCAAATGTGCAATCGTTGACCGATTATCTCGGCAAGGCGACGGACTATATCGATCTCGTCATCGATCAGTCGCCATCGGGCACGATGGAAGTGCTGCACGGCACGCAGGAATACGACGTGCAGGCCAACTGGAAGCTGATGGTCGAGAACAGCGTCGATGACTATCATCTGCCGACGACCCATTCGACCTGGCTCAACTTCATGGCCAATTCCGGCGTCGTGGTGGAACCGCCGAAGGACAAAGACCTTGTCCTGCCGACTCGCGGCTTCGCCTTCGATCTCGGCAACGGCCATTTCACCACCGACAACGTCAATTTCCGCGGCCGTCCTGTCGCGGCGTGGATTCCGCTTTACGGCGAGAAGGCCAAGCCGGAGATGACGGCCATCCGCGAGGAACTCGTCACCCGCCTGGGCGCCGACCGCGCAAGACGGGTCGCCGATACCAATCGCAACCTCGTCATCTTCCCAAATCTCGTCATCAATGACGGGTCCTCGGTCACGATCCGCACCTTCTATCCCGACGGCCCTGCGAAGATGCATGTGACGGCCTGGGCGCTCGGCCCCGTCGAGGAAAGCGAAGACGCACGGGCGCGCCGGCTCGACGCCTTTCTCACCTTCTATGGCCCTGGCGGCTTCGCCACGCCGGACGACGTCGAAGCCCTGGAACTGGTGCAGCAGGGCCTCGCCAACTGGTCGGACGACCGCTGGTCGGAAATGTCGCGCGGCATGGGCCGCGAGGGCGAACAGCTCAACAGCGACGAACACCATCTGCGCACCTTCTGGCGCCACTGGAACAAGATGATCTGCGGAGCGCAATCATGAACGCGCCGGCGAATGTTTTGGCGAATGTCCAGGTGACCCGCGCCGAGGTCGAGGATTTCTTCTATCGCGAGGCGGCCCTGCTCGACGAATGGAAGCTCAACGAGTGGCAGGAGCTGCTCACCGATGACGCCACCTATTACGTGCCGCCCAACGACGATCTCGAAGGGTCCTACAAGAACACGCTCTACATCATCTCCGACGATCGCGAGCGCATCCGCCAGCGGGTGATCCGCGTACTCGATCCCAATTGCCATGCGGAATATCCGAAGTCGCGGACCTGCCGGCTCATCACCAATGTTCGCATTCTCGGCGTCGAGGGCGATCTCGTCACCGCGACGGCGAATTTCGTCGTCTATCGCTATCGCCGGTATCAGCGCGAGTTCTCCTATGTGGGGACCTATCGCTTCATCCTGCGCAAGACCGGCGACAGTTTCCTGATCAAGGAGCGCCGCGTCTTCCTGCATGCCCATGAACTGGGCAAGCTCGGCTCGGTGAGCTTCATCCTCTAAGCCAGCAAGGGGAACGACGCTCATGAGCAAGATCGAGCGCGCGCAGGCGAGCGTGGTGGAATATAAGCTCGACCAGGCTGTCGGCGGCTCGGGCGTCGCCGCGGTCGACCTCATTATCGTCGAACTGACCGACAGCGACGGCGCGACGGGCCTGGGCTTTTCCTATGTGCTGGGCGGCGGCGGCGATCTGGCGCTGCGCGCCGCCGAGGCGCAGCTTGCGCGCTTCGTGCGCGGCCAGACTCTGGCGCCGCCGCGCGCGCAATGGAAGAAGATCGCACAGAGCTTCAACCGCACCGGGCTCGGCCCCAATCTCATCGGCCTGGCGGCTGTCGACGTCGCCTGCTGGGACCT
>Ga0182744_1004761_pt1 | contig 10003 bp, 7 predicted proteins | sample eDN3rd30CKraftMG_FD_128525 | JGI IMG/M metagenome (GOLD analysis project Ga0182744, IMG submission 128525) | Enriched Miracle-Growth compost microbial communities from Emeryville, California, USA - eDNA 3rd pass 30_C Kraft MG (version 2) (version 2) ... | reverse complement strand
TCTCGAAAACGCCACCATCAGCGTGAGCACCACCTTGCCAGGCGCGACCCAGGAAGTGATGCAAGGCTTCGTGACCACACCGATCGCGCAGTCCATCGCCACGGCCAGCGGCATCGAGTACCTCAGTTCGACCACCACGCAGGGCAAGAGCGAGATCAAGGCGCGGCTGGTGCTCAACGCCAATGCCGATCGCGCGATGACCGAAATCCTCGCCAAGGTGCAGCAGGTCAAGTACCAGTTGCCGACTGGCGTGACCGATCCGGTCATCAGCAAGTCCACCGAAGGCGGCACCGCCGTGCAGTACGTCGCCTTCTACAGCGACACGTTGTCGATCCCGCAGGTAACAGACTTTGCCACCCGCGTGGCGCAGCCGCTGTTCACCGGCATCCCCGGCGTCGCTTCGGCTGACATCATGGGCGGGCAGACGCTGGCGATGCGTATCTGGATCGACCCGGTGCGGCTGGCCGCGCATGGGCTGTCGGCCGGCGAGATTGCGGCCGCACTGCGCGCCAACAACGTGCAGGCCGCGCCGGGCCAGCTCAAGAGTTCGCTGACCGTCACCAACATCAGCGCCGCCACCGACCTTCGCGGTGTCGATGACTTCCGCCAGATGGTCATCAAGTCCAGCCCCGAGGGCGGCGTAGTGCGACTGTCCGACGTGGCCACGGTGGAGATTGGCGGCCAGAACTACAACAACGCCGCGTTCGCTACCGGCAAGCCGGCGATCTTCATCGGTATCCAGCCCGCACCCGACGGCAATCCAATCGACATCGTCAAGCAGGCCAAGGAGCTGATTCCCAAGATTCGTGAGATGGCGCCGCCTGGACTCACGGTGGCACCCAACTACGACGTGGCCACCTTCGTGAACGCTTCCATCGAGGAGGTCAAGCACACGCTGGTCGAAGCCATCGTGATCGTCATCGTGGTGATCTTCCTGTTCCTCGGTACCTTCCGCGCAGTCATCATCCCGGTCGTCACCATTCCACTGTCGCTGGTTGGAACCGCGGCACTGATGCTGGCCTGTGGCTTCTCGATCAACCTGCTGACGCTGCTGGCGATGGTGCTGGCGATCGGCCTGGTGGTGGACGATGCCATCGTGGTGGTGGAGAACATCCATCGCCATATCGAGGAAGGCTTGACGCCGGTACGCGCCGCCTTGCTGGGCGCACGCGAGATCGTCGGGCCGGTGATCGCCATGACCATTACGCTGGCGGCAGTCTATGCGCCCATCGGCATGATGGGTGGCCTGACCGGCGCGCTGTTCAAGGAGTTCGCCTTTACGCTGGCCGGCTCGGTTCTTGTTTCGGGTGTGGTCGCGTTGACGCTTTCGCCGGTGATGAGTTCGATGCTGCTCAGCGGCAAGCAAAGCGAAGGACGGCTGGCAAAGGCGGTTGAACACTATATGGAGGGTCTGACAGCGATCTATGGACGCCTGTTGGCTCACACGCTGGCCGCTCGCGGCGCAGTGTTGTTGGTCGGTGCCGTGGTGTTGGCCGCCATCGTGGTGCTGTTTTCCGGCACCCGTCACGAACTGGCGCCGATGGAAGACCAAGGTATCGTCCTGGTCGTCACCAAGGCGCCACAGTACGCGGGCGTGGGCTACACCGCCCGTTATGCCGAGCAGATCGAGAAGATATTCGAGTCGATCCCTGAGTTCGACAGCAGCTTCATGCACATCGCCGGTATCGCCGGTGGCCAGAACCAGATGCTCGGCGGGGCGATCCTCAAGGACTGGTCCGAGCGCAAGCGTTCGGCCACCGAAATCCAAGGTCAGATCCAGGCTGCTGGCGGTGCCATCGACGGAGAAACCGTCACGGCCGTGCAGATGCCTCCATTGCCGGGTTCCAGCGGTGGCCTGCCGGTGCAAATGGTGCTGCGCTCGCCCGATGACTTCAAGACGCTGTACGAGACCGGCGAGAAGATCAAGACGGCCGCCTATGCCAGCGGGTTGTTCCTCTACGTGCAGAACGACCTGTCCTACGACAGCCCGCAGGCGCACATCAGCATCGACAATGCCAAGGCCAGCGAAATGGGCGTGACCATGCAGTCGGTCGCCGATACCTTGGCGGTGCTGGTCGGCGAGAACTACGTCAATCGCTTCAACTTCCACGACCGCTCTTACGACGTGATCCCGCAGGTACGCGGCAGCGAACGCATGACGCCGCAAGACCTTGGCCGCTTCTATGTCAAGGCGACGTCCGGCGCACTGGTGCCGCTATCGACCGTGACCCGCGTCGAAATGCGTCCGCAGGCCAACCAGCTCACCCAGTTCGGCCAGATGAACTCGGCCACGCTGGAAATGCTGCCGGCACCGGGCGTAAGCATGGGCGAAGCGGTGAAGTTCCTACAGGCGCAGCCGCTACCGCCTGGAACCAGCGTGGACTGGCTCAGCGACAGCCGCCAGTTCGTACAGGAAGGCAACCGCCTGCTGGTGTCGTTCTGCTTCGCTCTGGTGGTGATCTTCCTGGTACTGGCCGCGCAGTTCGAGAGCCTGCGTGATCCGCTGGTGATCCTGGTAACGGTGCCGCTGGCGGTCTGCGGCGCGCTGGTGCCGCTGTGGCTGGGTTTTGCCACGCTCAACATCTACACGCAGATCGGGCTGGTGACGCTGATTGGTTTGATTTCCAAGCACGGCATCCTGATGGTCACGTTTGCCAACCACATCCAGCACCACGAGAACCTGAGCCGCATCGAAGCCATCGAGAAGGCCGCGGCGGTGCGTATGCGTCCCGTCCTGATGACCACCGCCGCGATGGTCGCCGGCCTGGTGCCGCTGCTGTTCGCCGACGGCGCGGGCTCGGCCAGCCGCTACTCCATCGGCATCGTGGTGGTGATGGGCATGCTGGTCGGCACCTTCTTCACGCTGTTCGTGCTGCCCACCATCTACAGCTTCATCGCCAAGGATCATCGGGCAGCCGCGGAAAGTCCCCGCGCCCGTGAACTCGCTACTGCGGAGGCTCCCGATGTCGCCCTTTGAACCAATACCTGCCATGCCTGCTGCTTCCCGTCCGACCATGTTTCCCTCTCGGCGCGCGGCCTTCATGGCGCTTGCCGTTGCCGTCATCACCGCAGGCTGCGCCAGCGGCCCCGACTACCACGCGCCGGCCTTGCCGGAAACCGCGGCAGGCCCCTTCGTCAGCCACCCGGCCAATACCGATGCCGCCGAAGCACTGCCGGCGAACTGGTGGAAACTGTACGACGACCCTGCGCTCGACAATCTGGTGCAGGAAGCCCTGTCGGCCAATACCAACCTGCGCGTGGCGATGGCCAACCTCGGTCGCGCACGGGCCATCTACAAGGAAGCGCGTGGTGGCCTGTTCCCCTCGACCAACGTGTCGGCGGGCGCGGGCTACGGCCGCGACCAGACCACATGGACGGGCACCGGCCAGGCGCCTACGCAATGGAGCTACACCGGTGGACTCGACGTCTCCTACGAACTCGATTTGTTCGGTCGGGTCAGGCGAGACATCGAAGCCACACGCGACGACACCGATGCGGTGGCAGCCGCCTACGATGCCGCCCGGGTGGTGGTCGTCGCTGAGACGACGCGGGCCTATGTGGATGCCTGCACCTACGGCGAATCCATCGACGTCGCGCGCTCGTCCATCGAGTTGGCCCAGCGTAGCCTAGACCTCATCGGCAACCAGGAACACGCCGGCTCGGCGTCGCGTCTGGACGTGGAGCGGGCCGGCGGCACACTGGCCCAGGCCCAGGCCGCCTTGCCGCCGCTGCAAGGCCAACGGGACGCCGCGCTGTTCGAGCTGGCCGCGTTGATGGGGCGAACCCCATCGCAGGTGCCGGAGTCAGCGCGAGCCTGCACCACGGCACCGGAGATCACGGGCGCACTGCCGGTCGGCGACGGCACCGCATTGCTGCGCCGCCGCCCCGACGTGCGCCAGGCTGAACGCCAACTGGCGGCCGACACCGCACGCATCGGCGTGGCCGTGGCGGACCTCTATCCGCGCGTCTCGCTGGGTGCCTCGGGCAACTACCTGCGCAACGACTACCTGAAAGGCAATCGCACCTGGTCCTTCTCCTTTGGGCCACTGATTTCGTGGACCTTCCCCAACATGATGGTGGCGCGCAGTCGTATCGCGCAGGCGAAGGCGCAAAACGCGGCATCGCTGGCCAGCTTCGATGGCACCGTGCTGAATGCTCTGAAAGAGTCCGAACAATCGTTGAGCGCCTATGGCGCAGCGATGCAGCAACGCGATGCTCTGATTGAAGCGCGCACCCGGGCTGAGAATGCCTTCCGTCTGGCAGACCAGCGTTACCGCGCAGGCTCCATCAGCTACCTCGATGTGATCGTGGCGCAAACCAGCCTGATCGACGCGAAAGCGCAAGTGGCCGCTGCCGACCAACGAGTTGGTTCCACACGGGTCAGCGTGTTCAAGGCGCTGGGCGGCGGATGGGAGCAGGCCAGCACGCAGTAACTCCACAGACATGGGTGCGGTGGTGGCCTCTCCATCGCACTCATATCCGAACCAACCCATTAGCCACGCTGCTCCGTGTTGTCACGAACACGGAGATTCGGCATAGCGAAGGAATACGGATATGGAACCGCACGACGAACCGCCTCGGATCATTGATCTGATTACATCATTCGGTAGCAAGAACCTGTCATCAGGCAAACAAAAGATGAAGCACACCGCAGCAGCCAGTTCCGAGGTCGGATCGCCAAAGTCGTCTCAAGAGCAGCGATTGGTGGCGAGCCAACTACGACCGACAATTGCACGTACAAGTGTCTTGAACGCACTGGAGAAGGCGACCCCGCGCTGTCTCGATGCCAGTCAGATGTATCGCGTCCTCAGCACGCAGTTCGACAACCTCACGCCGGCCACTATCTACCGTGCACTGAATGATTTATGGACTGCGGGATTGCTGGTTCGCACCGAAGGCGAAAATGGCCGCGCGTACTATGCTTTCAAGCCGGATGGGTTAAGTGCCAAATACGACACACTACGTTGTCACTGTGGCGCACGGCTGGTTTTCATTGAAGACCGGGCATTGCGTGAAAGCCTGCGGTCAGTTGCCGGCCGGGAAGGCTTCGCTCTCGACAAAGAACCAGACTTCACCATATCCATGACCTGTTCGGAATGTAAGAACAACCGCAAGAAAGGCCGGTGAACTGCCTTGCTAACTTCCTTTATATACCCAACAAAGACAATACCACTATGACAAAGTATGGCACTTCAACTTTCAGCGCAATTCTGCAAATGCTCTTTGGCGGAAACATGATTAGTGGCATGCTAAAAATGTTCGGATGGATCGCTGTTGTATGTATTGTTGCGGGGACACTACTGCATCTCTTAACATGTCTCAACACAATAGATAGCAAAGACAAGGCCGAAAGGATACGAGGCCGTCGCCTGTGTAGTGGCGGCTCTCCTTTGCTAGGGGCCGGAAGTCCGGCATTGCCATACAGGAATCTTGTCTATGCAATCGCGCGTACCACGCCGCCATCAACCCGGAGTGCCGCGCCTGTCGTTGCGGATGCGCAGGCGCTGCATACATAGGTAATCATTGCGGCGATTTCGTCCGGTGTCGAGAATCGTTGAAGCACCGAAGATGGGCGGGCCGTTGCGAAGAACTCACGTTCCACCGTCGCGGCATCGACGTCGCGGCTCGCGGCCATATCTGCAACAAAGCCACCGACGCCTTCCGAAGCCGTGGGGCCAGGCAGCACGCTGTTGACCGTGACGCCGGTGCCTGCGAGCGTTTCTGCAAGCCCACGCGAAATGGCGAGCTGCGCGGTCTTAGTCATGCCGTAATGGATCATTTCGGCGGGAATCTGCAAGGCCGATTCACTCGACACGAATACGATGCGTCCCCAGTTGCGTGAGCGCATTCCCTGCACGTAATGACGCGAAAGGCGAACACCACTCAGCACGTTGGTTTCGAAGAAACGAATCCAGTCTGCGTCTGAAATCTGCTCGAATGGTTTTGGCTCGAAGATGCCCAAGTTGTTGACCAACACGTCTATGTCTGGAAGCTGTCCTATCAGGGTTTCGCAGCCTTCGCTTTGGCTCAGGTCGGCGGCAATTCCGGTGATGGTCGCGCCGGGAAGCTCACCTTTTAGCGTATTCACTGCACTATCGACGCGGGCCTGGGTTCGGCCATTCACAGTGACGGACGCGCCCTCGGCCGCCAGCGCGCGAGCGGTGACCAGTCCGATGCCGGCCGTCGATCCTGTTACGAGTACCTGCTTTCCCTTCAATCCAAGATCCATGAGTCATCTCCAATGTGGCTGCCAACCCATAAAACTACCTTCCTCTTGCTTCTCGCTGATAGCGATGATTGGCCAGAATATTGGCCAATCCAGACAAACTTGCGACGATTCAGTCTCTTTGTCCTCTTTGTCGGATGTTTGAGAAGAAGTATTCGATCCGAATAAAATGAGTCCTTGCTCGCATTAAATCGGGGGCCATAGTGACGGTAAAAAAACGTCCATTGTTGAAGCCGCGCAAGATTCCACAACAATCGCGTGCCGAGCAGACGGTAGCCACAATTCTGGAAGCGGCGGCACGTATTCTGGAGACCCAGGGCTTGCAGGGGCTGAATACGAACCTCGTGGCGCTGCGTGCCGGGGTTAGCATCGGTTCACTGTACCAATACTTCCCCGGCAAGGATGCGCTGATCGTTGCCCTGATCCAGCGCGAGCGCGGTCTGTTCCTCGCGGAAGCCGAAAGCGCACTCGGCGAGCCAACGGGTCGGCAAGCATTGACGCATCTGATTGCCGTCGCGGTTCGCCAACAACTACGCAGGCCGATCCTCGCGCGCCTGCTGGACTTCGAGGAAGGCCGACCTCCTATTGCCAAGGAATTGAGGCAATCCACTGCCGCTTTTCGTGAACTGATCCGGCAAATTTTGACCCGCAGTGATCTCCCGCCGCAGCCGGAAATCGAGATAGCTGTCGATGATCTATTCACGATTGTGCGCGCAATGGTCGATGCGGCGGGAGACCGTGGCGAAGTGAACAGAGAAGACCTTGAACAGCGGGTCAGTCGAGCCTTGTTCGGATACCTGGGAATCGTGCAGCGGCATGTCGAGGCACCGCGCGCCAACCGTCAGACCGCTTCGTGAGGCAATGGCGGGCGTCGTCACGCAGCCTCGTACATCCTTGCTTGCAACCTTCGTCCGTGTCCGTCCAGCATGTCGAAGGAAGCCAAAATGTGAGTAATCTTCTCTGCTGTTGCCACACCTGACGCGAAATTCTCCCGTAATCCTTGGGGCGCACGCGCCCATCAGGCGCGATGGAAAATGCGAGTTTCATAAGCGAGCAATTACTCGCAAAATGGAGGCATGAAAAGTCGAGTGCCTGGCGTGGCCGCATTGGCCATCCAATGGATTCTCCACCGACCCCATTCAATCCCCTCTGCGAGAGCGATCATGAATCTTCCTCAAGAAGCAAAACTGAACCACATCAGCTTTCCCACGCACGACGTTGCGAGCGAAGCAAATTTCTTCGAGCAACACTTGGGTGCCACGCTGGAGTTCATGGACGCCGCCACCGGCAGCGCCCTCCTGCGGCACGGGAACATCGACATCGTCCTTGAAAAGATGTCGGACGAAGTGCCTTGGCACAAGGACTTCCATTTCGGCTTCGAGCTGGCGACAAAGCGCGCAGTCGTCGAGCTATATGAGGCGTTCAAGTCTGGCGGCGTGACGCTCGAATCCGAGGTCTTCAATCGGGTCGGACGCGGCTCGCGGTTCTTCGCGCGCACGCCCGGCGGCGTCCAGATCGAGGTCAACACGCGTGAAGACCGCGAAGACAAGTGGGACGCCAGCAAGCAATGAACGAAACCAGTTCGCCTGCCCGCCACAAACGCACCGGCATGATCGAGTCGGCGATGGTCAAGCTGTTCATGCGCAATGCGCGTGTGCTGGACATCGAAGATATTGGCAACGCTTTCCGCATCGTTACCCTCGGCGGCGAAGCACTGCGGAAAGTTGCCTGGACGCCGGGCGACAAGCTCCAGATCCAACTGGGCGGATGGGTGCAGCGCACCTACACGCCCATCGAATGGGGCACCGAAAACGGCCGCACGCGCATCCTGGCCTACCTGCATGGCGATGGCCCCGGCACGCAATGGGCGCGCACGTTGCGCAAGGGGGACGAGTGCATCGTGTTAGGCCCGCGCAAGTCGATTGACCTCACCCAACTCGGCTTCGCTGATGCTGTCCTGTTCGGCGACGAAACTTCCTTCGGTTTGGCCGTTGCGTTGAATGGCGTCGTTCAGCCGGAGAAAACACACTTATTCCTCGAAGTGTCGTCGCTGGCCGAGTCGCAGCCGGCCATTGCCCGCTTGGGGCTTGAAAATGCACATTTGAGCGTGCGCTCTGGAAACGATGCTCAATTGACCGAACTGGAAGAAAGGATTCTGTCCGTGTTGCAGGCGCAGCCGAACACGCACGTCGTGCTGTCGGGCAAGGCCAGCTCAATCCAACACATGCGCAAGTTGCTCAAGCGGCAGGGAATCGGCTCGAACCGCTTCCAGACAAAAGCGTATTGGGCACCGGGCAAGACGGGGCTGGATTGATTCACATTTTGAGCTTTTGCAGATGTCGCGGAACCCGATCAGGTTAGACCATGCTCGGAAAGCATGATGCCTGGCACAGAAGTAGGCTCTCCGTAGGTCATTCGTTCCGAGAGGTATCGCGCTGGAGGCTTACCGACTGCCTTGCGGAACATGGTGACGAAGCCGCTGGCATTTTCGTAGCCCAATTCCAACGCCACCGTTTGCACGCTTTCGCCTTTGGTCAGACGTTGAAGCGCAAGGATCACATGCAGTTGCCGGCGCCAGCGTCCGAAGCTCATGCCGATTTCGTGCAGCAGAAGGCGGCTCATGCTGCGCTCGCTCATGCCAATGCGGGTAGCCCAATCGCCCTTTGAAGTTTTGTCTGTGGGGTCGGCCAACAGCATTTCCGCGAGACGACGCAATCGTGGATCGCGCGGCATCGGTAAATGCAGGTCTTCCACCGGAGCCGCCGCCAACTCATCCAGCAAGGCGGCAATCAGCCGATCTTCCCGGCTCCCCAGCGCGTATAGCTCGGGGAAACCCGCCACCTTCAGAAGCAACTCGCGTAGTAACGGCGATACTGAAATTGTGCAGCAGGTTTTCGGAAGATCCGGTGCAGCATCAGGCTCCACGAACAGGCAATAGCATTCCGTTTCACCCGACCCCCGAGCTGAGTGGGGCAAGTCTCCCGGTATCCATACAGCGCACTGCGGCGGCACGATCCAGACGCCGTCTTCGATTTCGCAATTGAGGATGCCGCGAACGGAGTAAAGCAGTTGCGCCTTGCGATGCTGATGCCTCGCATGTTCCCAGTCTTTGGATACCGTCGTGGCACTCAGGGCAACAACGGGCCGAGGGACGTTATCGACGTCCCTGGTCACGGTCAGATCGGTGATGGCAATGCTCGACATGGTAGGTGTTGGGCCTCGGATCGAAGATGAGGTGCGCTGGCCTAATTGAAAAATATTATGGCCAACTTGTGCAATGACGTCCAGTCATTCCGTAGGTATCGTGCAACTGACCATGCTGGCCGTTCTGCTCGCTCGGGGCATGGCTCCTCCTGACTGGGAGGGGCCCATTTTTCTGACAAGGCATGGCCGCCAGCAATTTCTCGTTATGTTCCGAAGGAGTATCGGCATGTTGATTGACGGCACACAGTTCCCCCTGGTCTGGATGCGATTAAACGCGCCGGGCACCGATCCCGAAGCCTCGCCTTTTGCCGAGTTCGAGGCATTGCTCGCACGTAAGGAAGTCTTCGTTCTGCTCAACGACGAGGGACTTGATAAAAGCGAGCACGAACATTCGCCGGAAGAAATGAAGCAAACCTCGCTTTGGATGAAACGCCACAAGAGCGAATTGCGGGCCTTCGTCAAGGCAGGGATCTACATCGAACCGAGTACCGCTAAGCGGCTGGCGACCAAGGCGTTCACCATGGTGTATGAGAAGTTCTGGGGCTATCCCATGCTCATGGTTGCCACCAAGGA
>Ga0182744_1004758_pt1 | contig 10005 bp, 7 predicted proteins | sample eDN3rd30CKraftMG_FD_128525 | JGI IMG/M metagenome (GOLD analysis project Ga0182744, IMG submission 128525) | Enriched Miracle-Growth compost microbial communities from Emeryville, California, USA - eDNA 3rd pass 30_C Kraft MG (version 2) (version 2) ... | reverse complement strand
TTGGCTCGCAGCGGTTCCAGCCGGTCGAGGCGGATGTTCTCGTGTGCGTCGAAATTGGCGCGGTCGCTTTCGAGCGGCAGAATCTCATCGGCGACGAAGGCGCGGGTGCGCAGCCTGATGTTTTCGAGATCGGCAGGCAGGGTGAAATCCATGGCGAACCCGGTCAGAGAGAGGAGACGAGATGGCCGCCATCGACGGCGATGATCGATCCGGTCATGAAGGATGACGATTGCGACAGCAGCAGCAGCAATATGCCGTCGAGATCGGCGGGCTGGCCGAGCCGGCGTTGCGGCACGCGCAGCAGTTGCGCGCGGCCAGCCTCGGTCTGGAAGAAGGCCGCGGTCATCGGTGTTTCGATATAGCCCGGCGCCAGCGCATTCACCCTGATGTCGTGGCGCGCCCATTCGAGCGCCATCTGCTTAGTCAATTGCGCCAGCGCCGCCTTCGACGTGGCATAGGCTGACAGATTGCTGCCCTGCCGCAGCGCCAGAATGGAGGCGATATTGACGATCGAGCCGCCGGTCTTCCCCGCGATCATCGTCTTCGCCACTTCGACGGCGACGTTGCGCGCGCCCGACAGGTTGGTCGCGATGACGCCGTCCCATTCTTCCGGCGATTGGTCGACGAGCGGACGCGCCGGCGCAATGCCGGAGTTGTTGATGAGACCGTCGATCTGTCCGGCCAACGCCCTGGCCTGCGTCACGCCGCTGCGGATGGATGCGGCGTCGGTCACATCCATCGTCACCGCATCGGCCTGGCCGCCGGCGGCGCGAATATCGGCGACCAGCCGCTCTAGCCGGTCGGCTCGCCGTGCGGCGCAGATAACGCGTGCGCCCTTGGCTGAGAGCATGCGTGAGAAATGGTCTCCGAGGCCGGAAGATGCGCCGGTCACCAGAATGCAGGCGCCGGTGAGATCAGTGGTGATTATGCCAGAGAGCATCGACCGTCCTCCCTCATCCGCCCCTCGCGATGCGAAGGGCACCTTCTCCCGTAAACGGGAGAAGGAAGAACGCGCTCAGCCTTCTCCCGCAGGCGGGAGAAGGTGGCCTCTGCGCAGCAGAGGTCGGATGAGGGTGAGCTGCCTCCCCTTCGTTACTTGCCCCACAATTCCTTGGAGGCGATGCGTGCGCCTTCCGACAGCGCCTCGAGCTTCGCCCACATGATCGAGGGATGGACGCGGCGATAGAACGGTCCCTGCGCGAAGCCGCAATCGGTGCCGGCCATCACGTTCTCGCGGCCGATCAGCTTGGCGATGCGCACGATGCGCTCGGCGACGAGTTCGGGATGTTCCACCACGTTCGTCGCATGGCTGATGACGCCGGTGGCGAGCATCTTGCCCTTGGGGAAATGGCCATCGCCCCAGACCTTCCACTCATGCTCGTGGCGCGGGTTGGCACCCTCGATCACGAAGCAATTGGCCTTGATCTTGAGGAATTCACCCATGATGTCCTTGAGCGGCACGTCCGTCGTATGCGGGCCGTTCCAGCTTCCCCAGCAGACATGGTAGCGCACCATCTCCTCGGGGATGCCGCGCAGCGAATGGTTGATCAGTTCGACCTGGCGGCCGAGCCATTTCTTGTAGTCCTCGAAGCTCGCCGGCGGCACCATACGGTCGTAGGTCACGGCGAGGCGTGCATCGTCGAGCTGCACGACAATGCCGGCATCGACGATCATCTTGTATTCGGTGTTCATCGCGTCGGCGATGGCGACGAGAATGTCATCGTCGCTCTTGTAATATTCGTTGGTGCGGTCGGGAATGACGGAGGTCGGCGAGGCGACGGGCAGAAAGCCTTCCTCGACGCCATTGGCCTTCAGCGCCGCCTTGAAATGGTCGATGTCGCGCTGCACGGCGGCCTGGCCTGTATAGGTGAGAGGCCCGACGCAGACGGATTCCATCGTCGTCGCCATGCCTTCCTTGGCGTCCATCTCGTCATAGAAAGCGGCAAACCGCGTCCGGTCGGCGCCCGTGCGCCAGGCATTGACGCCGGGCTTGAACGGCCGGCGCTCGAAGCCGCTCATGCGCTCGAGCACATATTGCGACCAGCTGATGCCCTTGCCGAATTCGCCGTCGCTCGGGATGTCGATGCCGGCGTCCTTCTGCTGCTTGACGACGAGCTTCACCTCTTCGGCAAGCGACTTCTCGTGCGCGGCTTCGTCGACCGGCTTGCCGGCCTGTTTGTCACGCAGATAGGAGACAACCGAATCCGGGCGAATGAGGCTGCCGACATGCGACGTCAGAATGCGATCCGTGCTGCGCTTCATGGTGTTTCCTGCAACCTCTGTGTGAAAAGTCCGGCTGCTTTCTAACGGGCAACCGGGATCACGGCAAGGTTGACAGGAAGGCTGACGATAAAATCAGGTTTGCTGCAGTGCCCGCCAGACCCGCAGTGGCGTCGCCGGCATGTCGAAATGCTCGATGCCGTGCGTGCTCAGCGCGTCGCAGATGGCGTTCATCATCACCGCCGGGGCGGGAGTGGTCCCACCTTCGCCACCACCCTTGATGCGCAGCGGATTGCTCCTGGTGGGGTCCTCGACGAGATGCACGTCGTAGGACGGCAGCATGTCCGCGCGCGGCATGCCGTAATCCTGGAAGCTGGCGGTCAGCACCTGCCCATCATCATCGTACACGTAGTTTTCCGTCAGCACCTGGCCGACGCCCTGGGCGATGCCGCCATGCACCTGGCCGTGCAGGATGAGCGGATTGACCGGCTGGCCGACATCGTCGAAGGCGGTGTAGCGCGTCAGTTCCACGACGCCGGTTTCGGGGTCGATTTCCACTTCGCAGACGGCCGCGCCGGTCGGGTAGGCGGGAATGCGGCCACGCATGCTGGCAGTTGCCGTCAGCTTTTCCCGCAGAGCCTGCGGCAGGCTCGCATTGTCGCGGGCATTGCGGGCGATATCGAAGATCGACAGCCGGCGATTGCTGCCCGGCGTCGCGAACAGACCGTCATCGAAGGTGATGGCCGCTTCGTCCGCATTCAGCAGATGTGCCGCGATCTTGCGCGCCTGCGCCAGCACCTTCGTGGAGGCCTCCGCCATCATGGCGCTGCCGAGCCGCATCGAGCGGTCCGAATGGCTGCCGCCGCCCGACACCACCTTGTCTGTGTCGCCGGTGATCATGCGCACCTGCTCCGGTGTCACGCCCATCATGTCGGCGACCACCTGGGCGAAGCTGGTCTCGTGACCCTGCCCGGTCGACTGGGTGCCGATCACGAGTTCGACCACATCGTCCGGCAGCACTCGCAGGTCGACCCGTTCATGCGGCGCACCGACCGGGCATTCGACGTAATTGGCGATGCCGATGCCGGCGAGCCGGCCGGCCTTCGCCGCGCTCCTACGCCGCTTCTCGAAGCCCTTCCAGTCGGCCGCGTCCAGCGCCTTGCGCATATTGCCGGTGAAATCGCCGCTGTCATAGGTGAGGCCGGTGGCCGAGAGATAGGGCAGGTCCTTGCGCGTCAGCAGATTGCGCCGGCGGATATCGAGCCGGTCGAGGCCGAGCTTGCGCGCGGCGATGTCGAGCGAACGCTCCATCGCCAGCATGGCTTCCGGCCGGCCGGCGCCGCGAAACGGGCCGGTGGGCACGGTGTTGGTGACGATGCCGCGCAGGCGCAGCGCCGCCACCGGCACCCGGTAGCAGGACGGCGCGACCCTCCAGGTATTGTGCAACTGCACGAAGGACAACGTCTGCGCGCCCACATTGCCGAGGACATCGACAGCCAGCGCGGTGATGCGGCCTTCCTTGTCGAAGCCGAGCCGCGTGCGCGACTGGATATCGCGGCCCTGATAATCGCTGAGCAGCGATTCCGTCCGGTCGTTGGTCCATTTCACCGGCCGGCCGATAAGCTTCGCCGCCCAGAGAATGCAGACCTGCTCGGGATAGGGATCGTTGCGCGAGCCGAAGCCGCCGCCGGTATCGGGACAGACGACGCGGATGTTCTCCGGCTTTTCCTTCAGCGCGCCGCACACGCCCATGCGGACCCGGTGCGCGCCCTGGCAGCCGGTCGTCAGCGTGTAGCGGCCGCTGGCCCGATCGTAGCTGGCGATGCCGCCGCGCGGTTCCATGAAGGCCGAGGAGATGCGCGGGTTCTCATAGGTCTGTTCGACGACGAGATGCGCCTGCGCCAGAACGGCTTCAACCGCCTGGGCATCGCCGAACGTATTGTCGAAGGCGACATTGTCCGGCGCCTGCGGCCATAGCACCGGCGCCCCTTCCGCGAGCGCGCTGCTGGCGCTGGTCACGGCGGGCAGCACGTCATAGGTCACCTCGACAGCCTCGGCGGCGTCATGCGCCTGGGCGACGGTCTCAGCCACGACCATGGCTACGGGCTCGCCGGGAAACCGCACGCGATCCATGGCGAGCGGCCATTGCGGCGTCACGAGAATCGGCGTCTCCGGCGTCGGCTTGAAGACGGGATCGTCGACGTCGAGCGCACCGGCGGGCACCGGCATGGTCGGCAGGCTGGCGAGACCCGCCGCCTGATAGTCGACGTGGGTCAAAACGGCGAGCACACCGGGCATGGCTTTGGCCCGCGCCGCGTCGATGTTACCGATCCGGGCATGAGCGTGAGGCGAACGCAGAAAAACGGCGTAGGCCTGGTTGGGGTGGGAAATATCGTCGGAATATTGTCCGGCGCCGCGAACAAGACGCAAATCCTCGAAACGCGGCAGCGGCCGGCCGACCCACTTTCGTCCGTGCGCCGGATTTTCAGAACTGCCCATCGAGCCACCTTTCCTGCCTATTTTCGCGTCTGGCTTTTTATCCGTTCTGGGGCCGGGTTGCGGCCGAACGGTTTCGTTGCGAGAGTGATTGCGACAATTCGGCCTTCATAAACACGCGAGAAGGCCTTGTCCAAGGTTGACGTTTCGGACCGTCTGTTGTCAGACCAACCGAAGCGAAGGGAACGCAGCGCCAGTGCGTCGGGAGGAAAAGAAAATGCACATTTTTAAAGTCGGAGTTGCGGCATGTCTGGCCGCCGGTCTTCTGGCATCCGTTGCCGGATTGCAGCCGGCTCGTGCGGAGGAGCAGACAATCCGGATCGGAACAGTCTATTCCATCGCCACGGTGAATAATTTCACCGCCATCGAGAAAGGCTGGTTCAAGCAATTCGGCATCAAGGTCGAAATCGAAAATCTCGATACGTCGGCGAATGTCATCTCGCTGCTGGCGACCAATCACCTGCAGATGATCGAAGGCGGCATATCCGCGGCCTATTTCAATGCCATCGAGCAGAAGATGCCGATCATCATCGCCAGCGACCGCACCTCGACGCCGCTCAATCATAAGCTGCTCGTGCGCAAGGATCTCGAAGGCAAGGTCACGCGGATCGCCGATCTCAAGGGTCGGACCATCGCCAGCAACGGCACCGCTTCGGTGACGACCTACGAACTGTCGAAACTGCTCGAATCGGACGGCGCCAGCCTGAAGGATGTCGACATCAAGATCCTGGGTTTCCCGCTACAGGGCGCCGCCTTCAAGAACAAGGCGCTCGACGCCACCCTGATCATCCAGCCCTGGGGCACGTCGCTGGTGGACGACAAGACGGCGTTTCTGCTCGCCGACCCGGACGACCGAGTGAAGGTGCGTCCGCTGACCATCGCCGTGACCATGATCAATACCGACTGGGCGAAGAAGAACCACGAGCTTCTGCGCAATTTCTACATCGCCTATATGCGCAGCGTGCGGGAATATTGCGTTGCGCTGCATGGTGGCCCCAATCGCAAGGAGATGGTTGACCGTGTCACCCGCACAGGTCCATTGAAGGACGTTTCCTTCATCGAGAAATATCCATGGCCGGCACGGAATATGAGCGGCGAAGTCAATATGCCGAGTCTGATGGATATGCAGGACTTCTTCTTCGAGAATGGCTTCACCAAGAGCAAGTTCAAAGCGGATCAACTCGTTACCAGAGAATACATCGACAACGCCAACCGCGTGCTCGGTCCTTTTCCGCAAGTCAACAAGGACAGCAAGATTTCCGGCTGTCGCTAACCGTTGTCGTAATCAATTGAAACAATCAGGAGTGTGAAATGTTGGGAAAATTAAAGAGTGTTTTGTCGTTGGCCGCGGTGCTCGCGGTGCCCGCGATGGCGCAGGCGCAGGACAAGATCAATCTTGGCACGGTGCAATCGTTCGGCGCCATCACGACCTATATCGCCAAGGAAAAGGGCTATTTCAAAGATGTCGGGATTGATGTCGATATCGTCGACATGAATTCGTCAGCCAATGTGCTGGCGATCCTGGCAAAAGGCGATCTTCAGATCGTCGAAGGCGGCATTTCCGCCGGCTTCTTCAACGGGCTTGAGCAGAAACTTCCGATCATCATGGTGGCGGATCGCGTGTCGACGCCCATCGGGCACCAGATGATCGTCAGCATGAAGAACAAGGGCAAGGTCTCGAAGCTGACCGATCTCAAGGGCCTTACGGTCGGCAGCAACGGTCCGGGCTCGGTGACGACTTACGAGGTCGGCAAGATGCTGGAAGGCGTCGGCATGAAGCTTGATGATATCAATATCAAGATTCTCGGCTTCGCTCAGATGGGACCGGCGCTGGTCAGCGGTGCGCTCGATGCGGCTCTTGTCATCCCGCCGTTCGCGGCCTCCTACGTCGATCAGAAAATCGGCTATTCCATCGCTGCGGTGGACGACCTCGTGAAGCCGTCGCCGATGACCATTGCGGTGGCCTTCATGAACACCGAGTGGGCCGCGAAAAACAAGGACGTGGCGCAGCGCTTCTTCGTCGCCTACATGCGTGCGACGCGCGACTATTGCGTGGCCTATCATCATGGCCCCAATCGCAAGGAAGTCATCGACATGGCTCTGAAGAACGGCTTGGGCAAGAGCTATGAGGACCTGGACAAGAATATCTGGACGGGCCGCAGCATGGATGGCGTCATGAACGTCGACAGCCTGCTCGACATGGAGGCCTATTATAAGAAAGTCGGTCTCATCAAGACGACTTTCCCGGCGGATCGCATCGTGACGCGCGAATTTGTCGACTATGCCAACAAGAAGTTGGGCCCGCCGCCGAAGGTCAATCCCGATTCGAAGCTGGCTGGTTGCCGCTGATCGCCTGATCGCGGTATCAGGACAAGGCCCCGATTCAACATTGTTGAATCGGGGCCTTTTTGAGGCGGCGCGGCGTTCAGTGCCCGCCGGATGACTTCTTCCAGGCCGGCGGCTCGACAGCGTCGATCAGCACGAAGGCGATGCGACAATTTGCCTTACTGTTGTTGACCCAGGCGTGATTGGTCGCTTTCTGGATCAGCACGTCTCCCGTATTCAGATGGACTTCCGTATCGTCCATCAGCATGTCGATCTCGCCCTCCAGAACGATGGCATAGTCGATGCTCTTGGTGCGGTGCATGAAGGCGCTGCGCGAGGCCGCACCGCCGTGGGAGTCGGCGCTCAGGCCCATTTCTTTCAGCATTGCGGCATTGTCGACGCCCTGCATCTCCGAGACCGGCGGAAAATCGACGATCCGCAGGATGTTTCCGCTCGGCGGCGGCGCAACCCCGACTTCGCGCAGCGACATGTCCTCCGTGCCGGAAAGATCCGGCGGCGAATTGTCGGTCACCCACAGGACCGTCGAAGTGATTCCGGTCGCCTGGCGGAGTTTGACGTTCGGCGCGGGCCCGTCCTGCGTGACGATGGCTTTTCCGTTCGCATCGTGGTCGACGATAATACGCCGTGTCTGCCTTGGCATAATTCCTCCAGTAAGACTGTATCCCGGTTGATTTATCACCATCCTTCGTTGCAAGAACAGGGGTGTCAATGCAAGTAGTTGCCAGGCGTTTGGATACCGGCGGGCGGATCGGAGAAATTAAATGGCGGGGAAACCTCATATCCTGATTGTGGGTGCTGGAATCGGTGGACTGACGGCGGCGCTCGCTCTCTTGCAGCGCGGTTTCGACGTGGATGTCTACGAGCAGGCGCCGCAACTCCTGGAATTCGGCGCCGGCATTCAGATTGCGGCGAACGGGTCGCGGCTGCTCATTGCGCTGGGGCTCGAGCCGCAGATGCTGCGGATCGCCAAGGAAGCGGCTGGCAAGGAAGTCCGTATCTGGAATACTGGTCAAACATTCAAGCTGTTCGATCTCGGCGAGGATTCCGTCCGCCGCTTCGGCGCGCCCTACTGGTTCGTCCATCGCGGCGATCTGAATGCGGTTCTGCGCGATGCTGTGCTGGCGCTCAAGAGCGATGCGATCCACACCAGCTCGCGCTGCCTCGGCTATCGCCAGAACGGCAGCCGTGTCGTCATGGAGATGGAGGGCGGGCGCAGCGCCGAGGGCGATTGCCTGATCGCCGCCGACGGCGTGCATTCGCTGTTCCGCCAGCAGATGTTCGATTCGCCAAAGTCGGAATTCATGGGCATCATCGCCTGGCGTGGGTTGATTCCCATGAAATCCCTGTCGGAGGACCTGCAGCGGCCGGTCGGCACCAACTGGGTCGGCCCGCGCGGGCATGTCATTACCTATCCGGTCCGCTCCGGCGAGTTGCTGAACTTCGTCGGTTTCGGCGAGCGCGACGACTGGCGCGGCGAATCCTGGAACGAGAAGGGTTCCAAGGAGGAATGCGCCGCCGATTTCCCCGGCTGGCATCCCTATGTGCACGAGATGATCGCCAAAACCGATCAGCCTTATAAATGGGCACTCATCGGCCGCGATCCGCTGCAGAAATGGACCAAGGGACCGGTCGCCCTGATGGGAGATGCCTGCCATCCCACGCTGCCGTTTCTGGCCCAGGGCGCGATCATGGCCATCGAGGATGGCGTGGTTCTGGCCCGCTGCCTGGAAAAATATCCCGACGTGGAAACCGCGCTGACCCATTATCAGAACGCCAGGGTCGAGCGCGCGACGAAAATCGTCATCGGCTCCACCGAGGCAGGGAAGCGTTTCCACAATCCCATTCTGGCCGACGGCGCCGCGGCGGTGGGATATATGGAGCGCGAATGGGCGCCGGAAAAAGTCCGCCTGCGCTACGACTGGCTGTTCGAATATGATGCAACCGCAATCCCGATTTGATTGCGGTTGCATTGCTGTTGTAGAAGCCTTTATCAGTGGTGCTGCTATAACCACTTGCCCAGATGGCCCAGATCATTTCGGAGGAAAGATGCCCGCCAAGTCAAAACCGCCGTTTCGTGCCGATCAGGTTGGTTCGCTCATCAGGCCGGACAATGTGCGGCAGGCACGAAAGGACTTCGAGGCCGGCAAGCTCGCCGAGGCCGAACTGATCAAGCTCCAGCGCGATGCCATTGGCCCGGTGGTGAAGCTGCAGGAAGACATCGGCTTCCGCGCGGTCACCGACGGCGAATTCAATCGCGGCGGCTGGCAGCGAGACTTCCTGCTCGGCTTCGAGAACGTCAAACTGATCCCCTCGAAAGTGCCGGTGCGCTTCCACAAGGCTGACGGCGTCGCCCTGCAGCAGCCGCCGACCATGCAGATTTCCGGCAAGCTGAAGCGCGTGAAGCCGATTTTCGTCGAGGATTTCAAGTTCCTGAAGACCAAGATCGGCCCCAATTCGACGCCGAAGATCACCATTCCCTCGCCGACCCTGCTCCATTTCCGCGGCGGCCGTGAGGCCATCGACAAGGTCGCCTATCCGACGATCGAGGAATTCTACGCCGATCTCGCCCGCGTCTACCGCGAGGAGATCGCCGACCTCGCCAAGGAAGGCTGCCGCTATCTCCAGATCGACGAGACCAATCTCGCCTATCTGTGCGATCCAGCCCTGCGCGAGCACGCCAAGAGCCTCGGCGAGGATCCTGATCAATTGTTGCGGACCTATGCCAAGCTGCTCAACGACACCATGTCCGGCAAGCCCGACGACATGGTCATCTGCATCCATCTGTGCCGCGGCAATTACGGCGGCGCCTGGGTGGCGGAAGGCGGCTATGAGCCCGTCGCCGAACAGCTTTTGAGCGAGATCAACGCCAACGGTTATTTCCTGGAATATGATAGCGACCGTGCGGGCGGTTTCGAGCCTCTGCGTTTCCTGCCGAAGGGCAAG
>Ga0182744_1004756_pt1 | contig 10009 bp, 6 predicted proteins | sample eDN3rd30CKraftMG_FD_128525 | JGI IMG/M metagenome (GOLD analysis project Ga0182744, IMG submission 128525) | Enriched Miracle-Growth compost microbial communities from Emeryville, California, USA - eDNA 3rd pass 30_C Kraft MG (version 2) (version 2) ... | reverse complement strand
GCCTTCACGGTGCGGGATATCGAGGCCAAACCCACCAAGCGCCATCCTTACGCGCCCTTCACCACCTCCACATTGCAGCAGGAGGCGTCGCGCAAGCTGGGCTTCAATGCCACGCGCACCATGCGCACGGCGCAGAAGCTCTATGAGGGCGTGGACCTGGACGGCGAGACCGTGGGCCTCATCACCTATATGAGAACGGATGGCGTCTCCATCGCGGCGGAGGCCGTCGAGCAGGCGCGCAAGGCCATCGCCGGCCAGTTCGGCGACAAATATGTGCCGGCCAGCCCGCGCCTCTACAAGGCCAAGGCCAAGAACGCGCAGGAGGCCCATGAGGCCATCCGCCCCACCTCCATGATGCGCCATCCCAAGGACATGGCCCGCGTACTGGGGGATGACGAGCGCCGGCTCTATGAGCTGATCTGGAAGCGCACCATCGCCAGCCAGATGGAGAGTGCCACCATCGAGCGCACCACCGCCACCATCTCCAGCCGCGACGGTTCCGCCCTCCTGCGCGCCACCGGCTCCGTGGTGCGCTTCGACGGCTTCCTGAAGCTCTACCAGGAAGGCCGGGACGACACTGAGGGCAGGGACGACGACAAGCGCCTGCCGCCCCTGGCCGTCGACGACAAGCTGGAGCGCAAGGACGTCCGCGCCAACCAGCATTTCACCGAGCCGCCGCCGCGCTACACGGAAGCCAGCCTGGTCAAGAAGCTGGAAGAATTGGGCATCGGCCGGCCCTCCACCTATGCCAGTATCCTGGACGTGCTGCGCGAGCGCAATTATGTGCGCATGGACGGCAACCGCTTCATCCCCGAGGACAAGGGCATCCTCGTCACCGCCTTCCTGTTCAGCTTCTTCCAGCGCTATGTGGAATATGATTTCACCGCCTCGCTGGAGGAGAAGCTGGATGAGGTCTCCGACGGCAAGCTCGGCTGGAAACGGCTCCTGGAGGAATTCTGGACCCAGTTCAAGGACGCCATCGAGCAGACGCAGGGGCTGCGCGTCGCCAATGTGCTGGATGCGCTGAACGATATCCTGGCGCCTCACGTCTTCCCCAAGGTGGGGGAGGGGGACCCGCGCAAATGCCCGGCCTGCGCCGACGGGCAATTGAGCCTCAAGCTCGGCAAGTTCGGGGCCTTCATCGGCTGCTCCAACTATCCCGACTGCAACTACACCCGCCAGCTCGGCACCAATGGCGACGCGGCGCCGGAGATGGAGGGACCCAGGGTGTTGGGCCTGGACCCGGAGAGCGGCATGGAGGTGACGGTCAGGAGCGGCCGCTTCGGCCCCTATATCCAGCTCGGCGAGCCGGTGGACAAGACGGACAAGCCCAAGCGCGCCTCCATCCCGAAGGACGCGCCGCCCGATGGCATCGATCTGGAAAAGGCGCTGGCGCTCCTCTCCCTGCCGCGCGAGATCGGCAAGCATCCGGAAACGGGCAAGCCCATCACCGCCGCCATCGGCCGTTACGGGCCCTATGTGGCGCATGACGGCAAGTTCGCCTCGCTCTCCAATACCGAGGAGGTGTTCACCGTCGGCATCAACCGGGCGGTGGACCTGCTGGCCACCCAGAAGAAGGGCCGCGCTGCGGCGGAAGTGCTCAAGGACCTGGGCACCCACCCGGACGACGATGCGCCGGTGCAGGTGCTGAACGGCCGCTATGGTCCCTATGTGAAGCACGGCAAGACCAACGCCACCCTGCCCAAGGGCAAGACGCCGGAAGACATCACATTGGAGGAGGCGCTGGCGCTCGTTGCCGCCAAGGCCGGCGCCAAGGGCAAGAAGAAGGCGGCGCCCAGGAAGGCGGCGGCGAAGAAACCTGCCGCCAAGAAGAAGACCGCTGCGAAGAAGAAGCCCGCCGCGGCGAAAGCCTGACGGTTCTTGTGTCGCTGCACACTGCTCGTCATTCGTCGACCTGATCGGCGAATCCAGCCCTGGACTTGGCCGGTTAAACCGGCGAGTGACGATGGAGGGAACTGTCTCCCTCCCATTTCACTGTTAGGAAATCATGACCCGCTCCAAGAAACAGTCCAACCCCGCGCCGCTGCCCGGCAAGGACGAGATCCTACGGTTCATCCGGGATACGCCGGGCCGGGTGAGCAAGCGCGAGATCGCCCGCGCCTTCGGCGTGAAGGGGGATGACCGGATCGAGCTCAAGCGCATCCTCCAGGAAATGGCCCGCGAAGGCATGATCGACCGGGGGCGCCGCAAGGAAGTGCGCCAGGCCGGCTCGCTCCCCCGCGTGCTGATGATCGAGATCACCGGCACCGATGTGGACGGCGAACTGCTGGCCCGCCCCACGCGCTGGACGGAGAAGGCCCCGCCACCCAAAATCTACATGACCCCCTCCGACAGCCCGGCGGGCCGCCTGCCGGCGCTCGGCCCCGGCGACCGTCTGCTGGCCCGCCTCACGCCCATCGACGGGCATTACGAGGCCAAGACGATCAAGCGCCTGGACCAGGCGCCGCAGGAGATACTGGGCGTCTACCAGCTTTATAACGGCCAGGGCCGGCTGGTGCCGACCGACCGCAAGGCCAGGCACGATTTCGTGGTGGCGCCCGAGGATGCGGGCAGCGCCCGGCCGGGCGACCTGGTGCTGGCCCGCCCCTTGCCCGGCGGGCGCAGCCGGCTGGGCCTCAAGCCGGTGGCCATCAAGGAAAACCTCGGCAATATGGGGCATCCCAAATCGATCAGCCTCATCGCCATCCACACCCACGGCATTCCCGTGGAGTTCCCGCCCGAGGCACTGAAGGAGGCCGAGGCCGCCAAGCCGGTGCCGCTGGGTGACCGGCTGGACCTGCGCGACCTGGCGCTGGTGACCATCGATCCCGAGGACGCGCGCGACCATGACGATGCTGTCTGGGCGGCGCCGGACGACAGCGCAGAGAACGACGGCGGCTGGGAGGTCATCGTCGCCATTGCCGACGTTTCCTGGTATGTGCGCCCCGGCTCGGCCCTGGACGACGCGGCGCTGGAGCGCGGCAACTCCACCTATTTCCCCGATCGCGTGGTGCCCATGCTGCCGGAGGAGCTGTCCACCGACCTGTGCTCGCTGAAAGCGGGGGTGGACCGGCCGTGCCTGGCGGTCAGGATGGTGTTCGACAAGGACGGCAACAAGCTGCGCCACCGTTTCCACCGCGCCCTCATGCGCTCGCGCGGCGACCTCACCTATAGCCAGGTGCAGCGTGTGCATGAAGGGCATGGGGACCCCGGGATCGGCCTGGAGGTGGAGGAGGTGATCCGCCACCTGTTCGGCGCCTATGACGCGGTGCTGAAGGAGCGCGACCGGCGCGAGCCGCTGGAGCTGGACCTGCCGGAGCGGCGGATCGAGCTGACGCCCGACGGCACGGTGGTGGGTGTCGCCTTCCGCGAGCGCTTCGACGCCCACAGGCTCATCGAGGAATTCATGATCCGCGCCAACGTGGCGGCGGCGGAAACGCTGGAGAAGGTGAAGCAGCCCTGCATGTACCGCGTGCATGAGGAACCGGCGCTGGACAAGCTGGAGGCGCTGCGCAATTTCCTGGACACGCTGGACCTCACCCTGCCCAAGGGCCAGGTGCTGCACCCGAAGCAGTTCAACGGCCTGCTGGCGCGGGTGGCGGAAAGCCCGCATGTGCATGTGGTGAACGAGGTGGTGCTGCGCAGCCAGAGCCAGGCTTATTACGCGCCGGGCAATCTCGGGCATTTCGGCCTGGCGCTGGCGCGTTATGCGCATTTCACCTCGCCCATCCGGCGCTATGCCGACCTTCTGGTGCACCGCGCACTGGTGCGCGGGCTGAAGCTGGGGCAGGGCGGGCTGACCGAGGAGGAAGCGGAGCATTTCCCCGAGATCGGCACCGATATCTCGCGCCTGGAGCGCCGCGCCATGACCGCCGAGCGGGAGGCGACGGACCGTTACCTCGCCGCCTTCCTGGCCGATCGCGTGGGGGCGGAATTCGAGGGCCGCATTTCGGGTGTCACCCGTTTCGGCCTCTTCGTGGCGCTGACCGAGACGGGGGCGGACGGCATCATCCCCATGAGCAGCCTGGGCAGTGATTATTTCGTCCATGACGAGGAGAACCACGCCCTGGTGGGCCGCCACACCGGCGCCACCCACCGCCTGGGCGACCGCGTGACCGTGCGCCTCATGGAAGCCAGCCCCGTCACCGGCGGCCTGCGCTTCGACCTCCTGAGCGAAGCCCCAGCGCGCAGCAAGCCGCTCAAGCGGCGCGGCGGCAAGCCGAAGAGAAGCAAACGCCGTTAGAGTACGCTGTTTTCAGGTTGAAGCATGCTTGTCCTCCTTCCTCCTCATGCCCGCGCCTGCCCGAGGGTGACGAAGGGGTGGAGGAATCTGTTCACCGGTCAAGTTGGCCAGTGACAAGCGAGGGTCAGCCCTTCTTGCGGCCGATGCGGCTTTCCTGGCCGCTGGCGAGGCGGCGGATGTTGTCGGCGTGGCGCAGGTAGATGATCATGGCCATGAGCAGGGCGACGGCCATGAGCACCGTCATGCCCTTCATGGCGTAGGCGTAGACGGGAGCCAGCGTCGCCGCCGCCAGGGCCGAGAGAGACGAATAGCGGAAGAGGACGGCGACCAGGATCCAGGTGGCCAGCGTGGCGGCGCCCACCGGCAATGAGAGCGCCAGCAGGGTACCGAGGAAAGTGGCCACGCCCTTGCCGCCCTTGAAGCGCAGCCAGATGGGGAAGATATGCCCGAGGAAGGCAGCACCCCCGGCCAGCAGCGGAGCCGCCGCGTCATGCGAGAACCACATGGCGAGGCCGACAGCCAGCGCGCCCTTGCCGCCGTCGAGGATGAGGGTGGCGAGGGCCAGCGGCTTGTTGCCGGTCCTGAGCACGTTGGTGGTGCCGATATTGCCCGAGCCGATGGCGCGGATATCGCCCATGCCGGCGGCCCGCGTCAGCAGCAGGCCGAAGGGGATGGTCCCCATCAGGTAGCCGAGGACCACCCAGAAGATGAGCCATTCATGGATGGGCATCCGTCCCTCCGAAAACAGGGGTGCCGCCCACCACGGTGCGCAATACGCGGCCCTGGACGGGGCGGCCGTCGAAGGCGCTGTTCTTGGATTTGGACCGGAATTTCTGTTTTTCGATACGGTCCGGCCGGTCGAGATCGAACAGCACCAGGTCCGCCGGGCGGCCCGGGGCCAGGCGGCCGGCCTCCAGCCCCAGCAATTCCGCCGGGCGGTGGGTGAGGGCGCCCAGCACGCGAGCGAGCGGCACCTCGCCCTTGTGGTAGAGCTCCAGCGCCAGGGGCAGCAGCGTCTCCAGCCCGATGGTGCCATAGGCCGCTTCCTGGAAGGGCAGGCGCTTGCTTTCCTCGTCCTGCGGATCGTGGCCGGAGACGATGACGTCGATGGTGCCGTCGGCGATGGCCGCCACCATGGCCTGCCGGTCGTCTTCCGAGCGCAGGGGCGGAGAGGTCTTGGCGAACGTGCGGTACTGGCCCACCGCCTGCTCGTTGAGGGCGAAATGATGGGCGGCGACGCCGCAGCTGATCCTCGGGTTGCGCTTGCGCGCCTGGCGCACCACCTCCACCGCCTGGCTGCAGGAAATCTGCGCCACATGGTAGCGGCAGCCGGCGGCGGCGGCCAGCCGGAGATCGCGTTCGATGAGGATGGTCTCGGCCTCCACCGGGATTTCGGGCAGGCCGAGACGCATGGCCAGCTCACCCTCCGTCATACAGCCGTCGCTGGCCATGATCGGATCTTCCGGGTGCTGCACCAGGAGGAGGTCGAAGGCGCTGGCGTAGCGCATGGCGCGGGACATGACGAGCGGATTGGCCACGGCGCGGCGCCCGTCGGTGAAGGCCACGGCGCCGGCTTCCCTGAGCAGCGCCATCTCCGTCATGGTCTCGCCCTTCAGCCCCTTGGTGATGGCGGCCATGGGGTGGATGTTGACGGAGGCCGTATTGTCCGCCCGGCGTTCCAGATGCTGGATGAGCGCCACCTCGTCCAGTACCGGGTCGGTATTGGGCATGACGACGACGCTGGTGATGCCGCCCGCCGCCGCCGCGTCGCCCAGCGAGGCCAGAGTCTCCTTGTGTTCCATGCCCGGTTCGCCCACGAAGGCGTGCATGTCGATGAGGCCGGGGGCCAGCACATGGCCGCCGCAATCCACCACGTCCGCCCCCTCCGTGGCGGTGACATGGGGGCCGAGGTCGGCGATGCGCCCGTCTCTCACGATGAGGCCGCCCCGCTCGTCCCGCCCCGAGGCCGGGTCCACCAGCCGGGCGTTGAAATAGACCGTCATGCCGCTCATCCTGTTGGCCCTCCCGCGTTGCGGGTCAGCGCCTCGAGCACGGCCATGCGCACCGCCACGCCCATTTCCACCTGCTCGCGGATGGCGCTGCGGTTGATGTCGTCGGCCACTTCGGTGTCGATCTCCACGCCGCGGTTCATGGGACCGGGGTGCATGATGAGCGCATCCTCCCGGGCGGCTTCCAGCTTGTCGTAATCCAGCCCGTAATAGCGGAAATATTCCTTGGTGGAGGGCAGGAACGAGCCGTGCATGCGCTCCTGCTGCAAGCGCAGCATCATCACGATGTCGCAATCCCTCAGGCCCTGGCGCATGTCGTGGAAAACCTCCACGCCCATGCGTTCCATGGCGGTGGGCAGGAGCGTCGGCGGCGCCACCACGCGCACCCGCGCGCCCATGGCGTTGAGCAGGAGGATGTTGGAACGCGCCACCCGGCTGTGCAATATGTCGCCGCAGATGGCGACGGTCAGCCCGCCGATGCGGCCCTTGCGGCGGCGGATGGTGAGGGCGTCCAGGAGCGCTTGCGTCGGGTGCTCGTGCCGCCCGTCGCCGGCGTTGATGACGGCGCAGCCGATCTTCTGCGACAGAAGCTCGGCGGCACCCGAATGCGGATGGCGCACCACCAGGAGGTCCGGGTGCATGGCATTGAGCGTCATCGCCGTGTCGATGAGCGTCTCGCCCTTGCTGATGGAGGAGCGGCTCACCGCCATGTTGATGACGTCGGCGCCCAGCCGCTTGCCGGCCAGCTCGAAGGAGGTGCTGGTGCGCGTCGAGGTCTCGAAGAAGAGGTTCACCTGCGTGCGCCCGCGCAACAGCGAATGCTTCTTGTCGCCCTTCCGGTTGAGCTCGACATAGGTATCCGCCAGGTCCAGGAGATAGGTGATCTCCCATTCCGCCAGGCCTTCTATCCCCAAGAGGTGGGGATGGGAAAAGGACGGCTCCGGCGCGCTTGTCGGGCGCGTTGCGGCGGCGGGGGGCGGGCTGTCGTTCGATGCGGTCATTAAAGCCAACTCTATACGGGCTATCGACCGCTGCATCAAGCGTGATCCGTCAACTGCCGGTGCGGCGGGCGCGCACCGCTTCCAGCGCGCCCTGCAGGATGTAGGAGGCGGCCAGCTTGTCCACAACCTCGCCCCGGCGCTTCCTGGAAACGTCGGCGTCGAGGAGCGTGCGGGTGACCGCTTGGGTGGACCAGCGCTCGTCCCAGTAGCTGACGGGCAGGTCCCGCCGGTCCATGAGGTTCTTGCCGAAATGGCGGACGGACTGGCATTTGGGACCCTCGGTGCCATCCATGTTGACCGGCAGGCCGATGACCAGCCCGCCCACATTGTGCCGGTCGATCAGACCGAGCAGCTCCTCCGCATCCTTCATGAACTTGGTGCGCCGCATGGTCATCAGCGAGGTGGCGACCATGAGGGAGGTGTCGGAGAGGGCGACGCCGATGGTCTTGGTGCCAACGTCCAGTCCCATGAGGCGGCGGCCGGGGGCGAGGGCGGCTGTGATCTCGGCAAGGTCCTGAACGGGCATCGGATTTGCTTTTCCCTCGGTGGTTGCGCTGGCTTATACTGCGGCCGCTGCCCATAGCAGCTTTGAGGTGATGATAACAGGGGGCACGGGCGATGGCGACGACGGAGCTTGAGGAGGCACGGCCCGCCGATGCGGTGACCAACCGGCTCATCCATGCGGGAATCGGCCTGGTGCTCGGCATCGGGCTTTACCTTTTCAGCCGGCTGGACGACAGCCTGGCGGTGCGCGCCCTGGCCTGGGGGCTGGCCGGCGGCGGGCTGGCGGTGCTGTTCGCCTACCGGCGGGGGCATGGCCGCGGAGCGGGTATATTCGGCTGCGTCATGGCCGTGCTGCTTGGCAGCCTGTGCGCCTTCACCGTCCATATCATCGACCTGGATGGCGATGCGCTGCTGTTCTCCGCCTTCTTCATCGCGAGCTGCGTCATCCTTTACGTGGTGCTGGCCTTCGTCCAGACGGGGCTGGAGGCAAAGGGGCTCTTCCTGCCGTACGCCGGCCTCTTCATCCATGCCTGGAGCAATGCCCTGCTGCTGGCTGTCGCCGTGGCGTTCACGCTGGCGGCCTGGGCCGTGCTGGCGCTCTGGATGGGGCTCTTCAAGCTGGTGGATATCAGCCTCTTCAAGGATATCTTCACCGCCAGGATATTCGTCTTCCTGTTCACCGGGGCGGCGGCCGGGCTCTGCGTGGCGCTGGCCAAGGAATATGACCGGCTGATCTTCGCCCTGCGCAACCTGGTGCTCACCCTGTGCCGCTTCCTGGCGCCGGTGCTGGCGGTGGCGGCCATCCTCTTTCTCTGCGTATTGCCCTTCACCGGGCTGGCGCCCTTGTGGAGTACCGGGGCGGCGACGCCCATCCTCCTGGCCGTCGCCATGGCGAGCGTGCTGGCGGTCAATGCCGTGGTGCAGGACGGGCGGGAGGAGGGAGGCTTTCCGCCGCTGGCCCTTTATCCGGTGATGCTGGAACTGGCGCTGCTGCCGGTCTTCGCGGTGCTGGCCTTCTATTCCACCTGGCTCAGGGTGGAGCAGTACGGGCTGACGCCGCAGCGGGTCTACGCCCTTGCGCTGGTCTTCATCGTGGGCGGGCATGTGCTGGCCTATTCGGCCTCGGTCATTATCGGGCGGGGCCAATGGTGGCGGCACATCATCCGCGTCAACCCCTTCCTCGCGCTGGGGGTGGTGCTGCTGCTCATCCTCGTCCATATCCCCGGCCTCACCGCCTATGACTTCAGCGCGCGCAACCAGTATGCCCGCCTGGCGGACGGCGAGGTGGCGCCGGCGGATTTCGACTTCGGCGCGCTCAAGTTCCGGCTGGGCCTGCCGGGGCGCCAGGCCCTGGCCCGTATCGAGGCCGACCCGGCGCTGGCCGGGCAGGCGGAGGTGAAGGCGCGGTTGGAGAAGCTCGCCAAGGCCGACTTCTACTATCAATGGCGTCAGCCCGTCCCGTGGCTGGAGCGGCAGGAACCGGTAGCGGCGCCCCTCGCGGACCTGGCATCCTACATGACGGTTCTGCCGGAAGGTTTGAGCGTTCCCGCTGACGTGCTGCGCCAGATGAACGGCAATACCGCCGACCTGAGCACCTGCCGCCGCAAGCTCAACGATTGCGTCCTCCTGGCCCTCGATGCGGATGGGGACGGTATGAACGAATATCTCTTCGTCACCCTCTTCCCCCAGGCGGCGCTCTCGGTCTTCATCACGCAGGACGATTCAGGCGCCTGGGCGAGAGGCCGCGGGACGAACACGCGCTTCCCGTCCGTCCCCGAACGCGACCGTTTCCTGGAGGTGCTGAAGGGCGGCGACTTCACCCTGGAGGCGCCGCGCTACAGGAACGTGCGCATCGGCGATATCCTGCTGGTGCCGGAGGGGGGAACGGAGCAGGTGGAATAGGGCGCGGCCCTCACCACCCCCCGCCACCGCCGCCACCCCCGCCGCCGCCCGAGAAGCCGCCACCGAAGGAGCCGGAATGGGAGGAGCGCGAAGCCGGTGCCGTAGAGGCCGTGGCCACCGCCGCGCCAAGACCGGAGGACAGGCGGCCGCCAAGGGATGAGAAGCTGTGGTAATGCAGGCCGGGGCCGTAATACCAGGCCGGATGATAGCCGCCGGTTTCCTGTGCCGCGGCCTTCAGGACATTGTCGAACTGCTCGCTCCATTGCTGCTCCACGCCGAGAGCCAGGGCGTAGGGCAGGAAGGTTTCGAACAGCTTCGGCGTGCGCTCCGGCGGGTTGTGGAAGTTCATG
>Ga0182744_1004754_pt1 | contig 10012 bp, 10 predicted proteins | sample eDN3rd30CKraftMG_FD_128525 | JGI IMG/M metagenome (GOLD analysis project Ga0182744, IMG submission 128525) | Enriched Miracle-Growth compost microbial communities from Emeryville, California, USA - eDNA 3rd pass 30_C Kraft MG (version 2) (version 2) ... | reverse complement strand
TACGTGCTCCCCGAGGGCGCGATCCCGGATTAGGGAGCGGAAATGGGGTCAGACCCCTCGAACAGATGGGGTCAGACCCCAATGGGTCTGACCCCATCTGTTCGAGGGGTCTGACCCCATTTCGCGCACTAGAGACGCGCGGCCAGCGCCGCCTTCAGCGACGGCGCTGGATCGATAGCGTTGCCCCACTTCCCGATGTGAATCTCGAAGTGGAGATGTGGACCCCACTTCACCGCGTTCCCCGAGTCGCCCACGTACGCTATCACATCGCCGGCCGCCACCCGGTCGCCGTTCTTCAGACCGCGCGCGTACGCGTAGCGCGGCTCGCCCGCGTTGTCGCGAGTTCCCGGATTGTCGTCGTTGAGATGCGCGTAGAAGTACAGATTCCCGTCGTCGCCGCGAAGCAGCAGATAGTAACCCTTCTCCTTCGGCGGCCGCTTCGTGGATATCCAGTCCACTGTTCCGCTCGTGGCAGCGAGGACAGGCGTCCACCGCGCGCAGAACATGTCCTGCCCCTTGTGCAGGCGGGAGCCATCGCGTCCATCTCCGAAGCCGCTCGTGAAGCGCACGCTGTCCGCCGCGAGCGGGAAGACGATCTTCATCACGCGCGGCTTCGGCGGTGTCGCAACGCCGCCTCCGCCCGGGAGCGCGCACGCCGAGAGAAGCGCCAGCGAAAGCATGACGGCGAGCCGTACTGGCCTCGCCGTCGCTCTGCCGTCATTGGCCAGCCGGTGTATCACGGCGCCGGCGGCGCGGATGCTGGTGCGCTGGTCCCCGCGCTCGACGACGGATTGGAGAAGTCCACGGTGGGTGCTTCGCGATTCGCCGGATTGGTGACTTCGAAATACGTCTTCGGCTTCGCGCCGATCACCTTGGCCGTGAGCACCGCAGGGAAGCGGCGGATGTACGTGTTGTACTGCTGCGCGGCCTGGTTGTAGTCGTTGCGCGAGACGGCTATGCGATTCTCGGTTCCCGTGAGCTCATCCTGCAGCCGGAGAAAGCTCTGGTCGGCCTTGAGCTGCGGATACGCTTCGGAGATCGCCAGCAGCCTTCCGAGTCCCGCCGTCAGGCCGGCGTTCGCGTCGGCCATCTGCGCCGGATCGCCGGTCTTCACCGCGTTGATGAGGCCCGCCCGCGCCTGCGCCACCTGCGTGAATACCTCCTCCTCGTGCGCCGCGTATCCCTTCACCGTGTTCACCAGATTCGGGATGAGATCCGCCCGCCGCTGGAGCTGCACTTCGATCTGGCTCTTCGCAGCAGTCGACTGCTCGTCGAGCGTCTGGATAGAGTTGTAGCCACACCCCGCGAGGACGAGCAGAAGTGGAAGTGCCAGTCGCAGTCTACGCATTTGATCCTCCAGCGAATGGAAGCGAAACGTTCTCTCTCTCTCGATGCCGAGCGCTGATCCCGCCGGCTCCCGCCGGCCGCTCGTGAAAACTACTCGGGACGGAAGCTGAGCTGTACGACGTACTTCCCCGCCTTCACCCCTTTTGCCGAGCGCTTCCACGCTCCGGCGGCCTTCTCGTCCAGGCAGTCGTTCACCGACTTCCCCGCCGCGGACGACCATGTATCGTTCGCCACGTGCGCAGCCGCGACGCCGCCGTCGTCCACCGTGACGACCATCGCCACGCCGCCGCGGAGCGACGGGTCGGCCTTCTGCCCGAACTCCTGATAGCAGAATTTGGAGAACGACTGCTCGCGCTGCACGGCCGCCACCAGCTCCGGCGGCGCCGGTGGAATGCGCTCGGGCGCCGGCCGGCTCGGCGGAGGCGGCGTGAAGCTGTCGGACACAGCGGGCGGTATTGCAGACTCCAGCGAATCCAGATTCATCGGCATGGTGTCCTGCGCGGGCGGCGGCGGTGCCGTCTGCTTCTTGTCGCCTGGACACGCTGCCAGGAGCGGCACCATCACCGCTATCAACAATTTTCTCATTGCGCGTCTCTCTCTCCGGTATCGGTTGGGAGCTGGTCGATGTAGTGCGCCATCGCTCGCGCCGTTTCCATGTAGCCGGCCATGACGGGCGTGACTTCCTGCTCCGTTATGCTCCGCTCTCCACGAACGTGCCGCACCACCCGCGCGAACTGCTCCGTTCCGATTCCCGTGAGCGCCGATACCCTCTTGCAGAGCGCATCGTAGTCCGTCGGCGGGTCCTCTCCCAGATAACGCACGACCGCGCGAAAGATCACCATGAAGGTGCTCAGACTCGCCGCGAGCAGCTCCACGAGCCGCTTGCGCTCTCCGCCCGCCGCCAGTATTCCCCGCCTGAGCTGCAGCAGCTTCCCCATGGTCTGCTGCTCCAGCTCGAGTCGCAGATCTGCCCTGCGCACCGTGATCCCGTCGAACGGCGCGGTGCCGTGCAGCACCTTGTGGTGGCGCAGGATGTCCGCGTACTCCATCGGGAACACGTCGCTCGAGCCGCGCCACTCCTGCAGCGTGAGCGTCAGCGGCGGCGGATTGCCCGCCTCCGACCACGCGCGCGCTATGGCGGCCTCACGACCCAGCAGCTCCAGATCGATGGAGTCGACCAGCACGAGCACGTTGTAGTCGGACCGCTTCGCCACGTGCTCGCCCGCAGCCGCCGAGCCGTACAGCACGACGGAGTGAAGTCCATCGCCGAAGGCTTTCCCGAGCTGCTCCACGAGATCGTCGAGTGTCATCGTTGCCATCGTTCAGCTTCACCTCACCATGGTGCGTGCAAGTCTGACGCGGACTCCCGTGCCGGCGGACGTCGCGTCGCGATGCGATTGGCCGCGCGTCACCAGCTCGACCCTCCGCCGCCCCCGCCGAAACCACCGCCGCCTCCGAAACCGCCGAACCCTCCTCCACCACCGAAACCGCCACCGCTCCATCCGCCCCCACCCCAGCCGCCGCCGCGATACCCACCACCGCCCATCGGGATGAAGAGGGGAAGGCACCCCCCGCCTCCGCAGCCGCGCCGGCTGCGACCGAGCGCGTTGAGCACTATGATCACGATGATGAAGAGTGCGAAGACGAGCGCGGGCGAAACCGTCCATTCGCCAGCGCCCGGCCGCTGCTGTCGCAGCGACTGCGGCGGAACCAGCGTGGTATCGACGGTGAAACCGAACTCCCCCGCGAAACGCTCGGCGACTGCCGCGGTGAGATCATCGATCGCCGGGCCGTACTGCTGCCGCATGAAGAGCGGGGTCACCGCGCGGCACATCGAACCCGACATCGCATCGGTGATGAAGCCCTCGGCGCCGTATCCCACCCCGATCCAGCAGTGCCCTCTGCCGTCGGAGCTGGTCTCCTTCGGCACCACCAGGATTATGACACCGGTGTTGCGCGTCGCATCGCCCGGCTTACCCAGCTTCCCCACCTGCCACTGCCGCCCGATCTGCAGCGTCATGGTGGCGGGATCGGTCTGGCCGAGGTCGGGTAGCGTGACCACCACGATCTCGCCGCCCGACTTGGCGCGCACGTCGTCGATGATCCGCTGCATGTGCTCCTCGTTCGCAGCGGGGATGACGTTCGCGAAGTCGTTGATGTAGCCCCGCGGCTGCGGCAGCTGCGGCGTCTGTATGAGAAGTGCAAGGGCGCCGAGGGCGCGCAGCGCGCTGAGTATCACCTTAAGCCGAATCTCCCATTCTGCCGAACGCTTCGCCGCACCCGCTCACGCGCGCGGTGCGCCTTCGCATCGTCACGCGACGCGACGTCACTTGCTGAATACGAACGAGAAGCTGTACGTGCCTCCTCCCTGATCCGACGGCGGGAAGCTCCATCCCATCACGCGTTCGCGGATGCACCGCTCCGCCTCCGCCGAGCCGGCGCCCGACCAGGTGCGGCGCGTGATGTCGACGCCGGTCACCTTCCCTGCGCCCGTCAGTGTCACCGCTACACCTACGGTTCCGGCGAGCTGTGGATTCACCTTGAGGCCGAACTCCTGATAGCAGAACTGAAGCTGCGACTGGCGGCCGCGCACGTAGTTTCCGAGCTCGGCGACGTTGCGTCCCGGTCCGCTGGCCTTCTCCGCGCGGATCACGCTCGGCGGTGCCACGCGAACCGTGGCGAAGCCGACGTCGCCGCCGCCACCCACGCCGCCAAGGCCGCCGCCACCGGGTGTATCGCTCAGCCCCGTACCGAGTCCGCCACGGCCCGGCGTGCGCGATCCCTGGCCGCCCTGGCCGTAACCGATCACCGCCTTGCCGCCGCCCGCGCCCGGAGTCGCGCCCGCACCCGAGTTCACATCCACGCCGCGGAGCACGTTGGACACGTCGCCCACCATCCCGCCGCTCCCGGCGCTGGTGGATGCGCCGCCGAATGCGTCGCCGATCGCCTGCGTGTCGTCACGGTTCCCCGTCGACCGGCTTCCACCGGCGGGACGCGGCGCCGGAGACGGCGTGGGCGCTGCTTCCGCGGGCGCCCCGCCCGCGTCGGATGTGGGAGGCGTGAGATCCTCGAACTTCACTTCGATCGGCCCCGTCTCTTCGGGTCGGAGGAGCGAGATCGACGGAGGCACAGCGGGGAGGAACGCAACCAGCGCGAGCCAGAGCAGCCCGAGTCCGACCGCGATGAGCCACGAGTTGAGGATCGCGCGCCCTTCGGCGTCGGCGAATTCGTAGCGCATGTTGCGCGTGAACGCCGTGTCGTCGAGCCCACCCCTGCCCGCCGACGAACGCCGCCTGCCCGCACCGGGCCTTCCCCACGCCATCATGCTACTGTGCCGCTCCCGGTGCGGCGGGCTCGGCGCCGCCTTCGGTACGCGATACCTGCAGCGAGAGATTGCTGAAGCCGGCCAGTCGCGCCGTCTGCATCACTCTCGCGAGCAGATCGTAGCGCATGCTCCTGTCACCCTGGATCGCGAGCGGTACCTCGAGCGGTGCGCCCTGCACCACCCGCTTCTGCGCGCGGATCGAGTCGGCTGCGACGTGCAGCGCCTGGTAGAGCGGCGGGATGAGCAGCGGCTGCGATGGATCATCGGAGCGTGCGCGCGCCGCATCCATGGTGGACATCACGGTGCGGCCGCCGAGCGTGACCTGCGGTCCGACTCCGAGCGTGAGCTGCTGGTGCGCGGCGTTCTCCGCCTGCGCCTCCGGCAGTCGAATCCCCGGAATCACCGGTGCGAGCTCGCCCACTGTGGCAGTGGTGAGCGCGAAGAACACGATCGACACGAACGTGTCCACGAGCGGCACCAGGTTGAGCTCCGTGATGCGGAACTTCGCGAACTGGGCGGCGCGCCTCTGCGCGCGCATCTCGCGGCCACGGCTCATGCACCGCCTCCGCCGGTGGATACCTGCGTCGCGCGCGCGCGCGTGCCGAGCGAGATACCGGAGTATCTCGCCCGCTTGAGCCGCTCGAGTACGTGGATGACGTTGTCGTAGCTCACATCATCGGACGGTATCACGAGCACGTCGTGGTTCTGCGGGTACTGCGCTGCTATCTGCGTCATCAATGCCTGCAACTGGTCGAGCGACGCCGGGCCTATCCCGGTGATTTCGCTGCGATAGCCGCCTCCGCCGGAATGCTCCACTGTCAGCTTCGTATTATCTACCCTGACTGCCAGCAACAGGTTCAGCACGTCCTGTTCCGACTTCACCTTCGAGGCCTGCTCCGGCGTGCTCACCACCACGGGCGGGAGCGCGAGATCGAACGAGGTGAGCGCCACCATCGCCGCCCCCTGATACGTCAGGAGACTGAAGAACACGATGGACGTGAGGATGTCGACCAGCGGCACGAGGTTGATGTTCCCGTGTGCCGTGACCGGCGCCCTCTCGGCGCGCCTCAGCTTGGAGCGATGGAATAGAGACGCCATGGCTCGTCAGTTACTGCCCTGTAGCCCGCGAACGCCGCACACTCAGCGCGCGCCGAGCCGGACGTCGGGCCGGTCTATGAGGGCGTTGATCAACCGCACCTGGAACTCATCCACCTGCTCGATGATCCCCTCTGCCTGGCTCACGAGATACGCGTGCGCAACCGAGAGAGGAACGGCCGTGATCAGACCGAAGCCCGTCGCGTTCAGCGCGATCGCGATGCCCGACGCCAGCGCCGCCGAGCGCTCGGCAGCCGCCGCGAGCGAAACCGACTGGAACGCCTCGCGCAGACCGAAGATCGTACCGAGAAGACCGATCAGCGTGGCCACGTTGGCGAGCATCGGGAGATAGTGCAGCCGGCGCGTGAGGCGCGGGAGCACGCTGAGCGCGGCAGCATCCGCCACGTTCTGCAGGTCGGCTTCATCGCGGCTTCTGCTGCGCAGAATGATCAACCCCATGTCGGGGAGCACCGCGTTCGACTGCGAGCAGAGCTTGATCGCCTCGTCGATGCGGCCGCCACGGACGAGCTGGATGACGCGCTCGATGAATGCGCGACCGTTGATCTTCGATCGTATGACGATCGTGTAGAAACGCTCGATGAACACCGCAAGCCCCGCCACGGCCACGGCGAGGATGAAGTGCATCACGGGTCCACCGGAGCGATAGTACTCGAGCAGAGTCGTCATCTAGGCGGGTCCTCTCAGGAAGTTCGCAAGGTAAACGTATTCATCGCGGAGACCGTGTACTGTCGCGCGGTGTTTGCACGGAATCGGATTGCGCGCCCGGACGACCGAGGCTGCGGACCACGGCCTGCAGCGAATCGAGGCGCGAGCGGTGTATCTCGAGCATACGGTAGAGCGTTTCGATCTCGCGCGAGCGTGCAGCGGAATCGGCCGGACTCAGCTCCGGGAGGCGCGGGAGCTCGCTGGAACGCGCAGCGCTCTCGCGTCCCTGCTCGCCTCGTATCGCACGCTCGAGCGAGTCGAGTCGCGCGCGACGCTCCGCGATCTCCTGGCGCACCGACTCGATTTCCGCGGCCCGTGCCCCGGGGTCGATACCGGCCGCTGCGCCAGGCTGGCGCCCGGCACCCGGTGTTTCGCCGGCGACGAGTGCCGCGACCGCGGAGTCGAGCGGATCGCGTCCATCTATCTGCCGCTGCGTCACGAGCTGGTACGCCGGCAGGAGCGAGCCCCAGAACGAGCGCTGCCGCTGCTCCGATCCGAGTACTTCGCGACTGTATTCCGGCACCGTGCGCGGACGCACTGTGATCACCTGCGGCGTCGGTACCTGCGCACGGATCACGATGGTCTGACCCGCGGCCTGCGCCGCCAGCGTGGCGGGCACCGCTGCTCCGAGCAGCAGTGCGGCGCTCGCGTATTTCGCGATTCGAACTGTCCGTGTCATTCGCGCACCTCGTCCGGCCGGCCCGGCACCTCGACGTGCGTGCTGTCGCCGGGAGCCGCTGCGCGCGTGGTGTCCGATGGAGCCTTCACACCCGTGGTGTCGGCCGGCACCGCAGCGCCCGACGAATCGGCCGGCTGGTAGATGACCGTGTCGCTCTCGACCGGTTTACGATCGATGTTGCCGTCGAGCGCGTTCCGGGCGCGGGCGATCCACGAGTTGGCGATTCCTTCCTGCGTGGCCTTCGCGACGAGCGCTTCCCAGCTCGTGCGCGCGGCCTCGTAGTACTGCGCGGCCTGCTGCGCCGAACCCGCCTGCGCAGCCGAGAGCTGCGGCCCCGTCAGGTCGGCGGGAAGCTGAACGTTCTTGAGGTAGTCGCCGTACTCCCACTGCACGAGCCCCATGTAATACGACGCCGCCGAGAGCCACTCGGGCGAGCCCGACGCGATGGCGCGACGGAAGTGCGTCGACATGGAAGTGAGCAGCTCGCGCTTGGGGGCGGAGATGCGCTCTATCCCGCGGCGCGTGAGATTCACGCGCAGTGGGATCACCAGGCGCAGCGGTTGATACCGTGCGAACTGCGCCTGGCCGAGATGGAACTCCCTGTTCCCCGCGCGCTCCGCGCACTGGCGGGCGAGCGCCGAACTGGGTTTGCGGCAGAGCGCTTCCAGCTCCTTCTCGGCGGTCGCGGAATCACCCGAACCCTCGAGGATGGCCACACGGAGCTGCTGCGCGCTTCCCACGCGCGAGTCGCGCGGGAAGCGGCGCGCGAAGTCGCCGTAGGCGCGCGCCGCGCTCGCGCTGTCGGGAACCTGGAGATACGTCACGGCGGCGTTGTACTGGGCATCCGCAGCGCGCGCGTCCTTCGGATAGCTCACCGAGAACGACTCGTAGGACGATGCCGCCGCGCCACGCTGACCGAGCGAGTCGAGCATCACCGCGCGACGCACCATGGCGTCGGCGCGCCCTTCCCACTTCGGATTGTCGGCGATCAGCGCATCCAGCGCCTTCACTGCATCCTCGCGCTTCCCGAGATCCGCGAGCAGAGTGGCCGCCAGCGATTGATACTGCGCGCGGTACCGGTAGCCGGGGTACTGCTGCACGAGTCGGTTGGAGAGCGCCAGCGCCTGCTCCTTCGCGGTGCGCGATGCGTCAGCATCGCCCTTCGCGCGCGCCACGCTGTCGGCGAGCATGTACGTCTCGACGGCGTTGCGCAACGCGTCAGGCGCGCGTTCCGACGACGGATTGCGATCCGCGAAGGCGACGTAGACGTCCTTTGCGGCGCGATCGTAGTCGCCGGCCTTCACCAGTGAGTCGCCGAAGCTGACCGCCGCGGCGTTGCGCAGCGTGTTGATGGTGTCGGCCAGGGCGCCCTTCCCCGTCTGCGCCGCCGACGACTGCGCCACCTCCCACTGCGCCTGCGCGTCGCTGTACTGCCCCTGCTTGTACAGCGCGTCGCCGATCAGCTTCTGAGCCGTGGGTGTGTAGGCGTCGTTAGGAAAGCGCTCGGCGTACGTGTGGAAGGTGGACGCCACGACATCCCACCGTCCGGCATCCGAGGCGCGCTTTCCCTTCTCGATGAGTGCAGTCTTCGCCGCGGTCCCCTGCGGGAATGCCTGCACATAGCGGTCGACAGCCGAGAAGAGCGAATCCAGCATGGTGGAGTCGCCGCGGCTGCGGACCACCGCCGAATCGAATGCCACGATGGCGTTCTGACCCGCGCGCGACGCCAGCTCCTTGTCGCTCCCCGGCCCGTACGCCGCGAGCGTGTACGCCGAGCCGGCGCGCGCGTATTCGGCGCTTCCGAAGAGCGCTTCTCCGTACAGCATGCTCGCCGTCTGCGCGCTGTCGGCGCCGCCGAACTCCCTCATGTAACGGCCATAGAGGTCGGAGGCGACGCCGAAGCGGCCGCGGTTCTTCCCGCTCTGGGCGCTCGCGAGCTCATACTGTGCGCTCTCCCGGAGCATCGCCTCACGCACGCTCTGCGCGGAGTCGGCGAGTCCCGGATTCGCCTGCGCCCACGGCGTGCCCGGAGCGAAGTCGTTCACGAGCGCCAGCCTCGCCTGCTGCGCGCGCTCCGGCTCGAGGATGCGGTTCTGATAGATGTCCACGATCTCGCGCTGCACGCCGAGCGCCGAGGAATCCGTCGGCGCTTCCGCGAGTACCGCCTTGTACGCGTCCACCGCCTTTCCGAAGTCGCCCTGATCGCGCAGGCTGGCTGCCAGTCGGCGCAGCACCGCCAGCTTGAATCCGGATCCGTCGTGCGCTGCGAAGTACTGGTTGGCCGCCTCGGCGCCTCCGACCTGCGTGAGCGCCACGGCCATGTACTCGATCGCTTCGCTGCGCAGCCCGAGCCGCGCCTGCTGCTCTGGAGTCAGTGCGTCGTATTCGGTCACCAGCCGTCCGAACACGTCCACGGCGCTCCGATACTCCGGCTGGTCGGGCCGCGTGGCCTGGTTGTAGTAGGACCAGCCGAGCTTGTAGAGCGACAGGAAGTAGATGTCGCCGCTGCGCGGCGGATTCACAGCCGCCGCAGCGGACTGGTATGCCTTCGCCGCGCTCACGAACGACGCCTTGCGCTCGGCACCGCGCTGACGCGCCGCGATCTCGAAGCGCGCGTCGCCGAGGCGGAAGTACGACTCCGGACGGTATGCCGAACCGTTCATCGCGGCTACTCGCTCGAACATCGCAGCGGCAAGCTCGAAACGCTGGTCGCTCGCGTAGAGGGTGCCGAGCGTGTAGGCGGCGGCATCCGCGTGGGCGAAGTTCGGAAAGTCGTTCACCAGCGATTCGTAACGTGCGATCGCCGCGGAATAGTCCGGCTGCTCGGGGACGTTGGCGCC
>Ga0182744_1004753_pt1 | contig 10016 bp, 8 predicted proteins | sample eDN3rd30CKraftMG_FD_128525 | JGI IMG/M metagenome (GOLD analysis project Ga0182744, IMG submission 128525) | Enriched Miracle-Growth compost microbial communities from Emeryville, California, USA - eDNA 3rd pass 30_C Kraft MG (version 2) (version 2) ... | reverse complement strand
GCCCTTGTCCATGCGTTTGACCGTGCCCGAAATAATGGTTTCGCCGCGATCGAGGAAGTCGTTGAGCACCTGCTCGCGCTCCGCATCGCGGATTTTTTGCAGGATGGCCTGCTTGGCGGCCTGGGCGCCGATGCGGCCGAACTCGACGGGCTCGAGCGGTTCTTCGATGTATTCGCCCACTTCGATGCCGGGAACGATGTCCTGGGCCTCGGAGTAGAGCTCTTGCTGATCGGGTTCTTGCAGGCCGGCATCGTCGGGCACGACCAGCCAGCGGCGGAAACCTTCGTGCTCGCCGGTGTTGCGGTCGATGGAGACACGAATGTCGGCCTCTTCCTTGAAGCGTTTTTTCATGGCGGAAGCCAGCGCGTTTTCAAGCGCGCCGAAAACCACTTCACGCTCTACGTTTTTTTCACGCGCTAAGGCGTCAACCAATAGAAGAATTTCGCGACTCATCGCTTTTTACCCTTGAAATCAAGTACGGGATCTAGTTTGGCTCGATCTATGCCTTCGAAAGTAAAGCTGAGCGTTTCCGCTTTGCCATCCTTGCCCTCGGGTTCGAGCTCGAGGCCAAAGACAAAATCAGGTGTTATATCGTCTATTGCAGTGTTTTCCGGCACCCGCAGCATGCCAGTGAACACCTTGCGGCTGTTGATGGCCTCGCGCAGCCGGACCTCGATGCGTTCGTCGGCAAACCGCAGGAAATCCGCCGGCTTTTTAAGCGGGCGGTCGATGCCGGGGGAACCGACCTCCAGGCGCTTGTAATCGATGTTTTCGACTTCGAACACCCGGGACAATTGCCTGGATGCCTGCTCGCAGTCTTCGATTCGCACACCGCCCGGGCGATCAATGGTGACGCGCAGCAGCCCCAGGGGCGCGCGTTCCACGTCGACCAGCTCGATATCCATGCCGGCCAATGCCTGTTGCGTCAATGCGAATATATCTGCCATAAACTCAAAAAAAAAGGGCTGCGCATGCCCAGCCCATTGTTGCCACGCCCAAGCCTATCGGTACAGCCGGCGACCCGTGCCACCGGTGCAGGAAAAGCCGCCAAAAAACCGGCCCCTGCAGCATGAATACCAATAAGCCGCCGAACGCTTTCGAATATGCGCCGCCATGCGCCTATAACAAACGCACATGGCTGTTGAACTCGCTATTCTAGCAGATTTTCACAAAAAAACCTGCTGCGTCACGAGCTTAGACAAGAAATTATGCGCGGGAAACGCGCCCGCGCAACACCGGCCGCCAAACGCCGCCGCGCCATGCCGCGTTGCTTGCCCACCTCACCGCTTGCAAGCGGTTCGGATTCGTCAGGCACGAAGCCGTCCGCAGGGACGGCTTCGTGTACGGACTCATCCTCGCCCTTTTCCGCCCAAAAAGCCCAAGTGGGACTCGTGGGCGGAGGCGCTGCGCGGCTGCCAGTCGTCGCCGCGGCTGGCGGCGGCCGTGTTCTTGCCGCCCCGACCGGCCTTCGGCTTCCCGGCCTTGACCCCTTTGGAGCCATTGCCACGGCCGTCCTTGCGAGCGCCACGAGGGCCTTTGGGCGCATCGGCCGACGGCTGCCCCTCGGTGTGCGGGCCGCGCCGTCCTTTGCCACGGCCCTTGGCTTTGTTGCCGTCGGGATGCCCGTTGGCCAGGCCGCCGCTGAACATGATGCCGGTTCCAAAAGGATCGGACGGAAACGCCTGGTGCACCACGGCCTTGCCGACACGGCCGCCCGACAGCTTGCCGCGGCGGCTGATCTTGGCCCCGTTCAGGCCATTGCGCTCCATCGTGCCGAAGCCCGGCGGCAAGGCGCTGTCGTGGGACAGGGGCTGGTTCATGCCGCGCTGCCCGCGGCGCCCGCCCGTTGCGGTCTCGCCATCGTCGCGCAACAGCCCCAATTGCACCATCAGGGCGGTCACAAGCGTGCCGTCCAGTTCTTCCCAGCGGCCGCGGCGCAGGTTGCGGGGCAGCACGACTTCGCCGAAGCGTGTCCGGATGAGACGGCTGACCGTCACGCCCACGGCCTCGAACATGCGGCGCACTTCGCGGTTGCGGCCCTCATGCAGGGTGACGCGATACCAGCGATTGCTGCCCTCTCCGCCCAGATACTCGAACGAGCCGAACTGGGCCTTGCCATCTTCGAGCTCGACGCCCTTAAGCAACTGGGACTGCTGCTCCTCGCCCAGTTCGCCCAGCACCCGCACCGCGTACTCGCGCTCCGCGCCATAGCGGGGGTGCATGAGCCGGTTGGCCAGTTCACCCGATGTCGTAAGAATGAGCAAGCCTTCGGTGTTCAAGTCCAGCCGCCCCACCGACAGCCATTTGCCGACGCGGATCTTGGGCAAGCGGGCGAAAACCGTGGCCCGGCCCGCCGGATCGTCGTGGCTGACGATTTCGCCGGCCGGCTTGTGGTAAAGAATGATGCGCGGCGGCTTGGAAGCGTTGGGCCGCGTAATGGGCCGGCCGTTTACCTTGACGACGTCGTTGGCGCCGACGCGCTGTCCGATATGGGCCGGCTCGCCATTGACCGACACCCGGCCTGCAATGATCAGTTCTTCCATTTCCCGGCGCGAGCCGATGCCTGCGTCGGCCAGCACTTTGTGCAGCTTGGGGGTTACCGCGTCGCTGCTCAGGTATTTACCCAGGCGCTGCTCCATTTTGTCGGCCTTGTCCAGGTAGGCCAGAGCCACCTCGGACTCTTTTTCGCTGCCCTGCTGAACAGCCTGAGGCTGTCCCGGACTACGCCCCTGGCCCAGCTTCCTGCCTTGCCGCGAACGGTTCTTGCCTTGGCCCTGGCCGCGGCTGCGGCCCTGTTCCTGCCCTTGCGGCTGGGCCTGGCCATCGGGCTGGTCCGGACCTTGGTCCGGCGCCGCCTCGGCGCGAGGCTTGCGTGTCCGCTTGGGAGCCGGCGGCTGCGCCTCGCCGGGCTGCCCCGCCGCCGGCGCACCATCGGCGGCGGCATCGCCGCGCCGGCGGCGGAACGGCGTCCTCAGCTTGCGGCCGCGCCGCGCCGGCGAAGAACCAGTTTCCGCCTCGCCACTGGCGGGCGCTTCCGGGCCGGCGGCCAGCGGTAGGCCATCTTGATTTATTTCATTCATATTGATAAGACACTCCGTATCATTCCATGCTGCGGGTGAGAGGCATTAGCGCCTGTCCTCATCCGCCTCGTTTATTTCCGTATTCGTTTCCGCGCTCAATTCCGCGCCTGCCTCGCCGCCATTTCTCGGGGGATCCGCATCGGAATCGGCGGCATCGCCGACAGCATCCACGGCGCTTTCGGCATCTTCAGCAGCACCCTCGGCACTCCCGGAATCCTCGACATATCCGGCGTCTTCGGCCTCTTCGCCCCCCACGACGTCCGCAACACTCCCGTCACCCTCGGCGGACGCGGCATTCTCGGCCTCGAGATCGTCCGGGTTTTCTTCCGCATCGGCCGCCGCAGCGTCCGCCCCGCCGTTTTCCAGCGCCGCCGAATCGTGCGGGGCCTCGCCCTCGGCCTGCCCGCTCGCCTGGCCATCGGAGTCGTCCGCGGGCAGCTCCTCGAGCTCGAAGCCGGCCAGCGCCGCCATGGCGTCCTGCGATTCCAAAGCGGGAAGCTCGTCCAGCGACCGCAAGCCCAGGTCGTCGAGGAACTGGCGGGTCGTGCCGAACAGCGCCGGCCGCCCGGGGGCATCGCGATGCCCCAGAACCTCGATCCAGCCCCGGTCCTCCAGCGACTTGACGATTTGCGACGAAACCGACACGCCCCGGATATCTTCGATGTCGCCGCGCGTGACGGGCTGGCGCCAAGCGATGATGGCCAGGGTCTCCAGCACCGCGCGCGAATAGCGCGGCGGTTTTTCGGGATTCAGGCGCTCCAGGTAGCGCTGCATTTCAGGGCGGCTTTGAAACCGCCAGCCGCTGGCCAGATTGACCAGCTCCAGCCCTTTTTCGGACCAGTCCATCTGCAGCACGGCCAGATAGCGCCTCAGGTCGTCATTGGAAACATCGTCCGCGGAAAACAATTTGCGCAGCTCCGCCAGCTGCATGGGCTGATCCGCGCACAATAGCGCGGTTTCCAGGACTCGAGTGATTTCAGATTCTGTCATTGATTAGGCAGCACAGTCCTTGCGTTGCAAGGGTCAAAAATTTAGTGTATAGTTTCATTCTTTCAGACGCGGGGTGGAGCAGTCTGGCAGCTCGTCGGGCTCATAACCCGAAGGTCGTAGGTTCAAATCCTGCCCCCGCAACCAAATTCAAAGACTGGTCAATTGCCACAAGCGATTGGCCAGTTTTCATTTTGGCCTTCAAGTTTTTCGCCCTGAGGTTTTTCGGCTTCGGTTCCTGGGCGTTTGCAGCGGGCGTCAAGCACGACAAAAAGCCACGGGAAAGCAAAACACCGAAGCCAGCAGCCTGTTTCGCGATGCCGCCAAGAAAGCCCGCGGCGCGCTTTGCCGCCGCCCCCATCAGCCGGCCCAAGGGCAATACAGGCGCCAGCGCGGGCAATAACGCAGACAATAGCGCGCGCAACCGGATCCGGCCTGATCCGGCAAGCCGACGGCACGTCGAGGTCAGTAGTGCGAAAAGGATTCGAATATTAGGCATCAGCCAAGCAGCACACCAGGCAATGGCATTCACAGCGCATGAAGATTCTTGGTTCAATCGGCCAAGCCCCGCCTGGGTGCATTGGGGCCGGGTATGCCACGGCCTGGCTTGCGGTTGGGGCTTGCTTAAAATTTTAAATTCGGATTGCGGCGGCCGGCGGGACGGGACCTTCCCGGGCCGAAGCCGATAGGCGTTGACGGCGGCTTGTTCGAAGAAAAAGTCTTTGCGCCGTTGTTTACGCCACTGCCTGCACTGCCGGACCGCGTTTTCACGGCGCTAAAAATTACAGCCAATACACAGCCAAACAACAGCTATTACGGCACCACAGCAAAGCAGCAGCGGCAAACCTATCTGCTTCAATAAGCCATATTACACCATCCCGACGCCGCCAATGCAACATTCCTTGCAGGAAGCCGCACATTTCACAGGCCTGCCGGGGCGGCCGCGCGGCGAATCCACAACGCCCGCTCCGCCTGGGGGAGGTCCTGGGCCCGTCGATACATATCAAGGAGATCGCCTTGGCGGCCGGACCGGCACTAGGTTGCGCTGCACACGGCCGAAGGCAGGTGCTGCGCGACCTCGGCCCTGAACTCGTCCGCGGTCGCCTCGCGCAGAATGAATACGATTGCCGCCTCATAGGGCTCGGCTTCCGGCGAGCTCTCCGACAGTTCAGCATCGCCCGGCCGCGCCAAAGCGCCGTCATCCTGCGGCAGGTTTTGAAATGGGTACAACTGCTCGTGAACGCCGTGAATCACGCTGTATTGCACCTCGCCCGCAAAACGCAGCAAGCCCTTGGCGCGCAACAAACGGGCGCCCAGGGCCGACTGCAGGCCGCTCATGCCCTTGATGAATTCGGAACGCGACGGAGCCTCGCTCCAGCGCAGCACAAACACGGACACCGCCGAATGCGCCAAAGCCGGCGGCGCCTGCTCCCGCGAAGAAACCGCGCACGGCTCATCCCCGAACAGGCGCGGCCCCTGCGGGCGCAGCGCTTTACGGCCCAGGGAGGCGGCCTGCAGCAAGTCACCCAGCGGGGGCAAGGCTTGCGACGAATACACTGGCGCATCCTGGTTGATGCCGCGCAGCGCCGGCTCGATGAGGGCCAGTTGGTCCCGCCCGGCGAGATCGGCCTTGCCAAGCACCACCACGTCGGCCAGAGCCAGCTGCCGCAGCGCCTCGGGCTGCTCGCGCCATTGCCGTAGCGCGTGGACGCTGTCCACCACCGTGATGCACCCTTCATAGGCATAGCGTTCGCGCAGAAATGCCTGGTAGTTCAAGGTGTACATGATGGGGGCAGGATCGGCCATGCCCGTGGTTTCGACGAGCACATGGGAAAACACCGGAACCTTTCGTTGCAGCGCCGCCATGAACAGCTCTTGCAAGGCGTCGACCAGCTCGCCGCGCACACTGCAGCAGATACAGCCCGAATCCAGTATGGCTATGCTGTTGCCGACATGCCGAACCAGGTGATGATCCAGCGCCACGCTGCCCAGTTCATTGATGACGATGGCGATCCTCGACGGATCGGGCAACACCCGGCCCGCCGTGTGCAAAAGGCGGTTCAGCAATGTCGTCTTTCCACTGCCCAGAAAACCTGTCAAGACCGTAACCGGAATTTTCCTTGCCTGTTCCATCGATCCGATTTCATCCACTAAAATGAGGCAATGAGATGAGGCGATGAGCCCGCCCGACGGCCAGCTCATATACGCAGCCATCCGCGCATTGCATGCCATTCTAATCCCCACCACAGCCAGGGCCCGCCGATTTGTCCGAAACCTTCTCGATTTTCCGCGATTTGCGCGACATTGACGCCGCGCAATGGAACAGTCTGGCAAGCGACCACCCCCTGGTGCGCCACGAATTTCTTCTTGCTCTGGATCAAACCGGGTGCGCGGCGGCGAAAACCGGCTGGGCGCCCCACTACCTGCTGCTGCATCGCGATGGCCGCTTGGCGGGCGCCATGCCCCTGTACCTGAAATCGCACTCGCGCGGCGAATATGTGTTCGACACCAGTTGGGCCCGCGCCTTCATGCAGCACGGCCTGGACTATTACCCGAAATTGCTGGCATCGATTCCGTTCACGCCGGTGCCGGGGCCGCGCCTGCTGGCCGCCAGCCACGACGACCGCGTGCTCCTGGCGCGCCAGGCCATTGAACTGACCAGGCAGAACGAGCTCTCGTCGCTGCATATCCTGTTTCCATCGCACGAGGACTGCGAGGCGCTGCGCACGGCCGGCTTCATGTTCCGCGAAAACGTGCAATTCCACTGGCACAACCGGGCCTACCGGGACATGGACGACTTTCTCGCCAGCATGAGCCAGCAGAAGCGCAAAAAACTCAAGCAGGACCGCAAGAAAACGCAGGCGGCGGGCGTGGCGTTCCGCTGGCTGCAAGGCGACGGCATCAACGCCAAGGCCCTGGAGTTCTTTTACGAGTGCTATTGCCGCACCTACTACGAGCACGGCAACCCGCCGTACCTGAACTTCGACTTCTTCACGCAACTGCATCGCACCATGGCCGGCAGCATGGTGCTCGTCGTGGCCGAGCAAAACAGCGAACCCATTGCCTGCGCGCTGAACATTCGCAGCGCGGACAGGCTTTACGGGCGTTATTGGGGAGCCGTGAAATTCGTATCTGGCCTGCATTTCGAAACCTGCTACATGCAGGCCATCGAATTCTGCATCCGACACGGCCTGCATGCCTTCGAGGGCGGCGCGCAGGGTGAGCACAAGCTGTCGCGCGGCATGCTGCCGGTGAAGACGTTTTCGGCCCATTGGATACGCGACCAGCGCTACGCCCAGGCCATCGCCGACTTCCTCGCCCAGGAAACCGCCGCGATCGACGACTACGTGGAAGTCCTGGAAGAACACAGCCCCTTCAAAAGCACCTGGCAGAGCGCCCCGGCAACCGGACGGCAGGAATAGCCATGCCGCAAGGCACGCGGCATGCGCGCGATCCGCTGCCTACCAGACCGCAAAAAACAGGTACCAGGCAGCGCAAAACGGCAGCAGCCCCAGCGTGACCACGGCGGTGGCGAACACCCGCACGCCCACGTCGGCCCGGCGCTTGCCAAGAATGCGCCAGACCAGGCGCAAGCTCCACAGCAGAGCCAGGCCAAGAATCAGGAAACGCACGCTGGTCTCCCAGAACATGGGCACACCTTCGTTCTTGAGAAGGGTAAGCGTGGTTGCCGACAAGCCAAGGAACACCCCCGCGCCGGCGGCGGGAATGAGGCCTTGCGCAATCCGGTGCACGCCGGGCCGTCCAAGCCGGCCAAGCCATTTGGGCCCGGCGACCGCGTCCTGGGCGCGCACGCCGGGCAGCACGCAATCGGCCAGCCAAAGCGCCGCATACAAAGGGCCACCGACCACCACGGCCGAACCGAAGATGAACAGCAATATATCGGCGCCGTCCAGCCAGGAAAAACTGTCGTTGACTTCCGGATAATGCGTCAGGATGAACCATGGTGCATTCTGGGCCAGTGGCCAGTAGATGTCGTGATCGACCAGCCATGTGGCGCCGGCTTGCTTGATGGTCACGAACCAGGGGCTGGCGCTCCAGAGGAACGCCCCGACCGCCAGCCCCATCAGGCCGAATACGATGAGCGCCGTCTGCCAGCGGTCGCCGCCCGCGATATGCACGATTTCTTCCTCGGGCGAGCGCGGCGTCAAGTGGATGGCGCCGCGGTAATCGCTGCACCGCCCGCACATATGGCAATCGCCGGCGCCCTGCATATTGCGCAAGGGAACCAGGGGCGCGCAATTGATGCTTTCGATGCGCCGCACGGGGTGGCGCCATGCATCTTCATCGACCTTGTAGTGCCACGGCGCCAGTTTGGCCAGCAAATTGAAGACGCCATTCACCGGACACAGGTATTTGCACCAGACCCTCTTCTTGCGGCCGTACATCCAGCCGATGACAATGGCGCCGGCCGTGGAACCGCCCAGCACGGCCAGCACCGCCAGAGGGTATTGGTACACGCTGACCAATTGCCCGTAAATGGTCGTCAGCGAAAAGGCCACGAAAGGCCAACCTCCCCAACGTATCCACCGAGGAATGGCCTTGCCTCGTCCATGCTCGCTGGCCCACTCGGTCAGCATGCCCTCGGGACAGAACAGCCCGCACCACGCACGCCCCAGCAGGGGCATGGATACCAGCACGAACGGCCACCAGATGCCCCAGAAGGCGAATTGCGCAAAGATGGTCAGGTTGTTGAAGATGGAAGCGGTATTGCCGGGCAGCGGCAAAAGCGCGGGAACGATCAGCAGGAAAAAATAGACCCCTACGATGCACCATTGCAGCTTGCGCAGCAATGGCGCATGATCGCGCAGGAAATCCGCGGCGGCCGCCGCCGCTCGGCTTAGGGCCATGCTCATGATCTTACGATGCCGCCGATGCCGCCGTCCGGGAGGCGCGCACGGCGCGCGTGCCGGCCCGGTGCAGCAAAAACCATACGACCGCCCAGTACGCCAGCCATATCAAAAGCTCGGACAAAGCCGGATAAGCGCGGTAGCCCGCGAAATCGGCCAGTATCTTGCCGATGCCATGGCTGTCGTCCAGCAACCAGGCGCTGTCCCAGACCGGATCCATCAAGGCCGGCAGGACATCCAGCGAAATAAGCCGGTCCAGGCCATTGACCAGCAGAGCTCCCGCCAGAAGCAGCAGCAAGGCCTCGGTAAGCTTGAAGAAGCGCCGCCAGGTGATGATCTTGCCGCCCAGCTGCAGCAGCCAGAACGTAAGCAGGGCCAGCAGGAATCCGATGACGCCCGCCAAGGCCAGCATCCAGGATTTGCCGGTGGTTTCCCCCGAGGCGATCATGCCGTACAAAAACACGACGGTTTCGCTGCCCTCGCGCGCCACCGCAATGGCAACCAGAACCAGCAGGCCCCACCAATTGGACTGGCGTATCTGCTGAGTGACGCCGCTTTCCAGTTCACGCTTGAGTGTCCGGCCATGAGCCCGCATCCACAACACCATTTGCACGACCAGCACGCAGGCCGCCAGTCCCATGATGGCCTGGAACCATTCCTGCCCGCTGTCGGAAAGCCAGGACGAAATGCCCAGCAGCACAAGGGCCAGCGCGCACGCCACGGCAAGCCCCACCGCGACGCCGCCCCAAAGCCAGCGCAGGCCCTTGCGGCCATCGGGTGTGGCGCTTAGCCAACTGTACAAGATGCCGACAACCAGCAGCGCCTCGACGCTCTCCCGCCAAACAATGAATGCCACTTGTTCCATAATGCTTTACGCCCTACTTGCCGGTAACGACCAGGGTGCCTTTGGTATCTTGATGAAAATCGTCGAAAAACGGGTACTCGCCGGGCCGGGAAACCGTGATGACCACGAAGGACTTGACCCCGGGGCCAAGCACTTTTTCCTTGCGCAGCGGCAGGCTCTCGAACTCCACGGGCTCGTTGCTTTCGTTGACGAGTATGAGCTTGAACTTGCCGGCCG
>Ga0182744_1004751_pt1 | contig 10017 bp, 8 predicted proteins | sample eDN3rd30CKraftMG_FD_128525 | JGI IMG/M metagenome (GOLD analysis project Ga0182744, IMG submission 128525) | Enriched Miracle-Growth compost microbial communities from Emeryville, California, USA - eDNA 3rd pass 30_C Kraft MG (version 2) (version 2) ... | reverse complement strand
GGCAGCGGCAGCGGCAGCGGCGCCGATCAGCGGGTTGGCGAACGGACGCTTGCTGGACAGGCCTTCCACGAGCTGCGACACGCGCGAAGCGCCGAGCAGCACGTCCTGGCTGTCGTCAAACGACTTGACGGAGGCGTCCTTGGCGGTCTGCAGGTTGGTCGCCGCGTCGAGGATCGTCTTGACCGGCTCGTTGACCGCGGTCCACTGCTGGGCCACGTCTTCGACGATCGACTTGGCCGCGGCGTTGTCGAGCGGCTTGATGTTGATCTCCGGCGCGCCGCTGAGCAGGCCGGTGACGACCGTCTGGTAGAGCCGCGAGTCTCGCTGCAGGCCGTCGGCGGAGGCCTGCGTGTCGGCGCCGCCGGCGAGGATGCGGGTGACGCGACCGCCCATGCGGTCGGCGAGCTGCATCTGGCGCGAGGCGATGTAGACCTGCGAGGCGCTCGCGTTGCGGTCGGTGAGGATGTTGACGACCTCGCTCATGCGCGAGTTGAGCGCGGACAGCTTGTCGGTGAAGTCCTTGCCGCTGCTGTTCGCGTCGAGAATGACGCTCTTGTTGTCGAGGATGCTTTTCGCATCGGCGCGCAGCAGGCCCCACGACTTGGTCAATGCAGCCAGCGCCGGCGCGACGCTGGCTTCGCCGGCGTAGCTGGGCATGCCGGCAGTCTTCTGCTCGCCCTTGTTGAGCGCGTTCACGTAGACGTCGATGTTCTTGCTCGTGCTCTCCAGCTCCTTGAACGCGAGCTCGTTGCCGCCCGCGGCCTCGGAGGCGTACTTGGCCAACTGCTGCGACGACACCTGGATCTGCGTCGTGTAGCTGATGGCCTTTCGATCCTGTGCGTTCTTCAGATAGAGGAAAGCGAATTCCGCGATCGCGATCGCGAACAACACACCGAGCAGGACGAACAACACCGTGTTGGCGCGTCCGCGATCGGCCCCTGTCGCACTCATCGTTGTACTCACGCCCCACCCCCTGTCACTTCATGCCGGCGGCGCGGCGCCGCGAAAGCGGTCATGCCGCTGCCTGCTGGAACTGGTTGCTGCGCACGAGCGCAGATGTGCTGAACAAACCCCACTGAACGTCGCCGAGCTGCACGTTCTCTCCGACGAAATTCGCGTAGTGCTCGTCGTCTTCACCGACTGCGGCGGCGATCTGGTCCTCGCCGAAGCTGCGCTGGCCGACGACTTCGTCGACGAGCAGGCCGACGCTGCCGCCGATCTGGCGCACGATGAGCACGCGCGAACTGTCGGCGATCTGGCTGCGTCCACCGAGGATGAAATCGCGAAGGTCCACCACCGGCACGAGGTTGCCGCGCACGTTGGCGATGCCGAGCAGCCACGCTTTCGCGCCCGGCACGCCGGTCAGCGCGGGCAAGGTGAGGATTTCGTTGACTTCGGCGATGCTGCTCGCGAAGTGGCGATCGCCGATGCGGAAGCCGATGCCGCGCCACAGGCCGGCCGCCTCGATCTGCTCGGGCGCGCCCGCGACGTGCGCAAGGCTGCGCTGCTCGTAGGCAGCAAGGATTTCATAGGGCGTGGCGAATGCGTCGCGACCGTTCATCGCGACCTCGCCTTGCGCTGCAGGCGCGCGCCGCCGCCTTCACCGCGTGAAAGAACCGTTGGCGGGAAGCGCGTGCTTCCCCGTGTTAACATGGCCGCCATCTGCTCCCCTCGATCGAATGGCAATCCCCGGTCAGACCTTCTCGACGTAGCGCCGGATCGCGCCGAGGAGCTCTTCACGCGTGAACGGCTTGGTCAGGTACTGCTCCGAGCCGACGATGCGTCCGCGCGCCTTGTCGAACAAGCCGTCCTTCGAGGACAGCATGATCACCGGGGTGTGCTTGAACATCTGGTTGTTCTTGATCAGCGCGCAGGTCTGGTAGCCGTCCAGGCGCGGCATCATGATGTCGACGAAGATGATCTGCGGCCGCTGGTCGGAGATCTTGGCCAGCGCCTCGAAGCCGTCGACCGCGGTGACGACTTCGCACCCTTCCTTGCGCAACAAGGTCTCGGCCGTGCGACGGATGGTCTTCGAGTCGTCGATGACCATGACCCTGACGCCGGCCAGCTCCGCCTCTTTCGTGTCGTCCACCTGCCCCCCTTGCCGCTCGCCACTCATCTTCGAAGATCGTGCTGGACGTGTCCCGACACGTCCGCTACGACATGCAATTGACATGCCTGCGCCAGGCCATGCCGAAACCGGCAACAACGCGCTTCGCAGAACCGGTTTGCCGTTATCCAACATGCTTGGCAAAGCTGTCAAGTTGTTGCTCCAAGTGCTAGATAACGCAGGAGTTGGCGCCCGCAGCCGCAGTGTCCCGGGTCGAGGTTAATATCGCTTTTCCGGTTCAGCTGCGACGCGCATCGCGTTTACGCGGATCGGCGCAAAGTGACGCTGGACAGCACGCTTTTGCATCGACCGCGCCGGCTATGCTTGCGCCGCCCCCACGCTTTCGCCTGGAACACCTGACTCATGCCTGCAACACTCGCCGTGCTCATGGATCGGATCGACGCGATCCATCCGGAAAAGGACACCACGCTCGCCCTGCTGCTCGAAGCGCAGCGCCGCGGCTACCGCCTGCTCTACGCGACCCAGGGCGCGCTGGCGATCCGCGACGGCGAAGCCTGGGGCCATCTCGCGCCGCTGACCGTGCGCGACGACCTGCGCGACTGGTTCACGCTCGGCGCCGCGCAGTGGCGCACGTTCGCCGGCATCGACCTCGTGCTCGCGCGCAAGGACCCGCCGGTCGACGCGCAATTCGTCTACGACACGATGGTGCTCGAAGCCGCGCAGGCGGCCGGCGCCATGGTCGTCAACGATCCGCGCGGCCTGCGCGACTGCAACGAGAAATTGTTCGCGCTGCGCTTCCCGCAATGTTGCGCGCCGACGCTGGTCTCACGCGACGCGGCCGAGCTCAAGCGCTTCGTCGCCGAACACGGCGAAGTCGTGCTCAAGCCGCTCGACGGCATGGGCGGCCGCAGCATCTTCCGCTCGCGCCACGGCGATCCCAATCTCAACGTCATCCTCGAAACGCTGACCGGCAACGGCCAGGCGTTCGCGATCGCGCAGAAATTCATCCCGGAAATCAGCGCCGGCGACAAGCGCATCCTCATGATCGACGGCGAGCCGGTGCCGTACGCGCTCGCACGCATCCCGCAGGGCACCGACTTCCGCGGCAACCTTGCCGCCGGCGGCAAGGGCGTCGGCGTGCCGCTGTCCGAACGCGACCGCTGGATCGCCGCGCAGGTCGGCCCCGAACTCGTGCGCCGCGGCCTGCGCTTCGTCGGCCTCGACGTGATCGGCGACTGGCTCACCGAAGTCAACGTGACCTCGCCGACCTGCGCGCGCGAACTCGATGCGCAGTTCGGCCTCAACATCGCCGGCGAGCTCTTCGACCGGCTCGAACGCGGCGCACCCGCGCAATGAGCGGCGCCACCACCGGCAGCGGCGACCGCCTCGGCGTCACTCTGCTGTTCTCCCTGGTCGCACACGCGGTGGTCGCGCTCGGCGTCGTCTTCGAATTCGAGAAGGCGCCGCCACGCCTGCCCGCGCTCGACGTCATCCTCGTGCAGTCCGCGAACAGCGAAAAACCCGAGAAAGCCGACTTCATCGCGCAGGCCAGCAACAGCGGCGGCGGCGAGTCCGACAAGGCGCATCGCCCGTCGCAGCCGATGTCGAGCCCGGTGCCGAAGGCGACGCCCGGCGTCGCGCCGGTGCCGCTCGAGGACGGCGCGCCGAAACCGTCGCAAGCCACGCCGACGCGCCTGCTCACGCAGCGCACCTCGACCTATTCCGTGCCGAACGAACGGCAATCGCCGCAGGCCGATCCGACGCCCGACGTGCCCGAAGCGGACACCGACCAGCGCCGCATCGAGATGGCCCGGCTCGCCCAGGAAATCCAGAAGGAAACCGAGCAGTACGCCAAGCGGCCCAAGCGCAAGTACATCTCGGCGAACACGCAGGAATACGAATTCGCCGCGTACATGCGCGCCTGGGTTGCGCGCATCGAGCGCATCGGCAACCTCAATTATCCCGACGAGGCACGCCGCCGCCAGCTGCATGGCCAACTCGTGCTCACCGTCGGCCTCAAGCGCGACGGCTCGATCAAGAGCATCGACGTGATCCAGTCCAGCGGCCACAAGGTGCTCGACGACGCGGCGATCCGCATCACGCGCCTCGCCGAGCCGTTTCCGCCGCTGCCGGAAAGCAAGGAAAAGGTCGACGAGCTGTATATCTCGCGCACCTGGCAGTTCCTGCGCGGCGACAATGGCGACAGCCTGCGTACGCGCTGAGAAGCGGCGATTGGTGATTCGGAAGGCAGCCACATGCGCGCTCGACGCGACACCTGCTGATGGCGCGCTGAACGAGTTTCCGCGGGAGGCCGTCCCAGGCCGCCTCAAATCACGAATCACCAATCACCCATCACGGCCCTTCAGTACAATCGGCCCATGTCCTCGGCCAGCCCCTTCGCCAACCAGCTCCTCATCGCAATGCCGACGCTGCGCGATCCGAACTTCGCGCGCGGCGTCACGTTCCTGTGCCAGCACGGCGACGACGGCGCGATGGGCATCATGGTCAATCGTCTGTCCGAGTACCGCCTCGGCGACGTGCTCGCGCAGATGAACCTGCACTCCGCGCTCAGCGAGATCGTCGACGCGCCCGTGCTCATCGGCGGCCCGGTGCAGCCCGAGCGCGGCTTCGTGCTGCACACGCCGGGCGGCGACTGGGAATCGTCGTTCCACATCTCCGAGCGCGTCAGCGTGACCACCTCGCGCGACATCCTCGTCGCGATGGCGGAAGGCAACGGTCCGCGCCATGCGATGGTCGCGCTCGGCTACTCGGGCTGGAGCCCGGGCCAGCTCGAGCAGGAGCTCGTCGACAACCACTGGCTCACCGCGCCGGCCGACGAGGCGCTGCTGTTCGAAACACCGCTCGACGAACGCTGGCAAGCCGCCGCGCATCTGGTCGGCGTGAACCTGTTCCAGCTCGCCAGCCATGCCGGCCACGCCTGACGGGCCGGCGCTCGCCTTCGATTTCGGCACGCGCTGGATCGGCGTCGCCATCGGCCATCCGCTCGGCGGCAGTGCGCGCGCGCTCAAGACGATCGCCTGCGACGACTGGGCCGCACTCGACGCGCTCGTTGCCGACTGGCAACCGCGCGACCTCGTCGTCGGCCTGCCGCTCGCGCTCGACGGCAGCGAACAGCCGATGTCGAAGCGAGCCCGCGAATTCGCCGTCGCGCTCGAAAAGCGCTACACCCGCGCCGTGCATCTCGCCGACGAACGCGGCTCCTCGCAGGAAGCCGCACGCCGCTTCGCGCGCCGCCGCGCCGAGGGCGCGGCGCGTCGCAAGGACGCCGCCGACATCGACTCGCTTGCCGCGGCGGTCATCCTCGACCAGTGGTTCGCCAGTTCGGCGCGATGAAAATCACATCTTCGCATCCATTTCATTTGACGTCATTCCCGCGCACGCGGGAATCCAAAGTGCTTTTCAATGGATGCCCGCTTGCGCGGGCATGACGCATTGGAGTTTTCCAGGCATTCCGTCGCCAACGCATCGAACCAGAAACCTCGCCATGTCCGATCTGCAACTCGAAAACGGCCGCCTGCGCCATCTGCTTACGCTCGACGGACTGCCGCGCGCGAACATCGAGCGCGTGCTCGACGACGCCGCACGCCTGCGCGCGCAATGGCGCGAGCACGGCGCACTGCCGCAGACGCTCGCCGGACGCACCGTCGTCAACCTGTTCTTCGAAGCGTCCACGCGCACACGCACGAGCTTCGATCTCGCCGCACGCCGGCTCGGCGCGCTCGTCGTCAATTTCGACATCGCCAGTTCGTCGACGAGCAAGGGCGAAACGACCGAGGACACGCTGGCCACGCTCGAAGCGATGGACGCCGACGCCTTCGTCGTGCGCCACAAGGAAAACGGCACGCCGACGATGCTCGCCGCGCACGCGCGCCGCGCCGCGGTCCTCAACGCCGGCGACGGCAACCGCGCGCACCCGACGCAGGGCCTGCTCGACCTGCTCACGATCCGCGACCGCAAGGGCCGCGTCGACGGACTGTCGGTCGCGATCTGCGGCGACATCCGCCACTCACGCGTGGCGCGCTCGGACGTGCACGGCCTGCGCGCGCTCGGCGCCGCGTCGATCCGCCTCTGCGGGCCGGCGCCGCTGCTGCCGGACACGAGCGAGTTCCCCGATTGCGCGATGGAAGACGACATGGACAAGGCGCTCGACGGCGCCGACGTCGTCGTCATGCTGCGCATCCAGCGCGAGCGCATCGAACACCTGCAAGGCCTCGACGCCGACTCGTACCATGCGCGCTACGGACTCACGTGCGGGCGCCTCGCGCGCGCCAAGCCCGACGCGCTGGTCATGCATCCGGGCCCGATCAACCGTGGTGTCGAGATCGCCTCCGACGTCGCCGACGGCGCGCAGTCGGCGATCCTCGACCAGGTCGCCAACGGCGTGTTCGTGCGCATGGCCGTACTCGCGCAACTGCTCGAACGTTGACGCGCCACGCGCAGGCTTTCCGCGCGCATTGCCCTTAGAATGGCGCTTCCCCTGTCGAGGAATCGCCATGCTCCGCAACGGATCGCTTCGTTTCGCCGTGCTCGCCGCCTGCGCGCTTGCCGCCGTCGCCTGCGGCAAGAAGAACGCACAAGATGCCACGTCGCCACTCGCCTTCGTGCCGGCCGACACGCCCTACGTGTTCGCCAACACCGAACCGATGCCCGAAGCCGCCATCGCGCAGTGGCGTCACCAGATGCAGCAGATGTGGCCGCTGGTGCTGCCGCTGTTCGAGGACACTGCGAGCAAGGTCGATGCGAACACGCCGCAGGCGAGCAAGCTCGTCAAGGCGATCCTCGACGAGGTCCGCGACCGCGACACGCCCGAGAAATGGGCGCAGATCGGCCTTAGCGCAAAGATGCGTACCGCGTTCTACGGCGTCGGCGTACTACCAGTGCTGCGCTGGGAATCCATCGACATCGACGCGTTCAAGGCCGCGTTCGAGCGCGTCGTGAAGAACGCTGGCGTCACGCTCGGCAGCGCGCGCATCGGCGAGCAGGACGTGCGCACGATCGACGGCGAAAAAGCGATCGGCCTGATCGCCTTCGAAGGCAAGGATTTCGTCGTGACGATGGTGCCCAAGGATGCCGACGATGCGCTCAAGCGCCGCGTGCTCGGCCTCGACCGTCCGGCGCAATCGCTCGCCGACACGGGCGCGTTCGAAGCCTTCGACAAGGCGCGCGGCTACCTGCCCTACGGCAGCGGCTGGCTCGACACACGCCGCCTCGTCGCGCTGATCGGCACGCCCGAAGCCGGCGTACCGACGACCGCGATCGACGCGGCCTGCCGCGCCGAATACGACGGCATCGCCACGAAGATGCCGAAGCTGTCGTTCGGCTACACGAAGCTCGACGGCGACATGATGGACATGCGCATGCGCCTCGAACTCGAACCGGCGCTGGCCAAGGCGCTCGTCGATCTCGGCAGCGCGATGCCCGGCGCCGCACGCACCGACGCGCTGTTCGACATGGCCTTCGCGCTGCCCGTGCTCAAGGCGCGCGACTTCCTCGTCGCGCAGGCCGACGCGGTCGCCAAGGCGCCGTTCCAGTGCGCGCAGCTCGCCGAGCTCAACACGGAATTCGCGAAGGCCAAGACCTCGCTCGACCGCATCCTGCCGCCGCCGGTCGCCGACCTCACCGGCGTGCGCGTCACGCTCGACCGCTTCACGATGCCGACCGACATGACCAAGCCGCCGAGCGATTTCGCCGGCAGCGTGCTCGTCGGCAGCAACAACCCGATGTTCCTCGTCGGCCTCGCGCAGATGAGCGCGCCGCCGCTGCAGAGCCTGCACCTCAACCCCGACGGCAAGCCGGTCGCGCTGCCCGCCGACGCGCTCGGCCAGCTCGGCAGCCAGTTCGACGTGCAGGCCGCACTGGGCCCGAAGACGCTCGGCGTCGCCGTCGGCAAGGACGCAGCCGCGAGCCTGCCAGCCGCGGTCATGCAGGCGCCGGCCGCGGACGGCACGGTGATGTCGTTCGACGCGAGCGGTCGCATCTACGCATTGATGGGCGATCTCTTCGGCAACAAGCTCGTCGCCGCCTCGATGCCCGCGGAACAGAAGGACGCGCTGGAAACGCAGCGCAAGCTCTACGCGCTGTACGCGCAATGGTTCAAGCACATCCACGCGCGGCTCGCGTTCGTGCCCGAGGGCGTCGATCTCGTCGAGAGCGTGGAGCTCAACCCGGTGCAGTGACCGGCCTTTCCGGCGGCGGCACCGCCGATGGCGGGCGTCTCGCGCCCCCGCTCGATGTCATGCCCGCGTTCGCAGGCATGACATCGAAGCCTCAGTCGCGCGTGAGCGCGATGTCCAGATGCAGGCTGCCATCGAGTCCGGCTGCCGCGTTGGCGGCGCGCCACGCGTCCATTGCGCCCTGCTCGTCGACGAAGCGCTCGCGGCGCCCGTCGCGATGCAGCACCGTGATCGCGGGGTAAAAACCGCGCAGCCAGCGCAGGTAGTCGATCGCCTCGACGCCGCTCGCCGCGCGCATTGCCAGCGGATGGAACTCGCTGACGATCGCGGGGCGATGGCGCTCGACATGGCGTTCGAGGCCGCGCAAGGCGAGCGGCTCCATGCCGGCCACGTCGATCTTGACGAGGTCGAGACGTTGCAGGTCGGGCATGCCGTCGAGAACGTCGTCGAGAACGACGCCCGCCACGCGCAGCACCTCGCTGCCGGCCGCGCGCAGGCGCACGCCCGCTGCGGCGGGCGTCGCCGCGTTCGAAGTCGATGGGTGCGTGCACAAGGCGATTGCACCCGCACGATCCGATGCCGCGGCAGCGACGACTTCGACATTGCGAAAGCCGTTCGCCTGCACCGCACGCGCGAGCAGCACGCGGTTGCGCGCGAGCGGCTCGACGGCGACGACGCGGCCTCGAGCACCCACGCATTGCGCGGCGACGAGCGCGAGGCTGCCGATGTGGGCGCCGACGTCGAGCACGACGTCGCCTTCGCACAGGTGTTCGCGCAGGAACGCGGCGACGTGCGCGTCGTGTTCCCCGCCGGCGATCAATGGTGCGCCGATGTGCGCGTCCGCGGGGTCGGCATAGAGCACGAGACCGTCGCGATCGACCGCGATCGGCGCCGGCGCTTCGTTGGCGACGATCCAGCGGCGGCCATGCCAGCCCGGTCCGGCCGAGGCTTCGTCGATCGCGCTCGCCAGGCGCAGCGAGGGATGCGCGGCGAGCAGCTCGCGCAGGTCGCCTTCGTGCAGCGCGTGCATCTCGAACACGTCGCGGCGCCGCCAGGCGATGCGGCGCAGCGGATTGAGCCAACGGTTCGAGGCGGCGCCGAACAGGCGGCCACGCAGCGAATCGTCGGTATCGGCGACGAACTGGAACACGGCCACGCCGCCCGGCGCGAGGATGCGCAGGAACTCTTCGACATAGCCGGCCGCGAGCGCCGCGGGGATGTGCTGGAGCGTGATGTGCGAGCAGACGAAGTCGACGCTCGCGTCGGCGACGCCTTCGATGCGCGGCGAGGCGTTGACGCGGAACTCCGCGTTGTCGAGGTCGGCGTTGAGCTTGCGCGCGGTGGCGACCATGCTCGCCGAAACGTCGATGCCGAGCGCACGGCGGAAATGGCCGGCGAGCCGGCGCGTCAGCCGGCCCGCGCCGCAGCCGAAATCGAGCGCGAAGCCACGCTCGCGCGGAAGACCGAGCGCGCCGACGACGGCGAGTTGCGCGTCGATCTCGGCGGCGCCGGTGGCAAAGAACTCCTCGATGCCCCAGCGGCCGCCGCGCTTGCGCGGGTCGGACAGCACCGCCCACAGCGGATCGTCGTCGCCGAGCCGTTCCCAGACGCGGCGCAGATGGCCGAGGCGGCGGTCGTCGGCCATCCGGCCGGGCGCACGCTCGCGCTCGATTTCGGCTGCGGCGCCGGCCGCCTGACGCGCGCGCTCGCCGCGCATTTCGAGCGCGCGATCGGCGTCGACGTGTCCGCCTC
>Ga0182744_1004749_pt1 | contig 10022 bp, 11 predicted proteins | sample eDN3rd30CKraftMG_FD_128525 | JGI IMG/M metagenome (GOLD analysis project Ga0182744, IMG submission 128525) | Enriched Miracle-Growth compost microbial communities from Emeryville, California, USA - eDNA 3rd pass 30_C Kraft MG (version 2) (version 2) ... | reverse complement strand
TTTATGATTCAAGGTGGAGACCCCGACTCAAAACACGCCACTGCCGGAGCATTACTTGGAGAGGGCGACCTGGATTATAAAATTCCGGCCGAATTGAACGACAGTCTTTTCCATAAGAAAGGCACATTGGCTGCTGCGCGCGATAACAATCCAGAAAAAGCTTCTAGTGCTGCACAATTTTATCTGGTACAAGGTAAAACGTATACAGCAAAAGAACTGGATAGGATGGAAGAACTGAAATTAGAAGGAAAAAAAATACCGGCATATCAACGAGCCATTTATGAGCAGCTCGGTGGAACTCCGTTTTTGGATCATAATTATACCGTTTTTGGCGAAGTGGTGAAAGGCTTAGACTTAATCGACTCCATTGCAGCCTTGCCAACAGATAGCAACGACAGACCATTAGTTGATTTACCGATGGAAATGGCTATTTTAACGCCGTTAGCCACCAGAAAACTAGAAGCCGAATTACAGGGTGTTCCCTATAAACCCAATATTTTTAGGCGCTTTTTAGATTTATTTGCGAAGTAGATTGGAATTAGCACGCTAATTAAAATAAATACCCATGGAAAAACGACTATATATGCTCCTATTAGGCTGCAAACCTCACAGCCGATTTACAGAGCAACACGACGTATTTTTTGGAATTGGCGAATCGTTGCAAGATTTGATTCCTTCTATTATCGCCTTTTGGCCGGAAGCTGAAGGTAAAATCCATATAGATGCTTGGCGTACGGTTTCTAATGTGAATGGATATTCCATCCAAATTATTCCAGCTAATGATATCCAAAACATCGAAAAGAAAGACAATCGCTTATTCTTTTTAAACCTAGGTGGTTATAAGGAAAATGATTTTGAAGAATACCATTACAAAATGCTAGTTGTAGCACCCGACAAAGCTACTGCCATAAGCAAAGCCAAACAGACAGCCTTTTTTAAACACAATGCTTCTCCGCATATTGATGATAAATATGGCGTTGATGTGGATGATATTTACGAAATCGACGAAATACTGCCGGCTTCGTTTAAGGAAAATTACCACATCCGCATCAGGGAATCATCTATTCCTACACAAGAAGATACTATTCATCCGGAATATATTAAATTAAATCGTTTGAAGGACCTTTAACCTGCCGATAATACCTAGTGTTGTCTATCTTTATGCATGGATTAATTCCGCTATTTAGCACAAAGAAAGAACAATTTAGATAGTTAAGTGACGGACTTTGCGAACGAAACAACAGACTTTGATCGCGAAGCGAGGCATTTCATTCGTAGTTTAAGCCTTTTCAATAACAAAATACACGAACTTAAGAGCGAAGTACTCCATCTTACGAACGAAGAGAAGCATCTGTTTAACGAAGTACCGGACTTCGCTAGCGAAGTGGAATGCTTTAATATCGAAATGCATCACTTCAATTGCAATTTGCATCATTTCTATAACAAAATGCGCTAACTTGCGAGCGAAGTCCTTCATCTTGCGAACGAAATGGCGCAAAGTGTTATCGAAATTTACATCAATCTTGGAAGTTTAAAGAAATATTCACTAGCTTTGTCTTAAAGCTTTAGGGGTGTCCCAAATATTTGGGGCTGAGAGTTACCCTCATAACCTGCTCAGGATAATGCCTGCGAAGGGAAAAGTACACGAGTCTTCTCAAACCTTTTTGGTTGACTTCTAAAGCATAAAAATTCATGCATTATGGAAGTCATCATTAATCAACAAACATTTTCCCTACAGAGCAACTCCCTCATGGGAGCCTTAAAGACGTATGGCCTAACGCAAACAACAGGTATTGCCGTTGCCGTAAACGATACCGTTATTCCTAAAACTGCTTGGGACATCTTTCAAGTAAAAGCCAACGATCAGATTACCATCATTACAGCTGCCCAAGGTGGGTAGTATCATCATAAACTAAAAATTATTGCCATGAAAACAGAAAAGCTGCCTTCAGCAGAAACCATTAGCCGCACCCCGTTTCCGGCTTCCAAAAAAGTTTATGTGAAAGGCCACTTACACGACATACATGTTCCGATGCGCGAAATAAGCCTTTCTCCTACGACCGACCGGTTCAAAAACATAACGGAAGAAAACCCTCCCGTTTGCGTTTATGACACCAGCGGCCCGTATACAGACCCCGCAGCAAGCATCCATGTATTAAAAGGCTTGCCCAAACTTCGTGAACCCTGGATTGAGCAGCGTAAGGATACCCAAGCATTAGCCACCATAAGCTCTGACTATGGAAAATCACGTTTAGCCAACTCCGAGCTTAATTATCTGCGTTTTGAATACGCACAAAAACCCAGAAGAGCCAAGCCGGGTTATAATGTCTCCCAAATGCATTATGCAAAACAAGGCATCATTACACCTGAAATGGAATTTATAGCGATTCGCGAGAATCAACAGCTTGAAGAACGCTATCAAAAAGACAATGCCTTATGGCAACAACACAAAGGCCACAACTTTGGAGCACATACACACGGGGGCTTTATAAGTCCGGCGTTTGTGCGCGACGAAATTGCTCGAGGACGGGCAGTTCTTCCGAGCAATATTAACCATCCGGAAACAGAACCCATGATTATAGGCCGCAATTTTTTAGTCAAGATTAATGCCAATATCGGCAATTCAGCTGTAACCTCCAGCATTGAAGAAGAAGTGGAAAAAATGGTATGGGCAATCCGATGGGGGGCAGATACGGTAATGGACTTATCGACAGGAAAAAACATACATGAAACGCGCGAATGGATTATCAGAAATTCACCTGTTCCGATAGGCACCGTACCGATCTATCAAGCGCTGGAAAAAGTAAATGGCAAAGCAGAGGAGCTCACATGGGCGCTTTTTAAAGATACCCTGATCGAACAGGCTGAGCAAGGGGTAGACTATTTTACTATCCATGCCGGCGTACGCTTGCCCTATGTGCCCTTAACCGCTAAACGCACCACAGGAATTGTTTCGCGTGGTGGCTCCATTATGGCTAAATGGTGCTTAGCTCATCATCAGGAAAGCTTTTTATATACACATTTCGAAGAAATCTGTGAGATTATGAAGGCATATGATGTCAGCTTTTCTTTAGGAGATGGTCTAAGACCAGGATCCATCGCCGATGCCAACGACGCGGCTCAGTTTGCGGAGCTCGAAACCTTGGGTGAACTTACCCAGATTGCCTGGAAACACGATGTGCAAACGATGATAGAAGGTCCTGGCCATATTCCTATGCATATGATCAAGGAGAACATGGATAAACAGTTGAAGGAATGCGGAGAAGCTCCATTTTATACTTTGGGTCCGCTTACAACGGATATTGCACCTGGTTACGATCACATTACTTCCGGTATAGGTGCCGCCATGATTGGCTGGTTCGGTACCGCCATGTTATGCTACGTAACCCCGAAAGAACACCTTGGTTTACCCAACAAAAAAGATGTAAAAGATGGGGTGATAACCTATAAAATTGCAGCACATGCTGCCGATTTAGCTAAGGGACACCCCGGTGCACAGCATCGGGATAATGCCATGAGCAAAGCCCGTTTTGAATTTAGGTGGGAAGATCAGTTTAATTTAGCGCTAGATCCGGATACCGCTCGGGAATTTCACGATGAAACACTACCCGCAGAAGGTGCTAAAACAGCTCATTTCTGTAGCATGTGCGGCCCCAATTTCTGTAGCATGAAGATTAGCCAGGATGTTCGGGATTTTGCTGAAGAACAAGGACTGGAAACGGAGGAAGCAGTCCATAAAGGGATGCGTGAAAAAGCAGCAGAATTCCAACAGAATAACTTCGAAATTTATTCTTAGTTAGTCAACTCTTTGTATGAAGCTGATTGCCATCACACCGGAAACATTTGTCCACGCAGAAGTTGATCTCATCCATCAACTTTTTAGGGCGGGTCTGAAATATCTGCATATTAGAAAACCTGCTGCAAATGAAGATACGGTACGCCGGTTTATAACAAGCATCGACTGTTCTTTTCGCAAAAGGCTGATTGTCCATAGACACATTCGCCTTTATGAAGAACTGGCATTAGGTGGTATTCATGTAGACATGGAACAGTTTCGTAGCTTATCGCAAGGCAATTTTGCAGCGATCTGTTCCACCTCCACCCATCATATCGAAGCGTTTAAGCAGCTTGATAGGCCCTCTGCACACATCTTTATCAGTCCGATATACAATAGTATCTCAAAAATGGGTTATCACGCGAACCCCGACCTATTAGCGGCAGGAGCTATCAGGCGTAAAGGGAACCTGATTGCATTGGGAGGCATTTGTTGCGAAAATATCCTAGAGGTTAAAAGAAAAGGCTTCGATGGTGCCGCTATCTTAGGCCATCTATGGAATAGAGGGACGCCTCTTAATCAATTCAAGAACATACAAAAAACGTTACACACAGGCCATGAAGTCCAGATTAAAAAAAATTGAACGCCTACACTATATTACGCATCCGGTTTCAGCCTATACGCCAGCCGAACAAACCCGCTTGGTAACGGAATCGGGAGGAAAATGGATTCAGTTTAGAATGAAGCAAGCAGACCCGTATATATTTAAGGAACAGGCTAAGCAAGCGCTACATGCTGCCTGCGAAAGCGGAGCCACTTTTATTATCAATGACGACGTACTGACAGCAAAAATGTTGGATGCCGATGGTGTACATCTTGGTAAGGAAGACCTCAACCCGCTAGAAGCAAGAAAACTACTCGGGGATGAAAAAATTATCGGTTGTACGGCAAATACCTTAGCAGATATTCTATACCTCCAAACACTGCCCATTGATTACATCGGCTTAGGCCCTTTTCGCTTTACCAGTACCAAGCAAAAGTTAAGTCCGACATTGGGTTTGAGCGGCTATAAAACGATTATACAGGCATTGCAGAGGCAGCAGATCAACATTCCCATCATCGCCATTGGTGGAATAGGGTTAACCGACATCGCCCATCTGTTTGAAGTAGGTGTTTATGGTATTGCCGCATCGGGTGCCATTCTAAATACTTCGGACCCAAAGGCCTCTTGTGCTGCGTTATTAACTCAAATTAACAATAAGCATAAAGCACAAAGTGTAAAGCAACTGAAATAAAAAGAAATTGTTATGAACCAGTCCTTAAAAATAGCCGATAAAATTTTTAGCTCCAGATTATTTACGGGCACAGGAAAGTTTAGCTCGACCAAGGTAATGGAAGAGACGATACTTGCTTCGGGCAGTGAGCTGGTAACCGTTGCGCTAAAACGCGTGGCGCATCAGCACATTGAAAACGATCAGCTATTAGCTCACCTAAACCATGCTCATATTCACCTCTTACCGAATACGTCGGGTGTACGTACGGCTAAAGAAGCTATTTATGCGGCAGAGTTAGCACGCGAAGCACTGGAAACAAATTGGTTAAAGCTGGAGATACATCCAGATCCCAAATATCTTATGCCAGACCCCATTGAAACGTTAGCCGCGGCAGCAGCGCTTGTTAAGCTCGGTTTTACGGTGTTACCTTATTGCCATGCCGATCCGGTATTATGCAAACGTCTAGAAGAGGCGGGAGTTGCTGCCGTAATGCCTTTAGGAGCACCTATTGGAAGCAATCAAGGGCTTACTACCTTAACCATGCTTGAAATCATCATTCAGCAATCGACGATACCGGTTATTATTGATGCCGGAATCGGTAAACCCAGTCAAGCCGCTCAGGCCATGGAAATGGGAGCGGATGCGGTATTGATCAATACCGCCTTGGCAACTGCCCATGATCCAAAGGCGATGGCCATAGCGTTTAAACAAGCAGTAGAGGCCGGGAGATTGGCTTACGAATTGGGTGGCTTAGCTCCGGTAAACAATCATCATGCTGTTGCATCCAGTCCGCTTACATCCTTTTTAAACACCATCTAATATGCTGTTTACCGAAGTTTTTAATCGTTATCAGTGGGATAAAGAACACGCTTCCATTTATGCCAAAACGGCCGAAGAGGTGATACGTGCATTAAGTAGGCATAGCCGCACTTGGGAGGATTTCAAGGCGTTGATCTCTCCGGCAGCCTTTCCTTTTCTAGAACAAATGGCCCAACTTAGTCAGCGGGAAACACAAAAGCGCTTCGGAAAAACTATACAGCTCTATGCCCCCTTGTACTTATCTAACGAATGTCAGAACATTTGCACCTATTGCGGTTTCAGCTTAGATAATAAAATACCCCGAAAAACGCTGACCGCATTGGAGATACTACAAGAAATTGCGGTGCTCAAAGAAATGGGTTATGAACATGTCCTGCTGGTAACGGGGGAAGCCCAGCAACTCGTTGGTATGGATTATTTTAAGCAGATGCTCCCCCTGATCAAAAAACATTTCGCCCATATTGCGCTGGAGGTTCAACCCTTAGACGAGGAGGATTATGTAACGCTACACCGCTTAGGGGTTAATACCGTTCTTGTTTATCAGGAGACTTATCATCAAGAAGATTATAAACTTCATCATCCAAAAGGCAAAAAATCAAATTTTAATTACCGCTTGGAAACACCCGATCGATTGGGCAGAGCAGGAATACATAAAATTGGCTTAGGGGCGCTTTTAGGGTTAGACGATTGGCGTACAGATAGTGCGTTTACGGCCCTGCACCTTCAATATCTGGAAAAACAGTATTGGCAGAGCAGGTTCTCGATATCGTTTCCAAGGTTACGGCCTCATGCCGGCGGACTCGAGCCCAAAACGGTCATAAACGATGCTGAGCTGGTACAATTGATCTGTGCCTGGCGGCTATTTAATGGGGAGGTAGAACTCTCCATGTCTACACGTGAAAGCGAGACTTTTAGAGATCATATTATCAAATTGGGTATTACTTCTATCAGTGCGGGTTCTAAAACCAACCCGGGAGGTTACGCGGTAGCACCGCAAAGTTTGGAGCAATTTGAAATTGATGATAGCCGGTCGCCCGCTGAAATCGCAACCGTTATTCAAAAAGCCGGTTATGAGCCGGTTTGGAAAGATTGGGATCCTTCATTACAAACGATATAATGCTATAGTCATGGATGCATCTGCAAAGCAATATTATGATCGTCAGCTCAAATTAACCGGTTTTGGTGAGCCGGCACAATTCAAGCTAAGTACCGCTAAAGTATTAGTAGTAGGTGCGGGAGGTTTGGGCTGCCCCTTATTACAGTATTTAGTTACCGCCGGAGTGGGCGAGCTGGGCATTGTTGATGGTGATCGGATTGCGCTGAGTAATCTCCATCGCCAAATTCTCTATACCAGAGCAGATATCGGTCAATATAAATCAACCGTAGCAGCAGCCAAACTGAGGCAATTACAACCCGATACGGTCATCAAAGCCTACAACTACAACCTAAAGCAAGATAATATACTAGCCCTTTTTGCGTATTATGACCTCATCGTTGATGGAACCGATAATTTTGCCACACGCTATTTAGTAAATGATGCATGCGTCATTACGAACAAACCCTTTGTTTCGGGTGCTATTCATGATTTTACGGCACAAGTAGCTGTTTTTAACTATCAAGGTGGCCCAACATATCGATGTCTTTATCCGGAAGCTCCAGCCGAAGCAATCTGCACCACTTGTGCCATCAATGGTGTGCTGAATGTGCTGCCCGGTATAGTGGCATTATACATGGCTAATGAAGCCATCAAAGTAATTACAGGATATGGAGATGTTCTTTCGGGCAAATTGCTGCTGATTGATATCCAGAAAAACAAGCATCAGCAACTTCAATTTGATTTGGTACCACAAAATCAACAAATCAAGCGGCTACATCAGGATACGGTTATGCTTCGTGCAGAAGAGGTAAAATATTACCAGCAGGAAAATCCGGAAACACAGCTCATTGATGTCCGTGAGGAGTGGGAATTTGAAGAAAATAACCTAGGGGGAATCAATATTCCGTTAAACACCCTGCTAGCAAAGAAGGGCGAAATCGATCGGCATAAATCCATCATTTTCATCTGCGAAACAGGTAAAAGGAGCCGAATTGCCCTACAGCTTTTGAAAGAGGAAGTAAATGGTGAAATACTATTGGCTAAAATGAATTATTGAAGCTTTTCATTGTTTTTATGCCTTTCGCTATCGCGTATCGATTTTTTTTCTAAATTCTTCTCTAGGGCTTTTGTGAGGTCAATACCCGTTTGGTTTGCCAAACAGATTAGCACAAAAAGCACGTCGGCCATTTCATCAGCTAGGTTCACTTCCTTATCTGTTTTTTTAAACGATTGTTCACCATATTGCCGGGCCATGATACGCGCTACTTCACCTACTTCTTCCATGAGCATGGCGGTATTGGTCAATTCGTTGAAATACCGAACTCCGGTAGTATTAATCCATTGGTCTACCACGGTCTGTGCTTCTTTTATAGTCATACGCAAACTTAATAATTATCTTTATCTTTTGTATTCATCATAATAGTAACTGGGCCATCATTTATTAATTCAATCTTCATGTCGGCCCCGAATACGCCCGTAGCGATCTTTCTCCCCAATAAACGCTCCAATTCATCAATCATTTCCTCATATTTGGGTACCGCTATCGACGGTTTTGCTGCCCGAATAAAAGAAGGTCTATTACCCTTCTTTGTCTGAGCAAAAAGTGTGAATTGCGAAATAAGTAATATGTTGCCACCTACTTCATTGATGGATCGATTCATTAAGCCTTCATCATCACCGAAAACACGAAGTTGAACAATCTTATGAGCCAGCCATTGAACCTCATCAGAGGTATCTCCTTCTTCAACCCCAAGCAAGAAGACAAATCCGTGAGCAATTTCACCAGTAACTTGTTGTTCCACACGGCAAGCAGCACGCGTTACACGTTGCAATACCGCTCTCATTTAGGTGTCGCTCTTTTTGCCCATAAATGTGCAATATACATGATGGTGCGTACCGACAACTGCATATCTTGAACCGAAACCCATTCTTGTTTGCCATGGAAGGCATGCTCGCCTGCAAAAATATTTGGGCACGGTAAACCCATAAAAGACAATCGTGAGCCATCCGTACCGCCTCTTATACTACGTCTAATAGGCTCAAGCCCCACTTTTTTAATGGCTTCCACACCAATTTCCATCACTTCCGGATACATGTCTAATATCTGCTTCATATTGCGATATTGTTCTTTTACTTCTAAGGTAAAGGACGCAGACGGATAAGCTTGTATAACCTCTTTTGCTGTTTGCGCTATTACCTGCTCGTGCTGCTTCAGTAATGCTTCATCGAAATCTCTGACGATAAACTCTATTTGTGCCTCTTCTACTGTACCATGTATAGCCACAGGATGTATAAATCCCATTCTGCCAGTTGTGGTTTCTGGCGATAAACTTTCTTTTGGAAGTGCCTCTACCACCGCTGCGGCAATTTTAATAGCACTTTGCAGTTTTCCTTTTGCAAAACCCGGGTGCGTACTCACGCCTTTTATGGTCAGTATCGCTGCATCAGCAGAGAAAGTTTCGTCTTCTATGGATCCCGCAGTCTCTCCGTCAATGGTGTAGGCAAAAGATGCTCCTAGTTTCTCCAAGTCCACTTTATCTACGCCCCTACCGATCTCTTCATCGGGAGTAAATAGAATCCGAATTTTACCATGGTTGATTTCTGGATGGCCAATCAACAAGGCAACTGCATCCATAATAGCAGCTAACCCAGCCTTATTATCAGCACCAAGTAAGGTTGTCCCGCTAGCCGTGATGATATCATGGCCATATTGTTGTTTTAAATCCGGATGAAGTTCTTCCGTCAGTTGTTGTGTAGGGTCATCAGGCAACACCATCACTGCCCCTTGATAGTTGTGATGGACGATCGGTTTAACATCTTTCCCGCTACAATCTGGCGAAGTATCCATATGCGAACAAAAGCAAATGGTAGGTACATCCCACCCGGATGTATTACTTTCTAACGTTGCATATACATAGCCGTATTCATCCAAGTGTGCATCGGTAAGGCCTAATGCAAGCAGCTCTTCAACCAGAAGCCGTCCTAGATCTTTTTGCTTTTCTGTTGAGGGATAAGTATTGCTATAGGGATCGCTTTGCGTATCTATTTTAACATACCG
>Ga0182744_1004748_pt1 | contig 10022 bp, 13 predicted proteins | sample eDN3rd30CKraftMG_FD_128525 | JGI IMG/M metagenome (GOLD analysis project Ga0182744, IMG submission 128525) | Enriched Miracle-Growth compost microbial communities from Emeryville, California, USA - eDNA 3rd pass 30_C Kraft MG (version 2) (version 2) ... | reverse complement strand
GCTTGGATTACATGCAGCGTGACCGTCTGATGACTGGTGTCCAGAGTAGCGGGGTAGACCTGACGTGGCTGCTGGCCAATTTGGAAGTTGCAGAGGTGCAGACTGGCGCGGATGAGACAGGAACCGGCTCGGTTGAGACCCTAGTTCTTGGGCCAAAAGCGGCGCAAGCTGCGGAAAGTTATGTCCTCGGTCTTTTTCATCTCTATCCGAACGTCTATCTTCATAAAACAACGCGTGGTGCAGAAGTCCTTTTCCAAGCCCTTATGCGCAGAGTTGTCTACCTGCATTCGGCTGGCGTTGCCGAAAAAACGGGCTTGCCTACACGTCACCCGATCCTACGGTTTGTGTCAGAGCCTACTGCGCTGGATAACGCGCTTCTGCTGGATGACACCGTGTTCTGGGGCGCGCTTCCAATGCTGCTTGAGGCCGATGACGACGAAACTCGTCGCCTAGCTTTCGCTCTCAGGGATCGGCATGTAAATACCTGCAGTGATCTTCGCGTGCGGGTCGAAGCAAATTTGCCAACAGTGAATGGTGAATCCCGAGAAAAGCGAAACGCGCGTAAGAAAATTGTCTGTGATGAGATCGTTGCAGAGCTTAAGAAGATCAATGAGGATTCTTCGAGTAAGCCTGCTCAGTTTCTAATCGATCAATATGTCCGAAATCCATATAAGCGATTTCAGGACTCCAGGACGCAGCTTAACCAGATCTTAATTCGACTCAGCCCCGATAAGGTAACCGATATGGCTGAGTTGTCCCCGGTAATCGCGCACGCGGAACCTTTCACGCTGAGTCGCGTCTACACTTTCCGCGATGACACAGAGGCGCAAGGTGTGATAGAGAACATAATGAGAACAAAAATCCAAGAAGGCGAAAAATTATGAGCGTAAAGCAACCTCATGTAGCTGCTGCTCGTATCATTCAGGATGCAGGTGGCGAGCTAGTCGGGCGGACACGGCTTCAAAAAGTTGCATTCCTAATGCAACTGGCAGGCTTCGATAAGTCATTCTCATTCGAATATCGTCACTACGGTCCTTACAGCGAAGACCTCTCCCAGGCGATGGATATTGCTGTGCTTTTGGGCCCGGTAAATGAAGTGGAGCGGGTGGCCGACTGGGGAGGGCGATACTCGATCTATTCACTTGCCGGACAAGTGCCTGACGTAGATCGTGACGCTGAGCGTTCTCATTTCGTGCAGGAGGCGAAAAAGATAGACGCTGTCGAATTGGAGCTTGCAGCCACTGCGGCATATCTCTTCGAAGTAGAAGGAATTGGGAAGGTTTTTCCAGGAAATCCTTGGGAGGAAACCGCAAGACGAAAGCCTACTAAAGTTGTCGGTGGGCGTCTTGCTAAGGCCGCGCAGGCTTATGAAGATCTCCGGAAAATTAAGACCGTAAATCCACTTCCTGAATTGCCACCTCTTGGTAGGGCCATTTAAGTTAAGCTTTTAGCGGCTCTGGTCATCCGTAACTCGACACGGAAAGCCGAGTTACGGTCTTGTTTAATACCGTTATTTCCCTTTCTTTTCATCCTGGGAAAGAACGGAAGCAGCTAGGCGTTTGGCGTCAGCAGGTGTGGCCTTTTTTGTGCCCGACAGAACCTTTGACGCCAGTGTAGAGAGCGGCGGAGAAGACTGCTTTTTAGTCATTGTCATGCCTCCGATGCTGGGCGCACTTCACTAAAGCGCCTGCCCGTCTTTATTTCACTTACTCGCCCTGGATTGATGCCAAAGCGGGCGGCGATATCATGTTGCATCATTTTCTCGGAAAGAAGCCGCTTAATGCGTGCGGCCATTTCAGATGTTACCCGTGGAGAGCGCTTTCTGTGAGACATAATTTTTCCTATGCCGTTGCGCTCCGCCTTGCCCTAGTGAATCGGAGTATGTAGAATCGCGCTGTCAAGTGGGATTCTATCCGCTAGAACATCCGCACGGCAGAGCATTGCCAACGTGTGCGGTCACGCAGTCCCGGCTCCTTCCTGTCCTGCCAGACGGTCGGAACCGGGATTCGCGAATCGAACAATTCACGAACAAGGCCACTGTAATGTGAGTCTCCACGGAGTCCAGATTGATTCCGTTGTTGCATCTACATTGTGTGTCCATTTCCCCATTTTCCACGTGCTGGTGTCTATATAAGGTGGGTTAAGGCTAGGTCAGGATTGCCGGGATAATCCTTGGCACCTCTCCAGGAGCATCCTACGCGTGATCGACAGCAACAAGCCGTTGGAGATCACATGGCGACGATCCGGAAACTCAGAGGACGCTGGCAAGCCCAGGTGCGTCGGCGCGGTCTGAAGCCTCGCTGCAAGTCCTTTGACACGAAGCAGGAGGCGGATAAGTGGGCGCGTGACCTGGAGACCCAGGTTGACCGCTTCGGTGCCGCGCCGGATACCAAGATTCTCGAGATCACTACGCTCGGCGAACTGCTGGTGCGCTATCAGCGCGAAGTTTCGCCAACGAAACGTGGTGCCACCCAGGAGATCCAGCGGATCGAGGTGCTCCAGCGTCATGATCTCGCCTACCGGACATTGATCGGGCTGAGCCAGCAGGATATCGCGTCGTTTCGTGACGAGCGGCTCCAGTCGGTAGCTCCGTCTACCACGGTTCGCGAGTTGGCTATCCTGAGCCATGTCCTGGAGGTCGCGATCCGCGATTGGGGATTGCCGCTCGCCAGGAACGTCGTGAAACTCGTGCGCCGTCCGGTCATTCGGAACGAGCGTAGCCGCCGCCTGACCCGCGACGAGGAGCAGCGCCTTCTCGATGGTTGCGATGGTGGCAAGATTCCCTATCTCCGGACGCTGCTCATCCTCGCTATCGAGACCGGGATGCGCCGAGGGGAGATTCTGGGGCTCAAGTGGTCCGACATCTCTCACAATCGCCGGGTGATCACGTTGACGATGACGAAGAATGGATCCGGGCGTGAGGTGCCTCTATCACAGCGTGCCTTCGATGCTCTGAAGGAATGGAAGCAGCGCGCAGACGTAGATCAATCTACTGTGTTTCCTATGAAGCCGGGCGCGCTCGAACAAGCGTGGCGCCGCCTCCTGGTTCGCTCGAACGTCAATGCACTGCGCTTCCACGATCTACGTCATGAAGGCGTCAGCCGTCTGTTCGAGCGTGGGCTCAGCATGATCGAAGTCAGCAGCATCTCCGGTCATAAGGAGCTGAGGATGCTGAAGCGCTATACGCATCTTTCCGCCGACGATCTGGTCGCACGTCTGGGATAGATTGATCTGCCCACATAGCCGCCTGGCGACCAGCGGGTGGATGCACCTCGGCTCTTCGTCGTCAAGCGAAGTCCTAGGAAAACCCATGTCACCGAAGGGGATGCTTCGGGTCGCCACCGACATTTCGGTGCTCTGACCACCTCTCCTGCCTTACCCTTTCCGAACTGCAAACATGAGCGCTGTCCGGTCCGCTAACGGACCGGAGCAGCATGGCGCAACGGTGGCCGGTTTGGTCGAGCTTCTTAATGGAGATAAGATACTCGTTTCCCCTATCTTTCCCATAAGTTGGTGCGAATAGTTGGATTCCCTGATTTTGCGGCGCGACAACCGGCATCTTCGGTATGGTTTGAGCACCAAAACGATCCGGGTCCGCATGAAAACGCTTCCTTGCTGGTTTTCGACCCTCGCGAGAATTCTTGATTGCCACCTGGGCATCATCAGGCTGGCGTCCTGCACGAACATCCCTTCCTAGTCTTTGCTATAAAGCAGTCGATAGCCGCCGATGTAACGCGGCCGGCTTTGTCAAAAGCTCAGGGATTCGCTCTGGCGCGCGCCGTCAAAGATGAAGGCAAAGCACATAAAACGTATTAAAGCGTGCCAGGGCGAATCCTCGAGTCAAAGAGAGCATGTTGGTGTGCTGACCCGACTTGAGGCGTGTTCGGCTTCTCCGGTCGTTGGCAATCAGGGTAAGTGTGGAGCCGTGATGGCAGGAATACGAAAATGAACAATCACACCCGGGATCTGCTTGTTCCTTTGATTTCAGCCAAGGCGCCTGCTTTGGTCGGCTATCTCGACTATCGCAGAATGGAGCTTTCGAAGAAGCAGAAGCGGTTCGATGGGCGATACGCGCTTCGACCCGTGATCGATCTGAAGCAGTTCACAAGCCGGGCAGTCATCGACTGGATCACTATCGGCGTTCTGCTGAACCGACATACCCAATTCCAATGGATCCAGAAAGAGCTGGAAAGCATCGTTGGACGCGCACTGTATGTTGAGAACATATTCGGTGACCCGAATGCATCGTCAGATGGTTTCGACATTCTATTTCAGGAACCGGAGATATCCGTTGTGCTCAAGGCAATGGACGCGCTTCGCACAAAGTTCGGCTTGGCGTTAGATCCGATTGTTCGCAGTATTGAGATCAGTGTCGATTTCACGCCGAAGACACCGAACGATCTTGAGCGCGCCCGGATGGTCCGCCTCTTGATGAACCATCTTCAGGTGAACAACGATGTAATTTCGGATGTGCGAGATCGCCCGAGGACGGTTTGGGGCCGGGGAGAGGGGGAGGGTAAAACAAATCGCCTGCTGTATGATTCCCGTCACCTGACCAACGATCAAAACAAGCGCTTCCTAATGGAGACTGACCGGGATCGTGCGCCATATACTGACGGCACCTTGGAAGTCGGTAAGAAGAATGGGCAGGTGAAATGGCGCGTGATGGATAAGATTATCGATCGGCAAAACGTAGCTGCTGGCACCTTCATGCCGCTCGATGACAGATCGAAGAGAGCGCGGGTGGAGGTGACGTTGGATCGACCGGAGGTAGAAGCATTAGGGATCACGTATCTGAACGATCTCAAGGCGTTGAGCTTCACACAACTTCAGGGACGGTATTTCCAGTTCGCATTGCCGACCTTCGCCAGCCAGGTAAGCCGGAAAACAGGTATAGGAATGACTATCGCTGCAGCGCGCAATCCGGAGCGGGCTGCAAAGTTCTTCAAGACCGGCGTGATGGGTTTGAAGGCAATGGATGAGGTAAGCGCCGAACGTTGGCTTCGGATGAGACGAACTATTCTTCCGGATATGCATGAACGTGGGCTACTCTTGTCTCCCATCGAGAGGACGGCAAAGGGAGTGGCGGGAACGTTCGTTGCTTATGATGAGCTGAACAAGCGTGTTCGCATCGCTCTCAGAAACCTCGGTAGGCGTGTCGGCGCGGACTTTTTGTCTGGAGCTTAAAGGGTGTGTGGTAAGTGCATGTGGAAGGTGTGGGGCGTTATAGAAGTTATTAGGCCGCCGGATAGTTGGGTTTTCGCAATGCCCAAGCATTGCAGCGGCTTTGATCTGATGGATCTCGGCTAGGCAGCGCCGGTTTCAGTCAGAATAAGTTGCAAAAAGTTGGTGAAGAGCATTTCTGTTCCTCTCGTGAATTCGGTGCCTAAACTGCCCCAGCTCAGTTTCTTGTTCTGAGATCACGCCCCTGACTCACACAGACTCACCAGCACGCGTTTACATCGGAACGCATAATTCCTCATGCCATACGCCTGAGCCAGCCAGCGAGCGCCTGTGAGTCAAACAGCGGCATCCTGCCGATGATCGTCAGCTTTAAGAGTGCGGAGCAGCGTTCTCGGATGAATGCCATGCCGTTCAGCGATCACATCAACCGTCGCTGAGCCGTCAGCAAGAGCCAGACGTGCCTCTCGGCGTTGTTCCTGTGTCATTGCCGGCCGTCGTCCGATACGGCTTCCACGCGCACGAGCAGCAGCCATTCCGGCACGGGTTCGTTCGCTGATGAGAGAGCGCTCGAACTCGGCCATGCTGGCGAGGACATGGAGTAGCAACCGCCCCGCCGACGTGCCGGTGTCCAGGTTCTCACTCAGCGACCGGAACTCGACACCGCGCTCGTTGAGATCCCGGATCAGCTTCAGCAGTTCGAACAAGGAACGCCCGAGACGGTCAAGGCGCCAGACGGTGAGCGTGTCACCCCGGCGTAGGGTTTGGAGTAGCTTGGTCAGCCCAGGGCGGGAAAAGTCGGATCCGGAGTATCCATCGTCGGCAAAGATCTTGTCGCAGCCCACAGCCTTCAGCGCAGAAACCTGAAGGTCGAGATTCTGCTCTACGGTGCTAACTCGTCCATATCCGATATTGCGCATATGCGTCTCGTTCGGTGTCCCGTGTCGGGTGCAATTGCTCCCAGTAAGATACCCGCCAAGCCCTTGATTAAAAGGAACCTTTTTGTGCGGTATGGATTATCTGTTGACCACGGAAACGATACTGAGGGAAATCAGCATGTTAGCGTGGAGCATCAGAACACGGGTTCGTTATGACGGAACCCTTCCCTTTCGTGCGGTGATTATGATCGACGCCTTGTTGGGCTGGAGGTTGCATGCGGGTTCTGAACAAGCAGAGAAAATCATACTCTAGAGCGCTGTTCGGCATCGGGTGGGTCTTGCGCCCGGTCGTGATTGCTTCTGCGCTGCTGAGCAGCACACCAGCCTCTGCCGATGGTCTGGACACGGCCTATTTCCTTGCTATGCAGCCCTATGCCGTCTTGAAACGAGCATCGGTAGCGTGCGGAAAGCCGATTGAGGAGCATGTTGCCTACAAGCAAAGAATGCTTGCGATCCTCGGTGGCGTTCCAGATATCGATATACGAGCAGCAAGCCGGGATATTGAAAAAGCCTACCAGACGGACGCCGACCTAGGCGGACTCGATTGCACTGATGGTCTTCGGGATCGTTACAGGCAGATAATCGACAGAGGCGTCGACCGGGACCTTGAATATCTCGCGGAAGAGGTGCGCAATCGGCAGCAGAGGGGGCAGTAGATCAATCTACTTGTCGAGGACGTCTATATCAACGCGTTTGCGATGAGCCATTTCTCCAGGGCTTCAATGACTTTCAGGCGAAGTCCGTGGCCATTTAACAGGGCGTTGCCGAGCGAGGCATCCAGCTTTGAAAATCCCATCTCGCCCATGATGTCGCCAGTCGTCATTCCTCGCTTGGTCTTGATCTGGTTGATACGAGCAGCCGTTGCCGGAAGAAGATAACGTCCGGTGGTTATCGATGTCTGCGGCGTCCCTGTTGGTAGGGCACCCATCGCGGCCAGCCAAGCTAAGAAATCTCGTCGTTCAGAGTTACCCGACTTACTCCAAGCATTCTTGAGCTCATGCAATCTGGTTCTGGGTGTCTTCAATCCCGCAGCAATGGCGGCTTCTGTCACCGTCTGGTATTTTCCGTTGATCAGATCGGCATAGATCACTGGGTAGTCACGTATCAGCCGTTCTTCGTAATACGCCCTGTCGCGCTTCTGCTTTACCATTCTAAGTCCGTTAAGCTATCGCCAATCGACCAGGGAGAATCGCTGGAGCGTTTGGTATGCCGGATGCTGGATGACGTCAGAACGCCAGGAGCCAGCCGATGAACGGCTATGAGTCAAACAAGCGCGCTCCGTTTCCCATTTCGTGCGTGGATGGTTTCTACGAGACTGCCGTCCAGTCGAGGACTTGCAAGCCAGGCACTCGAATAAACTCTCCGGTATTGGCTGTCACCAATACGGTGCCGGCTCGGCGTGCCTGGGCGGCAATCAGCACGTCATAGGGGCCGATCGGCGTGCCCTGTCGCCGGAGATATGCACGAATGTCCGCGGCCTCGTCTGCGTCGGCCGCATCGAAATCGATCAACGAAATGCCACCGGAAGCAATGAGCAGAGCGATCTTCTCCTCGTTGTCGTGTCGACGCTCGCTTGCTGCGGCACCATACATCAATTCGTGATAGGCAATGACCGACAGCCCCAGTGGAGTCCCTGCCTTGCGTGCCTCGTCAAAGCGCTCACGGACCTGGGGCGGTCGTCCGTTCAGGAGCGCTATCGCGACGTTAGTATCGAGATGGATCATCAGTCGAACATGGCCCGATCAGCCGGCATGGAAGGCTGATCGCGCCCCTCGGGCATGAAAGGTGTGTCGCCCAGCTTGTCGATTGCTGCCCAAGGCATAGTGTCGTCGTCGAGTGGTTCGAGGATGACACGATTGCCGACGCGGCTGACGCGAACTTCTTTGCCCTTGAACCGGAATTCCTTCGGCAGACGCACTGCCTGGCTGCGTCCATGCGTGAATAGCTTGGCGGTTGCGCTCATGGCGAATACTCCATTGATGGATATCTTTTAGCATCTACCACCCGATGTGGGTATTCGTCAAAGTCTTGGTGAGACCAGTTTCATCGCAAACGCTCTGTCTCTCAAATCCGGCTGATTTTGAAATTCAAGCCTGTTTGAGTCTCATTGGTGCAAGACAAAACCTGTTGAGTCTCAAAAATCGCGTTTCATGAGAGACAACGGAACGTGTTTGCATTATCTCAAGTTCGACCCGTTGGCTGTGGATCTGGAGGACGGGTTCTCACGCGATATGGTGAACACCGGCCATCACGGGACTAGTGACCCGGAGCTGTCGTCGAAGGCGCAGGTGCTACTGCGCCGAGCCTATGAGCGCGGGTGAACGGTTACGTGAGGAACGCCCCGACGTTAAAGTTCGCGTGAGATATGGTGGAAACCCTCACGGTGTTTAACCATCGTGTTGTTGAAAAGCGACTACGCTTATCGACCACTATGGGCAAATTACCGAGAAGCCATAGAGAGCATTTTCATTCTCTCCGAATTTTCCTTGGTAGCCAACCTGAATTACTTTGCCCTCAGCATTCTTGAGAGTTAAAGAATTCCCTGGCTGTAGAGCGCTGGTTGTAGAGGTTCCGCCACCAGACAGGGTTGCTTCAATCGATGTGTTTACGCTCGACCTTATCCCAAAAATGTAACGATCTGGACAGACTGTTGCGCCCTGGCCGGACGGAATAACAAAGTCGCTCGCAACACTAAACCGTTGACGGTTCAGTTCGTTTTGTTTGGCCTCGGCAAAAAGGCGAGAGGCATCGCCTCCAATCTTCCCTGCGGCTTGAAGCTCCGGTCGAAGTTCTTCTATAGCGTCCAGCAAGCGATCCGTATCGGATTTCAAGCCGAGCCCCAGTGCATTTTCGCTTCCGCTTAAATTATCAGTTATCTTCCTGCTTAGTTGCTCGATGCTGTTAACTTTGTCTGCAATCACTTTTTGCAATGCTTCAGCGCGTTGCTGCGCTGCATCTGGAAACATAAAACTGTATATATCACTGCTCCAATGACCTACGAAAAAAGTGATCGCAATCGCGACAAGTCCAATGGTTGCTGCTTGTATCTTCTGCGGAAGCCCACCTGGGGAGTGTATTTGGACGCCAAGACAACGAGAAATGAGGTCTGAAGAAAAGGTTTTTGTCGCCGGTGCTTCTGAAGTATCAGATGATGCAGATAACATATTAGCGCTCACGTATATTTATCAGTGATTGCATTTGAACTGAGTTGTATTGAGACTTCGTTGCCTGAAATCGTTAAGTAAAGACTAGTGGCACTGCTCGTGGGCTTCTGATCTTCGCGCTAAAACCTGGCACGTTAAGGCCACACTCGTTGGGCAATAACTCCCGCAAATTGCCAGCCCCACCTTTCATCGTTATGAGAACGTCGCGCTGACCAACGCGTCATCAGTTTCCGCGGAGAGGTGGCAGAGAGGTCGAATGCACCGCACTCGAAATGCGGCATACCTGCAAGGGTATCGTGGGTTCGAATCCCACCCTCTCCGCCATATCCTTCTTTCCGAGACCTGCTGTCCGATTTAGCGGCTTTCCTTCGGGGAGCGCATGGACTTGGTGCGCTGCGTCGTGGCATAGGGCGCGGATCGTCACGAGGCCCGGCTTTTCATGATCCGCATCGAGAATATCAGCAAGTCCAACAGCCATCGCATCCTCTATATCGAGGCGTCCGCCGCGTTGAACCGGGGGGAGAAGATCGGGCTTGTCGGGCCGAACGGGGCGGGCAAGACGACGCTTTTTCGCATGATCACCGGGCAGGAGCAGCCGGACGAGGGGCAGGTCTCTGTCGAGAAGGCCGTCACCATCGGCTATTTCAGCCAGGATGTCGGCGAGATGGCGGGGCGGAGCGCCGTTACCGAGGTGATGGACGGGGCAGGGCCGGTGAGCTCGGTCGCCGCCGCGCTGCGC
>Ga0182744_1004746_pt1 | contig 10027 bp, 10 predicted proteins | sample eDN3rd30CKraftMG_FD_128525 | JGI IMG/M metagenome (GOLD analysis project Ga0182744, IMG submission 128525) | Enriched Miracle-Growth compost microbial communities from Emeryville, California, USA - eDNA 3rd pass 30_C Kraft MG (version 2) (version 2) ... | reverse complement strand
TCGACGGCGCCTACGATCTCATCAACCGCGAGCTGCGCCCCGGCGTGCGCGAGAACGACATCGTCGCCGAGGTCAACAAGTTCCTCTATACGCACGGCTCCGACGACGTCGAGGCGATTAACGCGATCTCCGGCGAGCGCTGCAACCCGCACCCGCACAACTTCACCGATCGGCTGATCCGCCCCGGCGACCAGGCGTTCTTCGATATTCTGCAAGCGTTCATGGGCTATCGCACCTGCTACTACCGCACCTTCAACGTCGGGCGCGCCACGCCGGCGCAGCACGACGCCTATAAGAAGGCGCGCGGCTGGCTCGACGAGGCGATGTCGCGGATCAAGCCCGGCGCCTCGACCGGCCATATCTGCGCCGCCTTCCCGAAGGCGGAGGAGTTCGGGTTCCCCGATGAAATGAGCGCCTTCGGTTTGCAGTTCGCGCACGGGCTCGGCCTTGCCCTGCACGAGCGGCCGATCATCTCGCGCGTGGTGTCGATGGAGCACCCGACCGAGATCAAGGAAGGCATGGTGTTCGCGATTGAGACCTATTGCCCGGCGACCGACGGCTATTCGGCGGCGCGCATCGAGGAAGAGGTCGTCGTCACCGATACCGGATGCCGCGTCATTTCCCTGTTCCCGGCGGAAGAACTACCGATCGCGAACAGGTACTAAGGCAACGATAAGCCGCACAACGCAGACGATCGGCAGACGATCGTTCGTCGCACAACGTTGGAAGAGGACAGAATATGAGTGACAAGAAGCAGAAGCTGGGCTGGATCGGCGTCGGCCGCATGGGCTACCAGATGGCGGAACGGCTGCTGAAGGCCGGCTATGACGTCTCGATCTGGAACCGGACCAAGTCGAAGGCCGAGCCGCTCGCCGCGTTCGGCGGCAAGGTCGTCAACAACCCGGTCGATCTCGCCGGCGTCGACGTGCTGTTCACCATCGTCTCGACCGGCCCCGATCTCGAAGAAATCTATTTCGGCAAGAACGGCATCGTCACCAACGCGAAGGGCGCGCTGCCGAAGATCTTCGTCGACTGCTCGACGATTGCGGTCGAGGATTCGCAGAAGATCGGCGCCCGCCTCAAGGAGCGCGGCATCGAATTCGTCGCTTCGCCGGTGTCCGGCAACGGCCACGTCATCAAGGCCGGCAAGCTGTCGGCGGTGGTGTCGGGTCCGGAAGCGGCCGCCAAGGCGGTGATGCCGATCGTCGAGGTGTTCGCGCCGAAGGGCGTCTCCTATGTCGGCGAGGGCGATCTGGCGCGCATCTGCAAGATCGCGCACAACGTCATGCTCGGCGTGGTCATCCAGAACCTGATCGAGATCACGCTGCTCGCCAACAAGATGGGCGTGCCGCGTCACGCCTTCCTGTCGTTCATGAACAACAGCGTCATGGGCTCGATGTTCACCGCCTACAAGACGCCGGCGCTGGTCAATCTCGACTGGAAGACGACGTTCACGCCGGAACTCTTGCGCAAGGATCTCGACCTCGGCCTCGATCTCGGCCGCGAGTGGGAAGTGCCGATGCCGGTCACCTCAGCCACCCGCGATTCGCTGCAGGGTCACATGGGCCGCGCCCAGACCAAGCCGAACGGCAAGGAAATCCTCGCCAACGACTTCGCGCAGATGGCGGAGACGATGGCGGAATTGTCCGGTATGACGCTCAAGAGCGAGAACAAGAACGTTCCGACCGGCCTGGAAAGCTAACGCCGGATTTTTGGAGGTCGTCACATGAAGCCGTCGGCACAAACCAAGCCCGTCCCGGCACCTGTCAACGACGATATCGGCGAGGCCACGCGCCTCGCCCTCTATCGTTCGCAGGTTCGGCTGCGCGAGGCCGAGCAGCGGGCCTTCGATCTGTTCCTGCAGAACCTGGTGAAGGGCACGAGCCACCTTTCGCTCGGGCAGGAAGCGATCGCCGCCGGCTTCGCCGAAGCGATGCGCAAGGGCGATCTGTCGTTCTGCACTTATCGCGGACATGCGCACACGCTGGCGCGCGGCGTGCCGGTGGAGAAGGTGCTGGGCGAGCTGATGCAGAAGGACAACGGCCTGATGCGCGGCAAGGGCGGCTCGATGCACCTCGCCTCGGAAGAGCACGGGGTGATGGGCTCCTACGCGATCATCGGCGCGCATCTGCCGATCGCCTGCGGCGCCGCCTGGCGGGCGCAGTATCGCGGCGACACCGACGTGTCGGTGTGCTTCTTCGGCGACGGCACGACGAATATCGGCGCCTTCCACGAGGCGCTCAACTTCGCCGCGGTCTGGAAGCTGCCGGTGGTGTTCGTCTGTGAGAACAATCTCTACATGGAATATACGCCGATCGGCGACGTCACCGCGGTGGCGAGCCCGGCGGGCGACCGCGCCGCGGCTTACGGCCTGCCGAAGATCGTTATCGACGGCAATGACGCGGACGCCGTCTATCGCGAGGCGCAGAAAGCCTATGCCAAGGCGCGCGCCGGTCAGGGGCCCTCGCTGATCGAGTGCCTGACCTATCGTCACAGCGGCCATTCGCGCGCCGACCCCGCCAAGTATCGCCCGGAAGGCGAGCTGGAGCGCTGGAAGGAGCACGATCCGATCAAGGTTTATCGCGAGCGGCTCAAGCAGTTCGGCATCAGCGATCAGGTCATCGCCGATATCGACGCCGAGGTGCGCCACGAAGTCGATGCGGCGACCGAAGCGTGCAAGGCGGCGCCGATGCCGCCGACCGACATCCTGTTCACGGATGTCTATGCCGACGGCGGCTGGGCCTGGAGGAACTGATAATGGCGGAGATCAGCTATCGCGATGCCGTTGCCCGGGGCATTGCCCAGGAAATGGCGCGCGACAAGGACGTGGTGTTTCTCGGCGAGGACGTCGCCAAGGCCGGCGGCTGCTTCAAGGCGACGGTCGGCCTTTACGAGCAGTTCGGGGATCTGCGCGTGCGCGACACGCCGATCTCCGAGCAGGCGATCCTCGGCGCCGCCATGGGCGCGGCGATGACCGGCCTCAAGCCGATCGCCGAGATCATGTTCTCGGACTTCATCGCGGTGTGTTTCGACTACATCGCCAACGAATTCCCGAAGAGCCGCTATATGTCGAACGGGCAGACCAAGTGCCCGCTGGTGGTGCGCACCGCCAACGGCGCCGGCTCGCGCTTCGGCGCGCAGCACTCGCAGTCGGTCGAGAACTGGTGCATGATGATCCCCGGCCTCAAGGTCGTGGCGCCGTCCAATCCGCGCGACGTCATCGGGCTCCTGGCGGCGGCGGTGCGCGATCCCGATCCGGTGATCTTCTTCGAGCACAAGTCGCTTTATCCGATCAAAGGCGAGGTGCCGGACGGCGAGATCGTCGATACGCTCGGCACGGCGAAGATCGTGCGGCCGGGCAAGGATGCGACGATCGTCGCGCTGGCGCTGATGGTGCCGCGCGCGCTCGAAGCCGCAGAACGGCTCGCCATCGACCACGGCATCGACGCCGAGGTGATCGACGTGCGCTCGCTGGTGCCGCTCGATACCCAGACGATCCTCAATTCGGTGGCCAAGACCCACCGGCTGTTCACCGTCGAGGAAAACCCGCGGCTGTGCGGCTGGGGTGCCGAGATCGTGTCGATCGTCGCCGACGAAGCGTTCTACGATCTCGACGGCCCGCCGGTGCGCATCACCACGCCGCATATCCCGCTGCCGGCGGCCGACCATCTCGAAGACATGGTGCTGCCGACGGTCGAGCGCATCGCCGAGACGGTGCGGAAAAGCCTGGGGAGCTGACAAGGTCGTCATTGCCGGGCCAGGTGACGGCCGGCCCGGCAATCCATCTCAAAATCACTTTCGCCAGGACGATGGATGCGCGGGTCGAGCCCGCGCATGACCACGGAAGAGGTAAAGCCCATGTACGACAACCTGCTCGCAAACGTGCCGACCGATCTGTGGATCGGCGGGCAATGGAAAAAACCCTCCGACGGCCAGCGTTTCGACGTGATCGACCCGGCGACGGAGAAGGTCATCGCCTCGGTCGCCAGCGCCACCGTCGAGGATGCCAAGGCGGCGGTCGATGCGGCGCAGGCGGCGTTTCCCGCCTGGGCGGCGAAGAAGCCGCGCGAGCGCGCCGAGATCCTGCGCAAGGCTTACGAACTGACGATGCGCGATGCCGAACGGCTCGCCAAGCTGATCACCATCGAGAACGGCAAGTCGCTGTCGGATTCGCGCGGCGAGGTCGCCTATGCGGCGGAGTTCTTCCGCTGGTACGCCGAAGAGGCGGTGCGCAATAACGGCCAGGTTTCGACCGCGCCGGCCTCCGGCGCACGGATTTTCGTGCAGCACAAGCCGGCCGGCGTCGCGGTGCTGGTGACGCCGTGGAATTTCCCGGCGGCGATGGCGACCCGCAAGATCGGCCCGGCGCTCGCCGCCGGCTGCCCGGTGGTGCTCAAGCCCGCCTCCGACACGCCGCTGACCATGCTCGCTTTGATGCCGATCCTCGAGGAGGCCGGCGTTCCGGCCGGCGTCGTCAACGTCATCCCGTCGCGCTCCTCCGGCAAGGTGGTGTCGGCGATGCTGCACGACGACCGTGTGCGCGTCGTGTCGTTTACCGGCTCGACCGAGGTCGGGCGCAAACTGCTGCACGAGGCGGCCGACAATATCATCAAGCCGGCGATGGAGCTGGGCGGCAACGCGCCGTTCATCGTGCTTGAAGACGCCGATATCGACGCCGCGGTCGATGGCGCGATGATCGCGAAGATGCGCAATATGGGCGAAGCCTGCACGGCGGCGAACCGCTTCTATGTGCATGAGAAGGTCCACGATGCTTTCGCGGAGAAGCTCACCGCCAAGATGAAGGCGCTGAAGATGGGCAACGGGCTGGACGACGGCGTGGCGGTCGGCCCGCTGGTCAACGCCGAGGGCCGCGACAAGGTGATCGAACTGGTCGAGGACGCCGTGTCGAAGGGCGCCAAGGTGCTCACCGGGGGCACGGCGCCGAAGGGCACGGGCTTCTTCTATCCGGCGACGGTGGTCGCTAATGTCCCCGACAATGCGAAGATGCTGAGCGAGGAAATCTTCGGGCCGGTGGCGGCGATCCAGACCTTCAAGTCCGACGACGAGGTGGTCAAGCGCGCCAACGAAACCGAATACGGCCTCGTCGCCTATCTCTACACCAAGGACATGAGCCGTGGCTTGCGCCTGTCGGAGCAGCTCGATTTCGGCATGATCGGCCTCAACCGCGGCCTCGTCTCCGATCCGGCGGCGCCGTTCGGCGGCACCAAGCAGTCGGGGCTCGGCCGCGAGGGCGCGCAGGAAGGCATGAAGGAGTTTCTCGAGACGCAATATGTCTCGGTGAGCTGGTAGGCGGCGGCGAGCCACTTCGGAGCGGCACGGGAAGATCGCGGGGAATGCAATGGATGTGTTGATGCCACAGCTCGGCGAAACGGTCGCCGAGGGCAAGATCACCAAGTGGTTCAAGGCGGCGGGCGATGCCGTGAAGCCCGGCGATAATCTGTTCGAGATCGAGACCGACAAGACCTCGATGGAAGTGCCGGCGACGTTCGGCGGCACGCTCTCCGACATCCGCTTCCAGGTCGGCGAGGTGGCCAAGGTCGGCGCCGTCGTCGCCATCATCACCGGCGAGGGCGAGACTGCCGCGCCGAAGGCTGCGGCTCCGGCCGCCGCGGCCGCTCCCGCGCCGGCGCCCGTTGCTGCTGCGCCAGCGGCCCGGCCGGCAGCGCCGGCTGCACCGCAGCGCCAGACGGAAACCGTGACGCGCGGCGTCATTCCGTTCGCCGAGCGCGATCCGTTCAACGTGGTGATGACCCCGCCGCGCAATTTCGGTCCGGCCACCGTCGGCGGCGTGGCGGTGACGCCGCTGGCGCGCCGTCTGGCGGGCGAGCGCGGCATCGATCTGTCGCGCCTGACCGGCTCCGGCCCGCACGGCCGCATCGTCGCCAAAGACGTGGAGACGGCGGCGCCGCAGCAGGCTGCCGCGCGCGGCGCGGCGCTGGCGACCGGCGCCTCCGCGGCGCAGGTCAAGGCGCTCTACGAGGGCATCGCCTACGAGGAAATCCCGCTCGACGGCATGCGCAGCACGATCGCCCGCCGTCTCGTCGAATCCAAGCAGACGGTGCCGCACTTCTATCTCACCGCCGATATCGACGTGGCGCGCCTCGTCGCGATGCGCGAGGAGGCGAATGCCGGCAACGACGATCCGGCGCGCAAGCTCTCGCTCAACGACTTCATCATCAAGGCATGGGCGGGCGCGCTGCTGCGCGTGCCGGAGGCGAACGTCGTCTGGGCCGAGGACCGCGTGCTGCGTTTTGCGCAGGCCGATATCGGCGTCGCCGTGGCGCTTGAGGGCGGGCTGATCACGCCGGTGATCCGCAACGCCGACAGCAAGACGGTAAGCGCCATTTCGGCCGAGATGAAGGACCTCGCGGCGCGGGCGCGCGAGCGCAAGCTGGCGCCGGCGGACTATCAGGGCGGATCGAGCGCCATCTCCAATCTCGGCATGTATGGGGTGCGCGAATTCTCCGCGATCATCAATCCGCCGCATGCGACGATCCTGGCGGTCGGCGCGTCGCGGCGGGTGCCGGTGGAGGCGCAGGACGGCTCGGTGCGCTTTACCACGCAGATGAGCGTCACCGTGTCCTGCGACCACCGGGCGGTCGACGGCGCGCTGGGGGCGAAGCTCCTGGCCGCGTTCAAGGCGATCCTGGAGAAGCCGATCACTGCGATCGTCTGACGGCTTTCTCGCAATGGCGTTTTCCGGGCGGGCCGGCGCGCCCCTTGTGTGCGGTCAGCGGTTACGGCTCGCCAGCACCGCCTGCGTGGTGTGATCCGGGCCGAAATCCTCCGCCCGGTCGATCGACATCAGTTCGGCCAGCCGGGTGCGCGCCCGGTTGACGCGCGACTTGATGGTGCCGACGGCGCAGCCGCAGATATGCGCCGCCTCCTCGTAGGAGAAGCCGGAGGCACCGACGAGGATCAGCGCCTCGCGCTGGTCGCTCGGCAGTTTGGCGAGCGCCTCGCGAAACTCCGCGAACTCGACATGCCCCTGTTGCTCGGGGTGCGACTTGAGGCTGTCGGCGTAGCTGCCGTCGGCATCTTCGACCTCGCGGCGGCGCTTGCGATATTCCGAGCGGAAGTGATTGCGCAGGATGGTGAACAGCCACGCAGACATATTGGTGCCGGGCTGGAACGAGTTGATGTTGGCCAGCGCCCGCAGCATCGTCTCCTGCACGAGATCGTCCGCGCGGTCGACATTGCCACACAGCGAGATGGCGAACGCCCGCAGGCTCGGTATCGTGTTCAGAATGGCTTGACGAACGGAGGGATCCATCATTGCTTTCCCTTGTCGTCGGATTTGTCCAGCTGATCGAGCAGCGCCGCGAACCGATCCGGGACGCCCTGGTTGACGACGTCGTCATAGATCGCCCGCAACTGCTGGCCGAGCTTGGCCTGAATATCGCGCGTGAGTTTTGGACTTGGTTTCTTTTGTCCTGCGGCGGCTTGCATCGTTTGCCCGGCCTCTGGTGGTTTTCGATCTGTCATCGTCTCTCGCCATCCCCCGCTACGCTTGAGCCGGCTCTTTGCCCTCGGACACCCTCCCCACCAAAACAACTGAAATGCCCATTGGTTCCGGCCGGGTGGAACTTAATTGTGGAACTTTTTCCGGTGGCGGGCGTTATCCGGCGGGCTTGACGAGAGGGCCCGTATTGCCAAGGCTTCCGGGTCAGGGGCGGGGAGCCGGCCATTCAGCGGGGAGGGAATTCCTTGTCCACGTCTCAAGCGGTTGCGCAACATCTGCCTTATCTGCGTCGCTACGCGCGGGTGCTGGCGGGAAACCAGCAGTCGGGCGACGCTTATGTCGCAGCGACGCTGGAGGCGTTGATCAGCGATCCGAAGCTTCTCGACCCTGACGCCCCGATCCGCGTCGCCCTCTACCGGGTGTTCACCCGCATCTGGGATTCGGTCTCGGGCAATGATATCGCCCCGCCCGACATGGCCGACGGTCCGGTCGAGAGCCGGCTTTCACAGATGACGCCGAAGCCCCGGCAGGCGTTCCTTCTGGTGGCGCTCGAAGGCATGTCGGAAACCGACGCGGCGAGGGTGCTCGATGTCGACGTGGCGACGATCCGCAGCCTGGTCGAGGAATCCGGTAAGGAGCTGGCCGCCGAGATCGCCACCGACGTGCTGATTATCGAGGACGAGACGTTCATCGCGCTCGACCTCGAAAGCCTGGTGGAAAACCTCGGTCACAACGTCATCGGCGTCGCGCGCACCCATACCGAGGCGGTGACCTTGGCCAAGGCCAAGCGCCCCGGCCTGATCCTCGCCGATATCCAGCTCGCCGACGGCAGTTCGGGGCTCGATGCGGTCAACGAATTGTTGCGCAGCTTCGAGGTGCCGGTGATCTTCATCACCGCCTACCCGGAGCGTTTCCTCACCGGCGAGCGGCCGGAGCCGGCCTTCCTGATCGCCAAGCCGTTCCAGCCCTCGACGGTATCGGCGGTGCTCAGCCAGGCGCTGTTCTTCGAGCGCAACGCCAGACGCCGCGAGCGGCGCGCGTCGTAGTAGCCGGCCGCCTCATATCCCGGCGCGCGCCAGCAGCGCCTGGGCGCGCGTGAGATGCGGCCGGTCGTACATCTTGCCGCCGATGCCGACGACGCCGGAGCCGGGCGTCTGCGCGAACGCCGCGACGACCGCCTTGGCATGGGCGATCGCCTCCGCCGACGGCGTAAACGCCTGATTGATGACGGCGACCTGCGCCGGATGGATCGCCATCTTGCCGGTGAAGCCGTCGCGGCGGGCCTCCTCGCATTCGCGCCGCAGGCCGGCCTCGTTGCGGAAATCGACATAGACCGTATCGATCGGCTGGACCCGCGCCGCCGCGGCGCCGGCAATGCAGAGGCTGCGGGCGAGCCGGTAGGGGTCGAGAAAGCGTCCGTCCTCGTCGCGGTTGGCGTCGGCGCCAAGCTCTGCCGAGAGGTCCTCGGCGCCCCAGGTCAGGCCGATGAGGCGGGGGCTCGCATCCGCGTAGGTGCCGGCGAGAAACAGCGCCTTGGCCGTCTCGGTGGCGATCGCGACGATCTTGATGCTGCCGGCGGCGATGCCGTGCATCGCCTCGCGCGCCGTCAGCTTGGCGTCGGGATGGACGACGGTGCTGCCGCCCTCGGCTTTCGGAAACATCACCGCGTCCGGCCCCCCGGCAACGATGCTGTCGAGATCGGCGTCGGTAAGCCCGGTATCGAAACCGTTGATCCGCACGATCAGCTTCGGCCGGCCGGTGAGGCCGCGATGCGCCTTGAGGAAGTCGCAGGCGCCGCGCCGGGCTGCCTCCTTGCGGTCTGCAGCAATCGAATCCTCCAGGTCAAGCAGCAGCGCATCGGCGCCGCTGGCGATGCCCTTGGCGAGCTTGTTCGGGCTGTCGGCGGGAATGAACAGCAGCGAGCGCATCGGGGTCAGCCTTTCGGGCGCATCAGCATGAACGCCTGCCGATGGCATTCGGCGACCAGCTTGCCGTCCTGCTTATAGGCGCAGTGGCGAAACTCGACGATGCCGGCGCCGGGGCGGGACTTCGATTCGCGCTTGGCGAGGATTTCGGTGGTCGCGCGCACCGTATCGTTCTCGAACAGCGGGTTGGGGAAGCGCACGTCCTTCATGCCGAGATTGGCGATGGTGGTGCCGACGGTAAGATCGCTCACCGACATGCCGATCATCAGGCCGAGGGTAAACAGCGAATTCATCAGAGGCTGGCCCCAGTCGGTCTCCTTCTCGCAGAACTCGCGGTCGATATGCAGCGGCTGCGGATTGAGCGTCATGTTGGAGAACAGCATGTTGTCCATCTGCGTCACCGTGCGGGTATAGCGGTGCTCGTAGACCCTGCCGACCTCGAAATCCTCGAAGTAGAGTCCGCCGCGCTTATGCCGTTGTGGCGTATCCGTCGTCATGTCCGTGATGCGCTCCTATGCGCTTCTGCGCTGCGGCGGCCTCTGTGCCGATCGAGGTCGCCGGTTAAGGTTTCGTTTACCATAATTCCGCATCTTCGCCAGAATGCACGCGCGGGGACGCT
>Ga0182744_1004745_pt1 | contig 10029 bp, 7 predicted proteins | sample eDN3rd30CKraftMG_FD_128525 | JGI IMG/M metagenome (GOLD analysis project Ga0182744, IMG submission 128525) | Enriched Miracle-Growth compost microbial communities from Emeryville, California, USA - eDNA 3rd pass 30_C Kraft MG (version 2) (version 2) ... | reverse complement strand
TGGCGCGCTTCCGCGTCAACGCGTTCAACCAGAACCGCGGCGCCGCCGCCGTGTTCCGCACGATTCCGTCGGAAGTGCTCACGCTCGAGGACCTCGGCGCGCCGCGCATCTTCAAGGAGCTCATCGAGCAGCCGCAGGGCCTGATCCTCGTCACCGGCCCGACCGGTTCGGGCAAGTCGACCACGCTCGCGGCGATGGTCGACCACGTCAACAAGAACGAATACGGCCACATCCTCAGCGTCGAGGATCCGATCGAGTTCGTGCACACCTCGCAGAAGTGCCTCATCAACCAGCGCGAAGTGCACCGCGACACGCACGGCTTCAACGAGGCGCTGCGCTCGGCGCTGCGCGAAGACCCGGACTACATCCTCGTCGGCGAGTTGCGCGACCTGGAAACCATCCGCCTGGCGCTGACCGCCGCGGAAACCGGCCACCTCGTCTTCGCCACGCTGCATACCAGTTCCGCCGCGAAGACGGTCGACCGCATCATCGACGTCTTTCCCGCCGGCGAAAAGCCGATGGTGCGCTCGATGCTGTCCGAGTCGCTGCGCGCAGTTATCAGTCAGTCCTTACTTAAAAAAGTCGGCGGCGGCCGCATCGCCGCGCACGAGATCATGGTCGGCATCCCCGCGATCCGAAACCTCATCCGCGAGGACAAGGTCGCGCAGATGTATTCGGCGATCCAGACCGGCAACCAGCACGGCATGCAGACGCTCGACCAGTGCCTGCAGGACCTCGTCAAGCGCGGCCTCGTCACGCGCCAGCAGGCGATGAGCTACGCGAAGAGCAAGGACATCTTCAAGTAACGAAAATGAGCATGCAGATGAGCGGCAGGCTGGCGTTCGTGATGATTGCCGTGCTGCTCGGTGCGGTCTCGATTTCGTTCGTGGCGCGCAGCGCCACCGAAACCGGTTTTCGCTTTCCTGTTTTGCACGGCGCTGCCGCACCCGACACGCTCGATGATTTCCGGAATGCGTGGTACTCGCAGCAATTGGACGCGCTCGGTGAGCCGGCGCTGGAGAAAGCGTCTGACACGACCGTGTACCGGTTCACGTGGTTGCGCACATTCGATCATCCGATATCCGTTCGGGTAACGAAGACGAAATCGGGCGCCGAGCTCGTCGCCAAGGAACTGGATGGCCAGGGCGGTTACGAGCCCGGCAAGCTGCTTCGAACCGAAAAGCGCAACCTGTCCACCAGTCAATTCCAGTCGCTGGAAGATTTCACGGCGGCTCATGGTTTTTGGGAGCTGCCGACGTTGGACGACTCGCGCGCTGGCGCGGATGGAGCGCAATGGATCTTCGAGGCTGCCGGCCAGCGCTATCACTTCGTCGATCGATGGTCGCCGGCAGATGGTCCGGTGCGCGCCATTGGACTGCGGATGCTGGATCTGGCTGGCTGGGAAGTGCACGACCTGGAGATCCATCAGGAACGCTCCGGGCAAGTATCCCGGCGACATGCCGGTGGCTCTCAACGATCGAACGGCTGATCAAGCGGGCATCCAAAAAAAGCGACTTGGATTCCCGCTTTCGCGGGAATGACGGCTTGTGCGGAGACTCGCCAGCAACCCGCCGGGTTCGGAAGACACCGCGATCCGCACAGCAATGCCCGCTGACGCAAAACCCCTCGCCGAACTCGCCGAATCCACGTTCCGCGACACTGTCGCCGCGGCGTCAGTGGCTCGCCGGAATCGTGAACGTCGCCTTCGCCGGGCACGCGTTGCGCATGCGCTTGCCGCAGGCGCGCGGCGAGAGGTCCTTGTCGAGGCAGACGCGTACCTCGACGAGTTCGCCCTTGCTGCAATGCAGGTTCATCATGTTGTCGGCGAGGCCCGGATTGGCGCGCTTGAATGCGCCGCGCAGCTGGTCGGACGTCATCGTCAGGTCGCGGCGCGGCGCTTTCAATTCCGCAGGGGCCTGCACCGCGGCGAAGGCGCGGTCGGCGGTCGCGAAATACTGCGCCGGCGCCATGCCCGAGCAGGTGCCGTGCGCGCCCCATTCGTGGTTGATGAGGCGGCGGCTCGGCATGAAGGCGAGCGTCGCGTTGATGGTCTTGCGGTCGACTTCCTTGTCGGTCGAGCAGCGCTGCGGGCCGCCGCCGTTTTCGTACTGTGGCCACAGGCCGTGCAGGACGAAGCCATAGCCCTTGTGCGCGCACTGCTCGTCGTCGCCGGGGTGCGTCTGGCAATACGTCGGCGACCACGACAGCGCCATGAGGTAGTAGTCGTAGACGCCCGGCACGTCGTCGCTGGCGCCGCCGCGTTTTTGCTTGGGCGCCTTTTGCGAGGGATTGGAAAATCCCGGATGCCGCGCGAGCGCGGGCGTTGCGGCGCAGGCGGCGAACACGGCGGCAAGGACGAAGGCGGCGCGACGCATGGCGAACTCCGGAAACAGGGCGTGGACGCGCACGCTAACACGATCGTCGCGGCGTCCGCGCCCGCGACCGACACGCTATGATGCGCGTTCTTCCGCAAGCCATTCCGCATCGCATGACCCGACGCATTGCAGCCCGGCGCTCGCCGATCCACGGCAACGGCGTATTCGCCCTCGTCGACATTCCCAAGGGCGTCGAGCTCATCCAGTACCGCGGCAAACTGCTGACCATGGCGCAGGCCGACCGCAAGTACGCGAACACGAGCGACTCTGGCCACACGTTCCTGTTCACGCTCAACGAGAAGTACGTGCTCGACGCGAACAGCGAAGGCAACATCGCGCGCTGGATCAACCACAGTTGCGCGCCGAACTGCAAGGCGTTCGTGCACGAGGACGAAGGCGGCGACCCGCGCAAGGATCGCGTCGTCATCGAATCGCTGCGCGCGCTCAGGCCCGGCGAAGAGCTCACCTACGACTACGGCATCGTGCTCGAGGAACGCCTGACGCCGCGGCTGAAGGCGATCTGGGCTTGCCGCTGCGGCGCGCGCAACTGCACCGGCACGCTGCTCAAGCCCAAGCGTCCGCCCGGCAGGAAGACGGCTGCGAAGGCGCGCTCGCGCAAAGCCTGAACAACACGGATTCGCGTCGTTGCGTGCAGCGGCGCCGCGAACGTAGGATTGCCCGCACAGGTCGGGAATCCAAAATCCAGTCGTGAATCGGGAAAAGATCATCGCATGCGTTGGCGTCGGCGAATCCGAGCTGGCGCACATGCGCCTGCTGCTGCGCGCCTGCGCTGCGGAACTGGAGGCATCGTGGCGCCTCGGCGACGAGAGTGGCGCCGACCTCGTCGTCGTCGACACGCGCCACTTTTCCGGAGAAATGGCCCTGACGCGCGCGCGCGGCGCAGGCATCCGCTGCGCCGTGTTCACCGACGCCAGTGCGGACGACGCCGACCTGGTGCTGCAGCGTCCGCTGCAACGGGCGAACCTCGTCGAACTCCTCAACGGCATCGCCGCGGCCGAGGTGCGTCCGCAGGTGCATGTGCCCGACGAGGAATTTTACGTGCGCGACCTTGGCATCGGCATGGTCGAACCGCGCCCCGTCGAAGACATCGTGCCGGGCCTGGACGAAGCGCTGCGCGCAAAGCCGAAGGAATTGCGCGGCGAAAACGTCGCCGAACCCATGCGGTCCGAGCCGGACATCCCCGCGCGCCGCGCTGCCGATGCGCCGATGCGCGCATGGGCCACGCGCGAAAGCATGCTCGAGGAAACCGCTCTGCGGCCGATGCGCGACTACCTCGGCGGCGAATTGCTGCGCAGTCCTTCGCGCGTCGTCCTCGACGATGCGCCGCCGCTCGTGTTCGACCCCAAGCACCACATGGCCTACATCGCCGGCGGCCTGCGCAACGCGGAGATTTATGCGCGGTCGCGTTGGCGACTGTGCGACTGGGCGCCGCTCAAGAGCAGCGAACTCGCGCGCGCGCGCGAGGAACTCGTCGCGCTGCCGTACTCGCGGCTGACCTGGCTCGACGTGCTGCTGCAATCGGGCGGCCACCTCGCGCGGCATCTCGATCCGAAGGCGAGCTACCGGCTCGTCCAGTGGGTCGAGGTCGACCCCGGCTACGGCTGGGTGTTCCGCATCGCTTCGGCGATGCTGCAACCGCTGCGCCTGCACGAGATCGCCGCGGCGTCGAGCGCGAAAATGGCCGACGTGTTCGACGTGGTCAACGCCTACGACGCGATCGGCCTCATCGAAGCGCGTTCGCCCGTGCCGGAAGAACGCGGGCGTCCGGCGAAATCGCTGTTCGGCCGCTTCCGCGGCTGAGCGGTTTCGCTTCGCGGAGCTTCGGCAAGCCGCGCCCGATCCGGCATTCCCGAAAGCGCGCGGCCGACGAGGTTTTCCGAGACGTCTTTCGGGCGGGGCCGGGGAAATTCGCGCGCGGATTCAGACGCCTGCGACATGCAGGCTTGGCGCGGTTTGCAGTTCGCGCAGCGGTGCGCGCGCCGGTTTGACCGCTTCGAGTTCGACGACCATCTCGATGACGAGATTGCGTTCGCTGCGCGTGCGCGAGTAGAGCGCATCGAGGCTTTCGGCGGCGGCGACGAGCGCGGACGGGAGGTTGAGCGTGATCGACTTCGGCTCCCAGTCGCCGCGATAGCCGTAGTCGGCGCGCCAGTAGTACGGCTGCGAAAAGATGTTGCGGCCGCAGCCGAGGTTGAGGCGCAGGCCCGGATCGCCGCTCATCGACATCGATCTCCCGTCATGCCCGCGCGCCGGTCATCCGACCGCATCGCCCGAGCGATGCGCGATCCACGCGCCGATCAGCGCCGACGCGTACGGAATCGCCTGCGCGGCGAGGATCGCGATCCACAATCGCCCTTCGACGTAGTTGATGCCGGCCGATTCGAGCATGCCGATCACGCAGGCGACGAGCGCGAGGAACAGCAGCAGTTCCTCGCTGACCGCGATGAACGGGTTCGGCTTCTTGCCGATGCGCCGGCTCTTGGCGGTGCGGATGAACTCGCCTTTCTTGCGCCACAGCCCCTCGAAGATGCCGCGCGCGATCGCGTGCGACAGGCTCATGCTCGCGATCGACGCGTCGAGCGTGTCCTTCCACGAACACGGCACGCGCACGCGGTAGAGGATGATTCCGAACGCGGCCTTGAACAGGAAGAAGCCGATCAGCGGCACGAGGAACAAATACATCGGCAGCGTGAACCAGCGCGGCGCGAGCACCATGCCGAGCGTCCACAGCATCGCCATCAGCGTGAACACGAGATGCAGCGCGTCGCCGAACCACGAGAACCAGCCGGTGAGGAAGTGGAAGCGCTGGCCGCGCGTGAGCGTGGAGGTTTTCGACACCATCCAGTCCAGGCGCGCCTTCATGATCTGCATTGCGCCGAACGCCCAGCGGTAGCGCTGCGACTTGTAGGCCTTGAAGTCGGCGGGCGTGAGGCCCTTGCCCATGAGTTCGTCGACGTAGACGAGTTCGTAGCCGGCCTTCATGAGGCGCAGGCCGAGTTCGGCGTCTTCGCAGATCGTCCACTCCGACCACTTGCCGGTGGTTTCGAGCACGCTCTTGCGCACCATCGTCATCGTGCCGTGCTGGATGATCGCGTTGCGCTCGTTGCGGTGGTGCATGCCGATGCGGAAGAAGCCGTCGTATTCCCAATTCGTCATGCGCCGGAAGGCGTTGTGTTCCCACTCGCGGTGCGCCTGCGGACACTGCACGACGGCGACCTTCGGATCGAGGAAATAGCCGGTCAGCGCGCGCAGCCAGTCGCTGCGCACCTCGTAGTCGGCGTCGACGACGGCGACGACTTCCGCGCGCGGATCGGTCACTTCCAGCCCGTAGTTGAGCGCGCCGGCCTTGAAGCCCGGCCATGGTTCGAGGTGGTAGAAGCGGAACTTCGCGCCAAGCTTTTCGCAATGCGCCTGCACCGGCTTCCAGATTTCCGGATTTTTCGTGTTGTTGTCGAGGACGATGACCTCGTAGTTCTCGTAGTCGAGCGCGGCCAGCGAATCGAGCGTGAGGATGACCATCTCCGGCGGCTCGTTGTAGCAGGCCAGGTGGATCGACACGAACGGCTGCGGATCGCCCGGTGCTGGCGTGAGCAGCTTGAATTCGCGCAGCCAGTAAGGCCGCCAGATCACCTCGGTGAACTCGAAGCCGTTGATGAGCAGGATCAGGATGATCGCCAACTGCGCCGGGAACAGCAGCAGCAACATCGCCCAGTCGAGCGGGCTGAGGTAGAAGTCGTACGGCAGCGTTGCCATCCAGACCAGGATCGACGCCGACAACTGCAACAGGATCAGGAAGAAGAACAGCCCCGTGATGCGGAAACGGATGAAATGCCGCGCGAACCAGAACATCGGCAGCAGCGCGAGCAGCGACGCCGCGCCGGCCTTCCACGGCCACAGCGGATCCTCGATGACGGTGCCGGTGAACGAGAATTTCGGCTCGCGCGCGGCATTGAACACGCCCCAATACGCTTCGACGCGGCCGGAGAGTTGCTCTTTCCACGGCTGGTCGATCGCTTCCATCACGTAATAGTCGATGTGCTGCTGTGCGGCGACGTTGAACCAGTCGCGCAGGAAATGCGCCTCGTCCGCGATCGACGGCTGCGCGTACTCGCGGCGGTTGCCGTTCGACGGCCAGCCGACCTCGCCGATGACGATGTGCTTGTCCGGGAACAGCTGCTGCAGCTCGTGGTACTGGCCGAGCACGAAACCGACCGCGTCCTTGCGCGGCACGCGTTCCCAGTAAGGCAGGATGTGCACGGTGATGAAATCGACGTGCTCGGCGAGCTCGGGATGGCGCTGCCAGGTGTCGAACGGCTCGGCCGTCGACACCGGCACCTTGAGCTGGGCGCGCGCGCGGTCGATGTAGGAAATGAGGTCCTTCGCCGAGAGGTCGCCGCGCAGGATCACCTCGTTGCCGACGATGACGCGGTCGATGTTGTCGTTCTTGCGTGCCAGCGCGATCAGCGCGGCGAGTTCGCGCTCGTTGCGTTCGGAGCGGCCTTCGATCCACGCACCGGCCATGACCTTCATGCCGTAGAACTTCGCGATGCGCGGAATCTGCGGGTTTTCCGACGAGGAATAGGTGCGCAGGCGCTTGGTGTAGCGCGACAGCATGCGGATGTCGCCGTCGAGCTCCTGTTCGCTCGGGAAGATGAACTTGGTCGGATCCTGGTAGCGCTGCGACGGGTTGTAGGCGAAGCCGCCGACGTCGCCGTGCCAGTCCGCGATGTGCACGGGCCGGTTCAGGAATGCCCACAGCCCGATGTTGGCCGCGGCGACGAGCACGGTCACGGCGAGCGCGCGCCAGAAGGATTTGCGCACGACAGGCGCGGAGACGACGGTCAAGACGGTGCTCGCTGGCAGGCCGGAAACACGGGGAAAAACGCTGGCCAGCATAGCCGAACGCCGCGCGGGCGCTCAATTGTGCGGGGGATGGGAATCCACTGGAGTTCGCAAGGAAGCAGCGGACGCCGGAACCCGTCAGTATTTCCCTTCTCCCTTCGGGATCGACGACGGTCGTCGGACCGTCGGAGGGTGCCGGCAGGCGGATAAGGGAGGGCGCGACACCCTGCAATGCATAGTGGAAATGTAAGGTCTTTCCCTCATCCGCCCTTCGGGCACCCTCAAGCCGCCGGAAGGCGGCTTTCGATCCCGGAGGGAGAAGGGTTTGTCCGTGCCGATTCGCGCTTCTTCAAACTGACCTTCATGCTTGTTCAGGTCGATGGGGTCTCCGGCTTCCCCCCACGCCGGCGCCGCAACTGCGCCAGCACGATCGGCGCCAGCGCGAGCACGGCCATGCCGAGCAGCGGCACGAGTACGCGCTTGTGCGCGAACACGGAGAGCGAAACGCTCCCTTCGCGCGCGATCGTTTCGGTAAGGCCGGCGCCGAGCGCGGTCTCGAACGCGATCATGACGCTGCCGCCGGTGACGGTGGCGAGCGCGAACAGCCAGAGCGGGCAGCGCAGCCAGGCCAGCGCGACGGTGACGCCGCCGAACGGGAAGAACGGCACGAGGCGCAGGAACATCGCGAAGCTGACCGGATACGCGTGGTAGCCGGCGCGCAGCTTCTCGACGAGGGCGGGCGCGTTGCCGCCGCCGCTCTCGAACGCGGAGCGGCTGGCGAAGAACAGGATCAGCGCGCCGAGCGTCGTGCCGATCGACGACAGCACGGTGCCTTCGACGAATCCGAACAGCATGCCGCCGGCGAGCACGACGACGATCGCACCGGGAATGCCGGTGGCGATGGCGAGTGTCATCGCGCCGACCTGCGCCAGCGCCGCGACCAGCGGATGCGCACCGATTTGCGCATGCAGATCCGCCTGCTCGCGCGCGATGTGATGCGGGTCGAATTGATCGAGCGCGCCCGACGCGAACAGCGCGATGCCGAGCGCGATCAGCACGAACAGCGGCAGCAGCGACTTGAGTCGTTTCATCGAGCGGTCTGGTTTGCGTCGTGACGGGGTTGGAAAACCATCAATGCTGCTGGCGAGAAGTGCGGTCAAGGATGGCCGCGAGTGGATTGGCCGAAGCCGCGTGCGGCATTCGATTCGAATCTGGCAGGTTGCAGCGATCCCGGACGGATCGCACAAAAAAGGGGCCGGTCGCCCGGCCCCTGTCGAGAATCGGTGTCGCAAGGATAACGGCTTACGGCGCGCCGTCGAAGCCGTTGGCGAAGATGCGGTCGATCGCGATCGTGACGATCTTGCCGTCGTGGTCGCCGCTGCGCGCGGCGGTGAGATCGTCGAGGATCACGCCGCTGGCTTCCGCGACATCGGAATTGCCGTGCGCGTTGGAGACGCTGACGAAATCCTGCCAGGCGCGGCGCGACAGCAGGATGTGGTCGATCTCCTGGGTCAGGCCGCTGAAGTTGAACGAGTAAGCCTGCGCCGGATCGGCGGCGGCGATGGCGCTGTTGACCAGTGTCGGCGACGGCGCGACGTAGGCCGGCGTGTCGGTGTTGGCCGCGTTGCCGTTGAACCAGTACAGGTTCTTCGCCGGGTCGGCGGTGCCCATCACCATGCCGGTGACGTCGGCGTAGCCGTCGCTGAACTCGTAGGCATTGAAGTCGCCGGCGACGAACAGCGGCACGCCGGCGTCGCCGACGATGTCGAACGGACCCTGCGTGATCGTGCCGCTCGCGTCCTGGCGCGCGTTGCCCGCGCCCGCGAGCGTGGCGCCGCTCTGCCAGGCCTGCGCGATCTGCGCGACCTGCGCGGCCTGCTCGGCACGCTTGGGGCCGATGTAGGGCCTGGCCGGATCGCCGAGGCCGCTCATGGAGCGGTCGTAGATCGCCAGCAGGGCGAACTTGTAGCCGTTCCACGTGGCCTGCATGAGCACCGGCGGACGGTCGTTGAGCTTGCACGAGGCGCCGCTCGAGCAGTTCGTCGTCATCGTGTCGAGGAAGATCTGCGTGACCGAGTCGACGACGACGTCGTCGCGCACGAGGATGCCGATGTTGATGCCGCTGACGTCGTTGCCGGGCAGCGAATACGGCACGTACTGCACGCCGCAGCGGTCGTGCACGCTCGCGGCGAGATCGGCGAGCACGCCGCGGTTCTCGATTTCCTCGGCGTCGATCACGACCGGCGCCTTGAGCACGTCGCAGACCTGCGTCGCCCACTTCACGCGGCGCGTCGCGTACTGCGCGGCGGTCGGGCAGGTGTCGCTGGCGCCGGTGCCGGCGCAGGTGTCGTTGTAGGCGCCGTTGTTTTCCGAGCCGTCGGCGACGTTGTTGAAGAAATGCAGGAAGTTCTGCGTGCCCAGCGTCAGCGTGCCGTCCGCGGAATCGGCGACCGGCTTGACGTTGTCGGCGGCGGTAACGCGGTGCAGCGTGGTCATGTCGCGCGGGTACAACTCGTAGGTGAGCGCGCCCGTGCTCGGCTTGTAGCCCTGGATGACGCCCGTCGCCTGGAACGTGGTGCCGGCGTGGTAGACGAAGTCCGAAGGATCGTCGTAGTCCGGGTCGTTGCTGCCCGGATCGTCGCTGCCCGGCGCGAAACCGAGGCCGCCGTAGTAGACGGTGAGGATTTCCGGATCGCCGCCCCAGACCGGGATTTCCGGATGGCCGTCGATGCCGGGGAACTGCACGCCCGGCGCGCGCGCCGGACGCGGCACGCTCGCCAGCGTCGCGTAG
>Ga0182744_1004744_pt1 | contig 10029 bp, 6 predicted proteins | sample eDN3rd30CKraftMG_FD_128525 | JGI IMG/M metagenome (GOLD analysis project Ga0182744, IMG submission 128525) | Enriched Miracle-Growth compost microbial communities from Emeryville, California, USA - eDNA 3rd pass 30_C Kraft MG (version 2) (version 2) ... | reverse complement strand
GCCAGGATCAAACTCTCCAAGAAAGTTGATATAGCTCATTTGTTACGTTGGCTTAGCTTTTATAAAAAGCTAAAAAATTGTTTGTTGACGTTACTGTTTGTTTAGTTTTCAAAGAGCAATTTTCTTCTTCGCTCGTAAGCGACTTTTATAATATAACACATCTCGTTTTCCAGTGTCAATATTATTTTTTAAAAAAATATAACCGTCGTTTGCGAGTAAGTAACTCTTTCGCTCGCAGCGACGGTTATTAATATATCAAGTATCTTAAAAAACGTCAATAGGTTTTATTATTTTTTTACAATACTTTTTTACTCACTTGATAACATCGATGAAAAATACCATTTCCCTTTGTTTCAAGACTAACAACGTCGATTAACCCTTTTTCAATAAGATACTCAATTAGGACAGCCAGATCAACAGAATAAGGAATTAATTCATTTTCATTCTGAATCTCATTGAAGGTCCAATATTCCTTCGTACTTAGAACTTCTAAAAGATGAGCACCACCCACTTTTGTTCGAGAATGGATCATAAACTCGCTTGCTAAGAATAATAACTCCAATCTTTTTTCAATAGCCTCTTCACTGTTTACAAGTTCTTCATATAATTTAACGATTTCTGGCTCAATCTGTTTTACCTGCTGCCAAACAGTTAATTCTGGATGAAGACCATTTTCGATTACAGCAAGTCTTGCTAAGTGGTGTAAAGAATGAACAACATAATTATATGCATCCAGGTACTGTTTGTTTTCAAAGAGAGCTTTACCATCGACATACCGTCTTATAAGCTTCGCAAATTCTAATCCCATTTTAACCTTCCGTCCATTAAACGGAAATTCACGGAGCTCTGTCTTCAGGTTTTCTATATATTCATTACGGTCAAATAATATTTTCGCATTCTGAAGCCATTCAAATATTTTTCGATTCGTTCCTAATAGAAGCCATTCTTTTAACTGATCCTCCGTAACAATATGCATTGCTGCTTTGCTGTCATTATAATTATAATGTTTGATTAATGATGGCTGCTCTCCCTCTTTTACTATGATTAAAAGGATTACATCAAAGGAGTCTGTGGTATGGCCTGATTTAAGTCTTTTTTCTATCAACAATACTCCAAGCGTATTGGATTGACTAGCCCGTTCCTGATAAATGGGCCGAAGAATGTCTTTCATTCTCATTCCTCCATTATTTTCGATAACCTATATGTTCGACAGTAATAAAAAATCTCCTTCTTATGCAGAAGACATATTTCGACATTCTTTAACATAACATTTTTTCACAAGATGTAAATATGGTATAGTTTGTCTAGGAGGGAGAATTTATGGCTAAATATTCAAGTAAAATAAATAAAATCCGCAGTTTTGCATTATCCTTAATCTTTATCGGTTTTTTTGTTATGTATATTGGAATTTATTTTCGTAACTCACCACTTGTTATGACCATTTTCATGCTTTTGGGACTACTATTTGTTATTGCTAGTACAGTTGTATATTTTTGGATCGGGATGCTATCAACCAAAACAATACAGGTTAAATGTCCAACTTGCGGAAAACATACAAAAATGCTCGGAAGAGTAGATATGTGTATGCATTGCAGGGAACCTATAACACTTGACCCTGAACTCGCAGGTAAAGAGTTTGATGAATCTTATAATAAGAAAACAAAAAATAAAAGCCGATTTACTTAATCGGCTTTTGTTTCGTTTCATTAATGTACTTCTTTACTTGTACACTCAGGACATGTTCCGTAGACTTCCATTCGATGATTATTCACTTTAAAGCCCGTAACATGAGAAGCAAGCTGTTCTACTTCATTTAATCCTGGGTAATGGAAATCAACTATTTTTCCACAGCTCTCACAGATCACATGGTAATGGTGTGATGTTACAAAATCAAAGCGCGCTGATGCATCACCATATGTTAATTCTTTTACTAAACCTACTTCACGAAATACTCGTAAATTATTGTAAACTGTTGCCACACTCATATTAGGGAATTTTCCCTCTAGGGCTTTATATATATCATCTGCAGTTGGATGTGACATCGAGTTTATTAAATATTCAAGTATCGCATGACGTTGTGGAGTAATACGTACTCCCGTTTCCTTTAAAGTTTCTAATGCTTCTTTTAACTGATTCATCGCCATGCACCTCTATTCCAAAAATATTCTTAAATTATAATTGTTATAATTAGTTTACTAAGGAATTAATACTTTTGTCAATATTGTAATATCATAATTAGGCATCGTTATTATTTCTCTTGGTGCAATTGTTTGTATTTTATGATACATACTCTCTATTAATTCTTTTTTTATGAAAAGATTCCCGCTCAAAGCTGTAGATCTTTATTACTGCTCAATGAACGTAGTACAAAAAAAAGGGCCGATAATCGACCCAACAAGTTTTATCTGAGGAGGTATGCCCTAATAAAATGATATTCAATCTACAGGTGTTTGCATTGGACAAATGCCTTTTCTATAGAAAATAGGCACTAAATAATAACCCCAAATTTTCTACTTAACATTCCCCTGTAATCCAAATGACCAAATACTATACTCGGACACCAGCATCGACATTTGGCAATACGTGAACTTTAGATGGTGCTGTCTCTTTATAGAGGAAACATAAAATGAATGCAAGAGCCCCTGTAGCAGCTGCTACGGATAAAGGTGTTTGAATCATTTAGAAAAACAAATTTCAAACAGACCAGTCAGTCCAATTAATGAACTCACAAAAAACTAATCATTTACCAAGATTATTAATTTAACAACCGGTCAGTCCAATTCCACCGAAATAAAAAAACGATTGAATAATTAGAGATTCTAAGCTCCTAGTAATACGCCAATTCATTGTAATCGCTTTATTTAAGGTAAATTAAGTTGGATATTCCACAAGCTTTAATTATTTCTGTAATTTTGTATCCATTTTTACAGAAGTAATCCTTCATCCTAACAAGTCTTTTTATTACTATATCTATAAAATTTTCCATATTCAAGAATTGACTCAGATTACTAAAAGTAATCTTTATAAATAATTAAATACCTTCACACAATTAGGCATCCTTTATAACTGTCTCACTTCATACTGTCTATTAGCAAAGAAATCTCGGCTAATTTCGGCTATAAGTTACAAGCGAAATAAGCAGGTATCTCCCCGCTTATTTTTCTCATAAAAAAAGCCGTACTTCTAATTGAAGTAAAGCTCTTATACCTCTGTTATGCTAAATTTTCTTTCACATACTGTAGTGCTTCTTCCACATGGCCTTTTACTTTTACTTTCCGCCATTCTTTCGCTATATTACCGTCTTTGTCAATGACAAACGTAGATCTTTCTATGCCCATATATTCTTTACCGAAATTCTTCTTTAATTTCCATACCTCATACAATTCGGATACAGTATGGTTTTCATCAAATAAAAGTAAAAAAGGCAGGTTGTACTTATCTCTAAATTTTTCGTGTTTTTCTATGGGGTCTGGGCTGACACCCATAATAACACAATTTAGTTGTGAAAAATCATTATGAAGGTCCCTAAAATCACAGGCTTGTGTCGTACAACCAGGTGTCATATCCTTTGGGTAAAAATACAATACAACATTTTTCCCTTTAAAATCAGACAACTTTACTTTTTCACCATTACTTGCTAACAATTCAAAATCAGGAGCTTGCTTCCCTAATTCTATCGTCATACCTAATATCACCTCATGGAAAGTATTCTCTTCCATAAGACTAACCAAACATAATCAACAATACAACTATTTAATTTCCTTCACTTCTCTGTCCATTAGTGCACGTGCCACAAATGCTGCAGGCATTGTATAACCAATCAACGCTTCAATAACCGCAACCATTCTGCCCAGCCCATGTGGAATAACATCTCCATTTCCAACGGAAAACAATGTCATTGCACTGAAATAAAAGCTCGTTTCGAACAGATTATAGTTATTTTCATTATTTACTTCAACAAGCAGCGAGATCCCTTTTAATTCAAATAATAAATAGATCAGTCCAAAACCTAGAATAACAGTTAGATAGATGGACCCTAAAAATAGAGCATTTTCAATTGATACAAACTTACCTTTTATGGTGTTTGGTATAAATAAAGTTCTTATACTCATAAAAATACAGAAAATCACAATTGGAAGTAAGAAATAGAACACTGCCGCCACCTCAACTTGACCTCATTTAATCTATAACTATGCTTGCTTGGCCAATAAAATATCAACAATCCATACTAAAGTGGCACTGACCAGATAAATTTTTCAATAGTAAAACAAATTAATGAGTGTTAAAAAAGTGCTATTATAGGAAGGAATCCATTTCAAGGAGGAAAATTAATGCATTTTACAAATTCAGAACGAATACATAATGAAGCATTGGAACATATTGTTGGCGGGGTAAACAGCCCATCTCGTTCTTACAAGGCAGTTGGCGGCGGTGCCCCTGTGGTAATGGAGCGAGCTCAAGGAGCTTATTTTTGGGATGTCGACGGCAATCAATACATTGATTATCTGGCTGCTTACGGTCCAATTATCACAGGTCATGCTCATCCACATATTACTGAAGCAATTAAAAAGGCTGCTGAGAGTGGTGTCCTATACGGCACGCCTACACCGCATGAGGTCAAATTTGCAAAAATGCTGAAGGAAGCAATGCCTTATTTAGAAAAAGTTCGTTTCGTAAATTCAGGTACGGAAGCAGTCATGACCACCATTCGTGTTGCCCGTGCGTATACAGGACGAGATAAGATTATTAAATTTGCCGGTTGTTATCATGGCCACTCTGATCTTGTACTCGTTGCAGCCGGATCAGGTCCTTCAACTCTTGGGACCCCAGATTCTGCTGGTGTTCCAAAGAGTATTGCCCAAGAGGTCATTACCGTTCCTTTTAATGATATTAGACCTTTTAAAGAAGCCTTAGAAAAATGGGGCGACCAGATTGCTGCTGTGTTAGTCGAACCAATTGTCGGGAACTTTGGTATAGTTGAGCCAAAGCCTGGATTCTTACAGGAGGTAAATGATCTCACTCACGCGGCAGGTGCACTTGTCATTTATGATGAAGTTATAACCGCTTTCCGCTTCATGTATGGAGGAGCACAGGATTTATTAGGAATTCAGCCTGATTTAACGGCCCTAGGAAAGATTATTGGCGGAGGCCTGCCAATTGGAGCTTATGGCGGACGTAAGGAAATCATGGAAAAAGTGGCACCATTAGGACCTGCTTATCAAGCAGGAACGATGGCTGGTAACCCAGCATCCATACTTTCAGGTATTGCCTGCCTTGAAGTACTGAAGCAAGAGGGGACTTATGACTATCTTGATCGTTTAGGAGCGATGCTTGAAGAAGGAATTTTAAATGCCGCTAAAGATCATGGTATTGCCGTTACAATTAACCGTTTAAAGGGTGCCTTCACCGTTTATTTTACAAACGAAAAAATTGAAAATTACGAGCAAGCAGAAAATACCGATGGTGAGATGTTTGCAAGATTTTTTAAACATATGCTGCATCAAGGTATAAACTTAGCACCATCAAAATATGAAGCCTGGTTTTTAACCATTGCTCATACAGAAGAGGATATCGAGGCAACACTACATGCAGTAAACAATGCATTTTCTCTACTAGCCAACGAATAATTATACATTTTTTATTCACTAATGGAGAGTGTAAAACACTCTCCATATATTATAACTAACTTGAAAACGTTTACATTTATACACTTTTGATTGAACCCTCCTCAACTAATCATTATTTTTTCATCCAATTTCTTGTATATTTATTTGATTTCTGAAAATTCATATGATATATTATTTTCACGCAATCTTATTTAATTGTGCCCAAATTTATTTGTTAATTATTCTTACATTATTAAGCTAATAGGAGGTGAAGCGGCTTTAGAGGAATTTAAGCTGAAGCCAATTTATATGACAGAGAGATGGAACCCTTCCCTATTTAAAGATTTCCATAAGCATGAACATGATGCCTGCGGAATTGTAGCTTGTCTTGAAAAAAACAAGCAGCCTACAAGAAAAAACATTTTTGATTGCATAGATGCTCTGGTCACCATGAATCATCGTGCTGGTTTTATTAACGGTGAGGGCGATGGTGTTGGAATTCACATTGATATTCCTAAGACTCTGTGGAAAGAAAAGTTACAAAACGCAAATGTTGATCCCTCCCTAGCTGTCACAGATAGCTTTGCAGTTGGTCATATCTTTATCAGTCAAAAAGCTAACTGGGACTCTACTAAACAAGAATTACTTCAAAAATTAAAAAACCACGATTTAGAAATCATCTTTGAAACAAATCAGGTTACCGACTCTAATGCCCTAGGACCAATCGCCATCCAAGAAGACCCAATTTTCTGGCAATTTGCATGTATCTCAGAAAAAGCAGGTCAAGAATTATCCAAGGTTTTATTCGAAGCAATCATTGATTTAGAAGCGAATGAACATGTCCATGTTGCCTCGTTAAGTCAAAACCATGCGGTATATAAAGTAATGGGTGCCGGGGATATACTCCCACGCTACTATAAGGATTTATCCAGCCCTATTGTTGCCTCATCTGTTACACTTGGTCATAACCGCTATTCTACTAATACATTATCTAGTTTCTTCCGCGTCCAGCCTTTTAGTGTACTTGGACATAATGGCGAAATTAATACTATTGCAAAGCTTCGTGATGAAGCAAGGATGATCGGTGTTCCCCTCGTTAAGGATGGCAGTGATTCTCAAGACCTAAGCCGTACGATTGAAACATTAATTTGCCGTGATGGTTATACGTTATTCGAGGCAATAGATCTCTTATTCCCTCCAATTATTAATGAAATAAAAGCATACTCTAAAGAGTTACAAGATTTATATACTTATAGCCGCGAAGCATGGGGGCATTTTTCCCAAGGCCCTGCTGGCATTATTTCTAGATTTGGGAATGAAGCTGTTTTTAGTGTAGATGCTCTAGGTCTTCGTCCACTTTGGATGCTGGAAACAGAGACTTCCTATTTATTTTCATCTGAACCGGGGATCATTCCTTCCAGCGAGTATGTAAACGACCCTAAACCTTTAGCTCCAGGCGAGAAGGTTGGATTTAAATGGCTGAATAGTAAATTAGAAGTTTACGAACAGGATCAATTTCAAAAAGAAGTTTATCACACCCTTTCAAAACGGTTAAATCTTCAGGATTCAAGAGTTCGTTTACAAACACCAGCCTTAGAAAAGACAATTACGATGAATTATCCTGACAAAATCCATAATGGACAATATAAGGCATTTGGCTGGGAGAGAGACCACATACAGTTAATCGAGCAAATGGCTGAAAAGGGTGTTGAGCCGATTCGTTCACTTGGCCATGATGCTCCACTTGCAGCCCTAAATCCTGAGCGGAAAAACCTTGCAGATTATTTTAAAGAAAGTGTAGCCGTTGTTACGAATCCTGCCATTGACCGAGACCGTGAAACGGAGCATTTTTCAACACGGGTGATAATTGGGAAACGCCCTTCTTTATTTACGGAAGAAAAAACAGGAACACTTCTAGAGTTAACCACTCCTCTTCTTTTAGAAGGCAAAGCAGGTTATTCCTGCTCGGATACCATTGGTCAACCTAGCTTCGACCAAGTCATTCAGCATTTCCAAAATGAAAAGCTGGTTGCATTTATTTCAACAACCTTTAGAAAAGATGAGGAAATTAGCACTGCATTAGCTAGGATTTCTAAAGAAGCAGTTCAGGCTGTAGTTTCCGGGAAGAGCCTGCTTGTCCTTGATGACGGAAACGCACACCAGGAAGATTTTTACTGGATTGACCCGCACTTAGTAACATCTGCTATTGACCAGGCATTGGTAAAGGCAGAATTAAGAAGAGATTGCTCAATTGTGGTGCGCTCAGCAGCCATTCGCTCACTGCATGACATGATAACGGTTTTTGGATTAGGCGCCGATTTAATCAGCCCTTATTACATGTTCATGACAGTTCTGGATGAATCCAATCAACCTTTAATTAACCTTTATAGTGCATTATCGAAGGGACTAGAAAAAGTAATCTCAACCATTGGCATACACGAATTACGCGGCTATGGCAGACTATTCTCAAGTATTGGCCTGCATGAAGAAGTGGCAAAGGTATTAAATATAGTTAACTTTTTTGGCTCAGCTGATATCGAGAATAACTATGAAGCTATGAAGAATGACGCTTTCCAAAGAGCTCAGGATTACCATAATGACAAAGAAAGGGTCGGGAAGACCTTCCACCTCTTCCCTCGTATTTGGAAGGCTATAGGTGAAGTGGCAGCAACAGGTGATTATAGTGCTTACCGTGATAAAATCAGTGAGCAAGAAGAGCAGAATCCAACAACCATTCGTCATTTAGTTCAATTAAAGAAGAGCAATCATGCCATTTCCCCAACAGACGTTGATATTACCGTTGGAGAGCATAGCTTGCCATTTATCATTTCCTCCATGTCGTTTGGTTCACAAAATGAAATTGCCTTTAGAGCTTATGCTGAAGGTGCTAACCGCCTAAACATGGTCAGTCTAAATGGTGAAGGCGGAGAAATTAAGGATATGCTTGGAAAATATCCTAAAACAAGAGGACAGCAAATTGCCTCTGGACGCTTTGGAGTTAATGCTGAGCTGCTAAACTCTTCAAATCTGTTAGAAATTAAAATCGGTCAAGGTGCAAAGCCTGGTGAAGGCGGTCACTTGCCTGGATCTAAGGTAACAGCAAAAGTTGCCGCAGCTCGTAATGCAACACTTGGTTCTGACTTAATTTCACCTTCAAACAACCATGATATTTATTCAATTGAAGATCTAGCACAAATGATTTTAGAATTAAAGACAGGTAATGACCAAGCAAAAATTGCCGTAAAAGTACCTGTTGTACCAAATATCGGTACAATCGCTGTTGGGATTGCTAAAGCAGGCGCTGATATCATTACATTAAGTGGTTTTGACGGCGGTACGGGGGCTGCAAGAATTCATGCACTCCAGCATGTTGGACTTCCAGTTGAAATTGGCGTTAAGGCCGCACATAATGCTCTTCTTGAAAGCGGACTCCGTAATAAGGTAGAAATTTGGGCAGATGGCGGTATGAAGAGTGCCATGGATGTCATGAAGGTTATGCTCCTTGGTGCAAACCGTGTTGGTTTTGGAACTCTTTCCATGCTCGCGATCGGATGTACGACTTGCCGTGGTTGTCATTTAGATACCTGTCACGTTGGTATCGCTACTCAAATTGAGTCTGAAGTTCAAGCAAAGGAACACGGGCTTCGCAGATTCGTTCCACGCCAGCTTGACCTTGCCGTTAATGGAATTATGAACCTATTCTCTTCCTTTGGAAATGAGCTAAAGGCCCTGGCGGCGTCTGTTGGTATTACCAACTTACAGGATGCGATTGGACGTTCTGACTTATTAGAACAGGTGAAAGGAAAGAATCAGCTTAACCTTTCTTATCTATTAAAACCGCTTGAAATCAGCCAATTCTCTAAGACAGAGGAAACAAAAGCGTTCCAAGAAGTTCAAATGCAAGTGGCAGTTGGTGCTGAGTATTTAGACGCAAGCGTTGACCAATTGCATTCTTCCCGTGAATTCGATAGTGTTACTTCTGAGCAACGCGTCCTAGGCAGCAGAGTTTCATGTCATCGTGTTCGCGGAAGACTTGATGGTTCATACCAGCAGCTCCCTCCTGTACAGCTTAAATATAAAAATGGTTCAATACCTGGTAACGGCTTAGGGGCTTATAATAGCGGCGGAATTGAAATCATAGTTAACGGTGGCGGGCAGGATGGTGTTGGAAAAACGTCCTTTGGCGGCAATATCTTTATTCTCAAATCAAAAGGAAAAAACGGCCGCTATTATAATGGTTCTGTCGGAAAAGGATTCGGATACGGTGCTCAAAAAGGATTGTTAATTGCTCAAGGTAACGCTGACGCCCGTGCTGGAATCCGTCTATCTGGTGCTGATTTGATTATTGGCGGCTCCCTTAAACAGCCTCTTCCAGATAAAGAAGCTGGAAATATTGGAGCAAATGCGAATATTAAAGGCTTTG
>Ga0182744_1004743_pt1 | contig 10029 bp, 6 predicted proteins | sample eDN3rd30CKraftMG_FD_128525 | JGI IMG/M metagenome (GOLD analysis project Ga0182744, IMG submission 128525) | Enriched Miracle-Growth compost microbial communities from Emeryville, California, USA - eDNA 3rd pass 30_C Kraft MG (version 2) (version 2) ... | reverse complement strand
TACCAACGACGACCGGTCACGAGAGCCATGTTACCGCACCGGGCGAGCGCCCCGGTCGGCCCGTCCGCGAGGCCGCGCGATGAGCGAGGCCGCGCGATGAGCGAGGCCGCGCGATGAGTGAGGCCGCGCGATGAGTGAGGCCGCGCGATGAGTTCTGCATCAGAACCGGCACGTGTTGCGCCGGTCCTGATGCAGAACGCGGGGCTGACGGGCGCTGGGGGGGTCTCGATACGCTCGTGCCTCGCTACTCGACCGGCGACCGGCGACCGGCGGAGCCTTCGTCAGGCGAGCCGTGCCGCCACGAGCGCGGCGATCTGGACGGCGTTGAGGGCCGCACCCTTGCGCAGGTTGTCGTTGCTCACGAACAGCACGAGACCACGACCGCCGGGGACCGACTGGTCCTGGCGGATCCGGCCGACGAAGCTCGGGTCCTGACCCGCCGCCTGCAGCGGGGTCGGCACGTCCGTGAGCTCCACACCGGGGGCCTCGCGCAGCAGGGCGGTCGCCTCCTCGGGGGTGATCGGCTCGGCGAACTCGGCGTGGATCACGAGCGAGTGGCCGCTGAACACCGGCACGCGCACGCAGGTCCCGGCGACGGCGAGCTCGGGCAGCTCGAGGATCTTGCGCGACTCGTTGCGGAGCTTCTGCTCCTCGTCGGTCTCCAGCGAGCCGTCGTCGACCAGGTTGCCGGCCAGCGGCACGACGTCGAAGGCGATGGGCCGGACGTAGACCTGCGGCTCCGGGAAGGTCACGGCCGCGCCGTCGAGCGCGAGGCCCGCGAGGTCCTGGTCGGCCGCGGCGCGCACCTGGGTCTCGAGCTCGCGCACGCCGGCCACGCCGGAGCCGGAGACGGCCTGGTACGTGGCGACGATCAGCCGCTGCAGCCCCTTGGCCGCGGTGAGCGGCTTGAGCACCGGCATCGCGGCCATCGTGGTGCAGTTCGGGTTGGCGACGATGCCCTTGCGTGCCTCGTCGAGCGCGTGCGGGTTCACCTCGGAGACCACGAGCGGGACGTCCGGGTCCATGCGCCAGGCCGAGGAGTTGTCGATCACGGTGACACCCGCCTCGGCGAACCGCGGGGCGTGCTCGCGCGAGGCCGCCCCCCCGGCGGAGAACAGCGCGATGTCGATCCCGCGCAGCGCCTCGACGTCCGTGGCCGCGACGTCCTCCACGAGCACGTCCGTGTCGCGCCACGGCAGAGTCGTCCCCGCGGAGCGCGCCGTCGCGAAGTACCGGACCGCGGCGACGTCGATGCCGGACTCGTCCAGCAGGCGGCGCATCACGTTGCCGACCTGCCCGGTCGCACCGACGACGGCGACGACGACGGGACGGGCGGAGGCGGGGGTGCTCATGGTGGATCAGCTCGCTTCAGGGAAGGATGGTCGGAGGTCGTGGTGCTGGCGTCAGCGGCCGGTGCCGCCGTAGACGACGGCCTCGTCGGCCGCGTCGAGCTCGAAGGCGGTGTGGACGGCACGGACGGCGTCGTCGAGCTGGTCGACGCGGGTGACGACCGAGATGCGGATCTCCGAGGTGGTGATCATCTCGATGTTGATGCCCGCGTCGCGCAGCGCACCGAACAGCTTGGCCGAGACGCCCGAGCTCGAGCGCATGCCCGCACCGATCAGCGACAGCTTGCCGATCTGGTCGTCGAACTCGAGCGAGGCGAAGCCGACGTCGGCCTGGCTCGCCGTGAGCGCCTCGATCGTGGCGGCACCCTCGGTCGTCGGGAGCGTGAAGGAGATGTCCGTGAGGCCTGTGCGCGCGGCGGAGACGTTCTGGACGATCATGTCGATGTTCGCGCCCGCGGTGGCGACGATCTCGAAGATGCGCGCGGCGGTGCCGGGGACGTCGGGCACGCCGACGACCGTGACCTTGGCCTCGCTGCGGTCGTGGGCGACGCCGGAGATGATCGGGTCTTCCATCGGGTTCTCCTCGGTCGTCGTGTCGGTGGTCGCAGCCTCGAGGGGGAGGCCGGGGACGTGGCGGGTCGGGGGGTTGGCGACGATCGTGCCGACCTTGCCGGAGAAGGACGAGCGCACGTGCACGGGGACGTCGTACCGGCGCCCGTACTCCACGCAGCGCGGCGCGAGCACCTTGGCGCCGCTGGCCGCCATCTCGAGCATCTCCTCGTAGCTGATGCGGTCGATCTTCCGTGCGGCCGGCACGATGCGCGGGTCGGCGGTGAAGACGCCGTCGACGTCGGTGTAGATCTCGCAGACGTCGGCGCCGAGGGCGGCCGCGAGCGCGACGGCGGTCGTGTCCGACCCGCCGCGCCCGAGCGTGGTGACGTCGTTCGTCTCCTGGTTGACTCCCTGGAAACCCGCCACGATCGCGACGTGGCCGGCGTCGAGCGCCTGGCGGATGCGGCTCGGAGCGACGTCGATGATCTTCGCCTTGCCGTAGGCGGCGTCGGTGATGACACCGGCCTGCTGACCGGTGTACGACCGCGCGCTGACGCCCTGGGAGTGGATCGCCATGGCGAGCAGCGACATCGAGATGCGCTCGCCCGCGGTCAGCAGGATGTCCATCTCGCGCTGCGGCGGGACCGGGGTCACCTCGGTCGCGAGGTCGATGAGCTCGTCGGTCGTGTCACCCATGGCGGACACGACGACGACGACGTCGTCACCGGCCCGACGGGCCTCGGCGATCCGCTTGGCCACGCGCTTGATGCTCGCGGCGTCGGCGACGGACGAACCGCCGTACTTCTGCACGATCAGTGCCACGGTTGGACTCCGGGAAAGGTCGGCGCGCCCGACGGCGCGTCGTTGTGTTGCGGTCAGCCGATTGTAAGTCGAACGGGGGCGGCGACGGGCCGGGAGACCGGATGCCGGTCGTCTCGCGCCGCCGGTGCCCCGGCGGCGATGATCCGCTCAGGCGTCCGGGACGTCGTCGTCCGGCTCCGGCACGACGGTGAACAGCTGCTCGCGCACCACCTCGCGGCGCTGCACCGCCCGCTCGATGCGACCCATCACCTGGGGCGTGACCGGCAGGTCGAAGGCCTCGGAGACGAAGCGGGGCAGGTCGGGGCGGTAGTCGTGCGCGTCGGCCTCGTAGGCACCGGAGCGCTGGGCGTTGCTCATGTCGAGCAGGTTCTGGAAGAACGTCGTCGCGGGGAGCCACCGCATCCCGGGCGGCAGGCCGCGCGGGCTGCGACCAGGAGGTGTGCTGGGGCGCTGCGCGGCACGCGCCGGGTCGAGCCAGGCCGGGCGGCGCAGCAGGAGGTCAGGGGCGAAGGTCGTGACGCCGTCGTTGTCGTGGCTGAGCAGCACGTACTGCAGGCGCGCACGCTCGGCGGGGTCGAGGGCCTCGATCTGCTCGAAGTCGTTGAACACGCCCACGGCGTGGTGGTCCACGTCGATCCGGCGCGGGTCCATGACCTGCCGGTGCCACTTGCTCCCGGCGGGCGTGCCGATCCACAGCCCGCGGTCGATGCCGAGCGCGGCGGGCCCGGCGGTGCCCCAGCCGAGGAAGACGTCCTGGCTCGCGTGCGCGCCCAGGCTCTCGCCGAAGACGGCGACGCGCGGGCGCGGGCCCTCGGTGTTCCGCAGACGTCGTGCGATCTCCAACCACAACAGACGGTTCTGCTCGCGCGCGACGGCGACCTTGCCGAGGGAGAGCGGCGAGGGACGCTTGGAGTACTGCATCACGACCGTGGCGACGTCGCCACGGGTCAGGTAGTGCAGGGAGGCGAGGGCGGCGTAGTTGACGTAACCGGTGCCGGTCGGCGAGACGAGGACGATCAGACCACGGTCGAAGGCCCCGAGCCGGTCCATCTCGTGCAACGCGAGGTCGACACGCTCGCGCGGGGTGGGCGCCGAGTCTAGGCCGACGTAGACCTGTACCGGCTCGGCCAGGGGCGGTGCCCCGGTGACCGACTGGATCGAGTCGCGCTCGAGAGCGAGCGCACGGTGGTCGCGGGGCGTGGGCGCGACGCCGGCCAGCACGTGGCGCCGGCCCTCGCGGCCCAGCGTCGCCCACGGCACGAGGCTGTCGGGGCCCCCGGACACGCCGTGGGGCACGAGCTCGTCGCCGTGGATCTCGCCGAAGATCTTCTCCTCGACGGTGGCGCCCGCCTCGATCCGCTGCATGGTCCGGTTCCAGATCGCGCCGAGGGCGATGCCCACGCCCGAGATCGTCCCGGCCCGCGCGACGCGCTGCCACATGCGCTCCGAGCCCGGGAGCCGGCTGCCGAGCAGCGTGCCCACGCCTCGTGCGACGACGGACTCCCCCACCACCAAGCCCGTGATCCCGCCCACCACGCCCGCGGCGACCGCGACCGAGCGCCACTGGCTGGCCCCGCTCACGGCGGAGTCGACGGGACGGGTCGCGTCGTTGAAGGCCCGGCGGGCGGCCTCCGGATAGCCCTCGCTGCCGACGTCGGGCCGCACGACGGAGTCGAGGGCAGGGGCACGATCCTCCGGCGCGACCTGGGACCGGTTGAGCTCCATGAGGTAGGCCGCGGCGAACCCGAGCGGCACGCCGAGCGGCAGCCGGGAGATGCGCAGGCCGCCGGGCAGCGGCCCGACGTTCGCGTCGATCGTGCGGACCACGGCGTGGGCGGCGGTCAGCACGGTGCCGGCGACACCTGTGATGACGAGGCGGCGCGCGAGCATACGAGCGATCCCGTAGTACGCGGGCGTCGTCTCGTCGTCGGGCACGAGCCGCAGCACCGCGAGACCGGCAGGCACCAGGGCCGCGTCCGTCCCGATGGCGAACCACAGGTCACGACCGTCGCCGCGCACCTGCCCGGCGAGCAGGCCGGAGGCCGCGAGGGCGCGAGCGACCGTGCGGGAGAGGTCCTCGGTCGCGGCGGTGGTGACATAGGTGCTGCCGACCGACAGCCCGGTCACCAGCCCCTGGTCCACGGAGGTGCGCGGCAGCAGCGAGGGCGAGAACGTGCTGGGGGTGCTCGCCGCGGCGACGAACAGCCCCGTCTGCTGCGGGCTCGGGACGAGCTCGGGCGTCCAGAATCGCGACGACATCAGCGACCGATGATCGTTCGACCCTCGAAGGCGCGTCCCAGCGTCACCTCGTCGGCGTACTCGAGGTCGCCGCCCACCGGCAGGCCGGACGCGAGCCTGGTCACCGTCAGCCCGAGCGGGACGAGCAGGCGGGACAGGTAGGTGGCCGTCGCCTCACCCTCGACGTTGGGGTCCATCGCGAGGATGACCTCCTGCACGACACCGTCCTGCAGGCGACCGAGCAGCTCACGGATGCGCAGGTCGTCCGGGCCGACGTTCGCCATGGGATTGATGGCACCGCCGAGCACGTGATACTTGCCGCGGAACTCGCGCGTGCGCTCGATCGCGACGACGTCCTTGGCCTCCTCCACGACGCAGATCACCGCGTCGCTGCGGCGCGGGTCGCGGCAGATCGCGCAGCGCTCCTGCTCGGCGACGTTCCCGCACACCTCGCAGAACCGGACCCGTGCCTTGACCTGGGTGAGCGCGTCGACCAGCCGACGCACCTCGTCGGCGTCCGCCGCGAGCAGGTGGAACGCGATTCGTTGCGCGCTCTTGGGACCGACTCCCGGCAGTCGGCCGAGCTCGTCGATCAGGTCCTGGACCGCGCCTTCGTACACGTCGCTCAGCCTAGCCGCAGGCGACGACAAAGCCGCCTATCGTGGGCGTCGTGCCCGATGCCCCGCCTCCCGTCGTCGAGTCCGCGCCCCGCGAGGTCCGGGTCGGGGACCGCGTCACGGTGGTCACGACGCTGCACGACCCGGCGGCCGCCGCCGGGCGCCCGTACGTGCTCGTGCACGGTCTCGGGATGAGCGGCGACTACTGGCGCGGGCTCGCCACGGTGCTCGCTCGGAGCGGTCCCGTGCACGCGCTCGACCTGCCGGGGTTCGGACGCTCGCCCGAGCCGGGCCCCGAGGACACCCTCGACATCCCGTCGTCGGGCGACGAGCTCGCCGACGTGGTCCGGCAGGTCCTCGCGGGGCCCGGGCCGGCAGGGCCGCTGCCGTCCGTCGAGCCGCGGAGCGCGCGCCCGGTCCTCGTCGGCCACTCGATGGGCACGCAGATCGTCGTCGAGGCGGTCGCCCGGCACCCAGGGCTCACCGACCTCGTGGTGCTCGTCGCGCCGACCGTGAACGTCGCCGAACGCACGGTCGCCCGGCAGGCGTGGCGCATGCTCCAGGACGTCCTGCACGCCACGCCACGGGTGTGGGCGGTCGGCCTGTGGTCGTACGCGAAGGTCGGTCCGCGATGGTTCCTGGGCAAGTTCCGCACGATGCTCGGGCACGACGTCGAGGCGACGCTCCCGCAGGTGCACTCCCGCACGCTCGTCGTCCGGGGCGAGCGGGACCGCGTGTGCCCGCGCGACTGGTGCGAGCACGTGACGCGCCTGCTGCCCGACGCCGAGCTGCGGGAGGTCCCGGGCCGCGGGCACGAGACCATGATCGAGCAGGCGGGTCCCGTGGGGGCCTTGATCGAGGAGCTCGTCGCCCACGGCTGAGGGCGACGCGGCCCGGCGCGGCCCGCCGGCTACGGCGTCATGTCGTCGTGCAGGACGACCCGGGAGAGCTCGACGTGGTCGCCGATCGTCCAGTAGTGCAGGCGGCGGGCCTGGGCGGTCTCGCGCTGCAGGGCCGCGCGCCAGGCCTTCGCACCGTCCTCGGGACGAACGACGTACGGCGATCCTCCGCTGTCGCTGACGCGCAGCGGGTGCACCTCGCGGCCGGCCTGCGACCTCGCGGTGCCCGTCAGGACCTCCACGACGACGTCGACCACCTTGTCACGGCTGACGCCACCCACCGACTCGAGGGTCGCCAGGAAGTCCGGGCCGAGCGAGTAGGGGGCCAACGGCAGGTCGGCCTTCTGCCCGGCCGGGACACGGCGGGCCCAGGCGAGCCGGACCTCGAACCTGAACTGCTCCTCAGGGTCCGCGAACGCGTTCGTGAGGTCGTCGGTCGATTCCTCCTGGCGGGTCGAGAGCGCCTGGACCTTCTTGCTGAGCTCCTGGCGCCTCTTGTCCGCCAGCCGGTACTTCTGCTTCAACGTCTGCAGCTCCGCCTCCCGGCTCGCCAGCCGCTCCTCGCTGTGCCGCAGCCTGCCCTTGACGTAGTCGAGATCCTGCTTGAGCTCGGCGATCTGTCGTCGCTCGGCCTCGTTGTCGGCGGCCGTGGCCCCGAACAGCGGGGCGACGGGCACCGGCTTCGCCTGGACGACGCGCGGCGCGGGAGCCCGGCGCTCGGGGGCTGCCGGGCCGGTCGCGTCGCCGGGGACCGGGGTCGCCGGTCCGTCATCCGTCGCGGGTTCGACGACGCCGCCGGCGGTCGCCGGGTGCGCACCGCCGAAGATCTGCGCAGGGGTCGGCGGCACGAGGCGGTCGGTCTCCCCGAGGACGGCCGGTGCCCCCAGGGCCGGAGCGGACGCTCGGGCCGCGCCGGCAGCGTCGCCCGGCACCCCTTCCTCGGTCGCCCGCTCGTCCGCCTCCCGCGAGGCCCGCTCGCGGGCCTCGCGCGGGTCGATGAGCACGAGCCACGGCGGACCACCCTCGATCAGCGGCGGGACGTCGACGTGAGAGTCGTCGTCGACGTCGTCGAGCCGCAGCTCCAGGGCGGGAGCCGCGGCGACGACGTGGGCGAGCACGGTCTCGCCCGGCGTGAACAGGTCGCTGATCAGGTCGTTGGGGTTGTCGGTGATGCGGCTGCGGGGCACCGTGACCGAGACCTGCGGGTGCGGGTTCAGGACGGCGGCGTCGTCCGCGACGGACTCGACGCGCGCGAGGATCGCGTCCCCCACCGCATAGTCCGCGAGGTATTCCGCAGGCGGTCGGAGCATGCCGCGCACCTCGAGGCGCCGCACGTCGCCGCGCAGCAGCCCCGTGACGCGCTGTCCGGGCTGCACGAGCCTTGACACGGGGAGATCGAGACCGAACAGGTCGGCGCGCAGCGTCGCGGGCAGCCCGTCGTCGTCGTCGAGCACGACCATCGCGATGCTCGGCTCGATGAGGCTGCGCACCTCGCCGGAGACCGGCGGCTCGTCCGCCGTGGGGACCGCGCTGACGAGACCCGCGCGCAGCGCCGCCGCCAGCGCGTCGGAGACGAGCAGCTCGCCCACCCGGTCGGAGTCGCTCGCGGAGTACGCGAACCGCAAGGGGCTGCGATAGGGGTCGGCGACCCAGTCGTGGTCCACGCCGTACACCCGACCGGCGCCACCATAGACCTGGGTCATGGGCGGCATCCGGTTCGAGAACGCCCACGAGGCGTCGCTCGTGGGGAGCACGAGGACCTCGCCCAGGTCGCCGATCTCCCGTTTGACCCGCTCGGCGTCGACGTAGGGCTCGGTCTGGTTGGAGGGGATCGTCACCACGACCACCGGCCACCGGCGCCCCGGGATCAGCAACCGGTCGGCGAGCGCCCGGGCCTCGTCAGGGGTGTCGACGTGGGCGACGTCCCGCGGCGGGACCAGCGAGGTCTCGGTGCCGGTCGGCAGCGCGGTCGGCGCGAAAGAACGTGACTGCTCGCGGTGGCGGTTCCGCTTCGGCATGTGACCCCTCCCTCGTCGCACTCACCGTGAGCAGATGCGGCGCACCCTCACGTCGATCGGTTCTCGTCGCTCCTCGACCGTCCCCGCCGTAGCACCGTCCTCACAGCTCCGGGTCGACGATCTCGTCGATGACCGTCCCACCGAGCATCTGGGCGACGAGCGGGGCACCTATGAGGCCGTTCCCGCCGTCGTCGACGTCGACGCTGTCCCAGGTCTCTTCCTCGGTGAACTCCGGTCTCGGCGCGGCCTGCTCCTCCACCGCGCGCGCCGCGGACCTGCTGACGGCGGCCGCGGCCGCCTCGCGCAGCGATCTCGCGGGCTGGGACTGGTCCAGCTCCGGCGAGGGGGCCGACGACGGCTCGGGCTGCCGGGCAGCGGCGACCCGAGAGGCAGGGCGGGCAGGGCGAGACGACGAGGCGGGCACGGGGGCGGGTGACGACGAGGCCGGCGATGACGAGGCGTCGCTCTCGCGGGCGGCGGCGCCGGCCGGGACCACCTCTGGCCACAGGTCGTCCCGCGATGCGGGTGCAGGACGGGCATCGTTGAGCGAACCGTTCCTGGCGTCCGGCTGCGCCGAGGGGACCGCGGGCGTCCGCGCGCGGTCGGACGGCCGCGGGTCGGGTGCAGGCTCGTCGTAGCGGGGCTCGTCGTAGGGCGGCTCGTCGAGCGGAGGCTCGGCCGGCGGCGGCGTCTCCACGGACGACCCGTCCACGGTCGGGTCTGCCACCGTGAGGTCTGCGAGGGGAAGGTCTGCGAGGGGAGGCTCGGCCGCGACAGCCGTCGTGGCCTCCTTCACCTCACCGGCTGGATCGCCCTCCGCATCGGTGGCGCCGGTCTGACCGTGCGTCTCGCGGCCGCTCTGGGCCGTCGCGCGTGCTGCTGCCTGGTGCGGCGCAGCACCGTCCGGGCTACCCGGCAGGTCCCACGACGCCGCCGCCGCGTCGCGATCGGTCGCGCCCGGGGCCGTCTGGCGGGGCAGGGTCGAGGCTGAGGGCTCACCGGTGGCGCGAGCCACGCCAGGGCCGCCACCGTCGCTCTCGACGCCCTCGACACGTACGTCGAAGCCCAGGGTCTCACGCACCGCCTGTCGCACGACGTCGGCGTGGGACCCGTTGCGGAAGGTGCCGACGAGTCCCGAGGACGGGAACGCCAGCTGCAGCACGTCGTCGGTCAGCTGGTGGACCTGGGCGTTGCCTCCGACGAGAGCCCAGCTCGCCTTGCGAAGGTTGCTCAGGGTGCCGAGCACCTCGTCCCAGCGCCGACGCAGGACGGCGGTGTTCATGTCGGAGGTGGTGGCGGGGGCGGGTGTCTGGGGGGCCGCCGTCTGGGAGGCGGCGGGGACAGGCGCGGAGGGCTCGACCGAGCGCTGCTCAGCCGCCGGGGCGATCTGGTCGGGGTCGTCGGCAGACGCGGGGGCAGCGTGCTCGGTGGCAGCGGGGGTGACGGCGTCCGCCTCGGTGCGGGCAGCGGGTGCGGGCGTCTCGGGACGGCCCTGGCGGGTCTGTTCGGGCGACGAGGGGGGCGTCTCGCGGGG
>Ga0182744_1004740_pt1 | contig 10036 bp, 10 predicted proteins | sample eDN3rd30CKraftMG_FD_128525 | JGI IMG/M metagenome (GOLD analysis project Ga0182744, IMG submission 128525) | Enriched Miracle-Growth compost microbial communities from Emeryville, California, USA - eDNA 3rd pass 30_C Kraft MG (version 2) (version 2) ... | reverse complement strand
TCGCCCTTATGTTCCGCCGCACTTCCAGGGACGATTTGTTCCTCAGGGAGCGCGTAGCTCAGCCGGTAGAGCAACTGACTTTTAATCAGTAGGTCCAGGGTTCGAATCCCTGCGCGCTCACCATAAAATCCAATAAAATCAAATAATTGCAGTCAGTTGTGAGATTGCGGACACACGCCCGAATTTTCGTGTCCGCAGAATGTCCGCAAACTACGGACATGGATTCGGATAGACGGGTTTGCGAAGCCGAGAGACAGTTGGGGAATCGCGACAGGCAATCGACCCACTGCGCTGCCCAGCTTAGGTTTCTGAGGGATAGAGCGCCAAATATTGGTAGATTCCTTTGGCGCACTATAATCTCTGCCTCACCCATTGTTGAAAACGGATTACGCTGAATGGTGTTTGAAACTCAAGAGCATTGAACTTGGTTACTGCCAACGGTGGTCCGCACATACCAGCATAGGCCGTCGATTTCTAATCAACAATAACGTGTTCAGCAATAATGCCGGTTTCAAACAAGACGCCACCTACCTTGCCTTGAATGGTAACCACGCACCCTTGTGTGCAGTTCTCTAGCAATTTTCGGCGGTCATCACGTGAAAGCTTTGAGGTTTCAACCATGATCTGAAGTGTCGAGAATTGTTTCTCGCTGATCATGGAAATGTCACCAATGGACATAAAATGTCCGTTAATTTCTACTTTCTTTCCTCCCAATTGTTTTAAGTCAAGCTTTAGATCTGTCAAAGAAATCTGTTCGTAATTATCATTTTTCTTTGGTTTCTTTGTCGTTGGCCTCAAATCCTGAGCAGATTTAGTGACAATTTCAAGGAAACTGGCGTCAGGTGTCTTTTTACACTGAGCGCTGATTTTGGATTCGAATGATGCAACGCCGTTGCGATCTGTGGGATCGTCCTTTTCCAATGTCTTTGCGAAATAAGCGCCTAGAATTGTTCCGAGCGCTAATTGAAGCCTCGGACTGGATTGATCCTGAGTGATTTCACCGCTCGCGAGCTTGCCATACTCGGTTGAGTACTGCTCGCATGTGTATGTGTTAGCAACAGCAGGTGAAGCGGCTAAAAACCCAGCTGCAAAAACTAAATACTTCATATTGCCCTCCGTAGAGGGTCGATCTTGCATGACTTCTTCAGAAAGTCGAGCCGGATGATGGAGTAACATTCGACATGAGCGATTGGGCAAACCCCGACAGGCAATCGACCCGCTTGCGCCCCACGGTGGGTTGAACTTGACATTCGTTTGTTGTGTGCAAATTTCCTATACAAATGGGGGAGCGGGAAATGAGCAGACGTGGATTGGTAATCTCAAATCCGATGGCGGTTACAAACAATGGCCTGCACATAAAAAACACGAATCTTGATCGTCAGGAGTTAAGAGCAAATCTTCTGTTTTGGGATGTACTCGATTTTCCCAAGAATAATTTACTTGGAATCGGTCCTGATGACGACACAGCATTTCTCATCTCAGCGGGTGTAATTCAGCAAACTACGATCAGCTTAAATGGCTCATTTGAGATGGGCCAAGCAGCTTTAACCACTTACTTGAATGCCTTTAGGTATCGGGAAAGCCAAGAGCCGGGCGCGTGGAGTATATCCACAGGTGAAAACTCTCTGAATTTTCCATCCGATCAGGTTGATGATGGTCGCGGAGTTTTAGTGAAATTGTTTCACGCGATTCCGGTTCCGGACAAGGAAGTACCGTTGGCGGATATTCTGGAGTTTCGGACAAAACGTCGAGCGGAACTGATCGCACTGAGGCATCATTTGGAAGAAACTTATCAACGAATAATTATCTCTGGCGACGGACCTCTAGCATTGACAACTGAGCTAGAAAAACTTCAGCAAGCAATTAGCGATCACATTAAGGTATCGCGTGAAACAGGGTTCAAGCTACGATTGCAAGATTTGAGCGCTGATCTAAATCTCACAGGATTTGCTGGAACTGCTCTGACTTCATACCACTTGGGCTTACCTGTCCTTGAATCTTTGTTAGCCGGAGCCGCAAGTTCTTTGTCAATCAATATTGGCCGATCACTAAAGGGACGTGCCGTATCTTCAAACCCTTATCGGTATGTAACTTCATTTCACCAGCAATTATTTGTCTGAGTAATTCCCTATGACGCCTACGCCGCTATTTCTTAGGCGGCGTGACGACTGTTCGCTCGATTACTTGGAACTGCAACGGTTCGCCGTCTGCGCCCGTTTGCTCCTGCCTTGTGACGTAGCCGCGGCCCCTTCCTTTGCGCTCAAGGTACCATCGCGTGGTTTTGAGGTCGCCTGCCAGAATGGCTTGAACAACCCGGTATTCGGCAAGATCGATAGTTTCATTTTCGATTTCGAGCCGGAGATTCTGCATTGCCGGGTGCTTTTTCATGAAACGATAGAGAGCAAGGCGGGACACGCCTAGCTTCTCGGCGGCATTTGCAATGATCGCGCCGGTGTCACGCAGCGCAAGGGCAACTCGCTCTTCTGTTAGTATCGTCATGCTGAATACCTCACAATCGATGCTCAGGACAGGATAGGGAGTCAGCGAATCCCGCCCTGAGCCAAGCGCCTTGGGACGACGCCACATCCCAAGGCGCTTTTTAAGCCGCTATAATTTTCTCGTCCGCCGCGACTGCTTCATCCCTTGCCGCCATTAGGTCGTCGGGAATGCTTTCAAGCCGGGTTTGCGGTGCGGGTTCGCCATCCTCACTAAGCCAGTTGAATCGATGTGCGGGAACGAACGTTACCTCCCGCACGGGCAAGAGAAACGCCCTACCGCCCATGTGAATGCCGCAAATGCGCTGTGCGCGAGCCTTTTCGATGCCTTGGAAACAGTGCAGCATCTTTTCGGCAACGGGCTTGCGTGTTTTCTCATCAATCCAGACTTGAATGATCCCTTCCGAGATAACGCGCTCGGGCTGCTGGGCAAGTCGAGAGAGCATAGGGAGCGCGGTCAACTGCTCGTTCTGCGGTAGAGCCGCATTGGCTGCATTCATTGCGTCTAGAACGATCTCGCCATCTGCGAGCAGTTGGCGCAACTCAGCGGCGAGCGGAATCGCCGAATTGGCAAGTAAAGCATCCATTGCCGCCATGCTGGCTGTCACTTCATCCGCGACCACGCGCGCTTTGGTTTCGCGAAGCTTCGCTTCGGCGAGATCGTCGGTAAGTTTGTTAAGCTGCATTTTCAGGCGCTGGATATCGCGATCCTGAACGGCAAGGTCTGTGGTCAATTTTTCAACAACAGTCTTTACGTTGTAAACGCGCCCGGTCTGCGCATTTACCGCACCAATCTGCTCTTTCGGGTCTTTGTTTAGCAGCGCATCGATCTGGTCGCGCTTATCCGTGCTCAACTTGAGGTCCGCAAGCGCTTTCTGAATGGTGTTTTCAATCTCATACGTAAACATTAGCGCGCTCCCTTCCATGCATCGGCAATTCGGCGCTCGTATGCTGCCTGCCCATTGGCGTCGTCGCCCGTCCGTGCAACTGGGTCGGATTTCTGTTCATTCTTCCAAGAATCAGACACCCGATTTTCATAAGCTGCCTGTGAAAGGCTGACACCGCGCTCATGGGCACGCAGTTCGTCGGCGTCCGCAATTGTGCTCTGATCTTTCATCATCGCACGAGTACGGGTGCCATACCCGTCACGTAATACGCCATTCAACAGCGCTTCGGATGCATCGACTGTGCGACCGTCAGCCATAGAGAAATACGTTGGGCGCATTTAGGGTCTCCTTTGCAGTTTGAATTCTCTGGACAGCAACCCGGGCCAAGGTGCGAATGCCTTCTTCATTAATCATCACCGGCGCGCGTCTACCGCCGACGTTCTCTGGCAACGATCTTCGTTGGCCGGGCTTGATTTTCTGTAGTTCGGAGAAAATGCCGCTTTGATTGATACGAAAACCGAGAATTCGACATACATCTGTGCCTGTATACCAAGTTTCTGAACCACAGATGAGGCTTCGAGCATTTGTCTTTGCGACAATAACAAAGTATTCAATCTTCTTATCCATTTGTTTTTCTCTAAATGAACAACTCTGATGTAAATACATTCGCAATATATTTTCAGAGGAACACCATAAATTATAGGTTCTTCTATGGTATTGTTTGGATTATTGGAGGTGAGGTCCGAGAGACAGGTGGGGCGGCAAGGGGCAAGCAAACGCAGACGCGGCGAACAATATCAAGCCGTATCGCAATCTCGCTTATTCTCGCTCGTGACGCGGGAAACCGGTGTCAACCGTGCGATGCTAAGGCCATTCGAAGAAACGCCGTATTCGGCGAACGTGCGCGGTCGGGCAGGCGATTTAATTGCGGGTTGCGGACGTCCTGCGGACACGACAATCGCTACCGGCGTCAAAAAGCAATAAAGTGAATTAGTTAGCTGACAAGCGAGACTGACTATGGATCAGTTTCGCGAGAAAGAGGCAGGCTGCGCACCCCCACCATTCTGCTCAAGAGGATTTCCCCCACCTGTCTCTCGGATCACCTATCGTCTGACCAGCACGCGCGCGAGGCACTTTTGGAACTCTCAACCCATCGTGCGTCGGCTACTGCGCTGATGCAATCCGCAATGATCACCACAGGCGTAGGTTTTCATGCGCCAGTGAAGAATTTGCGCCAGTCCCTAAAATCCCCCCCCCCCCAATATCCTGCGCTAGCCCCTGCTTGTCGCCCCCCTAAAGGGGGGTACGACTGGCGCAAGCAAGCAGGGGGCTGACGCATAGGGATATTGCGCCAGTTGCGCCAGTCAATTTGCGCCAATGGCGCACTGGCGCAAAGGTAGTCATTTGACCAGAGTGCCAACGACAATAAACTCACGAGGTTTGCGCTGCCCATCAGGTCGTCGTTCTTTTTTGAGCCATCCAAATTCGACCCATCGCTTGATAAGTCCAATGATCTGTTGACGGTCATCTTTTATGTCAAGTTTGAGAGTGTCGGCGATAAGGTTTCCGACCCATGTGTCCTGGGATCTCCAATCAGACCTGTAATTTCGTTCGGTTCCGATTAAATCTTGCACTTTGCGAATTGCGTTACTTTCTTCTTCTTCGCTAACCCCTGTGGACGCTTTTTCCGGCCACTCCCATGCTGTGATGACGCCTACGGCATCACCGTTGGGCAACCAAATACTTTCTAATTTATACCAGTCTGAGTTTGCAGCAGGAGGTGCTAGGTTTGCTTTGTCGGAATAAGCGCGAAAATAATGCCTACGCATCTCTGTTTCGATACCGGCTTTTTTTGCTTCTTGGTCTGTCATCCGGTTCAACGCCCGGACATCACGGGCGGCGTCAATCACCGCTTTCGCTCCCCGTCCACTCTCGGCAGTTACTTCGTCCCCGTTCTGTTTGCGGGTGTGATGCACAAGGACAATTGCCGCGTTGGTTTTATCCGCCACTTTGGCCCACTGCTTCGCCACGGCATCCATAGCTGAGTTGTCGTTCTCTGAAACGTTGTGCGAGGAAATGAACGGATCCACAATAAGTACGTCAATCTGGCGCTCGAGCATTTCGGCCGCTAAATCCTTCACTACCGGTTCGATTATTTGAAATCCATGCCCATTGCTCTTGGCTATGCAAAGTTCCTGCTCGCGTCCGGTGTCGATAAAGAGTCGGTCTCCCAATTCGGTGGGCGCAATGCAATGGTGTAGACACGCTGCCTGAATCCTCCGCTCTATCTCATCGCGAGGGTCTTCCAAATTCCAAGACCAAACGCGCAGCGGCTCCCGCACCGTTTTCCCAAGCAATTCCCTGCCTGTTACCATTGCTAGTGCTTCAGCAATCAGGAGAGACGATTTGCCAACGCCGCCGGGCGCCACAGTTACTGAAACCTGTTTGCGGATCAAATTTCGTCCATAAAGCCATTGTCGTGCATGGATGGTCGCTGGATCGCGCCAAATATATGGTGTCGCACGCAAGTTAGAGTTGCCGTTTTGAGGCCCTTTGCTTTCCTCCCATGATCGGTATGCTTTGATCCGTTCCCACGTGCGGCGACCAAAATCAACATGATAAAGAAAGGCCGTATTGTTGTCGCGCACTCGACCGAGCACGTGATTGAAATTGCGCTCGGCCTTTGCCAAGCGCGGTTCGCCTGCCGCAGATGGCGGGGCTTTCTGCACCATGGGTGATTGCATAACGAGCCGTCGAACCTGTGTTACCGAACCCGTCACGGTATCCAATCTGCCGACGACTGCCATAAATGTCTCGGACCAGCGGCCCGGTTCACATCCAACCTGTGCATTGAAACGAGATTCAAAATCGGAATACCGTTTGGCCCTCACAAGCACTTCAACGTCATCAAGGTCGAGACGGCGGTATTTGTCAGTATCCTCCACAGGGGCATTGGTGTTTGCCAGTTGCCTCCTGCTCAATCTGGCAAACAGATCATCGATAACCCCTTGTGCGTGGGCAATGGTATTCCGTTCTTCATGAATGTTGCCGGTCATAGTGAAGAAGCGCTTGTTGTCATATATTTCGATTTGAGCCGATGTGGATTTTTTACCTCCCTTTTCCGGCAACTTGCCACGACCAATAAGATGCAGTCCTTTGCCCGATGGCGAAACCTCTGCGTAAGTATCGGTTGAAGCTAGAAGCTGTTTTAACAACTTTTGCCGCTCTTCGATGTGTTCCTGCGAGACTTTTTCCTCGCTATCAATATCGATGCCGAAGAATTCGTCCTGCTCGGTGAAAACAAACCCGATGCCGTCAGCCTTACCTTCCTTTACAACAGCGGTAGCACAATCGAACGATCCCCATGTGGTGGGGTCGGACACATTTGCGGGTCTATTTGGAAAATTTGGGTAGTAAGGTGGTTTGGTCTTCATGCCACTGCGATCAACATATCGCCAGACGACCCACTGCTCCAACTCGCGCAGTTCTTGAGGGATATTCTCGAAGTTGTTCGCGGTCTGCATAGTCAGCGTCCTTTCATTCTGCGAGCGGACGCTGAAATATTCAGTGACGAATTCTGGTTTTTCCCATAGTTTCATCATTGCATGTTTCGCGTCTACTTTGACTTAACCCGATAAGGACCACTAATCCTTGTCGGGTTTATTTTTATTTGTTAAAATCAACGAATACTGTAACGTTCCCGCAAATATAGAAGATTATTCAAGCAATATTTGCGATAGAAGCTGTCGCCGTTGTTGCGGGTGAGGGGTGCTAAGCGTTAAACTATTGCTCACCTTCGATTTCCGAGGCTGTGACGCATGACAAGGACGTCGCCCCTGTCATTGGGCGTCAGCCGCAAAGCATCGCATATGCGCTGGGGAAATTTCGAAATACGGCAATCAATCGAAATCTGCCCGCGCTCAAACTATTGCGTATTCCTTCCAACTGATGGTTCATCAGTCGCTAGATCAGTATATCTTATTGTTTTTGTTGGATATCGAATGACTGCATTGGGGTTAGACCCGCAATGTGTCCGCACATATCGCCTAAGCGCGGCTGCTGCGGCGTGGGTTCGGACGCAGTTCATTGGCTTGCAGCCACGCCAAGACCGATGCACGGCGATAGAGGATGCGACCGCCCATCTTGGTATACGGCAAGCCGTTCGGCTGATTTTGGTAGCGGATGATGGTGCGAGAGGCGACACGCAGTTCGCGCGCCAGTTCCTGTCTCGTCAGATATTCGTCAAGTATGGCCGACATGGTTTCGTTCCGTTTGTAATGGTGACAAACGGAACGTAATTGCTGACAGGCGGGACGTGTGAGCAGTAATGGGCAGTTTTAGGCAGGAATCAGGTTTCCACCCTTTTGCCAGAATATTCCCGCATGAAGTCACCGGCATAGGTCTTAATTGTTGTTTCGAGCGGATCGGCTTTTATCCCCTCAAGCTTCTCAATTTGCCCAACCAACCAGCGCTGAACGTCCGCTTTTCGTTGCCAACCCTTTTCGTTGTTCAAACTGGGGAAGCCGACCGTATCGCAATATTGATTGAATGCCTTTTGCAGTTCCGGCTTCTGATATTTAAACGGAGCGCCAGGTTCGCTGGCTGTGGCTTGTGATTCAGCGCGGCAAATGAACCGAGTTGTACCTTTATCGATCAGATACTCGGCAAGGTTTTGTGCGCCATCGTTCCAACGCCCGTCATAGGCGCTATCCCGCCAATAGTCGGCGGACACGTCAACGCGTTCATGTTTGACATTCGTAGTGATCGCTACTGCGCGACCTGCTTCTAGTTCCTGCGTAAGATGCGCCACAACTGCCGTGCAACGGTCGAAAGCAGCGCGTTGGCTAGCCGTAAAAGCGTTATGCGCGTCAATAGATGGCCATTTATCGAGAATGGCGATTTCTTCGCCGGTCCATTCGGTGGGGAACTGTTCGCGCCCAATCTGCTCGAAAGCTTCGCGAATAGGGATCATGACGCCTTACCTTTCATCGGTACGATCTCAGCGCCTTCTGTGGTCGGCATGACGATTGCGCCCACGCGCTCGGTCGCCTGTCGCAGCGGATCATCCATCAAATGCGAATATCGGGCGGTGGTTGCAGGCTGGGAATGCCCGAGCAACGCCCCGATGACGGGCAAGGACAACCCCGCGCTCGCCAGAACACTAGCATAGGTATGGCGCAAGTCATGGACCCGTGCGTTCGGCGTCACGATTACCCGTTCCTGCCCCTTGGCGTCGATTTCCGTTTTCGTGTCCACCAGATCGGCGGCAATACACAGTTCCCGCCAGTCCTTTTTCAGTTCAAGGCGATGATTTTTGTTTCCACGGCCGGGGAAGACATATTCGGAAGCAACCTTGGCTTTGTCCGCTTTGGCACGCAACGCGACAAGCAGTTGTAAGGCGGGCGCGGAAAGCGGCACGCGGTGGGTTGTTTTCTGCTTGGTCGTGCTGCCGGGTTTCGTCCAAGCTCCGGCCTCAAAATCAATGTCTGCCCATTTAGCGCTTTGCACTTCATTGCGCCGCGCGCCGGTCAGCAGCAGCAAGCGAATGATGTTTGCGGCTTGCACATCGTCGTGCTGCGCAAGCGCGCCCGTCAGTCTGGCCAGCTCTTTCGGCGTCAAATAGCGATGCCGCTTTGCCTCCTGATTCCGCTCAATGCCTTTCGCCGGGTTGCCCGATGCATTGTCTCGCCAACCCCATTTCATGGCGAGCGAGAACATCTTGGACAGGATAGCGACAGTGCGGTTCGCAAGATATGTCGCGCCGCGCTTTGTGATTTTTCGATGCAGATCGTCAACATCGCTGAATGTGACCTCAGCGACTTTCAGATGCTTCATTGCCGGTAGAATTTCGCGCCGAATGAGTGCTTCATAGTCACGCTTGGTGGCAGGTCGCACCTTGGTCAAATGGCGCTGCTCGAACTCGTCGCAAAGATCGGCCACAGTTTTCGCATTGCGATCCGCTTCGACCTCGGCCATTGGATCTTCGCCGCGGTCGATGCGCATTTTTAGCTCCGACGCCTCAGTACGCGCAGCGGAGGCCTTCCAATCGGGAAAAGAACCTATCGTGTAACGCCGCTCTCTGCCTGAGCGGGTGCGGTAATTCAAAATGAAAGAGCGAGCGCCCGCTGCTGTCACACGGACGCCGAAGCCCTTTACGTCCGTATCATAGGTGATCCGCTGCCCCTTGCCGGGGGCAGGCAGGGTTTTAATCAGCGTGTCCGTTAATTTCTCAGCCATGTCCGTGTCCGCACTGTGTCCGTAACTTTACTAACACATTATGACGTGCTATGTCACGTTCTGTCACTGATGGAGAAATATTTTTCACAATAAAAACAGTAAGATATGTGCGGACACGACGAAAATGCTATGGATATCAAGGCCTTCTAAAAGCCATTTGAAACGAACTTTTAATCAGTAGGTCCAGGGTTCGAATCCCTGCGCGCTCACCACTTTTCCAAGACCTTATTTGATCGATTCTCCAGTCTTTGGATCGATTTTGATTTCGACTTTCGCGCCGTTCTTCATGAAATACTCGATCTCATAATAGCCACGATCATTCCAATCGACTTCATCGACATATGACACGTCCGAGGTTTGCTCGATCTTCGAAATGATTTCAGAAAGTTTTTGACCTTCAGGGGCGGCGGCTGACGC
>Ga0182744_1004739_pt1 | contig 10036 bp, 10 predicted proteins | sample eDN3rd30CKraftMG_FD_128525 | JGI IMG/M metagenome (GOLD analysis project Ga0182744, IMG submission 128525) | Enriched Miracle-Growth compost microbial communities from Emeryville, California, USA - eDNA 3rd pass 30_C Kraft MG (version 2) (version 2) ... | reverse complement strand
TCCCGATCCTCACAGACCGCGACATAGATCGCCTTCGCCGGGTCGTAGTTCGACCCCGTGACCGTGACCGTCTCACCCGCGCGCAGAACCCCACTCGACTTCGACAACGACACCGACGGAACCAGGTCGACGTCCATGGTGCCGAAGCTCATCGGGCCTACCGGGCCGGACTCCTCAAGCCCCTCCGACTCCAGGCTCGCCTCGGGTGCGTCGAGGTCCGAACCCTCTTCGTCCATCGCCTCTTCGTCAGTGACGACCTCGTCGACGACATCGGTCGGCGTCTCGACCGAGTCCGACTCCGAGACCGGCGGTTCGACGGGCAGATCGTCCGCGAAGGCCGGGGCGGTCAGGCCGCCGAAGACGAGGGCGAGGGCCGCGACGGCCCCCAGGGCGAAGCGGCTCATGGCGCGAACGGGCTTGGGCATGCGCGGGGAATCTCCGATCGGGGCGCGGCGCGACGTGCGCTGGTACAGGACCGAGACACGGACCATGCGATGGTTAGGTAAGCCTCAGCTAAGGGGAGCGTACGCACCTCGTCGCGCGCTTGTCAAAATTTCGGGAAGGCTTACCTAAGTTGCCGTAGACTTCTTGGTCATGACCTCAGCGAACGCGATCGCGGTGCCCGACCTCGACGCCCCCGCGGCACTCTCGGAACTCCTGCGAACCGCGACCGCCGATCAGCATCAGCGCGCGGAGACGCGGCCGTTCATCGCCGACCTCATGGGCGGGGCGCTGAGCTTGACCGACTACGTCGACTACGTCGCGCAGTTCGCGTACATCTACGAAGCCCTCGAGTCCCGTGACGGCTCGGGCGACCCCGCCCCGCTGGGCGACCCGCGGCTCGCGCGCTTCGCCTCGATCGAGTCCGACCTCGTGGCGCTCGGCGCCCCCGACTGGCGTGCGACCCACCCGGCGCTGCCCGCGACGGCCGCCTACGCCGCCCGACTCCGGGAGCTCGCTGCGGGGCACCTCCCCGAGTACCTCGCGCACCACTACACGCGGTACCTCGGCGACCTCTCGGGCGGCCAGGTGATCGGCGCGATGATCGCGCGCCATTACGGCGCGACCGAGGACCAGCTCGCGTTCTTCCGCTTCGACGACATCGAGAAGCCCGTGCCCTACAAGCGCGCCTACCGCGAGGCGCTCGACGCGCTCGAGCTCACGGATGCGCAGCGCGCGGCAGTCGTCGCCGAGGCGCGCGCCGCGTTCGACTACAACGCCGCGGTGTTCGACGAGCTGGGCTCGCGCGCGGACGCCGCGTAGCGTGCGCGCTTCGCACCGCGGCATCCTCGGTGCCGCGCTCGTGCTCGTCGTGGCGCTCGCGGGGTGCGCGCCGACTCCGAGCGGTTCCGCCGAGCCGGTCTCCGACGGCGCACCGCTCGTCCCCCTCGCAGAGCTCGACGTCCTCGACGACCCCTTCGCCTACGAGGGCCCGTCGACGGCGATCCTCCACGACTCGGCGATCGACCCCGTCGCGACGAACCCGAGCCAGTCGCTGCCCGCGGCCGTGAGGTCCGCCGATCTGGGCGGTCCGACGACCGTGACGGTCACCGACACCTCGCGCGTCATCGCGATCGACCTCGCGGGCTCGCTCGCCGCAACCGTCTGGGGACTCGGCTTCGGGGACACGCTCATCGCCCGGGACCAGTCGACGACCTTCCCCGGCGCGGCGGATCTGCCGCTCGCGACCTCGGGCGGTCATTCGGTCAACGCCGAGGCGATCATCGCGCTCGGTCCGACCCTCGTGATCACCGACGGGACCGTCGGACCGAGGGACGTCCTCGAGCAGCTCCGCGAGGTCGGGATCACCGTCGTCTTCGTCGAGAACGACTCCTCCTTCGCCGGCGCCCAGGAGCTCGCGCGAAGCGTCGCCGCGATCTACGGGGCGCCCGAAGCCGGCCGCCTCCTCGCCGAACGGATCGGGGACGACATCGCGGCGGTCGAGCAGGCGATCGCCGCGATCGCGCCGACGCCGGGGCTGCGCATGATGTTTCTCTACCTGCGGGGCGGGAGCGGCATCTACTACCTCTTCGGTGACGAGTCCGGGACCGACGACCTCATACATGCGCTCGGCGGCATAGACGTCGCCGGAGAGATCGGCTGGCACGGCATGCAGCCGATCACCGACGAGGCGACGATCGCCGCGAACCCCGACCTGATCCTGCTGATGACCGACGGGCTGCTATCGGTCGGCGGCGTCGAGGGCCTCCTCGACGAGATCCCGGCGATCGCGCTGACGAACGCGGGGAAGCACCGCCGATTCGTCGACATGGCCGACGGCCAGATCCTCTCCTTCGGCCCGCGCAGTGCCGGCGTCGTGGACGCGCTCGCCCGCGCGATCTACGCGCCCGAGAGCGAATGAGCACCGCATGAGGACCCGGCGCACCATCGTCTTCGTCGCGCTCGCAGCGGTCCTCCTCGGCGGCATCCTCGCCTCGCTCGCACTCGGCCAGCTTCCCGTCAGCCCGCAGCAGCTCATCGGGGCGATCCTCCAGGGCCTCGGCATCGACAACACCTGGGCACCCGCCGATCCCACGCTCACCGACGCCCTCTGGCGCGTCCGCTTCTCCCGGCTGACGATGTCGATCCTCGTCGGCGCCCTGCTCTCGGTCGCCGGAGCGATCATGCAGGCGATCTTCGGCAACCCGCTCGCCGAGCCCGGCGTCGTGGGAGTCTCCTCCGGCGCCGCGGTGGGGGCCGCCGCCGCGATCGCGTTCGGCGCCGGCGCGCTCGGCGGATGGAGCATCGCCGTCGCGGCGTTCGCCGGCGCGCTGCTCGCGATCCTCATCGTCTACCTCACCGCCCGATCGAAGGGCCGGACCGAGGTCGTCACACTGCTGCTCACCGGTATCGCCGTGAACGCCTTCGCGGGCGCGGGGCTCGCCCTGGTCCTCTTCATGTCGAACACCGCGAGCCGCGAGCAGATCATCTTCTGGCAGCTCGGCTCGCTCAACGGATCGCGGTGGATCGACGTCCTCATCGTGGTCGCGGTCGGCCTGCCGTGCCTCGTGATCGGCCTCCTCCTCGCGCGCCGCTACGACCTGCTCGCGCTCGGCGAGCGCACCGCGTCCCACCTCGGCGTGCGCGTCGAGCGGCTCCGGATCGTCTCGATCCTGCTCGTCGCGCTCATGACCGGCGTCGCGGTCGCGTTCGTCGGCATCATCGCATTCGTCGGCCTCGTCGTGCCCCACCTCGTCCGCATGATGCTCGGACCGGGCCATCGCACGCTCATCGTCGGCTCGCTCCTCGGAGGCGCCGCGCTCATGGTCTGGGCGGACCTCGTGGCGCGCACCGCGGTCCCGATGTCGGACCTCCCGATCGGCATGCTCACCTCCCTCATCGGCGGCCCTTTCTTCTTCTGGCTCATCCGACGCAACCGGGCGAAGGCGGGAGGCTGGGCATGACCGCCGTCGCCTATCGAGCCGTCGCCGTCGGCTACCGGGTCGGGAGCGCCGAGATCCTCGCCGATGTCTCGCTCGACGTCGGCTACGGCCGCATCCTCGGGCTCGTCGGCCCGAACGGCGCGGGCAAGTCGACACTGCTCGGCGTGCTCGCGGGCGACGTCGCGCCGACCGCCGGGTCCGTCTCGCTCGACGATCGGGCGGTCTCGGACTGGTCGGTGCGAGAGCTCGCGCACCGACGATCGGTGCTCCTCCAGTCGAACGCCGTCGCGTTCTCCTTCACCGGCAGGCAGGTCGTCGAGATGGGCCGCGCGCCCTGGCTCGGCACGCCGAGCGCCGACGAGGACGAGAACGCGATCGCCGCGGCTCTCGCGGAGACCGACGCGACCGCGTTCGCCGACCGGCCGTTCCCGACCCTCTCGGGCGGCGAGCGCGCCCGCATCTCGCTCGCCCGGGTGCTCGCGCAGGACACCCCGGTGCTGCTCCTCGACGAACCGACCGCATCACTCGACATCGGCCACCAGGAGGACGTGCTCCGCGTCGCGCGTCGGCTCGCCGAGCGCGGTCGCGCGGTGGTCGCCGTGCTCCACGACCTGTCGCTCGCCGCCGCGTACGCCGACGAGCTCGCGATGCTCCACCACGGCCGGCTCGTCGCCCACGGGACGCCCGCCGAGGTGCTCACGGCCGAGCGGGTCGAAGAGGTCTACCGGACCCCCGTGCGCATCCTCGCCGATCCGGACACGGGACGCCCCGTCGTGCTGCCGCGCCGCACGCTCGCCTGAGCGCGGCGCCGGTCGCGCGGTCAGGGGACGCGGTAGGTCCACTCGGGGTCGCTGAACTTCGAGACCGCGAGCGCCTCGGCCTCGGCGAGCTCCTCGGCCGAGAGCACGTCGTCGCGCAGTCCATACCTCTCACGGAATACTGCGATGAGCGCATCGATGATCGCCTCGCGCTCGAGCCCCGTCTGCGACCGGATCGGGTCCACGCGCTTCGCCGCCGAGGCGATGCCCTTGTCGCTCAGCTTCTCCCGGCCGATGCGCAGGACCTCGGTCATCCGCTCGCCGTCCATGTCGTAGGCCATCGTGACGTGGTGGAGGAGGCCGCCGCCCGCGAGGCGCTTCTGCGCGGCGCCGCCGATCTTGCCCGCGGGGCTCGCGATGTCGTTGAGCGGGACGTAGCTCGCGTCGATGCCGAGCGAGCGCAGGCCCTCGACCGCCCAGTCGTCGAGGAACGCATACGAGTCGGCGAAGCTCATGCCCTGCACGAGGTCGACGGGGGCCGTGATCGAGTAGACGATGACCTGGCCGCCGGCCATGTACATCGCGCCGCCCCCGGAGATGCGGCGGACGACCTCGACGCCGTAGCGCTCGGCCGCCTCGAGGTCGACCTCGTTCTTCACCGACTGGAAGGAGCCGATGACGACGGCTGAGCGATCCCACTCCCAGAAGCGCAGGGTCGGCTCGCGGAGCCCCGCGCCGACGCGCTCGGCGAGCACCTCGTCGAGCGCGACCTGGACCCGCGGCGGCAGCGCCGGACCGCGCACGAGCCGCCATGGATAGTCGACCCACTCGCGCCCGCCGGAGACGGCGCGGCGCACCGCCGTCGCGATGCCCTCGGGCGTGACCCCGAGCAGCTCCGCCTGTCTCGGCAGCGCCGCCCGGATGGCGCCCGCGATGTCCTTGCCGCTCGCCTCGGCGGGCATGCCGTCGACCGCCGCGTTCATGAGCGCGAGCGCCGAGTCGGGCTCGAGGAAGAAGTCGCCCGCGATCCGCACCCCGGCGAACCGCTCGTCGACGACGTCGAGGTCGACGACGACGAGCTTCCCGCCGGGGACCTTGTACTCCCCGTGCATCAGCCGATCCGCGCGTCGAGCCAGGCGATGACGTCGGCGATGACCTCGTCCGCGTTCGTCTCGTTGAGCACCTCGTGCCGCGCGCCGTCGTACACGATGACGGCGACGTCGGTCAGCCGCGACCGCGAGAGGTACGCCTCCGCGAGGCGCCTGACGGACCGCTCTCCCCCGACGGGGTCGTCCGAGCCGACGATGAGCAGGACCGGGACGTCGTGCTCGTCGGCGAGGCCGACCCGCGGCTTGCCGAGGAGCCGGAGCGTGTCGCGGATGCCGAAGAGCTTCATGAGCGGCGTCGCGACCATGAGGGGATCGGCGGCCGCCGCCGCGACGACCGCGGGGTCGCGGCTGAGCCACTCGAACCCCGTCGGATCCGGCACGGTCCGCTTGTGCTTCGCGTTGAGCGGCGCGGCGTTCATCCCGGTGAGCACGCGGTACGCGGAGCCCGAGAGGACGACGAGGTCGTACTCGCTCGGGTATGCGTCGAGCAGCATCTGCGAGATGAAGGAGCCCCAGGAGTGGCCGAACAGCACGAAGGGGACGCTCGGCCGTGCCGCCTTGATGAGCGTGCTCAGCCGATGGACCGCGTCGACCGCCGCCGGGTGCCCGCCCTTGCCGAGCCGCCCGAGGCGGGAGGCGTCCCCGCCCCACTGCTCGAGGCCGGTCTGGCCGTGGCCGCGGTGGTCGTCCGCCCACACCTCGTAGCCCGCCGCGACGAGCGCGGTCGCCACGTGCTCGTAGCGCAGCGAGTACTCGCCGACCCCGTGGACGATCTGGACGACCGCCTTCGGCGACGGGTGCGACCACACGTGGTAGTGGATCGTGACGCCGAACGCGTCCTTGAACGTCGCGTCTTTCCGGGTCGCAGGCATGGATGGAATCTACTACTCGGGTCTATCCTTGGCGGGTTGACCCAGCGGGGAGCGGGACAGGTGCATCGACGGGGACGCGCCGCGGCAGCGGCGGCGGTGATGGCGGCAGGACTCGCGCTCGCAGGCGCGCTCCCGGCTGCTGCGGCGACCGCGCAGTACGAGCTCGTCGAGGTCGCGCCGAGCACGGTCTACAGCGTGGTCGGCCCGCTCGTCGAGGCCGGCGGGATCGTCTACTTCCAGGGCACGAGCCCTTCGGCGCCCGGCGGATCCTGGCTCTTCTCCTTCGACCCGGCGACCGGCTCGGTCGGGCCGGTCGGCGTCACGAGCTCGCTCGGGCAGGTGAGCGGCCTGCGCACTGACGGCAGCCTGCTCTTCTTCCTCTCGCCCGCCGGGGGTCAGAACGCGATCCACGTCTACGACCCGAGCTCCGACACGGTCGGCGAGTACGACTGGCCGGTCGGCGACGCCTTTCCCGACCAGCTGGCTGTCGTGGGCGCGGACGTCTACGTCGTCGTGCAAGGAGACGGCCTCCTGTACTCGGTCCCGAAGGCGGATCCCGCGACGGCGCCCGGGATCGCCCCCGTCGCGACGACCCCGCTGCCGAAGTGCGCCGACGGGACGACGGACCCGAGCGGTTTCGCCGACAGCCTGGCCTCGGTCGGCGGGTACGTCTATTACGTCCAGTCATGCGCCGACATCTCGGCCGACCAGCTTTTCCGCCGGGCGAGCTCGTCGTCGGCCGAGGCGGTCGCGTTCCCCGCCCCGCCGGCCGCCGCCGATCTCGGTGCCGCCTATGCGGTGCTCGAGCATGCGGGCCGGACCTACTTCGCCGCGGGACCCATCTCGGGTGACCAGCACGAATACTCGTTCGCCTCGAGCGACCTCTCGCAGCCGGTCGCCGACCTCGGCGGCCTGAACCCCGGCAGCTCCGCAGTCTTCCAGGGCGCCGTCACCTGGTTCATGCAGGACGGCGCCGATCGCCGGCTCTACCGCACCGACGACGGCCTCACCGCGACGGCGATCGGACCGACCTCCGATGCTGGCCTCGAGGCGGAGCTCGCGCTGACGCCCTGGGGCGACGTCCTGCTGCTCAACGGCTTCCCGGTCGTCTCGAGCGCCGACCCGGTCGGCACGCGGACGAACTACTTCTACGACCCCGCGGATCAGTCCCTCACCCGCATCGGCCCCGCCGGGGCGATCGTGCCCCCGTTCGTGACCGCGGCAGGGGACGCCTACGTCACCGCGTTCGCGGCGCTCGGGGCCGATGCCGACAGCCAGCACCTGTACCGGGTCGTCAAGCGCGTGCTCCCCGACACGGGCTTCGACGCCGTCGGCCTCGTCGTGGCGGCCGGCGCGCTGGTCGTCCTCGGAGCAGGGCTCGCCCTGAGCGCGCGGCGCCGTAGCCGCCGAACGGGTATCGCCTAGGGCGGGCCGCACTTCGCAGATGTGACGTTCTCCACAAAGCGCGATGCATGCGTTTTGCATGCATCTCGGGATATGCTCGGCTCGTGCCCGTCAACATCACGATCCGAAACGTGCCCGACGAGACCCGCGACGTGCTCGCCCGCCGCGCGGCCGACGCGGGCCAGTCGATGCAGGAGTACCTCCGCACCATGCTGATCGAGCACACCTCGAAGCCCACCCAACGAGAGATCCTTGACCAGATCCGCGAGTTCGCCCCCTCGCTGCCGCCGCGCGAGGACGACCGCACCGGCGCCGACATCGTCCGCGAGGATCGGGACGCGCGGGAAGCGCACCTGAGGCAGGTGCACCTAGAGGCCCTGGCGAGGGATCGCGCCCGCGCGCAGCGCGAGCAGCATGATGCCTGAGCGCCTCGTCATCGATGCGTCGACAGCCATCGACCTCTTCGTCGCACAGGCCCCGATGGCGGACGCGATGATCGAGCGCGTCGCCGTGGCAGTGAACCATACGTCCGCGGTGTTCCCGTTCGAGGTCGCGAACGGGCTGCGCCGCGAGGTCCGCGACGACGACGCGTACCGTCAGGGGCTGGCGTTCATCGACGACTTCCCCGCCACGCTGCTGGACTGGTCGCTCGTGCGCCATCGCGTCGCGCAGCTTCGACACAACCTCACGTCCTACGACGCGTCCTACGTCGCCGTCGCGGAGCTCACGGGCTCGACGCTGCTCACCCGCGACACCCGGCTCGCCCGGGCGCCGGGGATCGTCTGCCCGGTGGACGTCTGGTGATCGCCGAACGACTGAGTCGATATCGAGAATTGACTTGCAATTGGAGTGATTGTTAGACAATCTATCCGAATGATCCCAGGGCCCGCGGAGGAGAACGCCGTGCTCCCGGGCGCCCTCCACAGCGCGCTGCGCGACGCGATCCTCGACCGCGAGCTCGCACCGGGCGCGTCCGTCACCGAGTCGTCGCTCGTCGCGCGCTACGGCGTCGCCCGGCCGACCGCCCGCCTCGCGATCGAACGCCTCGTCGGCGAGGGGCTGCTGCGCCGCGCGCCGCACCAGGCCGCGCGCGTCCCGGTGCTCGACGCGCAGGACATCGCCGACATCTTCGACGGGCGCGCGATCATCGAGCAGGCCGCGATCGAGCGGCTCGCGGTCTCGGGATCGATCCCCGCCGACGCGCTCGCGGCGCACCGGGAGCTTCTCGCGATCGAGGGCTCGGCCCCGTTCGCGCGGATCGACGCGCGCTTCCACCGCAGCCTCGTCGCAGGGCAGCCGAACGCGCGGCTCGCGCGGATGCACGCCCTGCTGATGGGCGAGATCGAGCTGTGCATCGCGCAGGTCCAGGCCGAGGGCCTGCTCACCCCGGCCGAGATCGGCGCGCAGCACCAGGCGATCCTCGACGCCGTCACCGCGGGTGACGCGGAGCGCGCCGGGCGCCTCGCGCGAGAGCACATCCACGGCGCGCGCGACCGGCTGCTCGCGGCGCAGGACCAGACACCGACCCGACGAGCGCAGTAAGGACGAGCCCCGATGGTGCAGAGGAAGTTCCCGAACCCGAAGGACGTCTTCGAGCTCATGCGGTTCAAGCGTCCCGTGTGGAGCGCGAAGGAGCGTCGGCTCGCCGGCGCGCTGACGATCCACGACCTGCGCGCGATCGCGAAGCGCCGCACGCCCAAGGCCGCGTTCGACTACATCGACGGCGCCGCCGACGGGGAGATTTCGCTCACCCGGGCCCGGCAGGCCTGGGAGGACATCGAGTTCCACCCCGACATCCTCAACGACGTCTCCGTCCTCGACACCTCCACGACGGTCCTCGGTGCACGCTCCGCCTACCCCTTCGGCCTCGCGCCGATCGGCTTCAGCCGGATCGGCCAGACCGAGGGCGAGATCGGCGGCGCGACGGCGGCGGCGCGATACGGCATCCCCTTCACGCTCTCGACCCTCGGAAACACGGCGATCGAGACGGTCGCTGCGACGAACCCCGGCCGCAACTGGTACCAGCTCTACGTCATGAAGCAGCGCGAGATCTCCTACGGCCTCGTCGAGCGAGCGGCGGCCGCGGGCTTCGACACCCTCATGTTCACGGTCGACGCGCCGATCGGCGGCAACCGGCTCCGCGACACCCGCAACGGCTTCTCCATCCCGCCGCAGCTCACTGCGAGGACGATCGCGAACGCGCTCCCGCGACCCTGGTGGTGGTGGGACTTCCTCACCACGCCGAAGCTCGAGTTCGCGTCGCTCAAGTCGACGGGCGGCACGGTCGGCGAGCTGCTCTCGAGCGCGATGGACCCGACGATCTCGTTCGCCGACCTCGACACGATCCGCGGCATGTGGCCGGGCAAGCTCGTCGTCAAGGGCGTGCAGAACGTCGCCGACGCGAAGCGGCTCGCCGACCTCGGCGTCGACGGGATCATCCTGTCGAACCACGGCGGACGCCAGCTCGACCGGGCGCCCATCCCGTTCCACCTCCTCCCCGAGGTCGTCCG
>Ga0182744_1004738_pt1 | contig 10037 bp, 10 predicted proteins | sample eDN3rd30CKraftMG_FD_128525 | JGI IMG/M metagenome (GOLD analysis project Ga0182744, IMG submission 128525) | Enriched Miracle-Growth compost microbial communities from Emeryville, California, USA - eDNA 3rd pass 30_C Kraft MG (version 2) (version 2) ... | reverse complement strand
GTCGCCTTCGACGCGGCGGGCGGGAACGTGGCGGGTCATGGGGATGCTCCGTCTTGCGGAGCATGGATTGTCGCGACGTCGACCTGTATGCGCGTCGACCCGCTTGTGAAGAATGGCGTCGGGCCGAAGCGGCCTCCGTCCGGTCCGGGTGCACTGTGCCGGCGTGGGCGCGGCCCGGGCATGAGGCGGCGCGGCGACGCGCCGTCCGGGCGGCGCCCATGGTCCGCCGCCGAGCTTGGCCTGCGCGAAACCGCCTGGCTCAGTGCGAGCCGAGCACGACGATGGTCTTGCCGCTGACGCTGATCATGCCCTGTTCCTCGAGCTGCTTGAGGACGCGGCCGACCATTTCGCGGGAACAGCCGACGATGCGGCTGATTTCCTGGCGCGAGATGCGGATCTGCTTGCCGCTCGGATGCGTCATCGCGTCCGGTTCCTCGATGAGGTCGAGCAGCGTCTTGGCGACGCGGCCGGTCACGTCCATGAAGGCGAGGCGGCTGACCTTGCGCGAGGTGTGCAGCAGGCGGTTGGTAAGCTGCGAGCCGATCGCGAACAAAACCTTGGGACATTCCTCGCGCAGTGGTCCTTCGAACAGCGCGAACATGCGTTCGTAGCTGATCTCGGCGAGCTCGCACGGCGTGCGCGTGCGGACCATGACTTCGCGACGCGGCGTCTCCACGAACAGGCCCATCTCGCCGATGAATTCGCCACGGTTGAGGTAAGCGAGGATGAGTTCGTTGCCTTCCTCGTCCTCCGACGACACGGTCAGCGAGCCGTCGATGACGTAATAGAGGATGTTGGCCGAATCGCCCGGGCGGATGATCGCCGTCTTGCTGGCGTAGCGGCGGCGGTGGCAGGCGCCGAGGAAGCGCTCCATCGCGGCCCGGTCGGGCACGAGCATCGATGGCGCCTGCACGCGGTTGACCTCGCGCTGCAGGTTGTAACGAAAGTCGGCGATCTTGCCTTGGGATTCCACGAGCACCTCTTCCCACGCTGGGGCCGCCGCGGAACACACGGCGAGCCCGTGTTTTGCGAGCCCGCGAAGGCTGAATGCACCATAGTATTGCAAATTGTAAACAGGGTCGCAGAAGCGTTCGGCGGAATGCGCAGGCCATCGGCGGTTTCATCGCACGGACGCATGGCCCATAATCCGCCGCCCCCGGGCCGGGCGCCCGGTTTCGTCCGTCGTTCCTCGAGGTATCCGCCGTGGTCAAGCCGATTCCGCGCCTGCAGCTGCAGGGCTTCAACAACCTCACCAAGGCGCTGAGTTTCAACATCTACGACATTTGCTACGCGGTGTCAGAAGACCAGCGCCAGCGCTACATCGAGTACATCGATGAGCAGTACGACGCCGACCGCCTGACGCAGATCCTCACCGACGTCGCCGAGATCATCGGCGCGAACATCCTCAACATCGCGCGCCAGGATTACGACCCGCAGGGCGCGTCGGTGACGATCCTCATTTCCGAGCACCCGATCGTCGAAAAGCTCGGCAAGGACATGATTTCCGACGCCGTCGTCGCGCACCTTGACAAGAGCCACATCACGGTGCACACGTATCCGGAGACGCATCCGCACAACGGCATCGCGACATTCCGCGCCGACATCGACGTGGCGACCTGCGGCGTCATCTCGCCGCTGAAGGCGTTGAACTACCTCATCGACAGCTTCGAGTCCGACATCGTGACGATGGACTACCGCGTGCGCGGCTTCACCCGCGACGTGAAGGGACGCAAGCATTACATCGACCACAAGATCAATTCGATCCAGGACTACCTGGCCAAGCACATCCGCCAGAAATACGAGATGTTCGACGTCAACGTCTACCAGGAAAATATCTTCCACACGAAGATGCACGTGAAGGACTTCGACCTCGACACCTACCTGTTCGAGGCGCAGGCCGACGACCTCTCGTTCAAGGACCGCCAGCGCATCGAGCAACTGCTCAGGCGCGAGATCGAGGAACTGTTCCACGGGCGGAATCTGGCTTGAAAGCCGTGATTGGCGGTTCGTGATTGGTGATTGGAAAAGCGTGCCGATCGTGCTCTACGCGGCTTTGACGAATCACTAGTCACAGCTTTACACGCGGTAGGCCACCGCCTTCATCACGTTCGAGGCAAAGCGCATCAGCGACGGCAACGGTTGCGGCAACTCCGCAGCACCCGCCGCGCGCGCGTTGTCGGCGTGGCGTGCCTCGTCGGCTTGCATGCGGCGCACGACCGCGCGGCTGCGTTCGTCGCCGGCGGGCAGCGTTTCCAGGTGTTCGCCCAGATGCGCTTCGACTTGCCGCTCGGTCTCGACGACGAAACCAAGACTGAGTCGATCGCCGATCAGGCCTGCGCCCGCGCCGATCGCCCACGCGCCCGCGTACCACAGCGGGTTGAGCAGGCTCGGCCGGCTGCCGAGCTCGTCGAGGCGTTGTCCGCACCAGCCCAGATGATCGGTTTCCTCGGCCGCGGCTTCGAGCAGGTGCGTGCGCAGCGTCGCGTCGCGCGCGACTGCGGCCTGGCCGAAATACAGCGCCTGCGCGCAGACCTCGCCGACATGGTTGATGCGCATGAGTGCCGCCGCGTGGCGGCGTGCGGATTCGTCGAACGCGGGATCGGCGATGTCGCCGGCCGGCGACGGCTCGCGCGTTGCGGGCGTGGCGACGAAAACCGTGTCGAGCGCGCGCTCGGCTTCGATGAGCAGGCGGTCGAGCGGTGAAAGCGTGCGCAGGGTCATGGTGGTGCATTGTCCAGTTGCCGCGCGAGCAGCGCCAGCGGGTGCATGACGTCGAGCGGCGGTGATGTGCCGTCGCGCAGGCCGTTGCCGAGATGGATGCGGCAGCCGATGTTCGTGGTCAGCAGCAGGTCGGGTTCGAGGGCTGCGGTTTGCGCGAGCTTTTCGTCGCGCAAGGCGTCCGCGATGCCCGGGTTTTCGATGAAGTAACTGCCCGCAGCACCGCAACAGCGCGGTTGCTGCGGCAGGTCGACGATCGAAAGCCCCGGAATGCATGCGAGTGCATCGCGAATTTTTCCGGTGTCGCCGACGACATTGACTTGCGTGCACGGCAGATGCAGCGCCGCGCGTTTGTCCAGCGCGCGGAAGCGCAGCGTCGGCCAGTTCGCGTCGTCGACGAGGAATGCGAGCGCATCGGCGACGCGCATGCCTTGCGGCCGGACCTGGTCGCGCAGGTCGCCGTGGCATCCGCTGGCGCAGGTCAGGACGACATCTGCGCCGCTGGTTTCGAGCATCTGTCGCGTTTCGCCGGCGACGCGCGCGGCGCCGGCGATATCGCCGGCATGGCGCGGCAACGCGCCGCAGCACTCGCCGCCGCTCGTTTCGACGACGTCGTGGCCGAGCGCTTCGAGCAGGTATCGCGCAGCCTGCAGGGTGTCGCGGTCGTGGACGCTGGCGACGCAGCCGCGCAGCAGTGCGATGCGGCTGCGCTTTGTCGCCGGCGCGGGCAGCGCGGGCAGACGCAGTGCCGCGGGCACGGCCGGCTGGACCTGCGCGAGACGGCGCAATGGAGATCGGGCCGGGAAGAGATTCGCCAGCTTCGGCAGCCAGCTCGATGCCTGCGCCAAGCCAGCCAGCCGCGCCATGCGCGTGAGCAGGCGCGGATCGCGCAACGCGCGGCGCAGGCGCGAGGGCGGCCGCAGCGCGTCGAGGCGCGCGCGCGTCGCGACGAGGATGTCGTCGTAGCGCACCTGCGACGGGCAGACGGCCTGGCAGGACAGGCAGCCCAGGCAATGGTCGAGGTGCGGCAGCACGGCCGCATCCGCCGTGATCGTCCCGTCGATCAGGCCCGCGGCCAACGCGATGCGGCCGCGCGGCGACTCGGCCTCGTTGCCGGCCAGCCGGTAGGTCGGGCAGTGCGGCAGGCACAGGCCGCACATGACGCAGGCGTCGATGAGTTCGCGCAGCGGCGCGTCGGCGGGACTGACAGGGAGGTGAGCGGACACGCCGATCATGCTATCATCCGCAGTTCACAGCGCGGCCCTGGCCTGTTGCCATGGGTCGGAGCTTCGGCTATCCTCCCGCGCCCTCGATTTCGACGCGCCCCGTTCCGCGGCGCTCAGCCAGAGTATTACGGATATGAACACGATCAGCGCCAAGGCAGACGGCGTCAAACGCGATTGGTACGTGGTCGACGCCACGGACAAGACGCTCGGCCGCCTCAGCGCCGAACTGGCCCATCGTCTGCGCGGCAAGCACAAGACGATCTACACCCCGCACGTCGACACCGGCGATTACCTCGTCGTCGTCAACGCGGAAAAGATCGCCGTCACCGGCAACAAGCTGGAAGACAAGAACTACCACCGCTTCACCGGCTACGTCGGCAACCTCAAGACGACCTCGCTCAAGGACATGCTCGCACGTCACCCCGAGCGCGTCATCGAGATCGCCGTGAAGGGCATGCTGCCGAAGAACCCGCTCGGCCGCGCCATGTACCGCAAGCTCAAGGTCTACGCCGGCCCGAACCATCCGCACACGGCGCAGCAGCCGCAGACGCTCGACATCAAGGCGTAAACAGACATGGCAATCACGCAGAACTACGGCACCGGCCGTCGCAAGTCCTCCGCAGCCCGCGTGTTCCTGCGCAAGGGCAGTGGCGCCATCGTGGTCAACGGCAAGTCGCTCGACGACTTCTTCGGCCGCGAAACCTCGCGCATGATCGTGCGCCAGCCGCTCGAACTGACCCAGAACCAGGACAAGTTCGACGTGCTCGTCACGGTCGAGGGCGGCGGCATGACCGGCCAGGCCGGTGCGATCCGCCTCGGCATCGCCCGCGCGCTCGTCGAGTACGACGAAACGCTCAAGTCGCCGTTGCGCAAGGCCGGCTTCATGACGCGCGACGCGCGCGAAGTCGAGCGCAAGAAGGTCGGCCTGCACAAGGCCCGCCGCGCGACGCAGTACTCCAAGCGTTGATCGATCCAAGCGCTTCCGCCCTCGGCGGAAGCGTCGGGCCGGAACATCGGCTCGGGGATGTGGAAGCCAGTTCAGACGGCCTCGCCGTGGCATCCGCGCAATCCCGTCCTCATTGGGAGATCGTCTAACGGTAGGACAACGGACTCTGACTCCGTTTATCTAGGTTCGAATCCTAGTCTCCCAGCCAAACAAAAACCCCCGCGAATGCGGGGGTTTTTGTTTGGCTGGGAGACTGGCCCAGATTCCAGAACCTCGTTCGACAAAATCGCCGGGAGCGATTTTGGACAGCGGAGCCGCGCAGCGGCGCAGCTGGCCCCGGAGCGCGCAGCGCGGAGGGGCGAGCCCCAGGGACGGGGCGAGCAATCCTCGTTCCGAGCCGAGGCAACGACCGCTTTCTTGTGTTCGGAACCAAATTCGTCCGGAGCGATTTTGGACAGCGGAGCCGCGCAGCGGCCGAGCTGGCCCCGGAGCGCGCAAGCGCGGAGGGGCGAGCCCCAGGGACGGGGCGAGCAATCCTAATAGTCGGAGTCGCGAAGCTACCCCAGTAAAGCGCCTCATTTCACCCGCTCCAACCCCACGCACCCACACACCCCTGTGCGAAACTCCACTGCGCCATCAGCACCCACCGAGAATCCCGCGTGCCCGCCGTCCCCCAGCCCGTCACCGCCAAGCTCACCAAGGCCGCGATTTTCATCGTCGTGACCTTGAAGCCGGGCGCACAGGTCGACGCGACGGTAAGGGGCTTGTGCGCCGACCTGTCCTCGATCCTGCGCGCCGTGGGTTTCCGCAATCTCGAATCGCGCCTGTCCTGCGTCATGGGCATCGGTTCCGCTGCGTGGGACCGCCTGTTCGGACAGCCGCGGCCGGCTGAGCTGCATCCGTTCCGAGAAATCCGCGGCGTTCATCATGCGGTATCGACGCCAGGCGATCTCGTCTTCCACATTCGCGCCACGCAGATGGATTTCTGCTTCGAGATGGCGCGCGCGATCATGGATCGCATCGGCGGTTGCGTGACCATCGTCGACGAGGTGCATGGTTTCAAGTATTTCGACGAGCGCGACCTGCTCGGTTTCGTCGACGGCACCGAGAATCCGGTCGATGCCGCCGCGATCGACGCCGCGATCATCGGCGACGAGGACGCCGCGTTCGCCGGCGGCAGCTACGTGATCGCGCAGAAGTACCTGCACGACCTGCGCAAGTGGGAGGCGATGCCGGTCGAATGCCAGGAAGGCGTGATCGGCCGGCACAAGCTCTCCGACATCGAATTTCCCGACGCGGCCAAGCAGACCTACGCGCACAACGTGCTGACCAACATCGTCGAGAACGGCGTGCAGTTGCAGATCGTGCGCGACAACATGCCGTTCGGCGAATTCGGCAAGGGCGAATTCGGTACCTATTTCATCGGCTACGCGCGCTCGCCGCGACGCACCGAGAAGATGCTCGAGAACATGTTCGTCGGCGTACCGCCCGGCAATCACGACCGTCTGCTTGACGTCAGCACGGCCGTCACCGGCACCTTGTTCTTCGTGCCGTCGGCGACGTTCCTCGACGGCGTGTCCGCGTGACGCGCGCGATCGTCGAGTAGCTGCGCCGCGGGCGTCGTGCGTCAACCGCGACGCTGTCCCATGCGGCGCTTCGAACCCCGCAGCGCAAGCGCTGCGAGTGCCGCCAGCAAGGCGCCGATCGCCGTACGCGACAACGCCGGCACGGGCGCTGGCGGCGCCGGCGGTTCGAGGTCCTGCGCTTGTGCCTCGAAGGCGCCGATGTCGGGCGCGGCGCCGTAGACGCGCGCGAACGTGTTGCCGCGCTGGTCGGTACCGAAGCCGAGCGGATTGCTGCCCGCGTCGATCGCGGGACTGTCCGACGCCAGCGCGTGCGTGAGCGTGGTGCCGCCGTAGTTGGCCAGCGGTTTGAGTTTGGGGTCGACATCGCGTGTGTCGGCCGGCAGCGCGAGCAGCGGCGCGGAGGGGCCGATGATGTTGTTCGAGCCGTCCACGGACACCGCGCGCTCGATGCCGTAGCGGTTGTCGCGGTTGCCGACGTCGCTGGAATTGCCGGAGACGATGCTGCTGCGGATGCTGCTGTAGGGCGCGTTGAGCCAGACGCCGCCACCGTCGAGTGCCGAGACGTTGCCGGTGACCGTGCTGCTGTCCAGTTGCAACGTCGACGGCCAGCGCAGGAACAGGCCACCGGCGATGTCCGTGCGCGCGGTGTTGGCCGAGATCGTGCTGTTGGCGATGGCGAGCGGATTGAACGTGGCGACGCCGCCGGCGCGGCCGTCGCTGGTGTTGTGGTCGATCGTCGAGCCGGTGATGCTGCCGCCAGTCACCGCGACGAATGCGCCGCCGATGTCGTAGCTCGAGAAGCCGGGATTGTCGCGATGATCGGCGAGGTTGCCGCTGATCGTGCTGTCGGAGATCTGCAGCGAATAGACGAAGGCGGCGCCGCCGAATGCCGCCGTACCGGCGGCATCGTGGACGCCGTAGGCGTGGTTCGCGCTGAGCGTGCCGTCCGCCATCGTCAGCGAATAGGCGTAGAGCGCGCCGCCGTAGGCGCCTTCGCCGCCGGCGTAGCAATCGCGCACGGTCGAATCGTGGAGCTCCACGTAGCCGGCCGAGGCGATGCAGCCGCCACCGGCGACGTGGAAGCCGGTGGCGCGGTTGCGGCCATTGCGCACGGTCAGCGACTTGAACGTGAGCACGCCGCCGTAGGGATGGACGAACACGCGGTCGAGGTCGCCGCCGTCGATCGCGAGCCGTTCGCGGCCCGGGCCTTGCAGCGTGAGGTCGTCGAGGTCGACCTCGATCGCACCCGTGGCGAGCGTGATCGCCGAGCATTGCAGTTGCGTGAGATCGATCGTGTCGCCGTCGGCTGCTGCGGCAACGGCCGCGCGCAGGCTGCCCGGGCCGTCGTCGTCGCAGTTGGCCACGACCGCCGTGACGTGCGCGCCGCCGACCGCGTCGCGCGCGACTTTCCGTGGTGCAGGCAGCGCCGGGAAGACGCGTCGTGATGCGTCGGTGCGGACGCGGATCCACGAGGTGTCCGGCTGCGCCGGCGCAGCCGATGCGGCGCTGGCCGAGGCGAGTGCGCACAGCAATGCGCTGGCGAGGCAGCGCCGAGGCAGGGCGCAGGCGGGCACGGACGGTGTCGACATCATCGGATTTCCCGGTTGCATTGCACTCTTCAACGAGAAAGAGCGCTCCCACAGGACACGCCGTCAGGCCATCTCGCGCTCGCCGATCAACACCACGTCGGCGCGCCGCGCTGCGAACAGGCCGACGCTGACGATGCCCGCGATCTGGTTGAAGTCGCGTTCCATCTCGACCGGTTGGGCAATACGCAGATGATGCACGTCGAGGATCCAGTTGCCGTTGTCGGTGACGACGCCGTCGCGCCACACCGGCGTGCCGCCGCGTTTGACGAGTTCGCGCGCGACGTGGCTGCGCGCCATCGGGATGACTTCGATCGGCAGCGGGAACTTGCCGAGCACGTCGACGCGTTTGCTGGCGTCGATGACGCAGACGAATTTCTTCGACGCGGCGGCGACGATCTTCTCGCGCGTGAGCGCGGCGCCGCCGCCCTTGATGAGGCAGCGATTGCCGTCGCACTCGTCGGCGCCGTCGACGTAGAGCGGCAGTTCGCCGGCCGCGTTGAGGTCGAGCACTTCGATGCCGTGGCCCTTGAGTCGATTCGTCGACCATTCCGAACTCGACACCGCGCCGGCGATTTCGTGGCGGCGCTCGGCGAGCGCGTCGATGAAATGCGCGACCGTCGAGCCGGTGCCGACGCCGACGACCATGCCCGGTTCGACGTAGCGCATCGCCGCGCGCGCGGCCTTGCGTTTTTCTTCATCCTGGCTCATGTGTTGCGGCTCTCTGCTTCGTTCATTTTTCACGAGAAACCCCCGGTTTTGCCGGGGGATTCACCAAGTTTGGCCCTTTCCTGCGGCCGGCCTCAAAGCCCCTCTCCCATCGGGAGAGGGGGTGGGGTGAGGGAAAGGCCTTGCACTGTCGCTGTGCATTGCAACCTGCCGGAGGCTCGCTTTGCGAAGCCCTCGGCTTTGCCGGGCGATACCTATTCCATGCTGACTATGACGTTCCACTGCGCCTTGGTGACCGGCAGGATCGACAGCCGGTTGCCCCGCTGCAGCAGCGCGAAACCATCGAGGCGCGGCTGCGCCTTGAGTTCGGCCAGCGGGATCGTGCGCGCGAGTTTGCGTTCGAAGCGCACGTCGACGAGCATCCAGCGCGGGTTCTCGCGCGTGCTTTTCGCGTCGAAATATTCGCTCTTGCGCTCGAACTGCGTCGGATCCGGATACGCCGCGCTCGCCACGCGCGCGAGGCCGGCGACGCCGGGCACTTCGCAGCTGGAGTGGTAGAACAGCACGCCATCGCCGTCGCTCATGCCGTCGCGCATGAAATTGCGCGCCTGGTAGTTGCGCACGCCCGTCCACGGTTCGACGCCGACGCGCGCGAGGTCGTCGATCGAGAACACGTCGGGTTCGCTTTTCATGAGCCAGTAGCGCATGCCCGCATTCGCGTCGTTTCGGAAGGCGCGATTTTATCAGCGCGCGTTTGCCGGCGCGCGGTGCGATTCACGCGGGCGGCGTCAGGTCGATCAATTCGCGCTCGGTGGCGACGTAGTCGAGATGAACGTCCCAAGGCTGCGCATCGATGCGGGTGACTTCCTGCATCGCGTAACCGACGCCGACGAGCACGGGCTTGCCCACGTCCGTGCGCCCCTGCAGGAACGAAAAGCTGCGGTCGTAGTAGCCGCCGCCGAAGCCGAGACGATGACCTTCGCGATCAAACCCGAGCAGTGGCACGAGCACGACATCCATGTCCTGCGGCGATAGGGTTTGCCCGGGCGCACAAACGGGTTCGGGAATGCCGTAGCGGTTCGGCGCGAGCGCGTCGCCCATGCGCCACGGCGCGAAGCGCAACAGGCCGCCGTCGGCGACGATCGGCAGATGCCAGGACTGGCCGCGGGCGAGCACGCCCGCCATGAGCGCGGCCAGCGGCAATTCACCGGCGGTCGCCCAGTAGCCGGCGATGCGCTTGTCGGTGAGGAATTCGGGAACCTGCTCGACCTGCGCGACGAGGCCTTGCGCCGCAGCGACGCGTTCG
>Ga0182744_1004736_pt1 | contig 10042 bp, 6 predicted proteins | sample eDN3rd30CKraftMG_FD_128525 | JGI IMG/M metagenome (GOLD analysis project Ga0182744, IMG submission 128525) | Enriched Miracle-Growth compost microbial communities from Emeryville, California, USA - eDNA 3rd pass 30_C Kraft MG (version 2) (version 2) ... | reverse complement strand
TTTACTAAACAGAGGAATACTAGTCATTTTTACAATGAACTAGTTTAGAGATTATAGTAAACTACCGTAGGAACTACGGAATGTTAAGCTCATGGAGAATGGTAGTTTAGTTCTGTGAAGTGAGAATCCTCTTTCTTTAGGAAGAGGAGGTTCAAATGATGGATCTTCATCCGTTGGTCACGAATAACCTTAGTTAGATGGCCTAATGAAACCTTATAGAGCAATACCTTCAGGCGTCATCCTGAAGACAATATGAACGAAGTGGCGTAGAGGTTAACGCACTCTGTTTACGAAGAGAGACTCCTGTTCGAATCAGGACTACGTTCAAAATGAATTATGGGAAGCTTACGGTGGATAACCCATGATGGTTCTAAAAAACGAGCAGTATACATGAGTTAGACGGCGGGCCTGTCTGATAGACTTGGTATACGAAACCGTAAATAAACCTAAATAGATTATCTATGGTCAGGATTTGTAAACCTGTCTCCATGGATTGTACACTGCTTTGACTTGAAATCAGACTGTGTAATGTCGCCTAATTAATGGAGTTGAATGTGTTGCTGTAAGGAATTACTGACAACAACTATAGTACTCGGACACTAAGGAACTAAGGATGCTGGTACTGTTCGTACTGGCTGGTAGGGAACGATGGTTGAAATAACGGGGTATTCGTCATGTGTTCTGCCCACCATCTAGTGTCTGTAGTGGCGACTATCTACCAAGTATTGAATAGATTTGTTCTAGACATGGATTTATTCAATATGGGTAATGCTACAATGGTTTAAGAGAATTGACTGGAGTCGTAACAGTGGTAAAATCGGATCAAGATGTAACGCTGACCAGCCCATCTCCGATACTTCAGTCAAGAATCTAAAAGTAGCTATTGATACGTATGCACCCACGCGGCGTATCTGAATTGATTGCACGAGTTGACGGATAAGTGCACGAGGGTGGAATTAGTAAAGTAGTGAAATAATAGCTAGTACCCATTATTGCCTAGTAGCTCAGTTGGTAGAGCAGATGACTGTTAATCATCGAGTCGCTGGTTCGAGACCAGCCTAGGCAGCAATGGGTACTAGCTCCTAAGAGAGTGCTCTTAGGGCGGGTGTGGTGAAATAGGTAGACACAAGGGACTTAAAATCCCTCGGCTTCGGCCATGCCAGTTCGATTCTGGCCACCCGCACCTAAGAGCATTCATATCACAAGGCATAAAGACTATTAGTAGAAAAGATCTTCGGGTTACCTGTATCGCTGATGAGATAAGTACGCAAATGTCTTCTCTTTAATAAGAAGTAATTTATAAATAAAATATCTAATATGACTAAAATCACTAAGGGTTACAAATTTAGGATTTATCCTAATAAAGAACAATGTGACCTCTTAGTGAGGTCTTTTGGACATACACGGTTTATCTATAATCAGTTATTAGCTAAAGCTATCAACGATTATAACACTCATAAAGAGAATAATACATTAGTTAAACCGGATGTTTCGGGCTATAGTTTTGTAAAACAATTACCTGCATTGAAAGCAGAATACTCGTGGTTATATGAAGTCTCTGCTGTTGCTTTGCAACAAAAAGCTTTAGATCTAGGCAGAGCTTTTACAAACTTCTTTAATAATTTAAAGAAGAATAAGATCTCTTATCCTAGATTTAAAAAGAAGTCCTCTAGACAGTCTTTTACTTTAATGAAAACTGGTTTTCAAATTAAGGATAATGCTCTTTATATAGTTAGATCCAATAGTCCTATTAAAGTCAATTGGTCTAGAGATTTACCATCAGATCCTTCTAGTTGTACTATCTCTAAAGATCCTGACGGATCTTATTATGTCTCTTTTATCTGTGAAGTAGATCCTCATCTTACCTACGGTACTAAACAAACAGGTGTAGATTTAGGTATCACTGATTTTGCTATTCTCTCCGATGGAGAAAGAATAGCCAATAATAAATTCTTGATTAATGCTCTCAAAGCTCTTAAAAGAGCTCAACAATCATTAAGTCGTAAGACTAAAGGAAGCAAAAACCGTAATAAAGCAATACTCAAGGTAGCGAAGCTACATAAAAAGGTAGTTAATCAACGTAATGACTTTCTACATAAACTCTCAAGAAGGCTAGTTAATGAAAACCAAGTGCTAGCTATTGAGAGTTTAAATGTATCGGGGATGATACGTAATCGACATCTAGCAAGAAGTATTAGTGATGTAGGTTGGAGTAGGTTTGTCGATTACTTGTCTTATAAAGCAATAGAATCACATCATTGCAGTATATTGATGATGCATAAGTTCTATCCTTCTTCTAAGCTTTGTTCAGTATGTCATACGAAGTATGAAGGATTAAAACTATCTGAAAGAGTATGGACATGCGTAGCATGTCATACGACTCATGATAGGGATCTTAATGCTAGTATGAATATACGTGATAAAGGATTAGCTACCTTTAATCGTCTTTCTCCTAACGGAGTATGGATTAATAAACTCGTTCTTTGTGATAATGAATTAGTATAAGTTCGTAGTACTACCGTAGGAACTACGGAAAAGTTAAGCCTATGGACTAGAGTAGTTAGCTAGGATGAAGTAGGAATCCTCTTTATTCATGAAGAGGAGGTTCAATCTAGAAGCATCGACAGAATAAAATATCTAAAGGAAATCCATTATGTTTAAACTCATCGGCACGATTGGCTTTTTTCTGTCCTTAATGGGAGTAGGCATCACTATTGAAAAAGACGTACTTGCGCCTGCTCGATACCTAGATAAACTAGAGGATCTTTACTCTAAAGCCCAAAATACGGTAGCAACCAAAATGACTCAAACGCTCTTTGATCAGACCGCGAGCAATTTTTATGATACTGGTATTTTAATGATTTCTCAAAATGAGTTTGATCAATTAAATCGTCATATCTACGATTTTGAAAACTTTATTACGGCTCAAACATGACTGATAGTCAAATAGATACCCTTTATGATCTTGCTAAAGAGTCTTCCGATATTTTATATCGTTTCAGTGACATAGAGGCTTTGATTGGATATAAAGTCACTTATTTTCATAAAGTCTTTAAGTACTATTTATTTAAAAGCGAAGACTCAGCTACCCGTAAACTAAAGTCTATCCACACTTTTGTAAAACTAGCCAAGAAATTCACATACCTAGCGCAAAGCAAAGGTGTGTGGGTGCCTTTACGTAAAGCTCATGTGTTATTAAAGATTTCTAAGCTTATTTTTAGCCTGGCACAAAAGTGTAGTGGATAAATTCAATACAGCATAAATGGACTCCTCACGGAGTCCATTTATTACCTACTATTTATTTTTGTTATAGAACTGCTTGTTGAGAACCAACACGTTCTACCGTAGAAGCAAAGCCGTTTTGAGACGCAGCCACGGAGGGATTAATTGAATCTATAAAGGCGGCGCGGTTAGCAGGGTTAGCACCGACAATATTGATATCTCTCAGTATACTAGTCGCTAAGCTATCAACGCCAGAACCGTATTGCATGATACCCCCAAACTCAATATCAAGATTACGCATTTCCATACTGGATGTAATTTCACGACGACCGATAATATCACCAGTAGTCCGAGGGAACATATTAGTGACTAGGAAGGATTGCACTACATATGCCCACGTGGGATCAGGCTCAATAAAGAGCATGGTAAATGTGTAGTTATCCGGCAGCCAGTCCTTGACGACATTACGCAGGTTAGGTAGTGTAGAGACACCAGCGACCTTACTGTCTTCGTTCATCATGAGCATGTGGATGTAGTACCGCCAGAAACGGCTGGTAGCCATCCCATAGCGATCGATCCAACTCATAGTGACGTTAGTAGGCGCCATTGTCACATTAGTGAATTCATGTTGAACTTGACCACCACCACCAATAGCATGCTCAGCTGTATCAACAGTAAGCGTGGCGTTTAGCCCGTCAATTCGCATTGCTTGCTCTTCAACGAGCTGACGCAGTACACCTTTTAAGAATTGGGGCTCAGGGCAATAATCAAACCCTCGAGGCGCTTCCATGAGAATAGGGATGAGCGGGCGCGCTAGGTGCGCTGCATTACTGAGCCAGTTCGGTAGATTATTGCTATACCCCATTTGACCGGGGTTAAGCATATTGACCATCGGACTAGCAGCAACCCGCGCATAACCAACGTTATTTTGTAAAATTTCGTTATTGTTACGCATCTTTAATTCGTACCTTTAACTTTTTAAAAGAATGCTAGGGTAGAGCTCTACCCTAGCACGATGAGTATTTTTCTCTTTTAGCTAAACTTAGGCTCTAACACCTTGGTCAGCTGGAGCGTCTTCCATACGGAAACCTTCAATGGAATACGTACCGACCGTCTTCATGTTATTGGCGTAGAGCTTGATGTTAGTGCGCCAAGAAAAGCCACGTTGCTTATCACGTCCAGTGATCGTCGATTGCGGGATAATGACATACCGGTTATCAAAACGCTGAGCGACGTTTTCACGAATTTCTCTATCGATCGAGTCGCAGATCTCATCATCAGTCATAAAGCTGATACCGGTGTGATTGCGCCAGGAGTGTTCTGCCACAGTTTCTAATTCAGCCAGTGCAAAGTTAGTAATTGTGGAAGTGAAAATGGAAGTGTCGTCATTGTAAATCGACTTATACGCTGGAATAAAGGAGCGCTTGGTGTCATAGGACTGAGCCCACATCAAGCCTGCATCCCAATCCTTATTACGAGTCGAAACAGGCGTAAAGGTCACGTTGATCTTAGCAAAGTTTTGCACGATCGAGTTTGGTGCGCCTTCAGGATTCTTAGAGCGCTCCCAATAGCCATTACCAGCACCCATGTAAGCAGCGAACTTCTCAGCCAGATCAATGGTCAGAGGCAGTGGCGTCTTCCACTTCGATTCTAGATATCGACCGCTACGACCCATGATGTGGCCTCGGGTAGCCGGAGTGCCAAACGTTGAAGATTCAGGGAACATCTGAAGCCGAGTGCGTAGAGAAATCGCTAAGGAAGTCTCTTGGCTTGCAGTCAGTTGCGGTCCTTGAATATCATAAGGCGTTAGGAACACATTGGTGTTTTTACGAATGGAGATAAATTTCGCCATTTCGTATTTAGTCTCTAGCGTAAAACCAGTATCATAGAGCACAGACTCTACGCGACGCGCAGTATCTTGCACATAAGAGTTTCGATCGTTGTACTGCGCCATGAATTGGCCCACTAGCTTATCGAAGTTCTCCACAGACATAGTTCCATCACCACCACCTTGGCTATAGAGCGCGCTGTTTTCTGAAAGAATCACAGCGTCGGGATGGTTACGGATGATTTGGTACGAATGATACGGAACACCGCCTGAAGTTGTACCACCAATAAAGTTAAAGACATGGTGCTCTTCAACGCCATCGTTCTTAAAGTCGCTGAAGACAGGATTTAAGAGATTTACTTCGGCCGCATAAAAATCTCTCAGTAGCTGATCAATATAATCCGCATAGACGTGTTGCTCACCAAACGGACCAATCGTATCAGGTAGTTGAGGATCGTCTTTCCGTTCCCAGGACTCGATGAAAATATCGCCCAGGTACATATTCTCATCTAAGCGACGCGACCAGGCCCCTTGCATAAAGCAAGCATCAATGGTTTGCTCACCATCTAAGGTTTGAATCGTAACAGGCAGAGAGAAATTATCCACACGCTCTAAGCAAGCAAAGCGATACGGATAAGCACGAATTTCTTCGATCACCGTTAAATCAACCGAGACTCCAGAACGAGTCGTAGGCGCGTAGATGCGTTGAGCAACGTTATTGCCGTACGCACCAAAATTAGAAACACGGAGATCCCGAATCGGAAACTTACGCGATTGGGTTTGAGTGGCTGTATCGGTTTGAACACCTACCCCAATTGTACCCTTACCAAACATATCTTCTTGGGTAGTGGGGTCAGGTGTGATTTGTTCGACTGTAAAAAGAACCTTATAACCAGGTACAGTAGCGCCTGTCTCAACGGGATCGCCTGTGACTGAGTCATAGACAATAGAGTCGTCTTCGGGATTGCGTTCGTAGACGGGAATGGTGGTCTCTAAGACATCGGCGTATAGACGGGCAGTCGCAGGTCCTGGTGCATCTTCAGGCTTTAGCCGCTGATACATTTGCGCGCCGTTGCCTGCGCGTTGCATGGCGTTAGAGACAACGAGATGGTGCTGCGCATACTTAGAGCGCTCATCAAAGGTTTCGCTACCAAAGATAGCTTCTCGATTAGCACCGCTAGCTAAAACACCTTCAACAGGACCACGTTCTGCAAAAATAAAGGTCAGTGGGCAATGCGTGGGACGCTCTTCGGGCTCGAGCACAGCGGGCCTGCGAGAACTATCCTTACCCCCCAGCAATAGGGCTAGAGGAGTAGCATTAAAGATTTCAGTACTCATGGGTTATTCCTACGAAAATTTTCTTATGGGCTTACTGACATACACAGACAGTAAACCCAATTGTGTTTTTCTAAATGGGTCAGATTCCTTCTACCAAATCCATGTACATTGGATTAAAACTGATAAAGCGGATCTGTAAATTTTTAAAGATAGCTATTTTTAAAAATGCAAGGTCTGAAACCTTGCATATGATGGTGAAACACTTCAAAAAGCTTAGTATCTTTTGAACTTATTCTCTTAATAGGTAAGTGTATTTTTGCCTATTTCACTTAAAAACAGGAATTGCAGACATGACCGTACTTAAGACGGCTTACGATACCTTATCCGGTAGGGTAAAAGATGCCACAAAAACTGATGAAGCCATTGAACGTGCGGTAGTCGGTGGCGCACTTTCTTCATTGAACAAAGTCATTGAAATTGATAGAATTCGAAATAAAGAAATCGAAGAGATTCCCGCTTTATTGTTTCCGAAGGTTTTGCTACTGAACGAAGAGGAGCGCGTCGTGGTCGATATGCGCTACTATCTTGGTGTGAGTACTGGCCTACAAGATCGAAAAGTACTTAATAAAAACGAGTATGAGTTTGCTAAATATTGGGCAAGCTTCCAATATCGCTGGATTAGTGAGAATCCCACTAATTTAAGAGTGATTAGTCCAGCTGCCTTGGCTTCGTACGCCAATTGGTTATCCGATAGCATCATCAAGCGACTGACGCTAGATCCTCGAGAATCGATTCCGGTGCGAATTGTTTGTGCGTTTTATTATATCTATCAATTTCAAAATGAAGACCTAGATCAACAAACTAAAAACAATATGTTTCGCATGATCTCTCGGGCTTTAAATTTACCCATTGATCTAGTAATTGAGTTACTCGATAATTGCCATGGTTTACATAGCCTAGCAGATTTTTGTGAAGCACTGCAAACTATTGTGGGTTCTGTACGGTTACAGAAGCTTACCCCTGGTTTTCTGCTTGCTTTAGTGCAGGGTAGCTGGTTTGGTGTCAATGCGAGAGAAATCGTAGCCGCTGCGCTAGAGCACCCGCCGACTTGGCTATCTTTGATGTGCGTGGCTTTAAATAACCGCGTCTATAAGTCGACTGCCATTATGAAAGCGATCGAACGCAGTGTCAATCGCAATAATTTAGCAGAGCTAGGACTGTCGTTTAAACGTAGCTCTGGCGTAGAGAAGTATTTTGAATAACTGTTTGTTTAAACGGATTAATACATGCGCCCTTACGATTATCTAATTGACCATGTATTGAAAAACGTTTGGTGCTCTCCACGCCTAGATTATCAATTTAAGATTGAACCTAAGCGTATCACGCAAAATTATGGTGAGATCAATACAATCAACACCAACTGGCGTACGATCAAATTGCCTACCCAAGGCAAGCGCTATCACGTTTTTCAGTATGGTCAAATCTTCCCTTTGTTATTAGGGATTCAAAATAGCCGAGATAAATGGAAACTAATCTCTGAGGCTTGTAGTCAAGCTAATATGTTGGTAGACATTTATTTTAAAAGCGGGATGATGTTACCACGCTACAAGGCTTGGTACATGGTCACTAAAGATAATAATTTAATCATGGCGTTAGAAGAGACTGCTTACGCCGAAAATCTTTATTCGACTGAACCCGTTTATTTTAGATTTTACACAAATGCCTATTTTAGAAGTCCGCGCAGCTATGACGAGCCTCAAGCCGTCATTGTTAAAGGTAAACGCGTCGAAGTCGCTAATGATGTCATTGCCCTTCAAAATGAGATTTTAGTCCAACAAGCAAAACCGGGCCATGTATTTTGTTTTGTCAACGGCTGGCTCAAAGACTCTATCTCGCCTTTAAACGCGAGTGTAGGCGATGAGATCGAATATGTCTACGATAGTTCTGTAAAGACTGTTGTCCCATTTCGAATCGGTGATCTAAAAGAATTTGAAAGCACACTAGATGCTAGGCGTAAATATCTACTTAATTATTCCCGAGAACTAAATGATGATAAAATCATTGACTATCGAGATGATATTGATGTATATCTACGCTACCGTAATCCAAGCTTTCAAAATCAATTCACAGGACTCTATTATTCCCAAAATACGACCGATTGGTTACGCAACATCACCCATCGAGACTATAGCATCCCAGTACAACGTATAGCGAGTTACTTAAGCGAGAATCCACAATGGAGCGTACCCCTTGATGTGGAGATCGTGCTCTTTATTCGTCACGGAGGTTTTGCTAGACCGTTGATCTACGAGAATAATCGAATCCATGAGCTCTATCGTCTCGATGATGAGAAAGTCTCTCGTGCGCTAGTCGGTATAGATTCAACCGTAGAGAATTGGCAAGCCGATCAGCTTGAGTCTAGCTTATACGCTTTGACCATGGGTTCAAACACTGAGATTACTCGCACTCAGTCCGAGACACTTTTAGGTTATAATGCGGTTAGTAAAGCCATTGCCAATACGCCAAATAAAATCTATGCTAAAGAAGGCCCGATGGTCGCAGACGTGCCGTATGGACTTCAACTAGAGAGCACAGGCTTTGAGTACGACGCAAATGGTAAGCTCATTGATTTTAGCTACCATGTCAATTCTAGTTACTGGCCACAAAGAGACTTTAACGCTAAGATGGTGGAGTTAGTAGCTAATTACGGATATCTAGCATTGGATGAATACTACGGAGTACAAACCGTAACAATAAATCCTAAGTATCAATTTCGCTGCTATACTTGTCCAATTATGACTGGGGTGCCAACCAATCAATGGGTTGATGTAACAGGTTCAAGCCAATATGTGGTTTTAGACGGTGAACTGACTTGGTTAACTGATCCAAGTACCACGTACACTTTAGTGCGAACCAATAAGCGTAACCTCATCTATAAACAGACTATCACTCCAAGCTCCGGTAATACACGTTTTGCGTTGCGTCAGCAGTCATTTAGAAATAACATGATCATTACGCACAACATGCAAATTCCCATGGGTGAACTTGATCTCTGGGCAAATGGTAATTCACTCATTGAAGGCGTGGATTACATCATGCAGTTTCCACAAGTCATTCTAATTGGTCAGAAATGGTTAGCTGAACCTCAAAATGGACCTCAGGAAATCACCGTTCGTTTTACGAATTTTTGTGATAGTGATCTTAACCATAATACCGCTGCCGATAAAGGGTATGTGTATCATAAGACTTTAAGCCATAACCATCGCTACGATATCAGAGACGATAAGGTGGTGAGAATTATCATTGACGGCAGCACCTATGATCGCAATGACTTAGAGTTTGATGAAGACAGCGGTGGCGTTTTGGTGCCAGACGCTTTAAATGGAAAACCGTATTGCGTGCGCGATATCATGGTTCCTACTCGGGCGATGACCGATCAAGATCCATATGAAATGAAAAAAGCAAGTCTACTGATTGATAAAAAAGTCAGTGATTACTTAAGCCTACATTTTCCCATGCCGCAAGACGACACACCTAATGTCGGACCAAATCGGTACCCAGTTGTCTCGCCATTTTTAAATGCTATTTTACACGATCTAAAAAATGGTATCTTAGATGATCCGCGTATTAAACAATTCTATACGGATATGGACGCTCGAGAAATCGTCGCGCCTTATCTCTTTTACTTAGAATATGATCCCACACAAGAGGGTC
>Ga0182744_1004732_pt1 | contig 10047 bp, 14 predicted proteins | sample eDN3rd30CKraftMG_FD_128525 | JGI IMG/M metagenome (GOLD analysis project Ga0182744, IMG submission 128525) | Enriched Miracle-Growth compost microbial communities from Emeryville, California, USA - eDNA 3rd pass 30_C Kraft MG (version 2) (version 2) ... | reverse complement strand
GGCGACGATCCCCAAACCGCCCCAATCCGATATCGTCAAACATCTTCGCTCTCCACATCGCAGAGAACAATGAATCAGAGATGCACTTCCAACTCAACGAAGATGTGTGAATACGATAGCGCGTAGCGGGTGAGCGGGAATCCAGACCCTAAAGGTTCAATATGCCTAAGCTATCCTTGTAGACACCGAAGCGTTGCAATGCCTGGTTTCCCGCTCGCGCTTCGCGCGTCGGGAATGACAATGTCTCTACACCTTCACATCGCCGAAAGCCGCACCACTACCTTGCCCGCCGCATCCAGCAGGTAGAGCTTGCGCTCGCGCGGGTCGAGGCGGAAGCTGCGGGTCTGGCCAAGTGCCTTCAGAAACTTGCCCTCCTGAGTCATCACCGCCGGCGAACAGGCCATCCTGGTGCTGAACAGGCTGCCGAAGGAAATGCTGCTGCCTTCGATCATGGCCTTGCCGCCGATGCGGTTGCAGCCGCCCGAGCCGCTGGTCCTGCCGTCGGCGGCGATGTCGAGGGTGGATTGCAGCCGGTCGATGACGCCGCCGCCGAAAATGTCCTCGGCCAGCCAGCGTCCGGCGGGCGAAGCCGCCTGCTGCGCCAGCGCGGGAACCGCCGCCAGCAGCACGGCGGGCAGGGCAAGAGCGCCAGCAAGAGCAAACATCCGGCATGAGAGATGACGCAATCGGGTTCCTCCAGTTTATCCAGCGGCACGTCTGGTTTCGATTATAATAGCTTGATTCCAGCTCAAATGTGACTGAGCGGACCAACGGCAGGACGAGACGATGGCGGAGCGGCAGGCGAGATCGCGGCGGCAGGATTATGCCCGTTTCGTGCGCATCACCACGCGCTGGCACGACAACGACATCTACGGCCACGTCAACAACGTGGTCTATTACGCCTTCTTCGACACGGCGGTGAACCAGTTGCTGGTGGAGGGCGGCGTGCTCGATCCGGTGCTGAGCCCGGTCGTCGGCCTCGTCGTGGAGACGCGCTGCTCGTATTTCGCGCCGGTGGCGTTTCCCGCCGCCGTCGAGGTCGGCGTCCGGGTTGAGCATCTGGGCAATGCGTCAGTGCGCTATGCGCTGGGGATTTTCTGCGACGATGAAACCGAGGCGAGCGCGCAGGGCGCTTTCACCCATGTCTATGTCACCCGCGCCACCGGGGCCTCTACCCGCATTCCCGAGGCGACGCGCGCCGTTCTCACGGCCCTGATGCAAGGAGAGACCCGATGACAGCCCGCATCACTGCGGTCAGCCTCAGCCCGCGCCACAAGTTCAGCAAGGCGAACGCCCTGTCGATCCGCCTGCTCGCCGGGCTCGGCGTCGAGGGTGATGCGCATATGGGCGTCACGGTGAAGCATCGCTCCCGCGTCGCCAAGACGCCGGAAGCGCCCAACCTGCGCCAGGTGCATCTCATCCACGAGGAGCTGTTCGACGAGTTGAAGGCCCAGGGCTTCAATGTGGGCCCCGGCGAGATGGGCGAGAACGTCACCACGCGCGGGCTCGACCTGCTGGCGCTGCCGCAGGGCGCACGGCTGCGGCTGGGCACGGACGCGGTGGTGGAGGTCACGGGCCTGCGCAATCCCTGTATGCAGATCGACCGCTTCCGGAAAGGCCTGACCCAGGCCGTGCTCGGCCGCGATGATGAGGGCAACCTTGTCCGCAAGACCGGCGTCATGGCGATCGTCATCGCCGGTGGCGACGTGAGGGCGGGCGACGAGATCGCCGTCGAGCTGCCGGCGGGTGTGTTGAAGAAGCTGGAAGTGGTGTGACTTTACTATGCCGCGCGTGGGCTCACGATCGCTTCGATCTGTGCGCCTTTCTTGTCGCGCGCGACGGCAAGATCGTGACCGCTTTGCATGCCGAGCCAGAATTCCGGCGTCGTGCCGAAATAGCGCGCCAGGCGCAGCGCCGTATCGGCTGAAATGGCGCGCTTGCCGCGACAGATTTCGCTGATGCGCAGTTGCGACACGCCGAGCGCCTGAGCGAGGGCATATTGGCTCAGCCCCAACGGCTTGAGGAAATCCTCGCGCAGGACGTCGCCTGGATGGGCATGGGGAAAGTCGGCCATGTCAATTCCTTCAATGATAATCCACGATCTCGACTTCATGGGCGTCGGCATCTTTCCAGACGAAGCAGATGCGCCATTGGTCATTGATCCGGATCGAATGTTGCCCGCGTCGGTTGCCCTTGAGCGCTTCAAGACGGTTCCCGGGCGGTGCACGCAGGTCGTCGAGTTTCTGCGCGTAATGAATCTGCACGAGCTTCCGATGGGCGGTCTTGAGGACCTCGTCCGGATAGCCTTTCAAAAATCGCCTTTCCCAGGCTGCTCGCGCAGCATCGTTTTTGAAAGAGGCGATCATGATTTATGCTATCGCATAACGATACTAACGTAAAGCAATAGTATAGGCGGCATTGGCGGGTGCGCCCAGGCCGGAATTGGTGTATGGCTGGTCCAAACCGGCCTGCTTTGCGGCTGCGACACTCCTTTTCATCGAGAAATATAGAATGCCTGCCCTTCAGGATATTGTCGTTGACGTGGCCGCTCCGTTGCCCGTTCGCGTTCCCAATACCGCGCCGTTGCCCTCACTCGTCGGCATGACGCGGGCGCGGCTGGCCGACGCCTTGCGCGTCATCGAGGTGCCGGAGCGCGAAATCCGCATGCGCGTCGCGCAGATCTGGCACTGGATCTACTTCCACGGCGCCCGCGATTTCGCCCAGATGCTCAACGTCGGCAAGCCGCTGCGGGCCAAGCTCGTCGCGCATTATTCGCTGGTGCGGCCGCAGGTGGTCGCCGAGCAGGTGTCGAGCGACGGCACGCGCAAATGGCTCATCCGCATGCATCCGGTCGACGCCAAGGATAAGGGCGCCGAGATCGAGTGCGTCTACATCCCCGAAAGCGATCGCGGCACCTTGTGCGTGTCGAGCCAGGTCGGCTGCACGCTCACCTGCACCTTCTGCCACACCGGCACGCAGAAGCTGGTGCGCAATCTCAGCGCCGAGGAGATCGTGCTGCAGGTGATGGTGGCGCGCGACATGGTGGGCGATTTTCCCGGCCAGACGCCGCCGACCAACGGCCTCATTCCCTCGGGTGAGGGCGTGCGCGCGGTGTCGAACATCGTCTTCATGGGCATGGGCGAGCCGCTGTATAATTTCGACAATGTCACCGACGCGATTTCGGTCCTGTCGGACGGTGAAGGCCTGTCGCTGTCGAAGCGGCGCATCACCGTCTCGACTTCGGGCGTTGTGCCGCAGATCGCGGCGCTGGGCGAGGCGACCGGCACGGCGCTGGCGATTTCGCTGCATGCCGTGCGTGACGAGTTGCGCAACACGCTGGTGCCGCTCAATAAGAAATATCCGATCAAGGAATTGCTCGACGCCTGCCGCAACTATCCTGGCCTGTCGAACGCGCGCCGCATCACCTTCGAATATGTGATGCTGAAGGGCGTCAACGATACGCCGGCCGATGCGATCGCGCTGGTGCGCCTGCTCAAGGGCATTCCGGCCAAGATCAACCTCATCCCGTTCAATCCCTGGCCGGGCACCAAGTATGAATGCTCGGACTGGGAGACGATCGAGCGTTTCTCCGACATCGTCTTCAAAGCCGGCTATGCCAGCCCGGTGCGCACGCCGCGCGGCCGCGACATCCTCGCCGCCTGCGGGCAGTTGAAGAGCGAGACAGAGAAGCTGCGCGCGCGCGCGCGGATGATGGAAGCGGAAGAGTAGAGCGAGCGGATAAGGAAGCGGCCGTCTCGCAACTTCCTCGCCGTCATGCCCGCGCTTGTCGCGGGCACCCACGCCATGGTGCGCTCGTGCGCTTCAGAAAAGAACTCTCTCTGCATTTTGCCGCAACGTGGCAGCGTCACCGCGTGGATACCCGCGACAAGCGCCGGCATGACGCGCTGGGAGGCTGCAGTATCACTGTGTTCATCCTTCGCTAACCGTGTTTTTTCTGGCGTCATTAACCTTGACGTTCTACCAATCGGGGCAGCATTTATGAATCGATTGGGATCATGCCTCATTTCAAATCAATGACTTCCGTTGCCCTTGTTGCGTCAGCGTTTTTGTCCGTTCAGCTTGTCCCTCACCAGGCTTCGGCCGCCGAGAGATCGAAGGCACGGTACGCCAAACCGTCGCATGCCAAATCTCATCATGTGCGCAAACCGGTGAAGAAGCCGGCGGTCCGGCATTATGCCGTGCCACGCCGTCAGCCGGCCTATCGGCCCATGCCTGCCGTCATGCCGCAGCAATCCTTCGCACCGGCGCCGCAGCAGACCGTCGTTTCGCCGTTCTCGCCCTATGGCTGGCTGATCACCGTCAACGCCAAGACCTACGTGACGCCGCGCTATGTCGGCGCCGACCGCTATGCCTTCATTGCGTTTCCGACCCTGTCGTTCCGCCGTCCCGGCGAACCGCTGCAATGGTCGTCGCCCGACGACAGCATCGGCTTTGCCGCCTTCTCCAGCGGCGGCTTCAACATCGGTCCGGTGGTGACCTATCGCGGCGGCCGCTACGATAATGGCAACCGCGAATTGATGGGCATTCACAACGTGCGCTGGACGCTGGAGCCGGGCGTGTTCGCCAGCGTCTGGCTGCTGCCGGATGTGCTGCGCGCGAAAGTCGAACTGCGCCGCGGCTTTCGCAGCGAAGACGGTTTCGTGGCGAGCCTCGGTGCCGACTGGCTGACCAACTGGCAGGCGTTCACCTTCGCGATTGGGCCTCGCGCCAATTTTGCCGACGCGCGGTCGATGCGCTCGCGGTTCGGCGTCACGGTACAGGATTCGATCAACAATCCGGTCTTTGCCCCCTATGCGCCCGGCGCGGGCCTGTATTCGGCTGGCGCCTACGGCTCGCTGACCTGGCGCTATTCGAAGGACTGGTCGTTTGTCGCCTATGGCGGCTGGGATCGCCTGACCAATGGCGCGGCCAACAGCTCGATCGTGAAGGCGACCGGCGGCCGCAACCAGTTCACCGCCGGCGTCACGGCCAGCTACACGTTCCAGCTCGAACGATAGGCGTCCGCGCCGCAATCATCGCGGCGCAAGATAAATTAAACCTCTGTGCACCATGCTCAGGGCTCAGTTGCGGCGGAGTGAGTGGATGCGTAACGAGTGGATCGGCCGGCGGCAGGCCGTGCGGCAGACGTGCCATATGCGCGCGGAAATGCGTTTTCTCGACGGCCGCATGCCGATCGAATGCACTGTCGTCGACATCAGTGCCACGGGCGCGCGAGTCGAGCTGCCGGACGGTTTCGAGTGTCCGGAGGATTTCGACCTCTTCATCCCGTCCCGGTCGGAAACCAAGATCGCCAAGATGCGGCGGCAGGAGCACAATATCGCCGGTGTCGCATTCCTTAAATCGCGCCATGACGATCCGCTGGTGCTGCAATCGATCATCGAGCGGCTGGCCCGCCTCGAACGCGGCTATGGCGAATTGAAGAAAGCCGCCGCGCCGCACGTGGCCGGCGAACGCCGCAACGGAGAGCCGCCGAATGACGATCCGCCAATGGCGGAACTGCCGCTGCTGCCGGAAGCGGTCGCCACGCCCGAACTGGCCGGGGCCGGAACGGCGCATTTGGAACAGCGGCTCGATGCCCTGGCCAAAAGCCTGGCAGACCTGCAGACGACGTTCGTGATGTCGATCGCGCGACGCGAGCCGCAGGTCGACCACAGCACCGATATCAGGGTGCTGAAAAGCCAGGTCGCCGATCTGGCCGCCGCCGTGAATGCCAACGCCGGCGCCTCGCCGGACACGTCCGTGCCGACGGCGCAGGTCGCCGCGATGATGGCGCCGGTTGCCGAGACGCAGCAGGAGGTCGTCGAGCTGAAGTCCGAGATGGAACGCCTGAGCGCCGCGCTCGGCGCACTCATCGCGCCGGCTGCCGGCGATGGGCAGCCGGTCGAGCCGGCTGCAGAAGCGCCGGTTGAGGCCCCCGCTGAAGAGACGCGGTTGCAACTGACGCAATTGAAGGCCGAGATCGCCGAACTGCGGACCGCGATCCCGCCGCCTGCCGCTGCGCCTGTCTCCGTCATGAGAGATGCGGCGGAGCCGGCTCAGGACGACCGTTTGGAAGCCGAGGTCAGGGATCTGCGCGACAGCGTGCGCACGCTGATCATGCTGGTGGCGAAAAGCCTCAACGAGAAGCCGCGCGAAGCGGCTTAGAACTTGTTGTCATTCCCGCTCGCGCCTTTCGGCGCGCCGGGAATGACATTACGCGGCTTTGATCCCGCGCATGCCGCGCAGGCTGAGTGCGACGATGACGGCCGAGATCACGGCGTTCCATCCCGCCAGCGACAGGCCGAGAATGCGGATGGCGACGGCATCGCAGCGCACGACCTTCGTGGTCTGCAACTGCTTCATGAAGTCGCTCATGTCGTTGGCGCGCTGCGGCACCGCGCCGGTGCAGCCGGTCGGTCCCTGCCAGAAGCCCCATTCGACGCCGGCATGATAGATGCCGAAGATCATGCTGCCGATAAAGATGATGCCGACGAGGCCGAAGAGCAGGCGCGTCGCCGTCTGCGGACCGCGCCAGGCGCTCAGGGTGGCAAGCGCCGCGACCGGTACGCCGATGTAATAGGCCCAGCGCTGCTGCAGGCAGAGTTCGCAGGGCAGATAGCCGAAATATTCGAAGATCCAGGCGCCGGCGATGGTGGCGAAGGCGAGGACGAAGATAAGCGCAGCCGTGCGCAGCGGCGATAGATCGGGCATCAGAACACTTTCACGGCCAGCCAGAAGCCAAGGACGACGAAGAACAGGATGATGCCCATGAACAGGGCGAAATGACGGTCGAGAAGGGCGCGCGCCTGATCGCCGAAACGGTTGAGCAGGCCGGCGACGATGAAGAAGCGGGCGCCGCGGGTGATGGTGCAGAGCAGCACGAAGAGCGGGAAATTATATTCGAGCAGGCCGCTGACGATGGTGACGAGCTTGAACGGGATCGGCGTCGCGCCCTTGACCAGGATGAAGGCCCAGCCCCATTCGGCATAGAAGGCGCGGACGCTTTCAACCTTGGCCGTGTAGCCGTAGAGGTTCATCAGCCAGATGCCGACGGTGTCGTAGAGCAGATGGCCGATGGCATAGCCAAGCATGGCGCCGAGCACCGAGGAGATGGTGCAGACGGTGGCGTAGTAATAGGCCCGCTCCGGCTTCGCCAGCGCCATGGGAATGAGGATGACATCGGGCGGGATCGGGAAGAAGGAGGATTCCGCGAAGGAGATGGCGGCGAGCGCGGGCGTCGCGCGCGGCGATCCGGCGAGCGAGAGAGTCCAGTCATAAAGACGCTTGAACATGCGGGCCGGGATCAGGAGGGCGGGAATCGAGGAGGTGGGGCAGGCCTAGCATCCCGGATGCGACGCCAGCAAGTCAGGCGGATCGCCACACGAAATGTTGACCCGATCGCAGGCTGCGTCGACGCTTTCGCTCCAGACTAGTTGCAATACAGGATCAGTCTGGTAAAACCTCGACCGGTTGCGGTTCACTGTCAGATGGAGAGCCCTATGGGCAAGGTGCGTGTCGCAGGTTTTGCAGTGTCCATCGACGGCTTCGGCGCCGGCCCCGACCAGAGCCTGGAGCATCCGCTCGGCAAACGGGGCCCGGAGCTGATGAACTGGTTTTTCCCGACGCGGGCCTTTCGATCCATGATCGGCAAAGACGGCGGGACTGACGATCGCTTTGCCGACGCGGCGATGAAAGGCTTCGGCTCCTTCATCATCGGCCGCAATATGTTCGGCCCGGCCAGCGATAATTGGGGCGGCCCCGACTGGAAGGGCTGGTGGGGCGACAATCCCCCATATCACGCGCCGACCTTCATCCTCACTCACCACGCGCGGGCGCCGATCGTGATGGAGGGCGGGACGACCTTCCATTTCGTCACCGATGGGATCGAGGCGGCGCTCGCCCAGGCCAAGGCCGCGGCGGGCGACCTGGACGTGAAGATCGGCGGCGGCGTTTCGACGGTCCGCCAGTATCTGCGCGCGGGGGCGATCGACGAGTTGCACCTGGCGGTCTCGCCCGTCGTGCTGGGCTGCGGCGAACCCCTGTTCGCGGACATCGACCTGCCCGGCCTTGGCTATCGGGTGACGGAGACGGTGCCAACCGAACTCGCGACGCATATCGTGCTGGCGCGCTGACCGTCCGGCAGCCGACCGGGGCGGCAAAGAAAATGCCGCGAGCGGTTTCCCGTCGCGGCATCGAGGTCGTATGAAAGCTCAGCCGGCGCTTACTGCGTCGGGCCTTCCGGACGGTGCTCCGGCTTGTTCTCGTCGAAGGGCTTCCAGCCGCTTTCGCCACGCGCCTGGGCGGCGCTGCGCTCGCTCTTGAAGCGCTCGAACTCCTCGCGGTCGCGGGCCATGCGCAGATGGGCGAGATATTCGCCGAATTCGCGCTGGGCGGCCTCGAGCTTGCGGCGCTCTTCCTCGATGCGCTCGAGCTCGACCTTCTTCCATTCGTCGAAGGCGCGGTTGCCGGTGTTCGGATAGCCGCCCCAGCGAGGACCGCGACCGCCGAAGCCGCCGCCGAAACGGTCCCAGTTGCCGCGCGAACGCTCGCGCATCTCGTCGAAGCGCGTCTGCGCGAAGCCGACCATGTCGCCCTCGTAGCCCGAACGCCTCTGCCAGAATTTCATGAACAGGATCGCCAGGCCGATCGGCCAGAAAACGATGAATCCTAGGATCATCGCCAGCAGTTCGATCGGACGCCAAGGCGCCCCGTGGCGGCGGAAGCCATCGCCTCTCCAGCCGCAGCGACCGCGTCTCTCCCCGCGATCGTTATTCGCCCAATCCGCAGTCGCACTCATGTTTCTCTCCATTATCGCCTGAAAGGCTCAATGTAAATGTAACGTACATTAACATGAGGCGGCCGTCCAGAGCCTGCAAGGGTGGTCAGGAGAAAAATTGGAGCGGCGGTGTCGAAGCGCAAGGACCGGCTGGAGACGTCAGCGCGACCAGGGGCCTTTCGGTGCCTGGCTCGTGGCAAGATTGGCGGCATGGCGCTGGATCGCCCCCTCGACGAGGCTGGTCGCCGCGCTTTCGAGGATAGCCACCGGGTCGCTGCCGGTACGGACGGGATCGAGATGGCCGGAGAGCATCAGCATGGCCAGGCCGTGCGACAGCGCCCACATTTCGAAGGCGAGCGCCTTGGCACCGTCGCGGCTGCCTCCGTTATGTTCGAGCACGACCGCGCAGGCATGACGGATGCTGTCCAACGCCTTGTCGGCGGCAGCGCCCGGTTCCGGCGCGTTCAGGGTCTGCACATTGCCGAACATGGAGGAGTAAAGCCCCGGCTCTTCCCGGGCGAATTCGAGATAGGCGAGGCCCATGCGGCGCAGGGCCTGGTTGGGATTGGGCCGGCCCTGGTCCCAGGCGGTGCTGAGCTTTTCTGCGAACTGCTCGAAGCCGCGCCGCGCCAGTTCCTCGATCAGGGCGCCGCGGTCGGTGAAATGGCGGTAGGGCGCGGCGGCGGTGACGCCGACCAGCTTGGCCGCCTCGGCAAGGGTGAAGCCGGAGGGGCCGCGCTCGGCCACGAGCCGTCGCGCCGCCTCCAGCAGGGCCTCCTTGAGGTGACCGTGATGGTAGCCGCGCTTCTCACCGCTGAAGAATCTGGGCCCGAAACTGTGCATGGCGTCTACATAGGCGCGATTTTGGCGGAGTGCGAATCGCCGGCCGAACCGCCCGATTCTGGGGCCGGGCGCCCGGAATTGTCCAACTTTCCGTCCATGCCCTCCACCAGAGCGTCAAAAACGGCCCGGCAGCGCGGACTTGTCTTCAGGTCCTCGTGCATGACGATCCACATGCCGAGTTCGATCTCAAATTCAGAGGCGAGCACGCGGACCAGATCGGGATGGCGCGCTGCCACCGCAATCTGGCATGCGCCAATGCCGAAGCCGGCACGGATCGCCGCGAGCTGGGCGAGATCGCTGTCGGTGCGCAGCGCAAGTGCTGCCCGGTTCAGTGCGGGATACAAACGCAGAAACGGGCGCAGCGCCGGCGTCTCGCGGTCGTAGCCGATGAGGTCATGACCGGCCAGGTCCGCCATCGACGCGGGTGT
>Ga0182744_1004731_pt1 | contig 10047 bp, 9 predicted proteins | sample eDN3rd30CKraftMG_FD_128525 | JGI IMG/M metagenome (GOLD analysis project Ga0182744, IMG submission 128525) | Enriched Miracle-Growth compost microbial communities from Emeryville, California, USA - eDNA 3rd pass 30_C Kraft MG (version 2) (version 2) ... | reverse complement strand
TCCTGCCCGGCGCAGCACGCGCCGCGGCGATGGACGGCGGCCCCGTGGTCGTAAAGCTGGAGCGTCACGCCGACGACGTCGTAGCCTTCGGCCTTGAGCAGCGCAGCGGCGACCGAGGAATCGACGCCGCCGGACATGGCGACGACGACACGGGTGTCCTGCGGGCGCGCAGCGATGTCGAGGCTGTTGAGCATGCCCCTTGTATAGACCGGAATGGGCGCTGCGCAATGCGTGGCGCGGCGCGAACCACTGGGACGGCCCGGCAATTGTTGCCGCCGGGCTGCAAAGCCTGCCCCCGGCGGCGGGCCGGGCGACCCGAGGCTGCTTGTAACTCCTTGATAAACAGGCGGTTTGAGAGTCACCCCGGTGGCCCGGCGCTTGCAGATACGGTGTCAGATTGCATCTGTCCGTCCGGAGGTTCCGTGTCCAGCGTCGCCCTGCAGGTTTCCAGCAGCGGAAGCCGGCCTTCCCATGCTCCCGCCGATCGGCGCACCGAGCCGCCTTCGGCGCCGTTCGCCGAACTGCTCGATACCGGCACGACCGCCGAGACGCCGCCCTCGCCCCCGCCGGCGCGCACCGGCGCCTCGCCCTCCCAAACGAAGGCGGCACAGAAGGACAACCGGCCGGACACAGATCAGCCCCAGAACGCCAAGGCGGGCGATGACTCGACCGCCACACCGACGACCGATGCCAGGGATACCGTACCCGCGGACACAGCCGACGCGCCGAAGCTCGCGGACGATCCTGCCCCCGCCGGGACCGTGACGGCGATCGATGCGACCGCCAAGGCCGCCGAGCAGGATGCCGCCGGCCAAGCTGCGGACACCTCCAGCTCCAAGGATGCGAAAGACGATCCCTCGGCGCAGGCCGGTGGCGATGTGCCGGGTGATATGCCCGCTCCGGCTGCCGCCGCTCCGGCGCCGGCGCCGACACCGGTCGCGACGGCGATCGCCATTCCGGTCCCGACGACCGACGTCGCCGCCGCCGTACCGGCAGAAGGCGCGGATGCGGCTCCGGACGTGCTGCCGGTCGCGGCGCAGGGAGCAGCGGCGGAAACGGCGGCCATCGCCGGCATTTCCGCCATGGTGAAGGAAAAGCCCGGTACCGCCGCGATAAAGACGGATGCGCCCAAGACCGCCTCGGCCAAGGCTGCAACCGGCGGCGACACGGACAACGCCATCGATACGGACGCCGCCACAGCGGACGGCATCCAGCCGGCCGCCGATACATCGTCCGACCCGGCTCCGCGCGCTGCTGGCGATGACAAGCCGGCGCCGCGCCCGGGCGAGACATCCGGCGCGCAACCGGACAAGGCACGGCCGGAGCGGCCGTCCGCGGACGCGGACGCGCTCAGGCCGGCGGCGAAGACAGACAATCCCCACCAGGGATTCACGGCGAACCTCGCGGCGGCGACCGATTCCGGCCATCCGGGCACCGCCCCGGAGATGCAGGCCGGAGCACCTGCGGCCTCGGCTGCCGCCACCGCGTCCACCCAGGCGCAGACGGCCGTTGCCGCCCCGGTGCCCCTCGCCAGCCTCGCGGTCGCCATCACGAATCATGCGAAGGAAGGAAAGAGCCGTTTCGAAATCCGGCTCGACCCGCCCGATCTCGGCCGCATCGATGTCCGCCTCGACGTCGACAAGCACGGCAACGTGACGTCGCGGCTGGTCGTCGAGCGCGCCGAAACGCTGGACCTGCTGCGGCGCGATTCCACGGGCCTCGAGCGTGCGCTCGCCGACGCGGGCCTCAAGACCGGCGACAACGGCCTGCAGTTCTCGCTGCGCGACCAGCACGCGGGCGGCAACGCCCAGCGCGAGAGCGGCCACCAGGGCAACTTCACCCGCATCGCCATTCCGGCCGACATTCAGGGTCCCGCCGATGCGCCGCTCCATCGCGCGGCGCGCCTCGGCGGGCTCGATATCCGGATCTAGGAGAACGACATGGCCAGCAGCGCGATTCTTCCCGGCACAACGTCCAACATCGTCGCGGGCACCACGACCGGCGGCCAGAACATCACCTTCAACGGCAGTTCCAACAGCGACGGCTCGATCGCAGGGAACTTCACGCAGTTCCTGCAACTGCTCACGACGCAGCTCAAGAATCAGAATCCGCTCGATCCGCTCGACACCAACCAGTTCACGCAGCAGCTCGTGCAGTTCGCCCAGGTCGAGCAGCAGCTCAAATCGAACGACGAGCTGTCCACCCTGGTATCGCTGCAGCAGACCACGCAGACGACGCAGGCGCTCGGATTCGTCGGCCAGACCGTCACCGTCGACGGCGCGACGACCGACCTGACCAAAGGCATGGCGAGCTGGGTCTTCAACGTACCCAAGCCGTCGACCGCCCAGGTGACGATCACCAATGCCGCGGGCGCGACCGTCTACTCCGGCTCCTTCACCGTACAGGCCGGCCAGCAGCAGTTCACCTGGGACGGCAAGAGCAACGACGGCACCCAATGGGCGGACGGCACCTACAAGCTCAGCGTCACCGCGCAGGACGCCTCGGGCCAGAGCGTCGCCATGTCCACGCTGGTCCAGGGCATCGTCGATTCCGTCGATCTCACCCAGACGCCGCCGACGCTCTCGGTCGGCGGGCAGAACTACACGATCAACCAGGTCAAATCGATCAGCCGCAGCCAGTAGCCGACATCCGTTTCTTGCCGAGACCTTAACGCCGCTGCGTCAATGCGGCGGCATCGCTCCGGCGCTGTAAAATCGACATAATCGTTCGAGATCGAACTTCCTGCTTAGGTAAATTTTAAGCCGGGATCGGTAGATTGCGCGTGCTTTTTACAGTGCATGCGTGAGAGTACAAATGACCGAACCCCACCGCCCGAGGGTGAAATACGTCATCGGGCCAGATGGCAGTCCGCTTACGATCGCCGATCTCCCCGCTCCGGGCACGAAGCGGTGGGTGATCCGGCGCAAGGCCGAGGTCGTGGCAGCCGTTCGCGGCGGCCTGCTCTCGCTGGAGGAGGCGTGCAGCCGCTACACGCTCACGGTCGAGGAATTCCTCGCCTGGCAGTACTCGATCGACCGTCATGGCCTCGCCGGCCTGCGGACCACCCGCATTCAGCAATACCGGCAATAATCGCGTCCCGTCCCAAAACGGATTTCAAGCCCGCCCTGCCCTCCGGCACGGCGGGCTTTTCGTTTTTCCGCGCCGCTCCCCGATACGCCCGTCGGCCCTGTTAACGCCCGTTAACCAATTGGAAACCATAAACACGGCAAAAATTGCCGGGTCGGGCGTCCTGCCCGATGCGGGTCGTTTCAGGGTCGGGGCTCCCTTTTGCAAGGTCTTACGCAATTCGTCCGAACACTCGGCGCGGCGCGGCTGGCGGCCATGGCTGCCGTCACGCTGGCCCTGATCGGCTTCTTCGCCTTCGTCATCATGCGCGTCACCAACGTGCCGATGACCACGCTCTACACCGACCTCTCGCTGGAGGACTCCACCGCCATCGTGAAGGACCTGGAGCGGCAGGCGATCCCCTACACCCTCCGGAACGACGGCTCGACCATCATGGTCCCGCAGGACAAGGTCACCCGCCTGCGCATGAAGCTCGCCGAAGGCGGCATGCCCAAGGGCGGCGGCATCGGATACGAAATCTTCGACAAGACGGATTCGCTCGGCACCACGAGCTTCGTTCAGAACATCAATCACCTGCGGGCGATGGAGGGCGAGCTGTCGCGGACGATCCGCGCGATCGACCGGATCCAGGCGGCGCGTGTCCATCTGGTGATTCCCGAGCGCCCGCTGTTCGCCCGCGACAAGCAGGAACCCTCGGCCTCGATCGTGCTCAAGGTGCGCGGCTCGCTCGAGAACCAGCAGGTCCGCGCCATCCGCCACCTCGTGGCGTCGGCCGTCAACGGGCTCAAGCCACAGCGCGTCTCGATCGTCGACGAAACCGGCCGCCTGCTGGCCGATGGCACGGCCGACGACGACAGCGGAGCCGGCGACAGCGAGGAGCGCCAGCGCAACTACGAGCGCCGGCTGCGCGACGAGATCCAGTCCATCGTGACCTCGGTCGTGGGGCCGGGCCGCGCGCGCGTCAACGTCACCGCGCAATTCGACTTCAATCGAATCACCCAGACTTCCGACCGCTACGATCCGGACGGCCGCGTGCTGCGCTCGAGCCAGACGCGGGAGGAATCCTCGGGCACGAGCGACGGCAACCAGGGCCAGGTCAGCGTCGGCAACGAGCTGCCGGGCGCCAACCAGAACAACAATCCGCAGCAGCTCCGCGACCAGAGCAAGAAATCCGAGGAGATCGCGAACTACGAGATCTCGCGCACCACCAAGACCGAGGTCATCGAAGGCGGACGCGTCAACAAGCTCGCTATCGCCGTTCTGGTCGACGGCACCTATGCCAAGAACGAGAAAGGCGAGCAGGTCTATCAGGACCGGCCGAAGGAAGAGCTCGACCGCATCGCGGCGCTGGTGCGCTCTTCGGTCGGCTACGACGCCAAGCGCGGCGATACGGTCGAGGTGATCAACCTGCGCTTCGCGGAAATCCCGGCGCAGGCCATCAACGAGCCGGGCGGGATGCTGTCGTTCCTGCAGTTCACCAAGGACGACATCATGCGCGGCATCGAAATGCTGGTGATGGCGATCCTCGGATTCGTGGTCCTGCTGCTGGTCGTCCGCCCGCTGGTCCGGCGCGTCATCACGCCGGACGAAGGGGCGATCAAGGCCGCGGAACTCGAGGCGCAGGCGCTGCAGCTCGCGGCGGCCGAGCAGACAGAGCAGCCGCCCGAGCCCGAACAGCCGCTGGCGCTTCCCAGCAACAAGACCGCGAAAATGATCGACATCGCGCAGGTGAAGGGCCAGGTCCACGCGCAGTCGATCCAGAAGGTCGGCGAGCTCGCCGACAACAATCCGAACGAAACCATTTCCATCGTGCGCTCGTGGTTAAGCGATGCAGCCGCCTGATACGACGACAACACCCGAGAACGAGAGCACCGCGACGCTGGAAAGCGCCGTCGCCATGCTCGCCGCCCGGGTCCCCGCCAGGGCGAGCCAGACCCAACACCTGACCGGCCCGCAGCGCGCGGCCATCCTGATGCTCGCGCTCGGCGAACAGTACGGCGGCAAGATCTGGACCAATCTCGACGACGACGAACTGCGCCAGATCACCCTGGCGATGTCGACGCTCGGCACGGTCGAGGCCGCGACCGTCGAGGAGCTGCTGCTGGAATTCGTCTCGCGGCTGTCGGCCTCCGGCGCGCTGATGGGTAACTATGATGCGACCGAGCGCCTGCTGCAGAAATACCTCGGGCCGGATCGCGTCTCCGCCGTGATGGAGGAAGTACGCGGGCCGGCCGGCCGCAACGTCTGGGAGAAGCTCTCCAACGTTCCCGAGGAAGTGTTCGCGAACTATCTCAAGAACGAATATCCCCAGACCATCGCCGTCGTGCTGAGCAAGCTCAAGTCGGAGCAGGCCGCCAAGATTCTCTCCATCATTCCGGAGCCGCTGGCGCTCGACGTCATCAACCGCATGCTGAAGATGGAGGCGGTCCAGAAGGGCGTCGTCGAGCACATCGAGCAGACGCTGCGCAAGGAGTTCATGTCGAGCCTGTCGCGCACGCGCCGGCGCGATGCCCACGAATTGATGGCAGAAATCTTCAACGGCTTCGACCGCCAGACCGAGTCCCGCTTCATGACGGCGCTGGAAACGGTCAACCACGAGAGCGCGGACCGCATCAAGAGCCTGATGTTCACGTTCGACGATCTCGCCAAGCTCGACAGCGCGTCGGCGCAGACGCTGATGCGCAGCGTCGACAAGGACAAGCTCGCGATCGCGCTCAAGGGCGCCTCGGAGCCGGTGCGCGAATTCTTCCTCAAGAATATGTCCTCGCGCGCCGCCAAGATGCTCACCGACGACATGGAGGCGCTCGGCCCCGTGCGCCTGCGCGACGTGGACGAGGCGCAGGGCGCGCTCGTCAATCTCGCGAAGGACCTCGCCGACAAGGGCGAGATCACGATCACCAAGAGCGGCACGGAAGAGGAGCTGGTCTACTGATGGCGCCGGCCCACGCCCTTCCCCCCGGCGCCGCGCGGGACGGCCGCCGATGAGCGCCGGCACGAAATTCCTGTTCGATACCGACTTCTCGCCGGATCGCGCGCAGGCGGCGCCGAAGATCGACCTCGCCGTGCACGAGGCCGAGATCGCGGCCGCCGAGGCGCGCGGCTATCGCTCCGGCCTCGCGGCCGCCGAGGCGCAGGCGCGCACGGAAGCCGAGCGCCGCAGCGCCTTCGCGATGGAAAGTATCGGCGCGGCGCTCGACCGTCTGGTCGCGGGTCTTGCCGCGATCGAGCGCAAGCTCGAGGTCGAAGCGCTCGGGATCGCCGCCGCGGTGGCGCGCAAGCTCGCGCGCGCGCTGGTCGCGGGCGAGCCAATGGCGGAGATCGAGGCGCTGGCGAGCGGCTGTCTCGGCGAACTGCGCGGCGCGCCGCACGTGGCGATCCGCGTGCACGAGAGCCTGCATGCGCAAACCCAGCAAAAGCTTGCCGAGATCGCCGCCGCGCGCGGCTTCGAGGGCCGGCTGGTGGTGCTCGGCGTCGCCGACGTGGCGCCCGGCGACTGCCGGCTCGAATGGGCCGACGGCGGCATGGTCCGCGACCAGGCCGCGACCGAAAAGCTGATCGACGAGGCGGTAGCACGCTACATCGCGGCACGCCGCGAACCGCAAGGCTGATTTTTCCAGGAGTTCGAGAACATGAGCGACGCAGACATTCAGGTTCCCCTGCCCGACCTCGAAGGCGGCGTCCCGGGCGAAGCGGTTCCCGTCGCGCCGGAGCAGGACGTCCACGCCGTCCGCAGCGCGCAGGAACTGGAGGCCGTGTTCGACGTCCCGGTGCAGGTGTCGGCCGTGCTCGGCCGCGCCAGCATGGACGTCGGCGGCCTGCTCACGCTCGGTCCGGGCACGGTGCTCGAGCTCGACCGCAAGGTCGGCGAGGCGATCGACATCTACGTCAACAACCGGCTGGTCGCCCGCGGCGAAGTCGTGCTCGTGGAAGACAAGCTCGGCGTCACCATGACGGAAATCATCAAGGCGGAGCGCGCCTGACCGCAGCGGCGGCAATAAAGGTAGCGGCTTTTCAGAATCCAGCGGAGTGACAACATGCGCCTTCTCATCGTCGGAACCCTCAAGGGCCAGCTCTCCACCGCGACCAAGATCGCGATGGACAAGGGCGCCTCCGTCACTCACGCCGAAACCGTCGCGCAGACGCTAGCGGTGCTGCGCAGCGGCAGGGGCGCCGACCTGCTGATGGTCGACGTCAATATCGACATCCGCGATCTCGTCCTGCGGCTCGAGGCCGAGCACATCCACGTGCCGATCGTCGCCTGCGGCATCACCAACGACGCGCGCGCCGCCGTCGCCGCGATCCACGCCGGCGCCAAGGAATACATCCCGCTGCCGCCCGACCCGGAGATGATCGCCGCGGTGCTGGCGGCCGTCGCCAACGACACGCGCGATCTCGTCTATCGCGACGAGGCGATGATGCATGTCGTCAAGCTCGCCCAGCAGATCGCGCCGTCGGACGCTTCGGTGCTGATCACCGGCGAGTCCGGCACCGGCAAGGAAGTGCTTGCGCGCTACGTCCACTCCCGCTCGAACCGGGCGCGCGGCCCCTTCATCTCGGTGAATTGCGCGGCGATTCCCGAACAGCTTCTGGAATCCGAGCTGTTCGGCCACGAGAAAGGCTCGTTCACCGGCGCGGTGGCGCGGCGCATCGGCAAGTTTGAGGAGGCGAACGGCGGCACGCTGCTGCTCGACGAAATCTCCGAGATGGACGTGCGGCTGCAGGCGAAGCTCCTGCGCGCCCTCCAGGAGCGCGTGATCGACCGCGTCGGCGGGAGCAGGCCGGTACCGGTCGATATCCGCATTCTCGCGACGTCCAACCGCGACCTCAACGAGGCGGTACGCGCAGGCACCTTCCGCGAGGACCTGATGTTCCGCCTCAACGTCGTGAACCTGAAGCTTCCGCCGCTGCGCGACCGGCCGGCCGACGTGCTGGAACTCGCCCAGCACTTCACCAAGATCTATTCGGAGGCCAACGGCGTCACGCTGCGTCCGCTGTCGGCGGAGGCCAAGCGCCAGCTCACCCTCAACCGCTGGCAGGGCAACGTCCGCGAACTGGAGAACACCATCCATCGCGCCGTGCTGCTCGCGACCGGCGACGAGATCGGCCCGGAGGCGATCCTGACGCCGGACGGCGCGCGGGTCGATGTCACGAAGCCGCCGGCGGTCGCCCATGCGGCGCTCGCGGCCGAAGCGGTGACGCGCGCGCTCGTCGGCCGCACCGTTGCCGATGTCGAGCGCGATCTCATCCTCGAGACGCTCAAGCACTGCTTCGGCAATCGCACCCACACCGCGAACATCCTCGGCATCTCGATCCGCACGCTGCGCAACAAGCTCAACGAATATGCCAACGACGGCGTGCCGGTGCCGCCGCCGACCAGTGGCGGCGCGGAGATGCGCGGCGCGGCATAGCCGGTCCTAAAAAAGAACTGCCTCGTCCCGAAGGACGAGGCAGCCACCCCCTACGCCCGGCCGCACGTTACAGCACTGGCGCGGGCGTCAACCGATAGATCTAGAACAGCGAAGCGACGCCCATCTCGCGCAGCGTCGCCATTCCTTCCCGCTTCTGGTCCTCGCTCAGCGTCGCGATCAGCGGACGGGCGGCGACCGCGACGCGGCGGGCCGACCAGCCGTCGAGCACGATGGTCTTCATTCGCGCGCGCACGCGCTGCACGAAGCCCGCGTCGGCGACGGCGCTGCCGGTCGCGTCCGCGACCTGGCGCTGCTGCGCAGCCTCGCGCAGCGTGGCTTCCAGCCGCTGCCAATGGACTTCCTGTGCCGGCGACAGATGGAGCGCGGCCTTCAGGCGCACGATCATGCCGTCGGTGACGACGATATTCCGGGACTGTTGGGCGTGGGCAGCAGAACCGAGCTGCACGAGCGACATCGAACCGAACAACATCAACGCAAGCGCCAGCATGCGGGCGGTCTTCATCATCAGGCAATTCCCTGTTCGAGCGGTTGCCGGTTCATCAGCGCAATAGAAGCCCGAGGGCCGTTAACACTCAAGCATTTGCGCTGTGAGGGCGTCGCGAATTGCCGATTAACCTTGCTGCGCGGGTGCGTATGGGGACTTCGAGGCCAAATCGGGGCGCATCCTGAAAAAAGTACACGAAAGCGGAACCAGGTGCCGAATCATATCACCGGATGAACGATCAGTCATTGCCCCGGTGGCCCAAACACAAGGGCCGCACCTTCCGGCGCGGCCCTTTTCGTCAGGAAAATACCTTGCCGGCCCTCAGCCGACATCCGTGGAATGGATGCGGCGGCCGACCTCGATGGCGACGCCCTGGCCGCGCTGGCGGCGCGCCAGCAGCTTGTTGAGCGCGCCGAGATAGGCCTTGGCGGAAGCGACCAGCGTATCCGGGTCGGCCCCGCGCGAGGTTACCGAGCGGCCGTTTTCCGACAGCCGCACCGAGACTTCGGCCTGCGCATCGGTTCCCTCGGTGACGGCATGGACCTGATAGAGCTCGAGCGTCGCCTCGTGCGGCATCACCGCCTTGATGCAGTTGAAGATCGCATCGACCGGGCCGTTGCCGTCGCGCTCCTCGATGGCGGTCTTGCCGTCGATGTCGAGCTTCATGGTGGCCCGCTGCGGCCCATGGGTGCCGGCGATGACCGACAGCGAGACGAGCTTGAGCCGGTCCTGCGCATGGGCGATCTCCTCGTCCACCAGCGCCTCGATGTCCTCGTCGTAGACGTGCTTCTTGCGGTCGGCCAGGGCCTTGAACCGCACGAAGGCATCCTCGAGCTGGTTCGAGCTCAGCTCGTAGCCGAGTTCCTCCAGCTTGTGGACGAAGGCGTGGCGGCCGGAATGCTTGCCCATCACCAGCGAGGTCTGCTTCACGCCGACGCTCTCCGGCGTCATGATCTCGTAGGTCTGGTTGTTCTTGAGCATGCCGTCCTGATGGATGCCCGACTCGTGCGCGAAGGCGTTGCGGCCGACGATCGCCTTGTTCCGCTG
>Ga0182744_1004730_pt1 | contig 10047 bp, 9 predicted proteins | sample eDN3rd30CKraftMG_FD_128525 | JGI IMG/M metagenome (GOLD analysis project Ga0182744, IMG submission 128525) | Enriched Miracle-Growth compost microbial communities from Emeryville, California, USA - eDNA 3rd pass 30_C Kraft MG (version 2) (version 2) ... | reverse complement strand
TTGCCCGTTCCATAATATCCAATAACGTGTTGCGCATATTGATGGCATCTTCAATGCTTTTAATATACAACGCGTTTTTTTGGAGCAGTGCATTGCCGAAAAAATTGGTGGTGGAACCGGCTGCAAAGACCAGTATATCATATTTTAAAATGCTATTATCTGATAGAAATAATAATTGTTTATCTGAATCCACCCTGTTTAATTCGGCCAATCTAAAATGAATGCCTGTATGCTGGAATAACTTCCTAAATGGATAGCTGATGGCCGAAGGCTCGAGAAATCCGGTGGCTACTTGGTATAACAGTGGCGTAAAGTAGTTGTAGTTATGCTTGTCAATAACCGTGACTTCATAATATTGATTATTGTATAGTTTTCTTGCCAGATTGATACCAGCAAAGCCGCCGCCTATAATAATGAGTTGTTTTTTGTTCGCTTCCATGGGTACTTTTTTTTACATTGATGAGTTTATCAACTGTTTTGCCAATTGGCAATTGAAGTGCCATGGTATAAGTGATTAGTAATGAATTGGAAGTGATTCTTGCGATTCGGAATATTGACGATATTTAGTGAAATGACATTTTTTGTGACGATATTTCGTGGATCCGTAAATTGAATATATGGATGGGATGTTATCAACCACCAATAGGTGTCCTTAAATTGACAATTAAAGGGATGCTTTTATTACTTCAGGGCAAAATCTGATAGAATCGAGCAAATAACTGTGTTTTTAGATAATTATCTTTAGTTATATTGACAATCAGGTAGTTGGGCTATTAAGAACCAAACGCACCCATATTTGATGAAAAGATCTTTACCGAGATTGCCAGTAGTATTACACCAAAGATTTTCCTGACAGCAATAATCCCTCCGGGTCCCAGCATTTTCTCAAACCATCTCAGGGAAGTAATAACGATATATACAAAAAATAGGTTCAGCAGAATTCCACCTATGATTTCCAGTTGGCTGTAAATAGCTTTTAATGAAATAATGGTCGTAAGGGTAGCACTACCTGCAATCAAAGGGAAGGCTACCGGTACAATAATACCCAGTTCCGGATTATTATCGCCTTTAAAAATCTCATGACCAAGGGTCATTTCCAGACCCAAAAGAAATAGAACGATCGCTCCCGCCAGCGCAAATGATTTAATATCCAGGCCCATCAGGTTCAAAAACTGTTGCCCTACGAACAAAAAACCGATCATAATAATGCCGGAAATTATTGAAATTTTCCGGGCATTGAACTGGCCTTTGCTTTTTTCCTTAATGGAGATAAACAAGGGAATGGATCCCAGGGCATCGATGACCGCAAATAAGGTAAATGTAACAGTGAGTAAATGATCGAACTGGAAGCGCATATAGAATTGACTTTGGTGCAAAAATACGAATATTTGGTAGTATTTGAATTTTGGACGGAGCTGATTCGAAATGAGGTAATTGAAAAGAATTCATAAACTTATGGTCCGATAAAAATGCTTTGTCCAAGCGGCTAACATCACCTAAATTTGTAGCATGAGTATGACGACTGGCCTCTTAAAGGGCCTTATTAGCGTAGTGGTGGCAGCAATTGCTATAAGCGGCTGCAAAGAGGGGACAGAAGACCCGCATTCACTTATTTTTAAGCAAAAGCAGGCAGATGCTTATCTGAATTTTCTGGCTGCACATCCTGACAGCTCAGGGCTACGGTTGTTAACCGCCCAGAAACTGGATAGTGTTGGCCGTTTTAAAGAGGCGCTTCAGCAAATGGATACCCTTATAAACGAGGATAGCAGCAAATATGGCCTTTGGGTGGTAAAGGGTGGTATTTTGCTCGATAGCACGGATACAACCGGTGCCCAGGCTGCTTATAGTAAAGCATTGTCCCAATTTAAGGGAGAAGAGGCATTGCTGGCCCAAGGGGTCATTTATGCGCTCAAGGGCCAGGATACATGCCTTAAAATCGCCGACCAGCTGGTGTCCAATCAGGCGTACAGCCATTATATTAAAGGATTATTCGCCGCTCAGAAAGCAGATACGGCCGCAGCTTTGCCCTTGCTGGATCAATCGATTCAGTTGGATCCTGGTTTTGCCCAGCCATATTGCACAAAGGCCCGCCTCTGGATGAAACTTGGGCAGGCGGCCAATGCAAAGGCTGTTGTTCTTGAAGGGCTAAAACATAATGCCCATTCAATTGAGTTGCTTAATACAGCGGGAGCAGTTTTTGAAGCTATGAAAGAGGCGGACAGTGCCCGCAGCTATTATAGGCAGAGCCTTCAGATAAAGCCTTATCAACCAGTCATTCAACATAAAATTTCTGCCACTTAAAATAAAGTATATGAAGCGAATCATTGCCCCCTCTTTTCTGGCATCTAATTTCTTACAACTGGCCTCGGAAGTTGCCATGGTCAATGAAAGTGCGGCTGAGTGGTTACATCTGGATATTATGGATGGCCGTTTTGTGCCCAATATCAGTTTTGGATTACCGGTTGTAGAACATATAGCCAGCGCAACAAAAAAATTCTGTGATGTTCATCTGATGATCGTGGAACCCGAAAAATACATTGCGGATTTTAAAAAAGCCGGTGCAAATCAATTAAGTGTTCATATTGAAACCTGCCCGCACCTGCACCGCACATTGGAACAAATCCATGATCTTGATATGAAGGCTGGAATCGCGGTCAATCCACATACCCCTATAGATTTATTAAAAGATATTATTCAGCATGCTGATGTTGTCAATCTGATGAGTGTCAATCCAGGATTTGGCGGCCAGGTATTTATCGAACATACCCATATTAAGATAAGGGAACTCAGAAAAATGATTGACGATAAGGGATTGGATACCTTAATCCAGATTGATGGAGGCGTAACCCAGCAGAATGCACGTAATTTATTTGATAGTGGAGCTAATGTACTCGTTGCAGGAAGCGCTGTTTTTAAGGCCGCTGACCCCAAAAAAGCAATTGCCGATTTATTGGACGCCTGACCTGAATAGATGCATGGAATAGGAGCTTATTACACAGTTGGCACAAGATCGCAAAGTATTCGTTGCCATTCCCTGAATATTTTTTATCCGTTACATTACAGGAGCCTTGAAACTATGGAGCCAGCCGGGTTATTTGCCAGCTGCTCCCTTCTTTTGTATACAAAATACGGTCGTGCAGCCTGCTGGGGCGGCCCTGCCAAAATTCTATAGTTTCTGCGATAACAATATAACCTCCCCAGTGTTCTGGTCTCGGGATATTCTCGCCAAATTGCGCCCTGAAATCAAGTTCGTTTTGTTCAAGTATGGCCCTGGAGGCTATTGCCTGGCTCTGGGGTGAGCTCCATGCACCAATTTTACTGCCAACGGGCCTGGAGTCAAAATAACTGTCACTGAGTTCCCTGCTTACTTTTGCTACCTTCCCTTTAATGCGCACCTGTCTTTCCAGTTCCCGCCAAAAGAATACAAGCGCCGCATGGGGGTTTTCATTTAGTTGCTGTCCCTTCTGGCTTTGGTAATTTGTAAAAAATACAAAGCCGTCTTGCGTAATATTTTTCAATAGTACGACCCTGGCATCCGGAATGGCACCTACGGAGGCTGTTGCAAGCGTCATTGCATTGACTTCGCCTGCCTCCGCACTGATGGCCTGTTGCCACCACCTGTCAAATTGCTGAAATGGATCCGGATCTACATCCGTTTCATTAAGGGTAAGTTGTTTGTATTCCGTTCTGATAGCTGCAATATGACTATGTAGGAAGGAGGATTTCTCATTTGACGGATTCATGATGTCCTGTGTTATGGTTGGAATGTAAATGGAAAGATGATCTTTTTAATCACTTTTGACTGGCCCGTTGCAGATAAGCTTTTTCTTCTTTTGTAAGCGATTTGTATCCTTTTAGCCTTATCTTATCCAAAAGCTCATCTACACGTTCCTGGGTGATTAGTTCGGTTCTTTTGAAAGGTTGTCCTTTGGCTTTATAAAACAATTGCTGTCCCTTTCGGTTTTTTTTGACAGCTTTCTTTTCAGGATTAAAGATATCGTCAATGCGGTATATCAGATTATACATCCACTCACAGTAATCCCTGTCTTTTCTATCATAGCTCCACATTAGAAAAAAGCCTAATAAAGCCGCGCACAGATAAGCCATAACCAAGGGCAGGCCTGCCGCCACACTGGAACTGAGCGTAATGGCCATGAATATGATAAAGAGTATCCATAGTGGAATGCCGCCGTTTAACCTTGGAAAAATCTTGTATTTTGGCCCGAGCGTTGTAGTGCCGGCAGCAACCGCGATGACAGCGGTTGTTGCACCCGCCAACTGCGACATATGCGCCGAATGAGGCATCATGACACTACAAATGATAAAAACAAGACCGCCAAAGAAGCCGCCATATAAGTATAAAGGAATCATTTTACGATTGGCGGCCAGGCTTTGTAAAATAAAACCAAAGGCAGAGAGCCAAAGCAGATTGGATAATAATGCTAATAGGGACTCGTGAGAAAACATATAACTCACAATGGTCCATGGGCGGTGCAGGAATACAGAACCATCTGCCGGTAAAACAAAATAATCAAAGATCTCTTTATGGAACAGCGCCACATTTTCACTGGCCACATTACTGGTGGCCGTCATAAAGTAAAAAATCTTAAAAAAAATCAGTAGAACAAAAAGGACTGCATTGCTCATCAATAAAAGGACCAGGGCATTGCCCGTACTCCCCAGTGTAATCCTGTTTTTATGCGATAACGTATGGTTCATCTTCGTTGCGTATTTTTTTAAAGAGCACTCCTTTCGGCTGCTCATTTGATCAAAATCCAAAAGTGCATTGATTTTAATAAAAATGTCGCTTATTATACCTGTTCCAGAAAAATATGATTAAAAACCCAGTCAGTGCTCCGCCCAGATGGGCCACATGTGCCACATCGTCCGTGTTACTGAAGGCGCCGTAAAGCTCATATACCAATATGCCGATAATCGCCCATTTGGTCGGGATTGGTAAAAAGAAATATAAATACAATTGCGTATTGGGAAACAAATAACCAAAACCGGCCAGAATGCCAAATACAGCCCCGCTGGCCCCCAGCATGCCTTCATTGATAACAGCCCTATATTTTTGCAGGTACAGATCAGGCGCACCTGAACTTATTAGGGCATGGTACTGATCGACGACCGGGGTGAGTTCATATTGTAAATACCCCAGGTAAATCAAGGCGGCCCCGATGCCTGATAAGAGATAAAAGGTCAAAAAGCGCTTGCCGCCAAAATTGATCTCAAGCGCTGATCCAAACATCCACAATGCAAACATATTAAACAGGATATGGATAATACCATACTGTCCGCCAAAAGGACTGTGTAAAAACATGTGGGTGACGATCTGCCAAGGTTTGAACAGCGGACTATAGAAGGAATGCAACGCAAAGGTGGATTCCATAAATGCTGTAACGTGTTGACCCAGAAAACTCTGAATCATCCAGACCAGAAAGTTGATGATAATCAGATTCTTGATGACGGGTGGGATAGGGGGTAAACCAAGTTGCCTGCCGTTTTGCATAATTTATTGAGTCGTTTAAGTCGTTTTTAATTTTAATTGAACCACATTCTCTATATGTAGCGTATGCGGGAACATGTCTACCGGTTGAACCCTGGTGACCATATACTTTTCACTAAGTAAGGCTACGTCCCTTGCCTGAGTGGCCGGATTGCAACTTACATATACTATCAAGGGCGCCTGGATTTCCAGTAATTTCTGGATCAGTTTTTCATGCATCCCTGCCCTGGGGGGATCCGTGATGATCACATCCGGACGGCCGTGCTGCTCAAAGAAATTGTCATCACATATCTTAATTACATCTCCCGCATAAAAATGACAATTATTTAGGTCATTGAGTGCCGCATTGGCTTTGGCATCAGTTATCGCATCTTCCACCACCTCTACACCAACAATAGAACCGGCCCCGGCGCTGCAGAAAATACCGATACTTCCTGTGCCGCAGTAAAGATCATATAAAATCTGATCGCCGCCTGGCTTTAGTTCAGCAAATTCCCTTGTTACCTTATATAAAGTCTCTGCCTGCCTGGAATTGGTCTGGAAAAAAGATTTGGGACTGATTTTATATTTAAATCCATCAAGTTCTTCCAGAATATAACCATTTCCTTTAACAATAACAGGCTCCAGGTCATAGAGACTATCGTTTTTCTTGTCATTAATGGTATAAAGCAGGCAGGTGATCTCAGGGAATTTCTCCTGAAGCAATTCCATTAACTGCTGCCTGGCCTCGGCCAAATCATAGCCAAGCACCACATTTACCATCCAGTCGCCCTCTTGGGTATTTCTGATCTGAACGGTTCTGACCCAGCCCGTATGGGCGCCAATATCGTAAAATGGCAGATTTCTGAGCCGGGCAAACTGGGCAATAAATTTTCTGATCTTATTGGTAGGTTCTGCCTGAAGGTGACAAGTGTCGATTTCAACGACACGGTCAAAAAAGCCTTTTGCATGGAATCCGGCTACCCCTTTGTCGGCTGTGGGATCAAAACTTTCACCTTTAGCCTTGATTGCCAACATTTCCTGTTGGGAAATGTATTTTTTTGTGGAGTAAGTATATTCCATTTTGTTGCGATAGGCCACTGTCTGGTCACAACCTATAATGGGCTGGATTTCAGGGAAGCTGAATTTTCCAATACGTTCAAAATTGTCCTGTACCTGTTTGGTTTTGTAGAAAAGCTGCTTCTCATAAGGAAGGGATTGCCAGGAGCATCCTCCGCAGATACCAAAATGTTCACAAAACGGCTCAATTCTGTCAGGCGAGTAACTTCTGAACCGGACAGGAAAGCCTTCCGCCCAATCTTTTTTGTTTTTCGTCAATTGCACATCCAACCGGTCACCGGGGATGCAGTTTTCAATAAAGATTACCTTTCCCTCACTTTTGCCGATGGCTTTGCCGCCGGCGGCATAATCAAGGGCGAGTAGGTCTTCAACAATGATTTTAGGGCGCTTTTTTCTCACGCCTGCAAAGATAGTGGATGATTGTCCAAAACCTGCCCCCGGTATAAAGCAATTTTGTTAGTAAATCGCTTATTTTTGTCTCTGAAGAACAAAAAATAACCAAAATTGGTGAGGCCGCCGCTAAAATAATTTTACAATATAAATATTTAGCTGTACTTTTGCCAGCGAATAATAAAAGAAGAAAATTTTAAAAGAGGTTTAAAAACAGATTTTTAATGTCTTATTTAACAAAAGAAAAAACAGCAGCAATCTTTGCTAAATACGGTGGAAACGCCGCTAATTCTGGCTCTATTGAGGGGCAGGTTGCCCTTTTAACTGAGCGTATTCTGGGAATTTCCGCTCACCTGAAAGAAAATAAAAAAGATTTCTCCTCTCAGCGTGGTTTAATGAAAATGGTTGGCCAACGTAAACGTCTGCTTGCTTACATGCAGAAACATAACTTACAAGGTTACCGTACGCTCATTGAGCAGTTAGGATTGAGAAAATAATTTATATAGTGATCTACACTGGCTATTCCCAACGTACAGTTTATTTATTGTTAGTTGGGAATAGTTTTTTGTAGCGCACTGTTATTCAGTCAAACCGTAAGGGAGATCCTCCGTGCAATTTCGAGTTCCCACCTTTAATTATTAATGCACAACTCCTTTACAAATTCAAAAAAATATTTATGTTAACACAACCACTAAGTGTTTCATTTGACCTGGGTGAGGGCCGTGAGGTGTTCATTGAAACAGGCAAACTAGCCAGGCAAGCTGATGGCGCCGTTACAGTCCGCCAGGGAAACAATATCATTTTGGCGACTGTCGTTGCCAGTCAGGAGCCAAGAGAAGGACAATCTTTTTTTCCGTTAAGCGTTGATTATCAAGAAAAATTCTCATCAGCAGGGCGTATTCCGGGGTCTTTTTTCAAAAGAGAAGCCCGTTTGAATGATTATGAAGTGCTGACCAGTCGTCTCATCGACCGTGCTTTAAGACCTTTATTTCCTGAAGATTATTTATGTGATGTGCAGGTGCTCATATCATTGGTTTCCAGTGATGAGGAAGTTTTACCGGATGCACTTGCCTGTCTGGCTGCTTCTGCAGCCCTGGCTGTTTCAGATATACCCATTAAGGAGATTATTTCTGAAGTTCGCGTAGCCAGAATTGATGGTAAATTCGTTATCAACCCAAGCCGTTCCGCAGTAGCCAATGCAGATGTCAATCTGATCATTGCTGCTACAGAGAAAAACCTGATGATGGTGGAAGGCGAAAGTAAAGAGTGCAGCGAGGAAGATTTAATTGAAGCACTGGGCATTGCTCACGAAGCGATCCGCGTTCAGATCAAAGCACAAGAAAAACTGCGTGACCTGAAAGGCATTACCTCCAAAAGAGATTATACCAAACCTGAACAGGATGAGGCACTGAAAGCCAAAGTTGCTGCTTTCGCTACGGATAAAATCAATGAAATTGCGCGTGCCAAGACGGCCAAGCATGAAAGAAGTGAAGCTTTTAAAGCTTTAAAAGATGCACTCATTGAAAGTTTAGGTGAAGAGCCCGAGGAGCTGACTGTGAAGCTAGCCAAAAAATATTATGAAGACCTGCAATGGGAACTCGTGCGTAATATGATGCTGGATGAGCGTATCCGTCTGGATGGCCGTAAGCTGGATGAAGTTCGCAGCCTGGCCATGGAAATTGATCCATTGCCAACTCCGCATGGCTCTGCGTTATTTACAAGGGGTGAAACCCAGTCGCTTTCAACCGTTACCCTTGGAACTCCCCTGGATGAACTGCTGGTTGAGACAGCAGCGTCCTCAAGCTATTCTAAATTCTATCTACATTATAATTTTCCTCCTTTCTCTACCGGTGAAACCAGGCCTATGCGTGGACCGGGCAGAAGAGAAATCGGTCATGGTAACCTGGCTATGCGTAGCCTGAAGCAAATGATTCCTACCGGAGATTATCCTTATACCATCCGTATCATCAGTGATATTTTGGAATCGAACGGTTCCTCCTCCATGGCTACGGTTTGCGCCGGTTCTCTGGCGCTGATGGATGCCGGTGTACCTGTTCCAAAGCATGTGGGCGGCATCGCCATGGGCCTGATCACAAGAGAAGACGGTAAATACGCTATTCTTTCTGATATCTTAGGTGATGAAGATCATCTGGGTGATATGGACTTCAAGGTAACTGGTACAAGAGACGGTATCTGCGGTGTCCAAATGGATATAAAAGTAGACGGCCTGAGCATGGAAGTGATGCGCGAAGCATTAATGCAGGCAAAAGCCGGCAGATTGCATATACTGGATGCGATGTACGCATGTATCGAGAAAGCGCATGATGACGTTAAACCTCATGCACCAAGAATGGTGAAGATCATTATCGATAAGGAATTTATCGGTGCAGTGATCGGGCCCGGTGGTAAAGTGATCCAGGAGCTTCAAAAAGAAACTGGTACTACCATTAATATTGAAGAGGTGAATGAGAAAGGAGAAGTGAGTATTTTCTCTAATGATAAAGAAGGTGTAAATAAAGCACTTGAAACCATCAAGGGGATCATCGCCGTTCCGGAAGTCGGAACCATTTATGAAGGTACCGTTAAAGGCGTAAAGGAATTTGGCGCCTTCGTTGAATTCTTACCTAAAAAAGAAGGTTTATTGCATATCAGCGAAATCAGCTGGAAACGCCTTGAAACCATGGAAGGTGTTTTCCAGGACGGAGATAAGGTTCAGGTTAAACTGATAGCTGTAGATCCTAAAACCGGTAAATACAAATTGAGCCATAAAGCGCTGGAGCCAAGACCGGAAGGCATGCCAGAACGTCCTGAACGTTCTGAACGTTCTGATCGTCCGGAGAGAAGAGACCGTCCAGAAAGAAGAGATGGCGGTTTTAGAAATAATGGTGACAGAAATAACAGGCATAACGGATAGTCAAAATACTACCCACTGAATCATAAAAAAAACAGACTGGTCATTTGCAAACACAAAGGACAAAGTCTGTTTTTTTATTCTATCTGGTTGAAATAGAATCGGAAATATTTCTATCGTGAATAATTTGGCGGTACAAAAAATGCCTTTTATATTTGCACTCCCAAAAGGGGCAATT
>Ga0182744_1004728_pt1 | contig 10050 bp, 9 predicted proteins | sample eDN3rd30CKraftMG_FD_128525 | JGI IMG/M metagenome (GOLD analysis project Ga0182744, IMG submission 128525) | Enriched Miracle-Growth compost microbial communities from Emeryville, California, USA - eDNA 3rd pass 30_C Kraft MG (version 2) (version 2) ... | reverse complement strand
CGAGCAGCGCGGCGAGTGCGTCGAGCTTTCCATTCCAGAAACGTTCGTAATGCCGCAGCCATTCCATGCCCGTGTGCAGCGGCGCCGCGTCGATCCGGCAGGTGTGGACGCGTCCGCGCACTTCGCGCCGGAGCAGGCCCGCCTGTTCGAGCGCCTGGATGTGCTTGGACGCGCCGGCCAGCGAAATGTCGAACGGTGCGGCGAGTTCGCTGACGGTGCGCGGTCCGGCGGTCGCGAGGTCCTGCAGCATCGCCCGACGCGTCGGATCGGCGAGTGCTCGGAAGACTTCGTTCAGGCGATTGTCGTCATATTCAACCATAAAGTTGAATTTAGGTGCGCCGTTATCGATTGTCAACCCACTGGTTGAACGTTTCACAAACACGGGGCGCGATGGTCATGGGCTTCGCCATGGTGGCGCGAGCGGTCGGCGCAATGCGCTTCGCGTATTGCGCCCTACTCGCTGCGCCCTGCTCGTTCCGATGAAGCTCAGGCTTTCGACGCAAGCAACTTCGCCAGCACGCGCGACACGGCCGCGAACGCGAATGCACCGGTCACATGCGTGGCTGCGCCGAGCCCGCCGCCGCAGTCGAGCTTGAGCGCGTCGCCGCCGGCGGGACGCGTGCCGCAGACGCTGCCGTCGGCTTGCGGGTAGCGCACGTTCTCGCGCGAGTAGATCGCCTGCACGCCGAAATAGCGTTTCGACCCGCGCGGAAAGTTGAATTCCTCGCGCAGCTTCTTGCGCACGAGCGCGAGCATCGCGTCGTGTTCGGTCTTCGACAGGTCGCGCACGGCGATCAGGGTCGGATCGGTGCGGCCGCCGGCCGAGCCGACGGTGATGAGCGGAATCTTGCGGCGCCTGCACCACGCGATCATCTCGACCTTGACGCGGAACGCGTCGCAGGCGTCGAGCACGACGTCGTAGCCGCGACCGAGCAGATCGGCGAGGTTCGACGGCGTCAGGAATTGCTCGATCGCGTCGACCTCGATGCGCGGATGGATCGCGCGCATGCGCTCGGCCATCACGGCGACTTTCGCGCGGCCGTATTCGCCGTCGAGCGCGTGTAATTGGCGATTCGTGTTGCTGACGCAGACATCGTCGGCGTCGATGAGCGCGACGTGGCCGACACCGCTGCGCGCGAGCGCCTCGGCCGCCCACGAGCCGACGCCGCCGATGCCGACCACGCAGACGCGCGCCTGCGCGAGGCGCGCGACGCTGCCGGCGCCGTAGAGGCGGTCGATGCCGCGGAAACGTTCGTCGATGAGGGGCGGGTTCATGCGGCGCGCAGGGTATCATCGACGGCTCCATGCGACGCGTCGTCGCGCAACGGATCTTCGCCATGCTGCGTTATGCGATTTGCATCGTCGTCGGACTCGTCATCGGCTTTCTCGTCGCGACGATGCTCGCCAACGCGTTGCAGCAACGCAGCGCGTGGCCGCGCGGCCTCATGCGCGTCATGCAGCACGATTTTTCGGCATCGCGCAACGCCGCGCGCGGCGCGCAGTGCGCAACGCCGCAGATGGCGGAAGCGGCGTCACGATTGCGCATCGTCGGCGGCCAGCTCGGCCCGGCGCTGTTGCCGCAAGGCAGCGAAGACCGCGTGCTCGCGCAATACGTGCAGCGCTTCCACGATGCGGCCGCGAAGTGGGATGCGGCCGCCGACTGTCCGGCGCAGGCGGCAGCGCTGGCCGCGATGGGCGATGCCTGCGAGGCGTGTCACCGCGACTATCGGTGAGCGCGAAGGAGCATCGCGGCTGAATCCGCTCCTGCAACGCGTCGGTCCCGCGGGAGCCGTCTCAGTCGCGATCGGTGACATCGGCCGCGCCATGACAACCTTGCGCGGCATTTCTCGTTCTGGCCTGTTCGAGTGCCGACTCGTTGCACGCAAATACAAAACTCGCTAGTATCGTTTTTCCAGCCCAGCCGCTGCGACGTGTTCGCAGCCCGATGCCAGACCCGTTCCGCCCGCCCTTGCAGCGGGCGATCTTGTTTCCCCAGCCCTGTCGTGGATCCGATGAGCGCATCCCGCCGACGTTTTTCCTTCATCGCCGCCGGCTGCATCGCGCTGTCCGCCTGCGCGATTCCGCCCAAGCCGACGCTGCCGCCGCTGCGCGACGAGGCGCCGCTGGCCGGCCTGCCCGTTCCCGCCAACGGCCAGTGGCCCGAGGCCGAATGGTGGAAGCGCTACAACGACACGCAGCTCGACGATCTCGAAGCGCGCGCGCTCGCCGACGCACCGAGCCTCGACGAGGCACACCGTCGCCTCGAAACCGTGATCCGCTCGGTGCAAAGCGCACGCGCTGCGGGAGGCCTCGGCGCGCAGGGCAACGCACAAGTGCAGCGCCAGCGCCTCAGCGAGAACGGCCTGATTCCGCCGGCGTTTCTCGGCTTCACCTGGTACAACCAGGCGGACCTCAACGTGCAGTTCCAGTACGACTTCGATTTCTTCGGCAAGACGCGCGCTGCGATCGAAGGCGCGGTCGACCAGGCGCGCGCCGCCGACGCCGAGCGCAGCGCCGCCGCGCTCACGCTGACCGCCGCGGTCGCCGACGCCTACTTCGGCTGGCAGGCCGACCAGGCACGGCTCGCGCTCGCGCGCGAAAATGTGGAGACGCTGTCGCGCTACCGCGCGCTGTCGGCCAAGCGCGTCGAGCGCGGCGTCGATGCGCCGGACTACCTGCATCAGGCCGACGAACGCATCGCTGCCGTGCGCGAAGCGCAGGCCGGCTACGAAGGCTCGGCGCAACTGCGCCTGGCCGCGCTCGCGGCGCTGCTCGGCGCGACACCCAAGGATCTCCCGGCATTGCAGGCACATGCGCTGCCCGCGGTCGATGCGCGCCTGCCCGACAACATCGGCATCGACCTCGTCGCGCGCCGCCCCGATGTCGCCGCCGCACGCTGGCGCGTCGAAGCGGCGATGCGCCAGGTCGACCGCGCGCGCGCCGAGTTCTATCCCGACATCAGCCTCGCCGGCACGCTCGGCCTGCAGTCGCTCGACCTCGACAAGCTGTTCAACCTCGACAGCCGCACGCTCGGCGTCGGCCCCGCGCTGCACCTGCCGCTGTTCCAGCGCGCGCAGCTCAAGGCCGCCTATGGCGTGTCGCAGGCGCAGTTGCAGGCGGCCGCGTCGCAATACGACGCGAGCGTCGTCGACGCCGCGCACGACGTCGCCACGCAGGCACTGAACCTCACGCAGACGCAGGCGCGGCGCAAAGAGCGCAACGTGCAGATCGCCGCGACCGAGCAGCTGCACACACTCGCTGTCGCGCGCGCACGCCAGGGCATCGCCGACGAGCGCAGCGTGCTCAGCGCGCAGTCGGAGATCCTCCAACAACGCGACGCCGCGGCGTCGCTCGACGCGCAGGCCGTGTCCGCGCAGATCGCACTGATCAAGGCGCTCGGCGGCGGCTACCGCAGCGACGCGGCCGATATCGCCGATTCCCATTCCCCTTCATCCGACCGGACCGAATCCCAATGAGCGATTCCTCCTCTCCCGCCGCCAGCGAAAAAAAGGGCAACGGCAAGCGCCGCGTGATCCTCGCCGTCATCGCGATCGTCTTCGTGCTGATCGGCATCGCCTGGTACCTGCTCTGGCTGTTCGTGTTCTCGCAGCGCGAAACCACCGACGACGCCTACGTCAACGGCAATCAGGTCGTCGTCTCGGCGCAGGTACCCGGCACCGTCGTCGCGATCCTCGCCGACGACACGCAGCGCGTCGAAAGCGGCCAGGCGCTGGTCAAGCTCGACCCGACCGACGCGCAGGTCGCGCTCGCGAAAGCCAAGAGCGCGCTCGCCGCCGCCGTGCGCCAGGTGCGCCAGCAGACCGAATCGGCCTCGCAGTTCGACGCCGCGATCGCCGCGCGCAGGATCGACCTCGCGCGTGCGCAGGCCGACCTCAAACGCCGCGCGCCGCTGCTCGCCGACAAGGCGATCGCGCCGGAAGAAGTCGCCCATGCGCGCGAAGCGGTCGAGAACGCCAAGGCCGCGCTCGATCTCGCGCAGCGCCAGTCAGCGGCATCGCACGCGCTCGTCGACGGCATCGACGTCGCCGAAAATCCGTCGGTGATGCAGGCCAAGGCCGCGTTCCGCGAAGCGTGGATCAACGCCGAACGCAACGCGATCGTCGCGCCGACCAGCGGCTTCGTCGCACAGCGCAGCGTGCAGGTCGGCAACCGCGTGCAGCCGGGCCAGCCGCTGCTCACGATCATTCCGCTGCACGATCTGTGGATCGACGCCAACTTCAAGGAAAGCCAGCTCGCCAACGTGCGCATCGGCCAGCCGGCGAAGATCGAAAGCGACCTCTACGGCGGCAAGGTCGAGTACGACGGCAAGGTCGTCGGCCTCGGCGCCGGCACCGGTTCCGCGTTCGCGCTGCTGCCGCCGCAGAACGCGTCGGGCAACTGGATCAAGGTCGTGCAGCGCGTGCCGGTGCGCATCTCGATCGACGAGAAGCAGCTCGACCAGCATCCGCTGCGCATCGGCCTGTCGACCGCGGTCAAGGTCGACACGCACCAGCGCAACGGCCGCATGCTCGCCGACGCCTCGGGCGCCAGCACGCCGGTCGCGCAGACCGACGTGTTCGCGCAGGACTTCGCCAAGGCCGAAGCCGAAGCGAATGCCGTGATCGCCGCCAACCTGCCCGCCACGCACTGAGTCCACGCCGATGGCTGCTTCACCCGAAGCGCGCCCTGCCCTGCCTCCGCTGCACGGCGCGCCGCTGGCACTGCTGACGGTCGCGATCGCGTTCGCGACGTTCATGGAAGTGCTCGACATCACGATCGTCAACGTGTCCGTGCCGCACATCGCCGGCAGCCTCGGCGTGAGCCCGCAGGAAGGCACCTGGGCGATCAGTTCCTACTCTCTCGCGAGCGCGATCATGCAGCCGCTGTCGGGCTGGCTCGGCCGGCAGTTCGGCGAGGTGCGCGTGTTCTGCGTGTCGGCGTTCCTGTTCGTGATCATGTCGATGCTCTGCGGCGTCGCCACGAGCATGCCGATGCTGGTCTTCGGCCGACTCATGCAGGGCGCCGGCTCGGGGCCGATGGTCGCGCTTTCGCTGAGCCTGCTGCTCAACAACTATCCGAACGAGAAGAAGGGCCTCGCCCTCGCGCTGTGGGCGATGACGGTCGTGATCGCGCCGATCTTCGGTCCGATTCTCGGCGGCTGGATCACCGACAACTATTCCTGGCCGTGGATCTTCTACATCAACGCGCCGGTCGGCATCCTCGCCGTCGTCGTCACCTGGGGCCTGCTGCGCCATCGCGAATCGAAGATCGTGAAGACGCCGATCGACATCGTCGGGCTGACCCTGCTCGTGGTCGGCGTCGGCTGCTTGCAGTTCATGCTCGACAACGGCAACGACAAGGATTGGTTCTCTTCCGAGCTCATCACCGCGTTGTTCATCATCGCGGTCGTGTGCCTGACCTTCCTCATTGCGTGGGAACTCACCGACAAGCATCCGATCGTCGACCTCAGCCTGTTCCGCAAACGCAATTTCGTGATCGGCGTGAGCGTGATGTCGTTCGGCATGGTCGGCTTCTTCGGCATCAACGTCGTCTATCCGCTGTGGTTGCAGACCGTGCTCGACTACACCGCGAGCTGGGCGGGACTGGCGACTGCGCCGGTCGGCGTGCTCGCCTTCGTGCTCTCGCCGATCATCGGCAGGAACATCCAGAAACTCGAACTGCGCGCGGTGGTCACGTTCGCGTTCGTCGTGTTCGGGGCAACGTCGTACTGGTTCTCGCTGTTCCCGGACAACGCCTCGTTCAACCAGCTGCTGTGGCCGCGCTTCATCATGGGCATGGCGATCCCGTGTTTCTTCATCCCGCTGAACCAGGTGTTCCTGTCCGGCCTCAAGCCGCACGAGATCGCCTCGGCATCGGGCCTCGCGAATTTCTGCCGCACGATCGCGGCGAGCATTTCGACCGCGGTCACGGTGACTGCGTGGCAGCATCGCGGCGACTACCACCACGCGGTGCTCGCCGAACACCTGACCAGTGCGAGCCACGCGACCAACGCCTACGTGCAAGGCCTCGGCGGTGGTGATCGCGCCTGGGGCGTCATCGAGGGCATCGTCACGCGGCAAGCGATGACACTCGCGGTCAACGACGTCTTCCTCGCCTGTGCCGTGCTGTTCGTGCTGATGATCCCGCTGGTCTGGCTGGCCAAGCCGCCGTTCGGCAATGTCGACGCGGGGCCGGGCGGACACTAGGCGCTCAGGGCCGACCTTCGCGTGCCGAGGCCATTGGAGCCGGTACGCGCTCCGCTCCGAACGGTTCTTGCGTACGGCACGCGACCCAACGCCGTGCAAGACGACGTCCAAGGTCGATGCCTGGACGTTCGACGTAGCGGAACACGAGCGTCGCCACCATCACCGTGAGCAATGCGTTGACGATCAGGTAGACGCCCAAGTGCTGCGAGCGCCACCACGATGTCGCCGGCGCCTTTTGCAGCAGCCACAGCAGCGCCATGAACACGACTGGATGGAACAGGTACGTCGAATAGCTGATCCGGCCCAGCCAATCGGTCAGGCGCGAACGGATGCGCACGACGCTCGTGCCGAGGATGAACAAGGCAATGCCCAGCGCATAGGGAACGGTGCCGTTGGATTTGAAACCGACCGCCACCGCCGCCGACAGAGGCATGACCAGCACATGCCCGCACAGGAATGCGGCGAATGCCGCCGCAAGCCATGGATCGGCGCGCCATTCCCGCTCGACCACGACGCGCCGGTACACGGTGCCCGCGAACATCAGCGACAAATTGAGGAACGTGAGCGTGGTCTCGACATTGAAGAAAGGCTCGTGTCGCCATCGAAGCAACAGTCCCGCCAGATACAGCAGCGTGGTCAGCGCCGCCACGACGAACAGCCGTCGCGTGCTGCCGAGACTGCTCAACAGCAGCAGGGCTGCGCACAGCAGATAGAACATCCATTCGATCCGCAGCGTCCAGTACAGGCCTTCCGCCCCGGGAACGCCGAAAAGGTTCTGCCACAAGGTCAGGTTGATGAGGAAGTCACCCGGTCCGAACACGTGCCCCCAGATCCAGTACACCGTCAGCGCTCCGAGCGGCACCGACAGCCAGTACGCGGGATAGATTCTGAAGAAGCGCCGGATCAGGAACGTGCCGAGCGGTGCCGGACTCTTCGGATTGATGCTGAAGGGAATCACGAAACCGCTGATCATGAAGAACGCGACCACGCCGATGCGACCGAAGTCGACCGCCGCGGCCATGCCCTGCAGCCAGCGGCCGGTCACGCCCGGCCCCAGGTTCACGTAGACATCGGCGACATGGCGCCACAGCACGAGCATCGCCGCGACTGCGCGCAGGGCGTCGATGTGGCGCAAGCGCGTCGCGTCGGGGGGAGGCGCTTCGCTCGTCACGCGTCGTGTTTCACAGCTTCACGCGGCCGCGCAACACGTCCGCGACCATCACCCAGTCGCCGGCCAGGCTGTAGAGCGGATGCCTGAACGTCGCCGGGCGGTTCTTCTCGAACACGAAATGGCCGACCCAGGCGAAGCCGTAGCCGGCGATCGGCGCGAGCCAGAGCCAATTCAAATTGCCGGCTGCGAATGCGAGCACGACGATGGCAATCACGAGCGAACTGCCGATGAAATGCATGCGCCGGCAGTTGCGGTTCGCGTGTTCGGACAGGTAGTACGGATAGAACGCGCGGAAGTTGGCGAATGGCGGCATGGCTCGACCTCGGCGCGCAGGATACCCGATCGCACTCAGCGCTCGGGCAGCGGGATGATCTCGGTTTCGCCGGGCACGTGGCCCATGCGCTGCGCGAGCCAATCCGCCTTGGCGCGCTCGATGCGCGCCGCGTCGGAGGCGACGAAGTTCCACCACAGCACGCGCTCGCCGTCGAGCGGCGCGCCGCCGCACAGGAACAGGTGCGCGTCGCCGTCGGCGATGATTTCGATTTCGCCGTCGCCGTCGACGACGAGCATCTGCAACGGCGGCAATGTCGCGCCATCGACGCGCAACGCGCCGTCGAGCGCGTAGATCGCACGTTCGGCATGTTCGGCGGGCACGGAAAGCCGGGAACCGGCACGCATCTTCACTTCGACGTACAGCGTCGGCGCGTAGACGCGCACGGGGGATTCCATGCCGAACGCGCTGCCCGCGATCACGCGCAGGTGCACGCCGTCGCGCCCGGTTTCCGGCAATGCGCTCGCCTCGTAGTGGCGGAATTCCGGCGTGGTTTCCTCGAATTCGAGCGGCAGCGCGACCCACGTCTGCAAGCCATGCAGGCGATGGCCCGCCGCGCGCTCCGGCGCGGGCGTGCGCTCGGAGTGGACGATGCCGCGACCGGCCGTCATCCAGTTGACGTCGCCGGGGCGGATGACGAGGTCGTTGCCGAGGCTGTCGCGATGCTCGATCGCGCCGTCGAACAGATAGGTGACCGTCGCCAGCCCGATATGCGGATGCGGGCGCACGTCCATGCCCTTGCCCGGCGCGAGGTCGACCGGACCGATGTGGTCGAAGAACACGAACGGACCGACGTGGCGGCGCAGGCGGAACGGCAGCACGCGGCGCACGGAAAAGCCGTCGCCGAGATCGTGGATGCGCGGTTCGATGAGAAGTCCGCTGCGCTCGCTCATTTCATTTCTCCAAAAAACAGGGCCGCGACAAAGGTCGCGGCCCTCGAATGCAAAACGTCCGTTTCAGGCCGGCTCGACTTCTTCCGCCTGCAGGCCCTTCTGGCCCTCCACGACGCGGAACGAGACCTTCTGGCCTTCCTGCAGGGTCTTGAAGCCGGTGCCGGTGATCGCGCGGAAATGCACGAACACATCCGGCCCGCTCTCACGGCTGATGAAGCCGAAACCCTTGCTCTCGTTGAACCACTTGACGGTACCCACCTCACGATCCGACATGTAACTCTCCGTTGCAACGCTGGTTTGGAATCGCATCCCCCGCGGGATGCCGAGCACTGGGTATGCCGGTGGAACGCTGAAGCGGATCATCCGTCGTCGCGGACCTTCGCCCGCGCATGCAAGACCGTGCAGACACAGCGGCGCCAGTCTACTCGTCTGGCGTGCGGATTCCAGCAACCGGCGCGCGCATGTTGCGACGCGGCGCACACCGCGCATTCCGTCTGCACGGCGGTTCATTCACGGGTCGCTTGCGCCGGATCCATCGAGTCGGAAAGCGCGGGAAACGTCGTCCCGGCAGCCGCATCAGTACGAGCGCACTTCGGTCGGCGGATCGCGCATGAACGCCGACCATGCCGTGGCAAGCGCCGCCAGCCCGCCCGGATAGCCGGCATCAAGCGACCGTTCCGCGGCGATCGCGATACACGGTGCGTGCGCCTGTTCGGCAAGCAGTGCCGACAACGTCGCGCGCCCCTCGCCGCTGCCCATGAGCAGCGCAACGAGCGCGAATGCACGTCGGTAGCGCGCCTCGCGCGTCGCCGTCGCGTCGCCGCTGGCCGCATAAAAGCCCTCGCCTTCCGGCGCGAGCAGGTCGACAAGCGCATCGGCGGCGCCCTCGCGCGCCGGCGCGGCGGCAACCAGCGCGGCGCGTTCGCGACCGAGATCGATCTGGCCGCCCATGCCGGCGATGCGATAGCGGCCGAAATACTCGGCCAATCCTTCATTGAGCGCGACCGGCAGGTTGCCGATCGCTTCGTGCACGATCGCGTGCACGATTTCGTGACGCAGCACGAAGGCATCCGTCTCGGAATCACCTTGCATGCGCACGTGGATCGTCTTTGTCGCCGTGGAATACGCACCCGCCGATCCGGCGAGTTGCGGCGCGCCGATCAACGTGGCGTAGGCCTGCTGCGACTGCACGAACACGATGCGCAGATTGAGCCCGGCCGGCACCGCGACGCCGAGCGCATCGTGCATGACACGTTCGACCGCGAGCGCATCGGCGACCGCGCGCTGCTGGACCTGGTCGGGCAGGTTCACGTCGTAGCCGTTGGCCTGCACCGCGACTTCGGGCGGCTTCACCAGCGCGATCGTGCGCAGGTCGCGCGCGCCGGCAGGCGGCTTGCCGTCGGAGTAGTGGACGATGCCGTTTGCATCCGTCCAGCGCTGCACCGAGGT
>Ga0182744_1004724_pt1 | contig 10054 bp, 8 predicted proteins | sample eDN3rd30CKraftMG_FD_128525 | JGI IMG/M metagenome (GOLD analysis project Ga0182744, IMG submission 128525) | Enriched Miracle-Growth compost microbial communities from Emeryville, California, USA - eDNA 3rd pass 30_C Kraft MG (version 2) (version 2) ... | reverse complement strand
GACTGGCGAGCGCATTCAGGTGGTTCTTCCACCTGCTGCACCGGATGGCGGCTCGATATCGATCCGCAAGCAGGTCGTTAGCAATTTCAGCTTGGAAGAATACAGGGATAGCGGTTCGCTGGACAAGGTTTCCGTGGCTGTTGGTGGGCTTAGTGATATTGACCGACTGCTGATCGAGCATCTGAAGCAAAACAGAATTTTCGATTTCATCAACACGGCCATTACGCAACGGGTTTCGATCCTGATTAGCGGCGGTACATCATCGGGAAAGACTACCTTTCTGAATGCCTGCCTGAAATCTGTCCATCCAAAGGAACGAATTATCACACTGGAAGACACCCGCGAGCTGTTACCGCCCCAGGAGAACCGCGTTCATCTGGTAGCCTCGAAAGGTGGACAGGGCACGGCTGACGTTACAATTCAGCACTTGCTTGAATCGTCCCTTCGTATGCGTCCTGACCGTCTGTTCGTTGGAGAGATCCGCGGAGCTGAAGCGTTTTCATTTCTTCGTGCCATTAACACCGGTCATCCAGGTTCTATGTCGACTGTTCATGCTGATACTCCGCAAGGAGCCTATGAACAGCTTGCCATGATGATGCAACAAGCCGGGCTATCGGGCGGATATTCGAAGCATGACCTCATGTCGTACATTCGAATGGTCATCCCCATTGTCATCCAGTTGCGCCGAGACGGCGGAAAACGTGGCGTATCGGAGATATTTTTTGCACGAAACGAGGAGCCATGAGCAAGGGTTACAAAGCGGTTTATCTGATATTCTGTGCCGGCATCGCCTTCCTTGTCTGGACCTTGGCTTATGGGATCGTCCTCGGTGTCATTTATAAAGACAGCCGAATTTTGAATATTACCATCACCGAGAATCCTTTTGCTCCGCTTCAGCAAGTCTGGGCCTATTCATCCAACTCAACTTTGCAGCGCGTTGCTATCGCGGCCTTGTTACCAGCCATCGCATCTGCCGTCTTTGCGGGCTATCTTGGTCTCAGGGCTCACGAAAACCCCTTGGGGGATGCGGCTTTTCAGGACGTCATGGGCCTTCGTCGCGGCAAGTGGTTCCGCAAGAAAGGGCAAATATTCGGGCGGTTCGGCCGAAATGTTCTGCGAGCGGCAGACAGTCGCCATCATCTGATAATCGGCCCTACACGATCGGGAAAGGGAGCGGGTTATGTCATTCCAAACGCTCTCATGCATGAAGGGTCTATGATCGTATCCGACTTGAAGGGCGAAATTTTCAAAGCGACAGCAGGGTATCGCAAGAAGAACGGTAGCCAGGTCTTCCTCTTCGCCCCCGGTTCTGAAACGACAAATCGATATAATCCTCTCGATTTTGTGCGCCCCGAGCGCGGCAATCGCACTACGGATATTCAGAACATCGCCAGCATTCTCGTCCCTGAGAATCTGGGCTCTGAAAATTCAGTTTGGCAGGGCTTGGCACAACAAGTTGTAGCCGGGATTATCAGCTATGTTCTGGAGAGCCCCTATTATCACGGACGGCGCAACCTCGGCGAAGTCGTTTCCTTCGTGAACAGTGGTGTTGATCTTCAGGCGCAGATCAAGTTCATCAAGGAAAAAGAGCCGAACCTTTCAAAATATACGGTCGAAAGCTTTAACGCATTTCTTGCATTGTCAGAGCGGGCGGCAGCATCCGCGCTACTGGATATCCAGAACGCGCTTAGACCCTTCCGAAATGAACGTATTGTAGCCGCGACAGAAGTAACCGACATGGATATCGCCGCCATGAAACGGCGGCCTATCTCGATTTATCTCGCACCCAACATTACCGATATTACGATCCTGCGCCCACTTCTCACTTTGTTCGTGCAGCAAGTCATGAACATTCTGACACTGGAACACGATCCCAATTCGCTTCCCGTCTATTTTTTGCTGGATGAATTTAGGCAGCTTAAAAAGATGGATGAGATTATGACGAAGCTTCCCTATGTGGCTGGTTATAATATCAAGCTTGCTATCATCATTCAGGATCTCAAGAATCTCGACGAGATTTATGGCGAGACTTCGCGTCACTCCCTTCTCGGCAACTGTGGTTATCAGCTGGTGTTAGGTGCCAACGATCAGGCCACAGCGGAATATGCATCCCGTGCACTCGGAAAAAGAACCATTCGCTACAAGTCGGAATCCCGCGCCATCGAGATTCTCGGTTTACCTCGGCGCACAAAAGTAGAGCAAATCCGGGAACGCGATTTGATGATGCCGCAAGAAGTGCGACAAATGCCAGAAAACAAGATGATCTTGCTCGTTGAAGGACAACGACCGATCTATGGCGACAAGCTGCGATTTTTCAATACCCAACCCTTCAAAGCCGCTGAAGCTTATTCGCAATCGCACGTTCCTGCCGTACCGACGATTGAATATCTACCTAATAGGCCAGTTCCAGCACTGACGAGCGAATACGCGAACGACGGGCAACCGGTCATTGAGCAGACCAGTAGCCCCCTACCCTATCGCCCTCAACAGCATGAGGAACCTTCGCAAGAAGCAAGCACAGCGAACTCCGCGCCAGTTCCTGAAGCCGCTGTCACGAAGCAAGCAAATATCAGAACGGTCAATCTGAGCGTCAAATTGCCAACAATGGGTCAAGACACGAAGACAGCAATTTCACCAGATGAAATCAATGATCGTCTTCAAGAGGTCGAAGCGCAGCTTAAACCAAGTGCAAAGCGATTATTGCAGGCTGTGAACGAGAAAGTCGAAGCCTCGGGCGCATCGCCTCGCAAGCGGAAAAGTTATCTCGACATATTCAACGCTACAGTGCCAGATCCCGAAGATCTCGAACTGATGACCAATGTAACGTTGTGAAAATAACCGCAGCGCGCAGGAGACCCGGCTGGTGGAGATTTAAGGTCGACTAGGGACATTCATCTTGCTTACCTGGTAGCGACAGAAGATTGAAGAGAAGGTTTGACTTTATCTGGATTTACTCAACTCTGTTGAGTAAATGATGGCGCACTCAAACTTGATAATGGTTTAAGACTCATTTATTATACTCAGTATGGCTGAGCAAACAACCTCACTGTTAAACCGACTCGAGAGAGACCTGCCAGAAGGGTTGGTCGTGGATGCGGCCTGGCTGCAAGAGCGCGGCATCGCCAGTAACCTGCGCGCTTACTACGTTAAGAACGGCTGGCTGGAACAGCCAGTACGTAGCGTCTATAAAAAACCGCGCGGCACGCTGAGTTGGCAGCAAGTCATCATATCGCTCCAGACCCTTCTTTCACGAGCGCCGCTCTATGTCGGCGGACGCACGGCGTTAGAATTACAGGGCTTTGCGCATTACCTCGCTCACGAGACCAGGATTGTTCATCTCTACGGACCGGAAAAGCCGCCTGCATGGCTGAACAGGCTGCAACTGCCCCAGCGTTTTGTCTATCACAACAGCGCTGCCTTGTTCAGCAATGAACCAATCACACAAGGGCTTGGCAGCCTCGCATGGGGGCAGTGGGACTGGCCTATGACGCTTTCGCAGCCTGAGCGAGCTTATCTCGAAATGCTCGATGAACTGCCACGCCATGAGAGTTTCCATCAGGCCGATATGATTATGCAAAGTGCCGCAAATTTCAGCCCGAGGCGGCTGCAAAAACTGCTTCTGGATTGCGACAGCGTGAAGGTCAAGCGTCTGTTCTTTTATTTCGCGGATCGTCATGGCCATGCGTGGCTCAAGCGACTGGAGAAAACCGCAATCGATCTCGGGAAGGGTAAGCGCATGCTTGTGCCCGGTGGCAAGCTTGATCCGATCTATCACATCACCGTACCGAGGGACTTCGATGCCATTTCGTGATCAGTACCAGGGCCAGGTCAGGCTGCTTATGCGCCTGGTTCCTATTGTGGCGCGCGAAACCTGTTTTGCGCTCAAGGGTGGAACCGCGATCAATCTCTTTATACGCAACCTGCCGCGCCTCTCCGTTGACATCGACCTCATGTATTTGCCCGTCAACGACAGGCCGGAGGCGCTGGCCGAGATTGACGCAGCCATGAAGCGGATCAAAGCGGCAGCATTAGCGGAAGTGCCCGGCACTCGCGTCACCGAAAACGTCCACGATGGCGCGATCTTGCGGCTTCTTGTCATGGCCCAGGCAACACAGGTGAAGATTGAAGTCTCCCCTGTCTTGCGCGGTGTAGTACACGACCCTTCTGTGATCCCTGTTACCGAGACGGTCGAAGAGGCCTACGGTTTTGCCGAAACCAGCGTCGTTTCCTTTGAAGATCTGTTTGCAGGAAAGCTGGTAGCAGCGCTTGATCGCCAGCATCCACGTGATCTCTTTGATGTGCGCGGTTTGTTCGCCCATGAAGGGCTGAGCGACGAGTTGCGCGAAGCTTTTATTGTTTATCTCCTCAGCCACAATCGCCCCATGGGCGAGGTGCTTTCGGGCCGGGTCAAAGACCTCGCGAATGAATACCGCAATGGTTTCGAAGGCATGACCGAAGAGGTGGTTCACATTGAGGAACTGATTGAAGCGCAGCAGCAGATGATTGAGGTCTTGATCGGCGGAATGCCGGATGAGCACCGCGAATTTCTGATCGGGTTCGAGCGTGGTGAACCGGATTGGTCCTTGCTGAAGATCGGTCATGTCGCCGAGCTTCCCGCAATTCGCTGGCGGCAGCGCAATCTCGACAAACTCAAACGTGATCAGCGCTCCACTCTGGTCGAATTGCTGCGATCTTCCCTTGAGCGGCGTGCATAAAAATAGCTGCTTCGCAGCATAAACCTGAAATGCACCCGGATTGCAAAAGCGCCGGCCATTTTTAGCGATCCTGTCAAAACGGCAAAAAGCTCAGAACGTAAGCGAACATATCCGTTATTAACGCGACAGTCGCGTTAAACCAAGCTCTCACGGCAGTAGCTACGTACACGATCGCAACCAAACCAAGGACGAGCCAGAACAAGATTGCAAAGAATTTTGCAAAAGCGTCGTCGGCCTTCGGATCGGGAGGTGAATTATAGATGTAATCGTGTCGCATCGTCCTCTAACGCTCGTGTTCGTCACGTTCCTTCTTTTGCTGCTGCTCGTGCTCTAGTTCCTGCAATCGCGGAACCTGTTGTTGCGGAGGATCTGTACGGGCTGTCTCTCCATCCCGTACGACCGCCTCTGCTTCCATACTAACCCGATTATCGAGTTGTTTGGAACCTTCAACTTTTTCATCTGTCCGATCCCGCTCCTCAAGCACGTTCGCCTCCCATGCCCGGCGATCGACCATTTGTTCGACGCGATGCTTCTGACCGTCGATCTCCTGTATGACGGTTTTCAGGACGCGTTCCGTACCAGTGGACCGCAAATGAATTTCATCGCCGATATGAGCGCCAGCACGATGCAATGCATCGGGTAATCCGACACCCCAAACCGTGCGATTGCCGTTAGCGGTTTCAAGAACAACAAACGGCGATGGCTCGTTCTTTTCATTATCCTGATAGGGCTTCTCGCCTGTCTCGACGAGGATACCCTGAACGCCCTGCTTATAATCAACCGTCTTGGACTGCGACTTTCCGGAATTATCTGCATTCTGTTGCTCTTTATCGACCTTGCTCGACTGATCCGAACCTGCAGATTGCTCCTGATCCCTGTGAGCCGCATCCAGTGCCCTTCCCTCGATTGGGACAATTTCATTACGCAAATAGGACTGCTCCCGGCGAGCCAGATCTTGCCAATCCAGTTCGGTCGGCTGATAGCCCTTGACCGAAATTCCGTGCGCCTGGCCCTCAAGCCAAGTTTCACGGCGGAACTCCTTGCTCCCCGTTATCTCGATGCTCGTCCAGCCGCGATGCGCTGCTGTTTCGATCATCAACCGGACGCCCTGAGCATTGAACGATTTAGCGCGCAGCTTCTCTCCATTGTCCTGGAAAACTTCGCGCTCACCCTTTGAATCGGCAAATACACGCTGCGTCCCGCCGTGATCCTCACGAATATAATAACGGCTCGTGATTTCATCCGGGAATGTACAATCCATTTCGGCCCGGTAGGATGCTGCCGCCGCTTTCTCCTCGTCATCAATACTGGAATGAGGATCGTTTGCATTATCAGCCGATGACCGACCCTGCTCGGCTTCCACGACAACATGCGCTGGCTTTGCAATTTCTGAATCGGGTTCGCGAGCTATCTGCATCGACGGGCTATCCTGCTCGCTTTCACGAGACGGCGCTTCAGCGGTCATTCCACGCTGTTCCGTCAATTCCATATGCTCGCGCATTAGATTGACGTGCTCGCGCGTATACTGCGCTACCTGATCCAGATCGGCTTTCTCTTCCGGTCCGAGATTGCGGCCAAGCCGGAACAAGGCTGTTTCAACTTCTTTCTCATAAGCCTCAAAATCGCTTCTCGACATTTCGCGCACTTTTTCACCCTCCAAAATGATATTTTGCAACTTTACCAAATTGGAACGGTATTGCGATCCGAAATCCGCATGAACGATATTAGAAGTTTTCGCTTCTGATTGGAGCGAACTGGTTGATACAACTATATCTCTTTGTTGCACGGCGTACGTGGCAATCTGACGAGCGTCGCTTGCCATTGCTATTTTCTCCCAACTCTGAGTTACCTTTACGGTATATTCACGGCTTCGGACGCTCGGCGCCATACTCCGCCGACCTGAGCGCTTTGCGTCATAGCGCGACTGAGCCGCCTCGCTAGTTCCCTCATGTTCCGTTCGTCCATCACGACTAACCGGCCGAACCTGATTGCGCGTATAGGCTGGAGAATTTGCGAACTCGCGCCTGTCCGTCATTTCCATAGCGATTCCGTGTTCGCGCGCCTTTTCGGCCATAAGTTCGCGCCACTGGCGAAAAACCTGTGGCGAGGTTTCCACCCGATCACCGGCATCTGAACGCATGGCGATAATGGCATGAGCATGTACATGCGGTCGCTTTCCGCCCTGCCCCATCTCCTTCGGGTCGCTGAACGGATCATGCATCGCAAATATGTAGCGATGCCCTTCGAACTGCGCGGCCAGAAAATCCCGAACAGCACCTTCAAAAGCCTGAACGTTGGTGCCAGCTTTGGCAGACATAATGACATGCATCACATCCCTTCCCTTTCGGCTGTGCAATTCCCGACGCCACTGCTTTTGCACCAGGTCGCCGGCGGAACGCGTATCAGAGACAGCACGCCCCTTGTCATCGCGAACGTCACCCTTATGATCCTCGACCAGATTTCTTAGCTTGGCAGCGCCATATTCCACGCCATTTCCATACCCGGTAAAACGGAACTGCGCCCTCCCAAGCTCGGACGCTGCGCTCTCGTTGTAACGCCTCTGAATAATGTCCGCCGCCTTCGGGTCGCCGGTCAACCGCTCCCCTTCCATGCTGCGCAACACCACCAACCCGTCAACGTCTAAAACGCCATGCGATGGCTGCGAAACAGCATAAGCGAAGCTGCGACTACCGAATGCGCTCGCCAGACTATCGCGTACGAGCTGGTGCAAAGATTCTTCTGATGCGAAACCGGTAGCTTCGATCGACACATGAAAAATCCCAATATCCCTGCTCTCGGCACGATTTTGAAACAATGGTTCCCAATCTCCACGCAACCGGGCCAGATCCTCGCGACTCTGAAGGCGCTCACCGTTTTCCTTTTCGACACAAATCTCCCCGCTGCGCGATACGTAATTGACCATCGCGCCGAACCGCGCACCGCCACCGTACGACGCCATTTTCACCACCGCCGGCTGACTACCCGCTGCGACTGCGGCCAAACGTGTTTCCATCGACCTGGCGCTAGCAACCTGTTTGTTTGCCGCACTATGAGTGCTTGTCAGCGCTCTTGAGGATCGCGTACGCATTTTTGGCACGGAAACACCACTTGCTGCTGCGGCACCGCCTGCGATCTGTAATTCGCGCAACCTCCGGCGCATTTCTTCCTCGGCACTGCTTGCAGCACTCGAACCAATTGAAAGCTCATGTAGCAATGCCGCACGGCGCTGCTCCCATTCGTTCTCAAATGCCCCGAGAAAGAATTCCATGGTCGCTATTCCTTGCTGCGATGCCTATATCCTGACCGCTTGGTGACGCGTCTCAATTCACTAAGAACCGCAACCTGCATCTTTTGCACGTCACCCACCACCATGCGGATCTCGCTATCTGAAACCGATTTGCCGCTATTCAGCGCTCGAGCGACCTGATTGAGATTAATGCCAATCATGCGCATATCCTCAAGCAGGAGAGACAAAAGCGCCCTGTCTTCGTCGTTGAAGATCGGCTTAATCCCTGCCCCTTGCAGCAGGACGGCCTTGAAAAATGCGCTCGTCGTCATGTCAACTGCCTTCGCGGCGTCGTCGATCGCGTCATATTCGTCCGCCGAAACACGGCTATGAATGGTTTGCGGCTTGGGTTTTGCGACCTTCATAGCCTCTGAAATTGCTTCATTCATAGGCGTTGTTAGCTCCAATTCAGCGCAGCAATCGACAATCGCGGACGTGTTTCGCGATTGATCAAAGAAAATGTAGCACATTTTTCCGTATCCTGCCTAACCGATTACGAGCAGAACCATCTAATATTCGTCTAATATGGCCTCGCTCCGCTCACCCCTTACGCCGAGGCTACGCCCCGGCGTTTCAAAGGAACTACGCTCACCAGGGTTCACCTCCAGACCGCCTTAATCGCCTTTTTGTCCCCCTCGTACTCGCCAGCAAGGGACGCTACGCTCTTCGCCCTTGCCGGACTGCGTGCGAGCCGTACAGACGGCTCTTGCGCGGCTCCGGGGTTCACACTCGATTGGGAGAAACATGTTCCCAAACTCCAGTCATCGATTGATGTGATTATTTGATGTCAACACATCGTGTGTCACATGCTTCAATGAGTGTTGCCAAATCGTGTGAAACTACCTTATCTTGACATCTATTCTTGCGCCGTGTGGGCAGCATTTGCCGACGCTTCGGGCAATAAATAAACGCAAAGAACACCAGCATTATCCAGGTACAGGAGGGCCAGCGTGACACTTCGAGTATCTTCGGTAAGCGGCAAAGGTGGAGCGGGGAAGACGACCGCAGTCATTTTGACTGCAGGTGAACTCGCACTCAAAAATCAACGGGTATTGCTAATAGATGCTGATCCACGACAGAACTTGGCCGAGTGGTGGAAGCGGTGCGAGGCCAAGGACAATGTACCGGCGTCGATTTCACTGGCGACGGCACTTCGTCAGAACAATATAGAGAAGTTAATGGCGTCACAGGAGGACAACTATGACGCCATTTTGATCGACGCGCCGGGCGTCGATAGTGTTGTGATGGATACGATAATCGACCATTCAGATATCGTCATCACGCCCATTCAGCCCGCCCAGGATGAGATTAAAGCAGTTGGTGAAGCAGCAGAGGCAATTGCGACGCGAACGGACGTTCTTGACCGTAATATCCCTCAAGCAGTTCTGCGAACGCGCATCACCATCGTCAATCGGCACCTCGAAGAATACCGGATCATTCGCCCTTTCGTCCAAAATTTGAGCGAACACGGATACAATTCCGTACTTCTCGATACGGAATTGATCGAACGAAATTGCTATCGAGAAATCCGCAGCGGTCTTGGCACACTACAAATGCTCGAACCGAGTGAACCGGTTCTCAAAGCCAGAGCGGAGGTGAATGCATTCGTCGAGGAGTTGGAGCAACTTAAAAAGGAACACCGCGGGGAGACTATCAATGGCTAAGGGAAAAATCTCTCTTTCTGATTTCCCTGTCGCGGAACGTCGAAAACGTTCTGTTGATCTGGATAAAGACACTGCCGCCCCGCCTATTTCTCACGTGCAAGAAGAAGGCGCTGCAAACGTTGGAAATGAATCGGCGTTCATGACATCAAGGCAGAAAAAGCAGGATAAATCTCTCGAGACAACGCCGGAACAACACCGCGCAAGTGCAATTGAAAATGCGAACCGTCGAGAAGACTCCCGTAACCGACTGCGCGAGCTTCGTAAATCCCGTGAACGCGAAAGCAAACATTTCGTCAATGTTTCGCTTGATTATGAAACCAAACGTCGTCTTGAGAACGCTGCTCATGACAATGGCCTCAAAATGACGGTCATTCTTCGTGATGCCATTG
>Ga0182744_1004722_pt1 | contig 10064 bp, 9 predicted proteins | sample eDN3rd30CKraftMG_FD_128525 | JGI IMG/M metagenome (GOLD analysis project Ga0182744, IMG submission 128525) | Enriched Miracle-Growth compost microbial communities from Emeryville, California, USA - eDNA 3rd pass 30_C Kraft MG (version 2) (version 2) ... | reverse complement strand
GTGTTCCTTACGGGGTCACGACTTCTTCATTGGTGGACAGCATCGTAAAAGCCAATGACAATGGTAAGATTAAAATCAAAAAGGTAACCGATGGGACGGCCCAGGAAGTGGCTATTTATGTGGAACTGGCTGCGGGTATTTCTCCTGACATTACCATTGATGCGCTTTATGCATTTACGGATTGTGAGATCAGCATTTCTCCCAATGCCTGCGTCATTGTGGATAATAAGCCACGCTTTATCACGGTCAATGAACTGCTGGAAACTTCCACGGAAAATACCAAGTCACTGTTAAAAAGAGAACTGGAAATCAGGCTTGCGGAACTGGAAGAAAAATGGCATTATACTTCGCTTGAAAAAATCTTCTTTGAAGAAAAAATATATAAGGAACTCGAACAAAAGCACAAGAGCTGGGAGGTCGTGATCGACGCGATTGACAAGGCATTCGGTCCTTATAAAAAGAAACTGAAACGCCCCATTGAAAGGGAGGACTTGTTAAAGCTGACCGAAAAGCCGGTCAGGCGTATTTACCGGCTAGATATCAATGATCTGATTGAGCAGATCAAAGCCATTGACGAACAGATCAACCAGGTTCAGTTTGATCTGGACCATCTCAACGATTTTTCCATCGCTTATTTTGACAACCTGATTAAAAAGTTCGGTAAAGGCAGGGAAAGAAAAACAGAGATTAAACTCTTTGATGCCATAGAAGCGAAGCATGTGGTAATTGCCAATACCAAATTATATATCAACGCTTCAGAAGGTTTTATCGGGACCAGCCTGAAAAAAAATGACTTTTTATGTGAGTGCTCAGATCTGGATGATATCATTTGCTTTACCAAGGCGGGCACGATGAAGGTGGTCCGGGTAGCGGATAAGGTTTTTATCGGTAAAGACATTTTACATGCTGCCGTTTTCCGCAAAAATGACGATCGCACTACTTACAATATGATCTATGTAGATGGAAAGTCGGGTGTCAGTTACGCAAAACGCTTTAATGTCACTTCCATAACAAGGGACAAAGAATATGACCTGACCAAAGGCAGTGATAAAAGTAAAGTGCATTATTTTTCTGCCAATCCCAACGGGGAGGCAGAAGTTGTGCGCATTTTACTCAGCCCTAACTGTAATGCCCGTCATAAAGAACTGGATTTTGATTTTAGCACCCTTGAAATCAAAGGCCGCGGCTCCAACGGCAACCAGGTCGTAAAATATCCGATCCGATCTGTAAAGCTGAAGGAGAAAGGTAAATCTACCCTGGAAGGCAGGAAGCTTTGGTTTGACGATAAATTCGGGCGGATCAACAGTGAAGAGAAAGGCACACTGCTGGGCACCTTTGACGATGAAAATATCCTGGTGATTTATAATGACGGTAGTTATGAGATTGTGGATACAGAGCTCTCTCAAAGGTTCGATGTGGATAAGGTGCTGCTGATAGAAAAATTCGATCCCGAAAAGGTCATTACGGCCGTTTATCTGGATAATGATAAAAAGCAGTTTAATGTGAAACGTTTCCGCATTGAAACCAATACCCTGAAATCCAAGTTCAGTTTTATTAAAGACGGAGAAGGCAATTACGTTGAAGCCGTTACCCTGGACGAACAACCGGTCCTACAGGTGCAGATCGGAAGGGGTACTGCACAAAGGACGACCAAGTTCAGAATTGCCAACCTGGTGGAAGTAATGGGTTGGAAAGCGGTAGGAGCCAAGCTTATGGACTTCAGTAAATCTGTCGCCATGGAGTGGGTAAGCCCTAAGAAAACCAGCGGCCCCGCAGATGATCAGCCAAGTCTGTTCTAGGATAAACCGGTATGATGCTGAAGAGCCTGCGGGTATTCTTGACCGGCCGTAAAATGTAAAAAGCCTGTTTGCATGACAAATGCAAACAGGCTTTTTACATTAAATCAGTCAACTTCAATAAAATAAGTAAGCGTTTTTAATTCTTAGGCTTCTTTGTCCAAGTCCTGGTGTGACTCATTGCCGGTTGTTTTAACGGGGATCAATACGGAGGCTGTTATGCTGATGCCGACGCAGAGTACAATAACACCCAGAGAGATACCGATCGGGATATGAATATTAAAAAATTCAATCAGCATTTTAACGCCGATAAAGATCAGGATAAAGGCAATCCCCTGTTGCAGGAAACGGAATTTATTGGCGGCGCCACGCAAAAGGAAAAACAGGCTTCTAAGGCCAAGGATGGCAAAAATATTACTGGAATAGATCACCAGGATATCACTGCTGGAAAATTTAGCGGCCGCACCATCCTTCACGAGCGATACGACGGTTGGGATACTATCCAGCGCAAAAGCGATATCGGTGACGGCCAGCACAATCACGACCAGCGTCAGGGTTGTAAATAATTTCTTTCCGTCCTTTTTGATGGCATACTTACCCTGAGGATCTTCATCGGTAAAGGGAAGTTTTCTTTTGACCCATTTGAAAAATTTGGAATCCATCATATTGAATTCGTGGGATTCTTTCTGGACAAAAAGTTTGATGCCGGTATACAGCAGAAAAGCACCAAAAATGTACATAATCCAGTGAAAACGGTCAATCAGGCCGATTCCTACGGCAATAAAGACGATCCTGAATACAATCGCCAATAAGATCCCCACCAGTAATGCACGCCCCATATCGGTTTCTTTTACCTTAAAAGCGGCAAAGATCAGGATGAAGACAAAAATATTATCAATACTCAGGCTCCATTCCATAAGATAGGCAGAAATGTACTTGGTGGCTGCATTTGAGCCGTTTTCATACCAGACAAATACCCAGAACAGGAGGGACAGGCCGATCCAGAATATGGTCTGTATGGTCGCTTGTTTAATAGTAACTTCCTTGCCTTTTTTGCTCATCAGTCCCAGGTCCAGTAAAAGCGCTACGATGAGTACAATGCCAAAAGCGCCATACACGATCTCCGTATGGGTCAGGGTAAAGGCCAGTACGGAATTCAGTTGAGCAGGCAAGCCGGAAATAAAGGTCGAGATAGGTGATGTATTCATGTTGTAAAATTACCGGATTTTCTGTTTAAGGAATGAGTTGTACAAATATTTGTTATGAACCAGAACCATTGCACTTAAAAAGCGCAGGAAGCTTCTTTAAAGGGTAAGCTGCGCTTAATTATGTTTAGGCCTAAGTCTAAGCCTAAGTCTTATTCTAAGTCTTCCTCCAGGCCATAGGTATCTTCTGCTCATTGGCAGAAGAAGGTAAGGTCTTTTTGCCCACGCGGCTTTTAATGCAGGCGCAGCTCATTTACCGCATTTGATACTAAAGAAATCGTCTGCTCTATCTCAGCCCCTGTTGTAAACCGCCCGAGGCTGAAGCGGATGCTACTGCGCGCCTGGGTTTCTGAAAGGCCCATGGCCAGCAGCACATGGCTGGGCTGATTACTGGCAGTGCTGCAGGCAGAACCGCTGGAAACAGCTATGTCCCGGATAAGCCTGCCCAGCAGCATTTTACCTTCCAGTCCTTCAAATCTGAGATTTGTTACATGTCCCAGCCTTGGCGTGCCATCTGGTACATTGGATCTAACGCCAGGCAGACGACAGAGGGCTTTTTCCAGCTGGTCACGCAACAGGGTAGTGTCCTGTAAACGCGCTTTTTCCAAAGGATCGCTACAGATATCCAGGGCCTCTGCCAGGGCTACAATGCCCGGTACATTTAAAGTGCCGCTGCGCATGCCTTTTTCATGACCGCCGCCCTGCATCTGCTCTGTCAGGCGGACCCTCGGGGATTTTCTGCGCACATAAAGCGCGCCGATTCCTTTTGGGGCGTAGAGCTTATGTCCGGAAAAAGCCAATAAATCGATGCTGTCTTCCTGAACCTGAATGAGCAGTTTGCCCATTGCCTGTGTGGCATCCGTGAAAAAAATAACGCCCTTTTCGTGACAGGCTTCCCCGATGGCTCTGATTTGCTGCAGAACGCCCGTTTCATTATTGGCGGTCATGACAACTGCCAGGATGGTATCCGGCCGTAGTGCTGTTTTAAACAGGTCCAGATCTATTAATCCTGCACTATTGACCGGCAAATAAGTAACTTCTGCTCCTTTGGCCTCCAGGTACCGGCAGGTATCCAGGACCGCAGGGTGCTCCGTCATCGTGGTTACGATATGCCGACCCTTTGACTGGTAGGCCTCAAAACAACCTTTAATGGCCAGATTACAACTTTCTGTAGCTCCGCTGGTAAATATGATTTCTGAGGCATCGGCACCGATATGGTCGGCAATACGCCTGCGGGCGTTTTCCACGGCCTGATGGGCCGTGCGCCCGTATGGATGTGCGCTGGCTGCATTGCCGAAACGGGTAGAAAAAAAGGGTAAGATCATAGACATTACCCTTTCATCCACTGGCGTGGTTGCATTATAATCCAGATAAATCATTTTGTCTTAGTACTTAATTGCTGTTGCCCTTAGGCTTTTTTCACGGTAAATTCAATGTCCCATTTGCTCCACCGAAGGGTAACAAGACCTGATTTTTTGACCGAAATAGTAAACTGCTCAACCTGCTTGGCATCCATTTTAGTGGGGACTTCTACGCGCATAAAGTCATTGGACTCATCGTATTTGGTACCCCATTGGTTCCAGAGTTTATTGAAGATCAATACAGTGGAGGTTTCTCCCGGGATGGTATAGAGGCTGTATTTGCCGGCAGGCAGACTTTTGCCTGCAATGGTGACGTCTTTATCAATCTGAAAGACAGTCGCCTCATTGGCACCTGTGCGCCAGACTTTACCAAAAGGTACAATGGAAGTGATTTCCCTGCCCCTTAAAGAAGGCCTGCCATAGACGATCTTTAAGTTGACGCCGGAATTTGTTTTGATGCTGACACTGTCTTTAGGACTGAGTACTTTTTTAGGACCCTGGGCACTGGCCAGCATACCCAGGCCTACAGCAAACAGGCAAACCAAAATGAGTTTTTTCATTTTTAGATATTTAATGTTTTAAAATGGCATTCTGAAACCATTTACAGCCCGGAGTTCAAAGGCCACCAACAGTTTCATAAGGTGAACTAACTTCGTGAAATTACATTAAAGATCTGAATGTTCGCAAATTACATGCTTGACTTTAGAAATAATTTAAAAGAAAAGATGTAGCCACGCTGGATAAAAGCCGGGGAGTGGGCTATTTCAGGTAACGCTTGATTTCCCGCTCGGTATCCCGCTTTTTCAGGGTTTCCCGCTTGTCATGGAGTTTCTTACCCTTGGCCACGCCGATTTCTACTTTGACCAGGTTCTTTTCATTAATGAAAACCTGTAACGGGATAATCGTCAATCCTTTTTCCTTGATACTGGCCTGAAGTCTTTTGAGTTCCCTTTTGGTCAATAATAATTTCCGGTCATGCACAGGTAGATGGTTATTGGAGGTGCCCAGCCCGTATTGCCCGATAAACAGGCCCCGGAGCCAGAGTTCGCCTTTGTCAAACAGGCAGAAACTGTCATTAAAGCTAACCTTTCCGCTGCGGATGCTCTTTACCTCGGTGCCTAACAGTACGATGCCTGCAACATATTTAGTATCAATGTTGTAATGAAAGTAGGCCTGTCTGTTTGAATGTGATGCACCCATATTATTGGTTATTATAACGCTATTGAAAGTATTGGAGGGTATTTTTTAAAATAAGCGCAAAAAAAGCAGCTGCCCTCAACTGCCGCTTATCTGCCGGCCCCATTAGCGCCGTTTGTTTAGCTGTTGGATAGCGATGGCTCTTTTTTGCTTAAATAATGAAAGACGGCAAAGACGGTAATAAGCGATACTTGCGACCAATACAGCCCTTTTTGAGTGATTATTGACAAATACCGCTGGCCACGTTAGCTGACTTTTGAAGTTTTTAAATTTTATACTTGATATATCTATTTAAACTTTAAAATGACGCAGCATGACGCTTAGCTTTTCTTTCAGGGTTTTTCTCTCTACGATAAAATCCAAAAATCCGTGATCCAGTAAGAACTCGCTTCGCTGAAAACCTTTGGGCAGGTCCTTGCGGATCGTTTCTTTAATGATCCTCGGACCGGCAAAGCCGATCAGGGCGCCCGGTTCAGCAATATTGATATCTCCCAGCATGGCAAAACTGGCAGAAACGCCGCCAAAGGTCGGGTCGGTTAATAATGAAACATAGGGAAGCTTTGCGTCACTTAACTCGGATAGCTTGGCACTGGTCTTGGCCATTTGCATCAGCGAAAAGGCGCTTTCCATCATCCGGGCACCACCTGATTTGCTGATGACCATGAAAGGCATTTTTTTATCGATGGCGTAATTAACGGCACGGCTGAATTTTTCACCCATAACACTGCCCAGTGACCCACCGATAAATGCAAAATCCATACAAGCTATAATAATGGGAGAGCCGTTCAGATTGCCGGACGCAACGCGCATGCTGTCTTTTAAGTCCGTTTTGCTGTAAATGTCGTCCAGTCGTTTCTGATAGGATTTAAGATCGGTAAACCCGAGAAAATCTATGCTCTTGATATTTGAAAAATGTTCTTTATAGGTTTTGTCGTCAAATAATATCTTGAAGTAATCTTCACTGCTGATCCGGTGATGGTAACCGCATTTAGGACAGACAAACAGGTTCTCCTCCAGTTCAGAAGAGGTACAGATATAATTACATTCCGGACATTTGCTCCATAACCCCTCCGGTACTTCTTTCTTTTCAGAAGTGGTGGTCTGGATATTTTTGCGTAACCTTTGAAACCATCTTTGTTTGGGTTCCGAGTCTGTACTCTTATCTTCCTCTGGTATATAATTATTTGCTGATTTCAGTTCTTCTTCGCTCATATTTACTTTTAGATATATGTTTCAGACTGACAAAATTAAGGACTTTCCCCCTTTATCAGGCAAATTAAGCCTAATTGTTTTATGGCACAAAAGGCGAACGCTTGTTATTTTGACAGCCAGGATTATATATGGGGCATTATTTGCCCAGTTTTTTAAAATCCACAGCCTGCAGGGATGAAAACACCGTAGCCGCTTCCGCTAAAGCGGCTTTGGGAATACTGATAATCATTTTGCAGAAAAGCTGCGATTCCTGGGTTTTGACGGTCGCATTAAAGTTTTTGATCCAGCGCATGACTTCTCCCAGCCGGGTATAGTCAAAATCAAGCTGGCAATCGATCATGATTTGTTTTTTTTGTATCGGCACCATTTGAAGGGCCAGGGCAGCGGCTGTTTTATAAGCGTTAATCAGGCCCGGTACACCCAGCAGGGTTCCCCCGAAATAGCGCACTACGATAATGGCCACATCGGTCAGGCCTTTACTGGTGATCTGGCCCAGTATGGGTTTGCCGGCACTCCCAGACGGCTCCCCGTCATCGCTGCTTCTGAAAATCAGGTTATCGGGGCCTAGTTTGTAGGCAAAACAAAAGTGAACGGCTTTGCCATGCTCCTTTTTAAGGGCCGCTTGCCTGGCTTTAAAATCTTCGGTGCTGCGGATCGGGAACGCGAAGGCTAAAAATTTACTGCCCCTGTCTTTGTATTCTGCGGTCGCTTCCTGGTCGATGGTATAATAAAACGATGTCTGGTCTGTTGTCATGAATATCTGGTAGATCTTTATGCAAAATCGGGCGCAAAATAACTTATTTTATCCTGTCCCAACTGTATTTGCCCGCGTAATTCTTTTTTGCCTAAAACCGGCTCGTCAAGGCCGGCACCGATTTTTAACTGTGTATTGGTTATGACCCGGCACTCGTCCCAAAAGCCAAGATCAATAAAATCCTGTAAAAGCTTAAGGCCGCCTTCCACTAATATGCTTTGTATGTTTTGTCCGTAACAATAGGCGGCGATCTGTGAAGGAACCGGCAGGTCAGGATCCAGTTGTACATAATGAACCGTCTGGCTGTTTTTATGATGTTCTGTGTTTTTCCCATCTGTATGGACACTTTGAGACTGTTTATAAAGTGTTTCGCTGCGGATAAAATTAAAGAGGATGACCGTCCCTGTGCTTTTAAAAATACGGGCTGTGGCCGGGATTTCTAAAGCCGGGTCAAAGGCCATTTTGATAGGGCTCGGCCCAAAATATAAACGGTTGGTGAGCGCAGGATCATCCTTAAGCGCGGTGTTTTTTCCAACCAGGATGGCGGCTTCTTCGCTGCGCCACTGATGAACGAGGATATCCGTAGTGTTTCCACTTATTTTTAAGCGCTCAGTGTTATCCGCTTGCTGCAGGGGAGCAATAAAATGATCGGCTGTCCTGGCCCACTTCAGGGTAATAAAAGGCCGTCTTTGCGTATGAAAAGTGAAAAAACGACGGTTTATTTCCGTGCAGTCCTTGGTCCAGGGGCCGGTTATACGGACTTCTATGCCTGCTTTTTGCAGTTTTTCAATGCCTTTACCGGCCACCTGGGCAAAGCTGTCCTTGCAGCCAATGACCACCCGGGGGATCTTATGACGGATGATCAGGTCCGCGCATGGGGGCGTTTTGCCGTGATGGGCACAGGGCTCCAGACTAACGTACAGTGTCGCATGGCGGATATAGCCCTGGTCTTCCGGTTTTACGCTGGCCAGGCAATTGACCTCAGCATGGGCCTCGCCATAATGCTGATGCCAGCCTTCGGCCAGTATGCGGTTTTCATAGACTAAAACAGCGCCCACGACCGGGTTGGGGGCGACATAGCCCAGGCCTTTTGCGGCCAGTTCCAGGCAGCGCTGCATATAGCTGTTGTCATCCGGATAATTGATGGGAGCGTGCATGGTACAAAAATATTAATTAATGCCAGTAAAAGCGGCATAGGCTAAATTATTGTTTTATCATTTATTTTATGACTCTTTATTGTTAAAAGTGGAAATATAATTCCTTTTATTTTTTTTATTTGTATTTTATTACCTACTTTTGGTAAGTACGAGGATAGAATTGGAGAAGGAATGTAACAAGGTATTATTTTTAAAATAATAATTATGACGCTCGAAGAAATTGGAAAAGAAATTTCTATTAAACGTAAAGCGCTTGAGATAACCCAACAAGATCTCGCTGAAATGTCGGAGGTGACTTCTAAAACAATTTCTCAACTGGAAAATGGGTTAGCAAATCCTTCATTTCAGACTTTGGAAAAAATTTTGGATGTTTTGGGGTTGGTCATAGCAATAAATCAAAAAACGGAAAATTTATGAGAGGCTTTGTTTTTTATAATAATCAATTTGCAGGAGTTATTGAGAAAACACCGAATAATGATTATGTTTTTAGGTACGATGATTATTATTTCATAAATCCTGAACAACCTTCCATTAGTGTGACCTTATCCAAAAAAAAGCAGGAATATCACAGTTCATTTCTATTTCCTTTTTTTTCGGGATTATTGGCTGAAGGAGTAAACAAGGATTTGCAATGTAAATATTTAAAAATTGATTCGGAAGATGAATTTTCGAGGTTATTATTAACCGGGAACGCAAACCCGATTGGTGCGGTAGCAGTAAGAGCTGAATCGGAAATTAATTAGGAAAGAAAGAGAAGAAAGAAAAAGTATATGAATTGCTTAAGCTGTTATAAAAAAAGTGCAAAAGATTTTTGTCCCTCATGCAGAAAGATTTTGTTTAAAGGAATAAAAATTTCAGGTACGTTAAATATTGAAACACCGGTGCCGGCATCTATTAATGGTGACTCAAATAGAAAAAGTTTTCTATCTGTATCCGGTATGCAGTTAAAGTATGGTTTAAAGCTGCAAAATAAAGAACTGCAACTCTTCTTTAATCAGGGGGAATATATTATAAAGCCCATTCCGGCGTATCATCATTTTGAGGCTATGGAAGATTTACCGGAAAATGAGCACCTCACCATGCAGATCGCACGCCAGGTATTTGGGATTAAAACGGCCGACAACGCATTGATTTATTTTAAGGATGGAAAACCGGTTTATCTTACCAGGCGCTTTGATTTCCTGGACAATGGCATGAAACTGGCCCAGGAAGATTTTTGCCAGTTGATGAATAAATCGGCAGCTGCAAATGGAGAAAATTTTAAATACAGCAGTACATATGATGAAATGGGGCAGATTTTCAGAAAGGTTGGCACTCCCGTTACAGAACAGGAAGCTTTTTTTAAGCAAATTCTATTTAATTATTTGGTTTCAAATGGCGAC
>Ga0182744_1004721_pt1 | contig 10070 bp, 8 predicted proteins | sample eDN3rd30CKraftMG_FD_128525 | JGI IMG/M metagenome (GOLD analysis project Ga0182744, IMG submission 128525) | Enriched Miracle-Growth compost microbial communities from Emeryville, California, USA - eDNA 3rd pass 30_C Kraft MG (version 2) (version 2) ... | reverse complement strand
TTACCGCAAGCTGCCCGAAGTCGACCTCGACGGCTTCATGCGCGACGCCGCGCGCGCGGTCGCGTGGATGCACGATCACGCGGCCGACTACGGCGGCGATGCGCGGCGCCTGTTCGTGATGGGCCATTCCTCCGGCGGCCACATTGCCGCGCTGCTCGCGACCGATCCGCGCTGGCTCGCGCGCTATGGCTTGGTGCCGCGCGATCTCGCCGGCTGCATCGGCCTCGCCGGCGTCTATGCGTTCCTGCCCGCCGATGTCGACGACGACGAAATGCTCGACGTGTTCGGCGCCACGCCCGCCGAACGCCGCGAAGCGGCGCCGGTCGCCTTCGTGCGCGGCCGCGAGCCGCCGATGCTGCTGCTCAGCGGCGGCGCCGACCACGAGGTCGATGCCGAGAACAGCCGCGAACTCGCTACGGCGCTGCGCTCGAAAGGCGAGCGCGTCGACCTGCGCATCTATCCCGGCGTCGGCCACTCCGCATTGCTGCTCGCACTGTCGCAGCCGTTGCGCTCGCATGCACCGACGCTGCGCGACGTGCTCGCTTTTGTCGATGCGCAATCGTCGGCGGCGAAGGCCGCGCCATAGGCGCTCCACGCCTGCGCGGAGAAAATCGCTACGCCAACGCCGGCAGACTTTCCAGATCCCAGCGCGGCCGCACGAAAATCGACGGCGTCTCGTGCTGGCCGGCAGCGAGGCGCAGGGCGCCGGCGAGCGCAATCATCGCGCCGTTGTCGGTGCAGAACTCCAGGCGCGGGAAGGCGACGCGGAAACCTTCGCGCTCGCCCGCCTGCGCGAGTTGCGCGCGCAAACGACGGTTGGCGCCGACGCCGCCGGCAATGACGAGCGTCTGCGCGCCGGTCGCGGCGAGCGCGCGGCGGCATTTGATGACGAGCGTCTCGACGATCGCCTCCTCGAACGCGCGCGCGACGTCGGCCTGCGTCTGCGCGCTCTGGTCGCTGACCTGCCACGCGAGCAACACCTGCGTCTTGAGTCCGGAAAAGCTGAAGTCGAGGCCGGGCCGGTCGGTCATCGGCCGCGAAAAGCGGAACGCGCCTTCGCGGCCTTGTTCGGCGAGCCGCGCCAGCGCGGGACCGCCCGGATACGGCAGGCCCATGAGCTTGGCGGTCTTGTCGAAGGCCTCGCCCGCCGCGTCGTCGAGTGTGTCGCCGAGCAGGCGGTAGCGACCGATCGCGGCGACTTCGATGAGCATGGAATGGCCGCCGGAGACGAGCAGCGCGACGAACGGCGGCTCCGGCGCGCCGTCTTCGAGCAGCGGCGCGAGCAGATGGCCTTCCATGTGGTGCACGCCGATCGCGGGCACGCCGAGCGCCCAGGCCAGCGAACGCGCGGCGGCGGCGCCGACCAGCAGCGCGCCGACCAGGCCCGGCCCGGAGGTGTAGGCGACGCCGCCGAGGTCGGACGTGGTCAGGTTGGCGCGGGCCAGCGTCTCGCGCACCAGCGGCAGCAGCTTGCGCACGTGGTCGCGCGAGGCCAGCTCCGGCACGACGCCACCATAGTCGGCGTGCATGCGGATCTGGCTGTAGAGCGTGTGGGCGAGCAGGCCGCGGTCGACGTCCGGCCGCGCCGGGTCGAAGATGGCGACGCCGGTTTCGTCGCACGAGGTCTCGATGCCGAGCACGGGGCCGGCGGGCTTGTCCGGTTTTGCAAAGGCTTGCGTCATCGCGCTAGAATACACGGCTCTTTCCCCGGCAGCCCCGGGTCCACAGGCAAGCGGAGTTCCAATGCCAAGCGTCAAAGTTCGCGAAAACGAGCCGTTCGAGTTTGCCCTGCGCCGCTTCAAGCGCACCTGCGAGAAGGCCGGCGTGCTCGCCGAAGTGCGCAAGCGCGAGTTCTACGAAAAGCCGACCCAGGAGCGCAAGCGCAAGCGCGCGGCCGCGGTCAAGCGTCACCTGCGCCGCGTTTCGCGCGACGTGACGAAGCGTCAGCGCCTGTACTGACGCCGTCGGGCGGCTTCGGCCGCCCGTCATCGATTCCAGGGCTGCGAGAAGCCGGCCGCGCGAAAGCGCCGTCGGCTTTTTGTGTTTGGTTGTTTTTGCGTTCATCCCTGAACGCGTGAATCAAAAAGCGGCCGTCCTTGGCCGCACTTTCAACTAAAAGCCCGCCCATCCGAGGCCATAGCCCATGACTCTCAAAACCCGACTCACCGACGACATGAAGGCCGCGATGAAGAGCGGCGACAAGGAACGCCTCGGCGTGATCCGCCTCGTCAACGCCGCGATCAAGCAGCGCGAAGTCGACGAGCGCATCGAACTCGACGACACGCAGGTGCTCGCCGTGCTCGAGAAGATGCTCAAGCAGCGCAAGGATTCGGTCACGCAATATGAAGGCGCCGGCCGCGAAGACCTCGCCGCCGTCGAACGCTTCGAAATGGGCGTCATCGAAGGCTACCTGCCCGCGCAACTGCCCGACGCGGAAGTCGAAACCATCGTCGCCAAGGCGATCGCCGACTCCGGCGCGAGCAGCGCCAGGGACATGGGCAAGGTCGTCGGCCTCGTCAAGCCGCAAGTCGCCGGCCGCGCCGACATGGGCAAGGTGTCGGCGCTGATCAAGCAGAAACTCGGTAGCTGAGCGGAGGACACGAGGATGACCGACGCGCAGCCGCTTCGCCGCTCCCGCCGCAACCGCATGCTCGGCGGCGTCATGGGTGGCCTCGCACAGCATTTCGGGCTGAATCCGACCGGGCTGCGCATCATTTACGTGATCGGATCGATCGTGTCCGCGGCTTTCCCGGGCGCGCTCGTATACGTGATCCTGTGGCTGCTGATTCCACTCGAAGACTAAGCGCGTCTCGCCACGGACGGTGCGCGCACGTGGCATTCTGAGCCATGGCCGGCCGCATCCCCGAAAAATTCATCGACGACCTGCTCGCTCGCGTCGACATCGTCGACGTGATCAGCGAGCGCTTGCCGCTGAAAAAATCCGGCAAGGACTGGTCGTCGCGCTGCCCGTTCCACGACGAGCGCTCGGCCTCGTTCACGGTGAGCCAGACCAAGCAGTTCTACCACTGCTTCGGCTGCCAGGCGCACGGCAGCGCGATCGGTTTCCTCATGAACTACGACCGCCTCGAATTTCCCGATGCGGTCGAGGAACTGGCCAACCGCGCCGGCGTGAAGGTGCCGTACGAAGGCGGCCGCGCGGCGCCGCGCGAGGACGCGACCGATCTCTACGACGTGCTCGACGCGGCGGCGAAGTTCTACCGCCGCCAGCTCGAGGCGAGCGACACCGCGCGCGCCTATTTCGATTCGCGCGGACTCGATGCGGCGATCGTCTCGCGCTTTCGCCTCGGTTACGCGCCCAACCAGTGGGACGCGCTCAAGAACGCGCTCGGCACGAGCGCCGCACGCATCGCGCTGCTCGAAAAGACCGGCATGCTGACCAGCGGCGAGCGCGGATCGAAGTACGACCGCTTCCGCGACCGCGTGATGTTTCCGATCCTCGACCGGCGCGGCCGCACGATCGCGTTCGGCGGAAGGATTTTGACGGCACCGAAGGTGAAGTCGACAGCGTCGAACGATGCTCCCGAGGGTCGTGCTGTTGTTGAAAAGTCCGGCGAGGGATCGCCGGTTTTTGATTCTCGCGCGCAGGATGCGCGCAAAAGCGAACCCAAGTCCGACGGCCCCAAATACCTGAACTCGCCCGAGACGCCGCTGTTCCACAAAGGCCGCGAGCTGTTCGGCCTGTGGCAAGTACGCGAGGCACATTCGAAAATTCCGCGGCTGGTCGTCGTCGAGGGTTACATGGACGTGATCGCGCTGCATCAGGCCGGCGTCACGCAGGCGGTCGCGACGCTCGGCACGGCGACAACGAGCGACCACGCGGAAATCCTGTTCCGCCAGTGCGCGGACGTCTATTTCTGTTTCGACGGCGACCGCGCCGGACGCCAGGCGGCGTGGCGCGCGGTCGAGTCCGTGCTGCCGCGCATGCGCGACGGCCGCCAGGCGCTGTTCCTGTTTCTGCCCGACGGCGAAGATCCCGACTCGCTGGTGCGCAAGGAAGGCCTCGACGGCTTCGAGCAGCGATTGAAGGACGCGACCTCGCTCGGCGAGTTCTTCTTTTCCGAACTCGGCAAGGACGTGAACCTCGGCACGCTCGACGGCCGCGCGCGGCTCGCCGAGCGCACGCGGCCGCTGCTCGCGCAGATTCCCGACGGCGCCTTCCGCGATCTCATGTTCGGCGAACTCGAACGGCTCAGCGGCGTGAAGACGACGCTCGCTGCCGCGTCGGGCGAAACGTCACGCACGGGCCACCGCAACGCGCGCCCGCCGCAGCGCTCGCTCGTGCGCGCGGCGATCACCCTGCTCGTGCAGCAGCCGTCGCTCGCGCTCGCGATCGAGCCGCCGTGGCCGTTCGCGACGCTGCGCCAGCCCGGCGTCGCGCTGCTCATCGAACTCATCGAACTCGGCCGCGCGCGGCCGGACCTGTCGACGGGCGCGCTGCTCGAACATTTCGCGCAGCGCGATGAAGCCGGTGCGTTGCAGAAACTCGCGGTCGCCGATTTTCCCGGCGGCGTCGACGAGGCGCGCGCGGAATTCGTCGACGCGATCCGCCAGCTCGAACGGCAGACGCGGCAGCAGCGCATCGAGGAATTGCAAGCCGATCATGCGCAAGGCGGCCTGTCGGACACCGGCAAGGAAGAACTGCGCCAGCTGCTCAGCGCGCGCACGCAGGATGGACGCTGAGTGGGAGAAAACGGCGATCGCGGCTGGAGCCGCGATGCTTTTTGAAGAATGCGAAGAGCATCGCGGCTGCCGCCGCTCCCGCAAACCTGCGTCGAAGTGCTGCGGGAGCGCCGGAAGGCGCGATGCCTTGTTTCGCGTCAGTGCGAACGCCGCTCGCGGCGATGCCACGCGGCGGCGGCGAGCGCGAGCGCCATCAACAACAGCGCCCAATGGTCGGTCGCGGGCACGTGGCCGATCGTGGACGGAACCACGACGTTCACCGGCACGCTGGCGTCGCACGGCGCCGGCGTCTGCTGCGGCACGCACAGCGTGTCTTGCGCGGGCGTGACGACGACCGAGTTCAGCACGTTGCCGGCGGCCGTCCCGGACAGTACCGCAGTGACCGTGTAGACGAGGCGGCCGCCGATCGGGAACACGGCGATCGTTTCGTTGATCGCGCCGTTGCCCTGCGTGTTGGCGCAGGCCACGCCACCGCTCGCCGCGCAGGTCCACGCGAAGCTCGCGATGCCCGGTGGCAGCGGGTCGGAAATGCCGACGTTGGTCGCCTGTGCGGCACCGACGTTGGCCACCGTGATCGTGTAGGTCACGGTCGCGCCGGCAATGACGGCCGCGGACGACACGGTTTTGCTGACCTGAAGGCGCGGCGATGGCTGCGAGGGCGTGATGACGCACGCCGCCGGGACGGGCGCGACGTCGCAGTCGGGCGGCGTCGAACCGGTCTGGTAGGCGAGGTTGACGACGTGCGTCGTTTCGAACGGCAGCGGATCGGCGACGCGCACGACGACCTGCAGCACGAGGCTGCCGCCGGCCGGAATGCCCAGGTTCGTCCATTCGACCGCGTCGGCACCGGCATCGAGCGCGCCGCCGTGGTCGGCACTGACGAAATCGACGTCCGCATCGAGCGGATCGCTGATGCCGTAACCGGTGACGGCCGAGCCGCACAGGGCATGGATCCGCAAATGGGCAACGACGGGGGACGCCGCGGCGGAGTGTACGCACGCACACCGCGGCCGGTCAGTCATGTTTGCTAACCAAAACTCACCGGCTGTCCGTGAACTGCATCACGAGTCGGTAAGCACGTTTCATGCCGACGGGTCATCGTCGGACGCCCTGGCGCCGGACGGGTCGGCCACGGCAGGACTTCGTCACCGCGACGAGGCGCGGCAAGCGTTCGCAATTACTGCTTTCGTTTCAAATGGATAGGACAGCCACCCGCAGCGGGAACGCCGCGCTGCGGTCATCGGCGCCTCACCGGCGCGGCGCAAGCCGTCCTTTCAATCGAGGCCGCCGTGGGCGGCGCGCTGCGGTGACCGACGCATCGAGGGCACGCTGGCCGAACACGCGGCGTGGCGGTTTTTTGACATTCGCCGTCATCGACCTCATCGCCGCGGGCCTGGTCGAACGGCTGCCTAGCCTGCAGGGCAGATGTCGCTGCCCTTGTCGAAAACGACGTGCCACTTGCCCGCACGGTCGCGCCGCCAGATCGAATTGAATGTCGCCGCCGTCTTGCCCGATGCGTCGCGCACCGGCCCCGTGCTCAGCGCGAGGTCGCCGGATTCGAGCACTTCCACGCGCGCCGGCTCCCACGAGAACGGCACGGCACCGGTGAAAAATCCCCGCCAATGCGCGGCAACGGCCGCCTTGCCGCGCAGCGGCTTGTCGCCGTCGAAAAACACCGCATCGTCGGCGACGAAGGTCTGGAACGCGGCGAAGTCGCGCGCCGCCATCGTCTGCGCGAACGCGCGTTCGGCGGCCTCGACTTCGCGCCGCGCGTCCGCCGGCGCAGCCGCCGGTGCGGCAATGGCGCTGGCGGCGACGATGAACAGCAGCGGCAGGCTCGAAAAACGCAACGTTCGGATCATGGATCGGTGTCCTTGCAGGAGCCGCGACGGCGGCGGAAGAGATCAGTGGACGGCTGCCGATGCATTCGCGTTCGCGGGCGCCGCCGCGCCGAGCAGGTGCTCGACGAAGTAATCCCACAGGCGATGCACGTAGTAGCGGTCGGTGCGGAAGAACGCGTGGGTGCGGTTTGGCAGGTAAAGCAGGTCGAAACGCTTGTCGGCCTTGATCAGCGCATCGGCGAGTTGCAGCGTGACCGCGGGCAGCGCGTTCTCGTCCATGTCGCCGTAGACGAGCATGAGGTGGCCGCGCAGGTTCGCGGCGAGTTTCGCGTTGTCGAGCGCGGCGTAGTTCGCCGGCACGGCGGTCGGCGTCGGCCGCGTGCGGCCGCCATCGGCGTAGACGGGGATGCCGGTGAACGCTTCGAGGCCGTCGTAGAAGCCCTGGTAGTTGTGCGGACCCGCCGACGACACGGCGACCTTGTAGAACTCCGGATGCGAGAGGATCGCGCGCGCCGAGGTGTAGCCGCCGAAGGAGTGGCCGTAGACGCCGACGCGATCGAGGTCGAAGCCGCCGATGCGTCCGGCGAGTTCGCGGATCGCGGCGACGTGGTCGTCGATCTGCGGATCGGCGAAGTTGCCGTAGCCGACATCGGCGAATACTTTCGAGCGGCCGCGCGTGCCGCGCGCGTCGATGGTGACGACGACGAAACCGAGTTCGGCGAGGCTGGCGCGCGAGATCGGGTTCATCGTCGACACCGCTTCCGCGTAGCTGCGCGGCGCGTTGAGCATTTGCGGGCCGCCGTAGAACGCGTCGATGATGGGATGTTTTTTCGCGCGATCGAAATCGGGCGGCAGGTAGACGACGGCGTAGAGTTCGGTCTTGCCATCCGCGCTGCGCACGCGCACGCGCTGCGGCGCGCGCCAGCCGGCAGCCTTGACGGCCGATACGTCGGCGTCTTCGAGTTTCATGACGATGCGACCGTCGTCGCTCGAGCGCAGCACGGTGACAGGCGGCGTGTCGACCGTCGAATAGCTGTCGATGACGTAGTGCCCGTCGGGCGAGAACGCATCCGAAGGTTTCGGCACGAAGATCGACGGTCGCGGCGACGCGACGTCATGCTCGGCGTCCTCCTTCGTCAGCAGCATCGGCTCGCCGCCATCGAGCGAAACGCGATACAAGTGGCGGTCATACGCGTCGCGCCCTTGTTCGCGTCCGCTCGCGGTGAACCACGCGATGCGCCGTTTCGCATCGACGTGGACGAGATCGCGCACGAGCCAGTCGCCCTGCGTGAGCGCGCGCTTGAGCTTGCCGCTGCGCAGGTCGTGGAGATACAGATGGCCCCAGCCGCTGCGTTCGGAGAACCACACGACTTCGTTCGTGTCGAACAGCAGCTGCACGTTCGGCGCGCCATAGAACAGGTTGTTCGGCGTCAGGCTCGTCTTGCCGTGATCCTCGACGACGCGGCGCAGCGCGCCGCTGTGCACGTCGATCTCGACGAGCGCCATTTCGCGCGCGCCGTAACTGTAGGCGAGCCGATAGGCCTTCGCGTGGTCCGGCGACCAGGCGAGCGTTGCGTCGGCGAGCGACCAGTCCTTGCCGAGTTCGACGGCGTGGCGCGCGCCGCTGTCGGCGTCGAGCACGAAGACTTCCTGCTTCGGCTGGCCCGCATCGCCGAGCAGCGGCAGGCGCAGTGCGTAGGAAATCGGCCGGAAGCTGCCGTCCTGCGGCACCCATTCGACATACGGATACGGCGCGACCGCGCGCTCGTCGAGGCGCGTGCCGATCAGATGTCGATTGTCCGGCGACCATTCGACGCCGATCGGCGGCAGTGAAACCTTGCCGCGCATCACGGGCAGGCTGGCGAGCGAACCATCGGGCAATTTGCCGTAGGCGAAATGCGCTTCGCCATCGCGCGTCAATGCGCGTTCGTCGCTGCCCGTGCGCAGCCAGAGGTTGTCGTCGCGACGAAATACCGCGCGCTTGCCGTCGGGCGACGGCAACGTGTCGGCAGCGGCGACGGCTTCCGTGTGCGCACTGCACTCGTAACGGTCGAGACGACAGCGCACATGCTGGCCGCCGTCGAGCACGAGATCGACGACATCGACACCGCCATCGTTGCCGATGTCGGTCACGGCCAGATGCGATGCAGCCTGCGGCTTGCCCGCAAGCGCGGACAACGCCTGCGCGAGACGCGGCGCATCAAACGCGGGCGAGCGCGTGCGGGCGGCGACGTCGATCATCACGTAGCTCGCGCCGTCGGCTTCGTCGCGCCGATACCAGAACCGGCGATCGCCGAGCCAATGCGCATCGACGCCGCCGTTGCGGACGGCTTCGCGCAGGTTGGCGTCGAGGACTTTTTCGGCATGCGCATAGTCTTGCGCCGTGGGCGATGGCGCAGAAGCGATCGCCGCGATGGGCGCAATGCAGGCAACACCAATGCACCACGACGGCAAAAGCCGCCGGATGCGGGAACGCATGTCTTGATTCATCGCAACGCTTCCTTCCGGAGGAAGCGTCATCACGCACGCGCGATCGCGTCAGCGCAAGTCCCGAAGGATGACCTTCGCCGCGTTGTGTCCGGGCGCGCCGGTGACGCCGCCGCCCGGATGCGTGCCGGCGCCGCACAGGTACAGGCCCGGCAATGCGCCGCGGTAGTTGGCCTGGCCGAGCATCGGCCGCGCGCTGAACAGCTGGTTGAGCGAGAGCGCGCCATGGAAGATGTCGCCCCCGATCAGGCCGAAGTCGCGTTCGAGATCGAGCGGCGACTTGATCTGGCGGCCGAGCACGCTCGCCTTGAAGCCCGGCGCCCATCGATCGACCGTGTCGATCATGAGATCGGCGACTTCTTCGCGATGGTCGTCCCAGCTCGCCCCGTTCGGCAGCGTCGGTGCGACGTGCTGGCAGAACAGGCTTGCGACATGCTGGCCCGCGGGCGCGAGCAAGTCGTCGAGCGTCGAGGGAATGAGCATCTCGACGATCGGTTCGCGCGACCAGCCGTGTGCGCGTGCGTCGAGGTAGGCGCGATCCATGTAGGCAAGGCTCGGCGCGAGGATGATGCCCGCGGTCAGGTGATCACCCTGCTCCGGTTTCGCGGTGAAGCGCGGCAATTCCGACAGCGCGACGTTCATGCGAAACGTGCCCGAGCCGCAGCGCCAGTTCGCCATGCGCTCACGCGTCGGCGCCGGCACGACGTCGCGCGCGAGGAGTTGTTCGTAGAGCAGTTTCGGATTGACGTTGGCGACGACGCTGCGCGCGTGCAGCACTTCGCTGTCGCTGGTAACGACGCCGACCACGCGGCCGGGCTCCGATCCAGTACGCTCGACGACGAGCTCGCGCACGCCGCAGCCGGTACGAATTTCCACGCCCGCAGCCGTCGCCGACTTCGCCATCGCCTGCGTGATCGCGCCCATGCCGCCGATCGCATGGCCCCACGCGCCCTTGACGCCGTTGACCTCGCCGAACACGTGATGCAGCAACACGTAGGCGCTGCCCGGCGTGGTCGGGCTCGCGTAGTTGCCGACCACGCC
>Ga0182744_1004711_pt1 | contig 10083 bp, 10 predicted proteins | sample eDN3rd30CKraftMG_FD_128525 | JGI IMG/M metagenome (GOLD analysis project Ga0182744, IMG submission 128525) | Enriched Miracle-Growth compost microbial communities from Emeryville, California, USA - eDNA 3rd pass 30_C Kraft MG (version 2) (version 2) ... | reverse complement strand
GGCCAGGCGCGCAATGTCTTCCGCGCGCTGCGCCAATACGGGCAACGCACCGAGGCAATCCAGACGCTGTTCGAAAGCGGCTCGCGTGCGCGGTCGCGCGTGCGCCGGCATCGCCGCGAGCAAGCGCAGCAACTCCGGCGCCAGCCAACCCTGCGCCAACGGCTCGCGCAGCAGCGCCGAGCGCACCAGCGCACGATCGACGCCGTAGTGCACGGCGAGCGCGCCGCAGAGATCACGGCCCTGGTCGATCGCCGTGAGCACGGGATCCGTTCCCGCATGGCGCAGCGGCGCATGTTCGGGCACGTCTTCATCGGTGCCGAACATGTCCGGCCGGCCGACGACCTCGAGCAGCAGCGGCGCGACCAGCGCGGGGAATTGTTCGATCGCCTGCAATCGCCGACCGCGCAGCGGATACGGACAGGCGGCAAGCCGGTTGTAGTTGCCGATCGAGCCGAAGAACGGTCCCGGCACCTCGAGCCGGCCGAGCGCGTCGAGCACATCACCGTCGAGCAGGTCGGCGAAGGCGCGGATTTCGCGCTGCAGCGGATGACCCCATGACACCGCCCAGCGCGTCAGCGGCACGACGGGCGCATGCGCAAGCGGCCAGGCCTCGAAGGATCCGGCGCTGGCGATCGGCGGCGCCTCGTCATCGTTGAAGTGCGCGAGCAGCGCGGGCAGCAGCTCGTCGCGACCCTGGTTTTCCGCACCCATTCGCAGCGCGCGCACGCCACCGTCATCGCGCAACAACCACAGCCAGCAATACGCCTGGGCGCTGTCGCGCGAAAAGAAATGCCGTGCCGCCACCCACACGCGCGCACGGATTCCGGCAGGCAATGCCGCCGGCGCCGCTGCCGCGACACGCGCGAGTGCTGTCGAACCGACCCTGCCTGCCATGTCCGCCCCCTTTGCCGACCGCGCGAGCTTGCCGCCCTGCCATCTCATGAAGCGAGACGGCGCGCCGGGGCATCGACACAGGTGGCGCAGCTATGATGCGGGCGCTTCCCGTGCCGGCGGTGTCGCGCCTCCCCTCGAATTCCGCATGCACGCATCTCCCTCGATCCTTCCATGACCTCCACGAACGACCGCTACGCCGGCCCCTTGCTCACCGGCGACATGCTCGACGCAATGCGCGGCGCACTCGCCACGGGCGATGCGCAATGGCAAGGCTCGTTCGACCTCGGCCGCAGCCGCGAAACGATTGCGATCTCGACTGCGCACTGGCGCTGGCGCGACCAGACATTCCCGTGGCCGGAACGCTTGAAGGAGCGCACGATTCATTTTTGGGACGGCGAAGCGTTCGTCGCCGCGCAACGCTATGGCACGTCGCTGATCAAGCTGGTGCCGACGCCGTGGGGCGCGCCGACGTTCGAGATCGACGGCATCAAGATGCTGCCCACCGCGCAGACGTCGCCGTACACCGACGCACAGCGCAAGGTCGCGCTCGTCGCGCCGCGCGACAAACACGTCCTCGACACCTGCGGCGGCCTCGGCTATTTCGCGCGCATCTGCCTCGACGAAGGCGCCGCGAGCATCCGCTCGTTCGAAAAGAACGCCGACGTACTCTGGCTGCGCACGCTCAATCCGTGGTCGCCCGATCCGGACGGCGCGGAAGCGGACGGGCGCCTGCGCCTGGAACAGGCAGACGTCTCGTCGCGCATCACCACCCTGCCCGCCGAATCGTTCGACGCGATCCTGCACGACCCGCCGCGCTTCGGCATCGCCGGCGAGCTGTATGCGCAGTCGTTCTACGACGAACTCGCGCGCGTGCTGCGGCCGCGCGGACGTCTGTTCCACTACGTCGGCGCGCCGAACCGCAAGACCAGCGGCCGCGACGTGCCCGGCGAGGTCGCGCGGCGTCTCGAGAAATCCGGCTTCGTCGTCGAACGCGTGCTCGACGGCGTGTTCGCGACGAAAGGCCCGCCCACGCGGCGTCGCTGAAGCGGCGTCTACGGTCGTCGCGCGAGGATCAATTCGCCGACGACGGGCAGGCCCGATTCCAGGCGCAACGCCACCGATTCGCGGCGGACGTCGCGAAAACCAGCCGCATGCAGCGCCTCGACCAGCTGCCCGGGCGCGTGCCGATAGCGGCCCGTTCGCGCGAGCAGCTGCGTCTCGCGCGTGTCGCTGCATTCGATCGAGAACGCAAGGTATCCGCCCGCCCGAAGGCGATCGAACGCTGCGGCGAAAATCGGCGCCAATTCGGCGACGTAGATGAAGACGTCCGCGGCGACGGCGAGATCCCACTGCCTGGGCGAATCGCGCAGGAAGCCGAGCAATTCCGCCGCATGGAGTTCGTCGTAGATGCCCTTCGCGCGTGCTTGCGCGAGCATGCGTTCGGACAAGTCCACGCCGTCGATGCGCCGCTCCGGCGCTGCCAATTCCGCGCCCATCAAGCCGGTGCCGCAGCCGAGGTCGAGCACGTCCCTGGCGTCGTCCGCAGCGTGTTCGCGAAGGAAATGCGCGATCTGCTTCGGTGCGGAATAGCCGAGCTTGTCGAGCAGCGTGACCTCGAAGCGGCCGGCGAACTCGTCGAACAGGCCGCGGATGTAGTCGACCTCGATCTCCTGCGGCACGTCGCCGGATGCGGCCGTGAGGAAATGCCGGATGAAGGGATTGTCCGGATCGAGCGCAGCGGCGCGTTCGAGCGCTGCACGCGCACCCGGCACGTCGTTCTGGCGCAGGCGCGCCTGGCCGAGCCACATCCACGTCTGCGCGTCGCCTTCGAGCTTTTCCAGTCGCTTGGCTGCCTTGGCGGTCTCGCCCGCATGCAGCAGCGCCACCGCGTGTTCGAGGGCAACCTCGAGATCGTTGGGAGCCAGCTTCAGCGCCTGCGCCGCGCTCTGCAACGCAGGCGCATGCAGGCCCAATGCGCGCTGCGCGACCGCGAGGTCGCGCCAGGCCTCGAGCAGATCCGGCGCAATTTTCACGATGCGCTCGAGCGCGGCCACGGCGTCGCGCATGCGATCGAGTTTGCGCAGTGCTTTGCTCCGATGCAGTTCGAGAGCAATGGTCCCGGGCGCGTGGCGCAGTCCTTGTTCGAACGCCGACAGCGCTTGCTGCGCATCGCCCAATTCCAGCGCGGCGAGACCCCGTGCATTGCAGGCCCCGGGGTTGCCCGGCGCCACGTCGCAGGCACGCGTTGCCGCCTGCAACGCTTCCTCGCAGCGGCCGACGCTGCGCAACGCGATCGAAAGATTCACCGCCGCTGTCGCATTGCCGGGCTGCGCAGCGCAGACCGGCTCGAGGATTTCGATGGCCTCGGCGTGGCGAGCCTGCTGCAACAAGAGCGCCGACAGCGGCAACGTCGCATCGACGCCTTCGGCGAGACAGCGCCGATAGCCGGCTTCCGCCTCCGGGAAACGTCCGTCGCGATGCAGGGCAAGGAACGGAGCGAGCGTCGGATCAGCCATGCGCTAGCCCATGGTCGAGCGCCGCGCGCACCGCGACGACCTGCGCGTCGTTGCATTGCTGCGGCGTCGCGCGCGGACTGTCCGGATAGACCTCGGTCGTCGTCTTGTATTTGGCGTCCGTGATGCCGGCGCACAAACCGAGTTCGCGCAGCGCGTAGCGTATGACGCCGGGCGCAACGACGGTCGAGCCGATGATCTCGCCACGCGCGTCGGCGGGCGCGATGTGCGTGACTTTTTCAACGGCGTCGATGATCGCTTGCTGGAACGCCGGCTGCGGATGCTCGGTATCGTCGACGAGATAGAAGCCGTCCGGGATCTCGCCGGGTTCGAGCGGCTTGCCGTCGCGCGCGGCGAGCGCGGGGCGGAACTCGGATTCGTCGCTGTCGGTGGTTTCGTGCAGGTCGATGTGGACGAGGAAGCGTTCGCGCAGCGGTGCGACGAGCGAAAGCAGCGCCGCCGATTCCGGCGCCGGACTGTCGGCGCGAAACGAGCGGTTCGGATCGATCGCCAATGGATTCCAGCGATGGATGCGCTCGTACGCCCACGGACTCACGCAGGGCGCGACGAGCACGTTGATGCGACCGGCGTAGTCGGCGAGATGCTGCCGGGCAAACTGCAATGCGCCGTGCACGCCGCTCGTTTCGTAACCGTGCACGCCGCCGGTGACGAGCGCGCAAGGCAGGTCGTCGCGCCATTCGCGGTTGTGGATCGCGAACAGCGGGAATGTCTCCGCCGCGTAGTCGAGTTGGCCGTACTGCACCACCTCGAAATGCGCGCGCAAATCCTCGACGGCACCGAGCACGTCGTCCGCATAGCTGCGCTGCTTGCGCTGCTGCGCGAGCCACTGCGCTTTTTCCGCCTCGCCCCAGGGTTGGCCGGGCGTGCCGATGGGATATGCGGCGTTCATGGCGTCGATCCTCTCACATGCAAATGGTCTGCACTGTAGCATCGGCCGGAAATGGCCAGGCGCGATCGGCATGAACAACGACTGGGACGAAGAAACCCCGATACCGCTGTCGCATCCGCTCGTGCCGCAGGCGATCCGCGATGCGATCGCCGCACGCTCGCTCGAAGAGTGCGCGCTGCATCGCGTCAGCGACGGCGAGACGATTGAATGGTGGGTGTTCGATGCCGATGGCGAACTGGTCGAAGCGTTCTGGCTGGAATAATCGCTTCGCCCGCGCTCACATCGCCAGCAGCGCCTCGCGCAACACGACGGCCTGGTTTTCGGTCGGCGTGCGCGCGCCGTAGACGAGCGTGATGCGCTGCCTGCCTGCGGCGTCGAGCAAGGCATGCATGCGTTCGCGCTGTTCGGCCACGGCGAGTTCGGCGAGATAGCGCTCGCGGAATTCCGGCCAGCGCTCGGATACGTGGCCGTACCAGTGGATGAGGTCCGGGGTCGGCGCGAGGTCGCGCGCCCAGTCGTCGAGCGCGAGCACGTCCTTGCTGCGGCCGCGCGGCCAGAAGCGGTCGACGAGCACGCGATAGCCGTCGTGCGGCGCCGGATCGTCGTAGGCGCGCTGCAGGACGATGTCGCGCGCAGATGCCTTCTTCGTCGTCATGTCGCGGCTCCCGGCGCAGACAGATGCAGCGAGCTTACGCGCCTGCGCAGCACCGGCAACAGCTCGCGCTCGAACCACGGATGGCGCTGGAACCACGCGGTGTTGCGCGGCGACGGATGCGGCAACGGCATGAAACGCGGCGCGTAGTCGGCGAAGGCGGCGACGGTTTCGGTGAGGGTCGCGCGCCGTGCGCCGCCGAGGAAATGTTTCTGCGCGTACTGGCCGATGAGCAGCGTCAATTCGACGTTCGGAAGCTGCGCCAGAACGCGATCGAACCACAGCGGCGCGCATTCCGGCCGTGGCGGCAAATCGCCGCCACCACCGCGACCGGGGTAGCAGAAACCCATCGGCACGATCGCCACGCACTGCGGGTCGTAGAACACGCGTTCGTCGATGCCGAGCCATTCGCGCAGGCGGCGGCCGCTGGCGTCGTCCCACGGCACGCCGCTCGCGTGCACTTTCGCGCCCGGCGCCTGGCCGACGATGAGCAACCGCGCCTGCGCGCCGATCTGCACGATCGGCCGCGGGCCGAGCGGAAGCTGCGCGGCGCACACGTTGCAGGCGCGAATCCGCGCGAGCAGAACGTCGAGGCGCTCGGGCTTCGGCGGCGATTTCTTGCGCGTGGCCATGCGCGACTTCTAGCGCGACTGCTGCTGCTTGAATTGCGCGCGCAATCCGGGCGACACCGTGTCGAGCTGCCGCCGGGTGCGGAACATCGCCGATTCGCCTTGCGCAAGCTGGCAATTGCGCGACAACGTGGTCGCGTCGTCGGCGCGCTGCGCGGTGACGTCCTGTACGTTGACGACGACGGCGAGCGTATCGCCGAGCGGCTGCAAGGCGACGCAGACCGCGTCGATCATCGCCATCATGCGATGGCTTTGGCCGTCGACCATGACGACAAAATTCTCCTGGTCGATCCAGAACGCCGAGCGTACGCCGGCGATGGCCTTCGCCGCGGCGCGTGCGTTTTCGTGGTCGATCGGGCGGCTCGGATCGGGCGCGGCACCCGCCTGACGCAGGAATTGCGTGGCGGCGGCAGCGCCGGCCTGTCCGATCGGCTTCAGGTAGCCCGCGCGTTCGAGCGACGGCGCTGGCGTCGATGCGGGATTTTGGCGGGCAGTTGCCGTGGGCGCCTGCGCCACCGGTGGTGCGGCAGCCGGCGTCGATGCGCCGGGCGCGACCGGCGAAGGCGGCGCAACTGCCGGAACCTGCGCACCGCTACGCTGCGCGGGTTTCCTCGGCGCAAGAAACAGGAACGACAGCGCGATCAACGCGCATGCGCCGACGATCGCGACAGTCCATCGCGCGCGGTCGCGCGGCGCCTCGTGCGTCATGCGTCCACGCGAACGCAGCGCGTCGTTCCAGTCGTTCGCGGGTTCCTTCGCCTCGGGCAATTCGATCCAGCGCCGCACTTCGACGCCGTCGACGAGTTGCAGGGTCGGATGCCTGCGCGCGGCCTCGAGCGCGGCGCGCGTGAATTCGCCGCAAGTGACGAGCACGGCGCCGCTCGCGCCTTCGCCGACCATGATGCCGACGAGTTCGTGCACGTCGTTGTGCGGCACCTGGTACGCGTTCCAGCGCTTGCACTGCACGACGACGTATTCGTGGCCGCGACGCAACTTGAGATCGATGCCGCCGTCGTAGCTGCGCCCGGTCGCGGCAGCGCCGACGTGGTCCACGATCCAGCCTTCGCGGCGATAGTGCTGCGCGAGCAGGCGCTCGAATTCGGTCGGGTCCACGCGCGACAGCGCGTCGTCCCGGCGGATGCGGTTGGTCTTGAGCGGCATTGGCCTGTCTTCGTCGACGGTCGGACAACCGACGCGACACGGTGCTTGCGGACACCGCGTCGCGCACCAGGGGCCGCGCCGCTATTTGCCGCGACCCAGGAACAACAGCGCAAGGCCGACCACGGCGCTCACGCCGCCGCCGATGAGATAGGTCATTGTGTTGTCGGTGTAGTGGCCGGTGAAGTCGTGGACGACCTTCTCACCGAAGGCACCGGTCGCCTGCACGCCGAAAAAGAGCAGGATGAGACCGACGATGAACAACACGAAACCGAGCACGTTCCTGGCTTTCATGGGCACACCTCGCGTGGAATGGCGCACCAGTCTAGCGTCGGTCCCCGTTTCGGCGCATTCCGTGCGCTTGTTGCCGGGCGTGAAGGCGGCGGTTGCTATGCTCGCGTGATGAACACGCCCGACGCCGACCCGCGCCCGACGCCACCCGAGCGGCCGCTGCCGGGCGACTGCTGCGACAGCGGTTGCGATCGCTGCGTATACGACATCTACGCCGACGAGCAGGCCGACTACGAACAACGCCTCGCGCGCTGGCGCGAGCGCCATCCCGGCGTGCCGTAGGCGCCTGCCTCGTTGCGAACGGGGTCGCCGCCGTGCGCGATCCAGTGCGCGGCGGGCGCGCCTAGGTCGCGAACGACGGCCCGCGCGACGCGCGACGCAACGTCGCCGCGCCCCACGCGTAGACGAGCGTGCCGAGCAGGGCCGTCGTCGCACCGACGTAGCCGGTCGAGGTCCAGCCGAAACCCGCGTTGATGGCCATGCCGCCGAGCCAGGGCCCGAGCGCGTTGGCCGCATTGAACGCGGCGTGGTGCGAGGCTGCCGCGAGCGTCTGCGCGTCGCCGGCGACGTCCATGAGATGCGTCTGCAGGACCGGGCCGAGCCCGCCCATCATGCCGATCGCCACGGTCGCCGGCAGCAGTGTCCACAAGGAACCCGCCGCCAACGGGAACAGCAGCAACACGAGCGTCGCGCCGAGCAGGATCACCGGCACCGCGCGGAAGCGCAGGCGGTCGAACAGCCAGCCGCCGAGCAGGTTGCCGATCACGCCGCCGACGCCGAAGCCGACGAGCCCGAGCGGAATCCAGTCGGCCGACACGCGCGTCGCATCGAGCATCGTCGGCGCGATGTAGGCGAACACGCAGAACATGCCCGAGAAACCGATCGCGCCGATCGCGAGCGCCTGCCACACCGGCAGGCGGTTGAACGCGCGCAGTTCATCGAGCACGCGTCGCGGCGCTTCGGCGCGTTCGCGCGGCAGGAACAGCGCAATGAGCGCGACGGTGAGAAGGGCCACGACGGCGACGAATGCAAACGCGCTGCGCCAGCCGATGCGCTGGCCGAGGAAGGTTGCGAGCGGGTTGCCGATGAGAATCGCGAGCGTGAGGCCGAGCATGGTCAGGCTCACCGCCTTGCCGCGCTCGTGCGGCGCACTGATCGACACCGCGGTCAACGCCGATACGCCGAAATACGCGCCATGCGGCAACCCGGCGACGAAACGCGCGAGGATCAGGTCCAGATAACCCGGTGCGAACGCGCTGGCGAGATTGCCGATCGCGTAGAAGCCCATGAGCGCGAGCAACAGCGAACGCCGCGACAGACGATTGCCGAGGATCGCGAGCAGCGGCGCGCCGACGACGACTCCAAGCGCGTAGGCGCTGATGACGTGGCCGACCTGCGGTTCGCTGACGCCGAAACTCTTGACCATCTCGGGCATGAGTCCCATCGCCGAGAACTCGCTGGTGCCGATGGCGAAACCACCGAGCGTGAGCGCGGTGAGGATCAGCGCGCGGTGGCGCGGAGAGACGGCCGCGGCGGACGATGCGAAAGTTTCCATCGAAGCGATTATGCTGCGCGGCAGCACGCGCGCCAATCACGCGCCGCATGAAATTTTTCTCATGTCCGCGGCACAGGCCCGGAACCGCGTCGACCCGACTACCAAAACCCATGACCGCGCGCACCTCGTCCGCCGTTCTCGTCGCCCTCGCAGCGCTCATCGTCTCGATGATCTCGTACCAGTGCGGCGCGAGCCTGGCCAAGCACCTGTTTCCGCTGGTCGGCGCGGAAGGCGCGACCGCATACCGGCTCGGCATCAGCGCGGTCCTGCTCGTGCTGCTGCGCCGGCCATGGCGATCGAAGCCGACGCAATCGGACCGACGCGCGCTGTGGGGCTACGGCCTGTCGCTCGGCGCGATGAACCTGTGCTTCTACCTGTCGCTGCGCACGATTCCGCTCGGCATCGCGGTTGCGCTCGAGTTCACGGGACCGCTCGCGCTCGCCCTGCTGCATTCGCGGAGACTGCCCGATTTCATCTGGATCGCGCTCGTCATCGCCGGGCTCGTATTGTTGTTGCCGCTGCGCGGCGCGGGTGCGCTCGACCCGGTCGGCGTCGCCTTCGCGCTGGCCGCCGGCGTGGGCTGGGTGCTCTACATCGTGTTCGGCCGCAGGGCCGGCGCGGCGTACGGCACGAACGCGGTCACGCTCGGCACCGCGATCGGCGCGCTCGTCGCGATTCCGGCCGGCGTCGCGCACGCGGGGGCGACGTTGCTTTCGCTCGACCTGCTGCCGTGGGCGATCGGCGTCGCGGTGCTCAGTTCCGCGCTGCCCTACTCGCTCGAAATGCTCGCGCTGACGCGCCTGTCCACGCGCACGTTCAGCACGCTGCTGAGCCTCGAACCCGCGATCGCGGCGCTGGCCGGTGTCGCGCTGCTGCACGAGCATCTCGATGTGCTGCAATGGCTGGCAATCGGCGCGATCGTTGCCGCTGCGGCCGGCACGGCGCTCGGTACGCAACGGCCGCCGGTGTCGGAACCGTTCGCGAATTGAGCGGGCGTTTGAAAATGCCCGTTCCCGTCCCCTGCGCAGCCTGGCTTGCCGCCGTCCGCTGCGAGGGAGAGGAATGGATTTTTATGATTTCATCACGATGTTCGCGTAACTTCGGAAACATCGACCCACGCCGCGGCCGGCGAATCGCGCCGATGAAGGAAACGCATCCATGAGCCGAACCGTTCGACACAATCCGCCGTGGACGCTGGCGTTGCCGCCGCTCGGCATTGCGATTCTCGCGCTGTCGTGGGCCGCGCCCGCGTTGCCGGGCATCGTGCTGCTGCTCGTCGCAGGGCTCGTCGGCAGCGTGATCGTGTCGGTGCACCACGCGGAAGTCATCGCGCATCGCGTCGGCGAACCGTTCGGCACGCTCGTGCTCGCGCTTGCGGTGACGATCATCGAAGTCGCGCTGATCGTGTCGATGATGCTGTCCGGCGGCTCGGACGCATCCGGCCTCCCGCGCGACACGGTGTTCGCGGCGGTCATGATCAT